>ERZ838399.201-NODE-201-length-75940-cov-7.116004_pt1 | contig 75940 bp, 59 predicted proteins | sample MGYA00519683_ERZ838399 | MGnify/ENA primary metagenome ERZ838399 (study PRJEB31850, sample SAMEA3708833) | human gut metagenome | biome: human gut; feature: human-associated habitat; material: faeces | place: China | collected 2014 ...
TTTTTATCTTTTTCTCTATTTCCCTCTTTTTCTGCCTTTATATCAACGTTTTTTTATCTGTATTTTTTTGTCATGATTAAAAAAAACGATCTTTACAGAACGTTTCTTTGCCTTATGACTATATGATTTCTTTACTGTCCAGGATGATCGTTGTTGGTCCATCATTGATCAGCGAGACTTTCATCATCGCTCCAAAGATTCCTGTTTCTGTATGGACCCCTGCATTTTCTAATGCTTTATTAAAATATTCATATAATGGTTTTGATATTTCTGGTTTAGCAGCATCTAAAAAACTAGGTCTCCTTCCTTTTTTACAATTTGCATATAAAGTAAATTGTGAAATAGAAAGGATTTCTCCTTTGATATCCATCAATGATAAATTCAATTTTTCATTTTCATCTTCAAAAATCCTTAAATTGATAAGCTTATTAACCATCTTATCAACAATTTCTTCATTATCATCATTCGTAATACCTACTAATACCATAAATCCTTGTTTGATTTGTCCATTTATTTTTCCTTCAATTTCCACACTTGCTTCACTTACTCTTTGTACAACTAATCTCATATTCATTTCTACCTTTCTTTTTATAAAAGTGTTATAATCATTATAATTCATTTTGTATTAAGGAGGAAGATTTTTTTATGAGTGGAACTTTAGCTTATAATATGAGACCTCAATCTCTTTTAGATATATTAGGACAAAAACATATTATTGGTGAAAATGGTTTATTTACTAAATTTGTAGAAAAGAATCATCCAATGTCTGTTATTTTATATGGCCCACCAGGTTGTGGTAAAACAACTCTTGCAATGGCTTTGGCTCATGATTTAAATATGCCTTGTCGTACTTTTAATGCATCTACAGGAAATAAAAAAGAAATGGATTTGATTATTGAAGAAGCTAAATTATCTAATGGTCTTTTTGTCATTATCGATGAAATTCATCGTATGAATAAAATGAAACAAGATAATTTACTTCCTTATGTAGAAAGTGGTCTATTGATTATTGTTGGATGTACAACAGCTAATCCTTATCATTCTATCAATCCTGCCATTCGTTCAAGATGTCAAATCATTGAAGTTAAGCCTTTAACTCAAGAAGATATTATTCAAGGTTTACATCACGCTTTAGATAGCGAAAAAGGCTATCACCATCAATATCAATGTGATGAAGAAGTCTTGCAACATATTGCTCGTCTTTCATCAGGAGATATTCGTTTTGCATATAATTGTTTAGAAGTATGTACAATTATTTCTCATGATAATCATATTACTATTGAAGATGCTAAAAATGCTTTAACACAAGCTAATGGTCAATTTGATAAAGATGAAGATCAATATTATGATACTTTAAGTGGTTTACAAAAATCTATTCGTGGAAGTGATCCTAATGGAGCTATGTATTATTTTGCAAAGTTGATAGAATATAATGATATTGAATCATTAGAAAGACGTGTCCTTGTTTGTGCATATGAAGATGTTGGACTTGCTAATCCAAATGCTTGTATGCGTACTGTTGCTGCTTTTCAAGCTGCCAGAACAGTAGGATTTCCTGAGGCAAGAATTCCTATTGCAAGTGCTATTATTGATTTATGTCTTTCACCTAAATCTAAATCATCAGAAGCAGCTATTGATGCTGCCTTAGCTTCTTTAAGACAACAATCTTTGCCTGCACCTGAATATTTAAGATTAACACCTGTTGGTCTAGAAGAGGATGAAAAATATAATTATGACCGTCCTGAGTTATGGGAATATATTCAATATTTACCCGATCAAATCGCAAATAATCAATTCTATGTACCTTGGATGACAAGTCAATATGAAAAAGCATTAGCTGAAAATTATCGACGTATTTTAAAACATGGGCGTACAAATAATATTAAAAAATTAAATCATACAAAAAAATCCTAAACTTTTAGGATTTTTTCTATATCATCTGTTACTTGTTCAATGGTTTGTTCAAAGTTTTCTAAATTCACATCATACCAATGAACATCAAATTGGTTTTTAAACCAAGTATACTGTCTTTTAGCGTATTGTCTTGAATGTTTTTTTATTAGCTCTAAAACATCATTTAAATCAATTTGATGATCATAATAATCAAACCATTCTTTATAACCAATCGCTTTCATACTTTGATGATTTCTTGTAAGTCCTTGACTATAAAGACAATCCATTTCTTCTTTTAAACCATTTTCCATCATCACATCAACACGTTTGTTAATTCTTTCATATAAAACATCTCTAGGAAGCGTTAATCCCACAAAATAAGCATCATATAAACAAATATGCTCTTGTTCTTCTAACATTTCACTTTTCCTCTTACCTGTTGTTTCATAAATTTCAATAGCTCTTAAAACACGTCGACGATTATTAAAATGTAATGTTTTTGCACTTTCTTCATCGATTGATTTTAAATGATCATGTAATTGTTCATTTGTATAATCTTTATATTTTTCATTTATTGCATGATGATCATTTTCCATTTCATCAAATTGATAATCATATAAAGCTGCTTTTATATACAATCCCGTTCCACCAACAATTATTGGAACATGTCCTCTTTGGGTAATTTCTGTTATCTTTTTTCTTACTGTTTGTTGAAAATCATGAACACTATATGTTTCATCAGAATTTAAAATGTCTACACAATGATGAATAATGCCTTCTTTTTCTTCTTCTGTGACTTTAGCAGTTCCTATATCCATCTGTTTATAAATTTGCATAGAATCTCCACTAATAACTTCTCCATTGAACTTTTTAGCAAGAGCCACTCCCATTTTTGTTTTACCAACACTTGTTGGTCCAATTACAACAATTACTTTTTCCATTATACGACCCTCTTAAATAATTTTTCTAATTCATATGCTGAATAATGAATAATCGTTGGTCTTCCATGTGGACAAACATAAGGATTATCACAACGCATTAAATTATCAACAATTGTTTGCATTGACTCAATTGATAGATGACTATTTCCTTTTAAAGATGCTTTGCAACTTAATGTTGCTATAGCATGTTCTTGTAAAGAAAGTAAATCAATTTTATTATCTTTTAATATCTGTTGAATCATATCTTCAATAAATAAATGTTCATTAATTTGATTCATCCACATTGGCAGTTGTTTAATAATAAAACCATTACCAAAAGGCTCTAAATCAATGCCAACTTCTTTTAATAAATCTTTTCTTTCTTCAATCATCATACATTCACTTAAAGGATATTCAACTGTAATAGGTATTAATAAATCTCTCATTGTCATATCTGGATGACTATATTTTTCTAGAAAATATTCATAATTGATTCTTTCTTGTGCAGCATGTTGATCTATCAAATACATTCCACTATCATCTTCACCTACAATATAAGTTCCATGAATTTGTGCTTTTACAAATATTTTCTTTTTCATTTCTTTTAAAGACACTTCAACTTTTTCGAGTTGGATAGGTTCTTCAAAAAGCTTTTCTACAGGTTCTGTTATATATTCATTTTTTTCTTCATGAACAAATAGTGGTTGTTTTTTTTGTTGAATAAATGAAGCTTGCGGTTTTTCTTGAACTTTTGTAGGAATTTCTTGTCTAAAATCAATATCTAGATCCATTTGATCTAGTTGTGGCTTAAAGACTGGTCTTTCTTCTTTGACTTGGTAAGTTAAATTAACATTTTCCAAAGTTTTAGATACCGCATCAAAAATCAATTGTTTTAATTCGTATTCTTTAGAAAACTTAACTTCTAACTTGCTTGGATGAACATTGACATCCACTAAATAAGGATCAATTTCAATATTGATGACTGCAATAGGATAACGATTATCTGCTAAATATTTACGATATGCTTGATTAATAGCATCGATTGCTACTTGATTTTTAACAATACGATGATTGACCATCGTAACAATATGATTCTTACTTGCCCTATTCACTTCAATTTTGCCAATAAAACCTTCTATTTGAAATTCATCATTTCCAGCTTTTAAATTCAACATATTTTTAACCACAGATAACCCATAAATCTGATGAATAACTTCTAATAAATTTCCATTTCCATTTGTTTTATAAGTCATCTTATCATTATGTATTAAAGTAAAAGCAATATCTGGATGAGATAAAGAAAGTCTTTCTACATAATTTTGTATATGTGCAAATTCAGCATTGACAGATTTTACATATTTTAATCTTGCTGGTACATTTTGAAAAAGCTTTGAAACAGAAATATTTGTTCCTCTATTAAGATCACTTTGTTTTTGTTCAATAAATTTACCAAATTCATAAATTACTGTTGATCCTTGACTTCCATCACTGGTTTTTAAAACAAAATGAGAAATAGAAGCAATAGAAGGAATAGCTTCGCCTCTAAAGCCTAATGTTTGAATACAAAATAAATCTTGATCATTATAGATTTTACTTGTTGCATGTCTTGAAAAACAAAGACGTGCATCATCTTTATCCATTCCTGATCCATCATCAATAATTTGAATTAAATTCATTCCTCCTTCTTCTATAATAATATCTATTTTAGAAGAAGAGGCATCAATACTATTTTCAACTAATTCTTTGACAACATTTGCCGGTCTTTCAATGACTTCACCAGCTGCTATTTTATTTGCTAAAATATCATCAAGTTGTTTTATTTTCATAGGCCACCTCTACTTTACTAATTTCTTTAATTCGATTAAAGTTGACAAAGCATCTAATGGTGATAAAGCCATTGGATCAATTGTCTTTAAATATTTTTCAACTTCACTTTCTTTTTCAATAACTTGAACTTGTTTTTCTTCAATTAAACGATCTTCTACGTTATTTTCTTCAAGTGTTTCTAATACTAAATTAGCACGATTGATTACTTCATCTGGTAATTTAGCAAGTTTAGCCACATTGACCCCATAAGATTTATTAGAACGTCCTTTTTTAATTAAATATTCAAATACTAAATGATCATTATCTACTCTAGCACTGGCATGAACATTTTGAATTCCAAGACCTTTATCTTCTAAAAATGTAAGTTCATGGTAGTGGGTTGAAAATAATGTCATACAATGAATTTCACTGGCAATATATTCAATCATTGCCTGGGCAATAGCCATCCCATCAAAAGTTGCTGTTCCTCGACCAATTTCATCAAATAAAATCAAAGATTTTTCACTAGCAAAACGTAAAGCATTATTCGCTTCTAACATTTCTACCATGAAAGTTGATTGACCACTAATTAAATCATCACTTGCTCCAATACGCGTAAAGATTTGATCAAAAATCGTTAAATTAGCATATTTAGCAGGAACAAATGAACCAATTTGTGCCATAATAACAATTAAAGCTACTTGTCTCATATAAGTCGATTTACCACCCATATTTGGCCCTGTAATTAAGACAACTGGTGAATTTTCATCAATTGAAACATCGTTAGGTACATATTTACCATGCCCCATGACTTTTTCAATGACACCATGTCTGCCTTCTTTAATATCCATGATTTTTTGATCATTAAAGACAGGTCTTACATAACTATTTTCACTTGCTAACATTGCAAGAGATTGATAAACATCTACACGCGCGATAATTTTCGAAACATCTTGAATCAAATGGACTTCTTTTTTGATTTCATTTCTAACTTGAGTAAATAAAACATATTCTAATTTTTGAATTTTATCTTGTGCTGATAAAATCTTACTTTCCATATCTTTTAATTCAGGTGTAATAAATCTTTCTGCATTCGATAAACTTTGTTTTCTTGTATATTCGAATTCATCTTTAACAAGATCTAAACTTCCTTTTGTAACTTCAATATAATAACCAAAGACACGATTATACCCAACTTTTAAGTTTTTAATACCTGTTTTTTCTCTTTCTTTTTGTTCAAAATCAACTAACCATTGTTTTCCATGATCTCTTAAATAACGTAATTCATCTAATTCTTCATTAAAATGATCTTTGATAATATTTCCTTCTTTAATCGTAAGAGGAGGATTATCAATAATAGCATCATCAATGAGTTTTGTAATATGTGATAGATCAATGATTTGATTGGCTAATTGATCTGTTAAAGGTTCATTGAATGAATAAAGTTGTTGTTTTAATTCTGGTAAGACTTTTAAAGAAGAAGAAATCCATTTTAAATCTCTTGCATTAATGTTTCCAAAAGCAATACGACTTGATAGTCTTTCTAAGTCATAGATTTCTTTTAATATTTCTTTAATACTTTCTCTTTGAATAAATTGTTGAGTAAAGATTTCAACAATATCTAATCTTTCTTCAATGGCTTCTTTTTTTAAAAGTGGTCGATCAATATAATTTTTTAAAAGTCTTGCTCCCATTGCTGATTTTGTCATATCTAATAGCCAAAATAAGGAACCATATTTTTCATGATCTTTAGAATTTTCAGTTAATTCTAATGATTTTTTAGTATAAAGATCCATTGTCATAAAGTCTTGATTATTGATTTCTTCAATCATTTGAAGATGTTCTAAGTCTCTTTTTTGTGTTTCAATTAAATAATTTAATAATAAAGTAGATACTTTGATTTCTTTTAAATCTTTTATATTATGAAAAATATCTCGATATTTTTCATTAAATGTTTCATTATCATAATGAGATACCATAATTGAATCATTAAAGTTATATGTACAATCACTTTTAACAACAATTTCTTTAACTTCCATCGAAGCTAATTGATTATTTAAAAGATGATCCTTTTTATCAATATTGACGACTTGAAATTCACCTGTTGTAATATCACAAAAAGCAAGCGTATAAACAAAATCAAAAATCATCATACATGCGATATAATTATTTTTATTCTTTGTCATCGATTCATCAAAAATAGTACCTGGTGTGACAATTTGAACAACACCACGTTCAACAATACCTTTTTTTCCAGGATCTGTTAATTGTTCAACAATCGCGACTTTATGTCCATTATCTACTAATTTTTGAATATATCCACTCGCACTATGAAAAGGAACACCACACATTGGAACTCTTTCTTTAGCGCCGGCATTTTTCCCTGTTAAAGCAAGTTCTAGTTCTTTAGAAACAATTATCGCATCATCAAAGAACATTTCATAGAAATCCCCTAATCTAAACATCACAATAGCATCTTTATTTTGTTCCTTGATACCTAAATATTGCATCATCATTGGACTGTATTTTTGTTTCATTTTTACACCTCATTCTAATTCGTTGATTATTATAACATAGAAAGAAACATCTTTCTATGTTATGAAATCGGGATTAATTTTCATTTCAAGTTCTTCATCATTTGTTTTACTTTCTACAAGAATTGTTGTATCACCAATGATTTTTAAAGACATTTGTTTTTCTATTTCGATGTGCATTGTTTTATTTTCTAAGGTTGCATGGATACATCGAGGTAAGTATTGACTTTCAACAATGATTTGATCATTTTGACTGAGTTGATGATCTTTCATATTTAAATCAATAGCATCTTGATAATGCACTTGTTGTTTTAATAAATAACTTTCATTTAAATGACTATACCAAATATGCAAATCAAAACTTCCTTCTATAAATGGTTGATGCTCCCTAATGATTCCTTGATATTGATGATTACAAATCCAACATCCTAGTATTTTATCAATCTCATTAACAACATAATCATATTTAGAAATCGTTTTTTTCGTTCCTTTTGATAAAGTTGCCTTGGTCATGATTTCATACACTTTACCAGCCATTTTGTCACCCCATATAACAATATGTCTAAAAATAAAAAAAAGACTTCAACGAAGTCTTATTTTTGTTCTTTAGAGTCTTTTAACACAACATCATGTGCGCCACCTTCAACAATTGAAGTAGCTGATACTAAAGTGATTTTAGCTTTTTGTTGTAATTCAGGAATTGTTAAAGCACCACAGTTACACATTGTATGTTTAATTTTTGATAATGATAAACCAACGTTATCTTTTAAACTTCCAGCATATGGTACATAAGAATCTACACCTTCTTCAAAAGAAAGTTTAGCATCTCCCCCCATATCATAACGTTGCCAGTTACGAGCACGAGCAGAACCTTCTCCCCAATATTCTTTCATATATTGTCCATTAATTTGAACTTTATTTGTAGGAGATTCATCAAATCTTGAGAAATATCTACCTAGCATAATAAAATCAGAACCCATCGCTAAGGCTAATGTCATATGATAATCATGAACGATACCACCATCTGAACAAATTGGTACATAAATTCCTGTTTCTTTAAAGTATTCATCTCTTGCTTTAGCTACTTCGATTGTTGCTGTAGCTTGTCCACGACCAATACCTTTTTGTTCACGAGTGATACAAATTGATCCTCCACCGATACCAATTTTAACGAAATCAGCACCACATTCAGCTAAGAATCTAAATCCTTCTGCATCAACAACGTTACCGGCACCTACTTTAACAGTATCACCATAATTTTCTCTAATCCAATCGATTGTTAATTTTTGCCATTCTGAGAATCCTTCAGATGAATCGATACATAAAACATCAGCACCAGCTTCTACTAATGCAGGAACACGTGTAGCATAGTCACGTGTGTTGATTCCAGCACCAACAATGTAACGTTTATTTTCATCTAATAATTCATTTGGATTATTTTTTCTATTTTCATAGTCTTTTCTAAATACGAAATAATGTAATCTTTGTTCAGCATCTACTACAGGTAATGCATTTAATTTGTTATCCCAAATCATATCATTACATTCTTTAAGAGATGTTCCTAAATCTGCACAAATTAATTTATCATATGATGTCATAAAAGTTTCAACTTTTGTATCCATTGATAAACGAGAAATACGATAATCTCTTCCAGTAACAACTCCTAATAATTTACCATTAGCAGTTCCATCCGCTGTAACTGCCATTGTTGAATGTCCAGTTTTTTCTTTTAAATCTAAAACATCTTTTAAAGTTGATTCAGGTGATAAGTTTGAATCACTTGGAACGAATCCAGCTTTATAATTTTTAACACGTCTTACCATAGCTGCTTGGCTTTCGATTGATTGAGATCCATAAATAAATGAAACTCCACCTTCTTTAGCTAAGGCAATTGCCATATTATCATCAGATACAGCTTGCATAATTGCTGAAACTAATGGAACATTGAGTGATAATGCAGGTTCTTCACCTTTTTTAAATTTAACTAATGGTGTTTTTAAACTTACGTTTTCAGCACGACACTCAGCTGATGAGTATCCTGGAACTAATAAATATTCATTAAAAGTACGCGATGGTTCTTCAAAGTAAAATGCCATTTTTTTATCTCCTTATTCTTTCTATATTTTTGAAAAATTATAATCCCCAAATTTAAATAAGTCAATAATAAAAAGAAAAAGTAGGTTTCCCTACTTTAAAGCATTATTCATTTGTTGATTGATTGTTTGTAAGATTTCATTCACTTCATTTTGTAAATATAAATAATTAACAACTAATGGATGATTTTCATAATATGCTTTTTTTTCTTGATATTCTTGAATTGTTTTTGTAACTCGATCATCCTGTTTTGCTTTTTGATTGACAATCTTTTTTTGTAATACTTTTAATTCTTTTTCTAATTGTATAAGTTTTTCATCATTTAAAACAAGTTTTTCATACTTTTGATATTCTTGAACAACTTCTAAAGCTAAAATTTCTTGATTTAATTTTCTAGCAAGCTCTTCAATTCTAGTCAACTTGTTCACCTTTTAAAGCCCAAGTTTTTACTTCTGTGACTTTTACAGGCACAATTTTACCAATATCTTCTTTACGCCCTTTGAAGTTGATCAATTTTTGATGTGCCGTATATCCTGTCATCATTGTTTCATCACGTTTAGATGGACCATCTACTAAAACATCCACAACTTGATTTAAGAAACGTTGATTTTGTTTTAAAGCTTTTTCTTTAACAACTTCATTTAATCTTTCTAAACGGTCTTGTTTTTGTTCAAATGGCACATTGTCTTGCATTTTAGCAGCAGGTGTTCCTTCACGAGGAGAATAGATAAATGTATAGGCTAAATCGTATTCACATTCTTCATATAAAGAAAGTGTATCTTGGAATTGTTCTTCTGTTTCATTTGGGAAACCAACAATAATATCTGTTGTAATTGAACAATCTGGCATCACTTCTTTAATCATGTGGAAAAGTTCCAAATATTGTTCTCTTGTATATCTTCTACCCATTAATTTCAAGATTTCTGTATTTCCTGATTGTACTGGTAAATGGATATAAGGCATGATGTTATCATATTGATTAATGATTTCAATCATTTCTCTAGAGAAGTCCCATGGATGACTTGTTGTAAAACGAATACGTGCAATTCCCGTTTTAGCAACTTCCTCTAAAAGAGTCGCAAAATCATAGTCTTCTTCTAAATCTTTTCCATAACTATTGACATTTTGTCCAAGTAAAGTGATTTCTTGATACCCATCTGCTTTTAATCCTTTAACTTCTTCAATAATATCATCCATTAAACGAGAACGTTCTTTTCCTCTTGTATAAGGCACAATACAATACGTACAGAATTTATTACATCCATACATAATATTGACCCATGCTTTATGTCCATTAGCACGTGTAACAGGTGTATTTTCAATAACATCCCCTTCTTTAGACCATACTTCTACAACCATTTCCTTACTAAACATTGCTTCTTTTAATAAAGTTGGTAAACGATGAATATTATGTGTTCCAAAGATTAAATCTATATGTGGGTGTTTTTCTAATATTCTTTTAATAACAACTTCTTCTTGCGCCATACAACCGCATAAACCAAAAATAAGATTTGGGTTTTTCTTCTTTAAGTTTTTAACATAACCTACTTTCCCAAATACTTTTTCTTCTGCATTTTCTCTAATAGCACAAGTATTTAATAAAATGACATCTGCTTCTTCGATTTCTTTAGCAGCTGTATATCCCATCATTTCAAAAATACCTGCTAATGTTTCACCATCACGTTCATTCGCTTGACAACCATAAGTATGAATATAATAAGTTTTTCCTTTACCTACACTTACCATATCACTAGGTATTTCAAAAGCATCTTTTAAATGATCAACTTGTTTTCTACTTCTTTTTTGAGCCTCTTTTAAATTTGGCCCTTTAAAATATTCACTATAATCTTTCATTTTTTCACCACATTTCTTTCCTATTATATACATAAAGTTATCTTTTGGCTAGAAAAAAATAAGGACTTATCAGTCCTTATTATTTTTATCTTATCCAAAGAATCCGTCTGGTTGAATTGAGAAGTATAATACTTTACCTTCTGGAGTTCCTTTAAATACTCCTTTACAATGACCTGCAGCTTCTTCTGGTGATAATTCAGTTTCACATTCAAATTCAGCTTTGATTCCTACTTTTTTAACATATTTACATGATACTTTATCATCTGAATATCCATCAAAGAAATCAATAATTTTTTGAACTTGTCCTGTTTGCATTAATAATTTACATTTTGCCATAATTAAAAACCTCCATTTACATGTCAGTATTATACAATGAATTTTTAAAAAAAGAAACCCTTTTCACTAAAAATTAACGTAATTCTATTACAAGCCTTAAGGCCGTAATCCTTTTATCATCGACCATTAAATCATGAAAAGAAGGAATACAAATAAGTTCTTTTCCTGTTGGAATAATATAACCTCTTGCAATTGCAATTGATTTAATTGCTTGATTAAGTGCTGCTGCACCAATTGTTTGAATCATAAGTTTATCTTGTTCCCTCATTAATGATGCTATTGCTCCTGCAACGTGATTAGGAACAGATGTTGAAGATACTTTAATTATTTCCATATTTTTGCCTCCTAATTCACTATATGAATTATCATTAAAAAAATAACAAAAAAAGCATCCTAAGATGCTCGATATGGATGATCATCATTGATTAAAACTCTTTCAATAGAGATAGGTTGGTGTTTGTCATTAAATTCAATAACAACTCCAGCAAACTGTCCTGAATTTTCAGAAATTAAAAACTTTGAACTTAGACCTCTCATACGTGTAATGACACTATCTAAATCACATCCTAAAGAACTTAAATAAGGACCCGTCATTCCTGCATCAGAAATAAATGCTACTTTTTTATCAATAATTCTTTCGTCTGCTGTTTGTACATGTGTATGTGTTCCTAAGACCGCTTGTACTTTATCTTTACAATAATAAGCTAAACCTATTTTTTCACTGGTTGCTTCTGCATGAATATCAATGATATGAATATCTTGTTCAAGGTTTAGATAATCATCAATATGATCAAAAGGATTCGAATAACGGTTATCCATAAAGACACATCCAAGTGCATTGGTTACTCTTATTTTTGTACCTTTAACATTAAATACTCTTGTATGGACTCCTGGTAAAATACTTGGTTGATTGAAAGGAACAACTAAACGATCTGCTTCATCAATAAAATCAAATAATTCTTTCTTATCAAAAGTATGATTCCCCATTGTCATACAATCAACACCTTCAAAAGTAAAGAAATCATAATGTTTTCTATTTAATCCTTTACCATGTGTCGCATTTTCAACATTTGCGATTACAAAATCAATTTGATAATCTTTTCGAATACGATAAAGATAATCTTCTATCATTTGTCGTCCTACATTTCCAACGATATCTCCTATAAATAAAACTTTCATTTTCTTTCCTCATTTCGTAAAGATATTTTAACATATATAAAAAAAAAGGGAATTGATTTCCCTTTTATTTTGCAATTTCACTCGCACGAATTTCTCTTATAACAGTAACTTTAATATGTCCTGGATAAGTTAATTCTTCTTCAATCTTTGTCTTAATATCACGTGCAATCTTATGACTTGCTAGATCATCCACTTTATCAGGTTTTACAACGATACGAATTTCACGTCCTGCTTGAATTGCATAGACACGATCGACACCATCAAAGCTTTTAGCCATTTCTTCAAGTTTTTCAAGTCTTTGAATATAATTTTCAATTGTTTCACTTCGACTTCCTGGTCTAGCAGCTGATAATGTATCAGCAGCAGCTACTAAAATAGAAATAACACTTGTCGCTGGTACATCCCCATGATGTGAAGCAATTGCATTAATAACAGTTGAATGTTCTCCATGTTTTTTCGCGAATTTTGCACCTAATTCAACATGGCTTCCTTCCATTTCATGATCCATTGCTTTACCAATATCATGTAATAGACCTGCACGTTTAGCTAATTGTTGATTTAATCCTAATTCAGCAGCCATAATTCCTGCTAAATGTGCAACTTCTAATGAATGTTGAAGCGCATTTTGACCATAGCTTGTACGATATTTTAATTTACCAATTTGTTTAACAATTTCTTTATCAATACGAGAAATACCTAATTCAAAAATTGCATTTTCTCCAGTTTTACGAATAACTTCATCTAATTCTTTTCTTGTTTTATCAACAACTTCTTCGATTCTTCCTGGTTGAATACGTCCATCTCTAATTAAAGTTTCTAACGATAAACGAGCAACTTCTCTTCTTACTGGATCAAAGCAAGAAATCGTAATTGCTTCAGGTGTATCATCAATAATTAAATCTGCACCTGTTGCTTGTTCGATTGCTTTAATATTACGACCTTCACGTCCAATAATACGCCCTTTCATTTCTTCACTTGGAAGATCAACAACAGTTACTGTTCTTTCAGTAACTTCCTCTTGAGCATATCGATTAATTGCATTGGCAATAATGTCTCTAGACATATCAGCAGCTTTGCTTTTAGCTTCTTCTTCTTGTTCCTTTATGTAAGCAGACATTTCTAATGAAATTTGTTGTTCAACTTGTTTGAACAATTCTTCCTTAGCTTCTCTTGCTGACATAGCGGCAACTTTTTCTAATTCAACAACTTTAGAATCAATTTTATCTTTTAATTCAGCCTCTAATTTATCTATTCCAGCTTCTTTAATATCTAATTGTTTAATTCTTTGTTCAAGAACGTCTTCTTTACCTTGAACAGCAATATCTCTTCGTTCAATACCTTTTTCACGTTCTGAAAGATTATTTTCAAGTTCAGTAATTTCTTGTTTTTGTTCTTTAATTTCTTTTTCTGCTTCTAATTTTAATTCATAAGCTTGAGTTTTAGCATCTAAAATAGCTTCTTTAACTAGATTATCAGCTTTACTCGTTGCATCATCAATAATCTTTTGAGCACTGACATTAGCTTTTGAAATATTTAGTTTTGCATATACAAAATAAATAAGAACCCCAACAGCGACAGCTAGAACATAGGATAAAATAGTGGCAATATTTAAACCTGGCATATTCCACCCTCCATTTTCTCTATGCACATTTTTTATGATTGATTATTCAATCATTCACCGGTTGTTTCGGTTATAATAATTAATATTTACATAGTCTTTACTATGTTTATTAAACGTGTTTTGCGCACAAGTATATTATATGTCAAATTGCTTATTTTGACAATAACAAGTTAAAAAGAGGAATTTTTACAATTCCTCTTCTTCTACAGGCATTAATGAAGCTTTAATTGCTTCCGTAATTTCATTCATTATATCAGGATGTTCAACAAGATATCGTTTTGCATTTTCGCGTCCTTGTCCAATCTTTTCACCCTTATAAGCATACCAAGCACCGGATTTATCAACAATATCTTTATCAACTGCTAAATCCAAGACTTCACCATCTCTTGAAATACCTTTACCATAAATAATATCAACTTGTGTTGATTTAAATGGTGGTGCCACTTTATTTTTAACAACTTTGATATTGACTTTATTCCCAACAATTTCCGTACCATTTTTAATTGCTTCACTTCTTCTGATTTCTACTCGCACAGAAGAATAGAATTTTAAAGCTCTTCCTCCAGTAGTCGTTTCTGGATTTCCAAACATAACTCCAATTTTTTCACGTAATTGGTTAATGAAAATAATTGTACAATCTGTTTTATTCATAACCCCTGAAAGTTTACGTAAAGCTTTAGACATCAATCTTGCTTGTAATCCCATTTGTTGATCAGCCATTTCGCCATCTAATTCCACTTGAGGAACAAGTGCAGCAACAGAGTCAACAACTACTAAGTCAATAGCTCCAGAACGTACGAGTGTTTCAGCTATTTCTAAACCTTGTTCACCACTATCTGGTTGCGAAAGAATCAATTCATCAATATTAACTCCTAGATTTTTAGCATAAACAGGATCAATGGCATGTTCGGCATCAATAAATGCAGCTGTACCACCTTGTTTCTGTACTTCAGCAATTGCATGCAATGTAAGCGTTGTTTTACCACTTGATTCTGGACCATAAATTTCAATAATTCTTCCTTTAGGATAACCACCTATTCCTAAAGCCATGTCAAGTGTTAAAGAACCTGTTGGAATAACAGCCACATCAACAGCTGCACGATCTCCAAGCTTCATAACAGAACCTTTTCCAAATTGCTTTTCAATTTGTTTGATTGCATCATTCAATGCTTGTGCTTTTTTAGCATCTTTTGTTTCTACTTCTTTTTTTCCAGCCATAAATAATACCTCCTATTCCTATATATGCTTTATTTTTCATTTTTTCTTTTATTTTTTTAAAATTTTTTCAATTATTTTCTTTTGAGCAAAATCTACTGCCTTTAAAGCAATCTCTTTTCGACTACCTTCTAAATTCAATTTATAAACAACAACATCTTCATAAGCAATACCAATATAGACTTCTCCTACTGGTTTTCCTTCCATTGCATCCGGTCCAGCATTTCCTGTAAAAGAAATACATAGATCAACATCTAAAATACTTTTACCATTAACACACATTAAAGTAGCAATTTCTTTAGAAACAACACCGTACTTTTCAATCAATGGATGTTCAATTCCTAAAAGCCTTTCTTTCGTTTCACTTTGATAAGTGACTAAAGAACCCTTATAAACCTTAGAAATGCCAGGAATATTTCCTAGCATTGTCGCAAAATTTCCTACTGTAAAACTTTCTACAGTTCCAATAGAAATATTATTTTTTATTAATAATTCAGCAAGTTCATTCATTACATTGACTCCGTTAACATATCTTTACTATCCATAAAATAATCAATACCACTTACTATTGAAATCACGCAAGCAATCCATACACTTATTTGACCAATTGGTAAATGAATGATTGAAAAAGGAAAATCATTTAATAATAAGAATATCACACTGATCATTTGTGTCACAGTTTTTAATTTTCCTAAATATTTTGCTGCAATAACAACTTGTTTATTGGCAGCCACCAAACGAATGGCATCTACGATCGTATCCCTAGAAATCATAATAATAGGAATAATGATAGAAATTGTCCCATCACTTGCTAGTAGAAGAAAAATCGTATTAATTAATAGTTTATCTGCAATCGGATCAGCAAACTTACCAAAAGTTGTAATTAATTTAGATTTTCTCGCAATTTGTCCATCAAAATAATCAGTTAACGAAGCAACTGCAAAAATAATAAAGATAACAATATTAACAAGTGAAATATCAGCATTCAAAATATGATACATAGGTACATTGATTCCAAACGTTGCATAAGGAAACATATAAATAAGAATAAGAATTGGAACAAGGATTATTCTTGTAATCGTTAATTTATTAGGTAAATTCATTATTTAACCATCGTTAATTTAAATGTTTTAATTGTGTTATTATGATCACTTTCCTCTAGTGGGAGTTTTTGATCATTAATATAATAACGATGTCCTATGTTCCAACTATATGAAAATTCCAAATATTGGAAATCATTTACATTAAATTCTAACTCAACGCTTTCACATGCAGAATCATCTTTTAAAGCATCAGACATTGAAGGAGCAAGACTACCGCTATAAACTCCTCGTTTAAATGTATCTGTTTGATAACTGTTTGGATCTCCATTGACATGTAAATCAACTCTTGTCGCAAAAGTAAAATCTACTTTTAATTTAAAAGTTTCTTGATCATATCCATCAGGTAATTTAAAACTATAATCACCATCTGCATTTTTAGTAAAAGTTATTTCAGTAGATGTTTGTTCATCTTTTTTCGTTGTATCAGATTTTGTTGTTTTCTTTTTATCTGTTTCTGTTGTTTTCTTCTTTAAAGTTTCACTTGTTTCTGTTTTAGATGTATTACTATTTTTAAATGATGAATCATTTGATTTCGTAAAGACAAATGAATATCCAAGTACAATAATAATAGCAATGACAATAATAATGACAATTGCATATTTAATATATCTTAAGATATAGTGATCTTCATAAACTCCCTTTCTTGTCGGTTGTTTTTTAGTTGGTTGAATATTTTTTACTTTATCTACAAAAGTAACAGATCCTATATCTTCTTTTTTATTTTCTAAATCTTTTAAATCAGCCTTTTTAATTTCTCTCGTAATTGCATAATAATCATCAGCAATCGTCTCATCTATTTCTAAGTATCTTGCTATTTTCTTAAGATACATTTTTACATAAAGCTCGTCTCCAACAAATCGTTCAAAAGCACCGTCTTCTATATCTTTAATGATATTAACAGATAACAATGTTGCTTCTGCGACTTCCTCTACTGTAACGCCTTTGGCAATGCGGGCTGCTTTTATCTTTTCACTTATTTTGTCCATAAAGACATCCTCCTTTACACTTAGGCATAATTAAACAAATAAATTATAGCACAAATGTTTTATTTGACAAATACAAAAGCTCATTTTATTTCTAATATATTATATACATAAAAAATGTCTTTTTTATGTCCAAAAAGAAAAAAGCTTAAAAAAGCTTTTTTATAACGTAATAATTCCAAATGTTGATAAAATATAACTTAATAAAATAATTAATAATGTTGGAATACAAATATATTTCATCACAATATTATAGACTTTTTCTCTTTTAAAAGCAGATGATATTTTAATTTCATTTGAAATTGTTTTTAATTTTGTTACAAAAATAATTAATAAAACTGTACATAACGCTGAAATTGGCATCATACATGAATTTGTGACAAAATCAAAGAAATCTAATAAAGTCATTCCTAATGGTTGAATCCATCCTAAAACACCATAGCCAAGTGAAATAGGAATTCCTAAAGCTAACATTTCAATAATCATTGCTAAAGCTGCTTTTTTTCTAGAAATATGGAATTGTTCCATCAATGTTGCACAAGAACATTCCATTAAAGAAATAGCTGAAGTTAAAGCAGCAAATAAGACAAGTAAAAAGAATACCCCACCTATAAATCCACCTAATTTTAATGAATTAAAAACTTTAGGCATTGTAATAAACATTAAAGACGCTCCAGCATTTAAACTATCTTTTCCTGAAAATGCAAAGACTGCAGGAATAATCATTAACCCCGCTAAAAAAGCAATTAAAGTGTCCATAATTTCTACTTGAGAAATTGCTTTTTCCATATCAACATCTTTTTTCATATAAGAACCATATGTAAATAAAATACCCATTCCAATTGATAAAGAATAAAACATTTGTCCCATTGCTGAAATAACTGTCATAATACTAAACCTTGAAAAATCAGGAATAATATAATACTTCAAACCTTCAATTGCTCCTGGTGTCATTAAACCATAGATTGAAATAAAAATAGCTATTACTACTAAAATAGGCATTAAAATCTTACTTACCTTTTCTATTCCTTTTTCTACCCCTTTAATAACCACAATAAAAGTTAATACTGCAAAAACAACTAACCAAAAAGCTGGACTAATTGGATTAGCAATAAAATTTGAAAAATAGGTATCTTGTGTCAAGATTTGACTTGATCCTCTTAAATATTCAAATAAGTATTTACATACCCAACCACCAACAACACAGTAATAAGGAATTATCAACATTGGAATAATTGAATTCAACCAACCACCAATCTTTAATTTTTTTGCTCCTAAGATTTTATATGCTTTGATTGGATTGTTTCCGGTCTTTCTTCCTAATGCTGTTTCACTTACAAGTAAAGCAAAACCAACTGTAAACGCTAAAATAATGTAAGTAAATAAAAAAGTACCTCCACCATATTTAGCCGCAAGATATGGAAAACGCCAAATGTTTCCTAATCCAACAGCTGAGCCAGCAGCCGCCATAACATATCCTAAACGGCCTGAAAAACTTGATTTTTTATTTGTTTCCATCGAATTTCCCCTTTTTAACATATAAAAAAATTATATTGAAACCTCATAAAAAGTCAACTTTATTGTGAAATTAATAACAAAATTCTCTTTTTTTTACATTTTAAAACAAAAAAAACAGCCCTCATTGAGGACTGTCTTATTATTATAATAATGATTTATATAATTCTTTGATTTCTTCTACACTTGTATCTCTTGGGTTACCTGGACAGCAAGCATCAGCTAAAGCAGATTCACTTAAGAATTGTAAATCTTCTTCTTTAACGATTTCTTTTAAGTCAGCTGGAATACCAACATCTTTAGATAATTGTTTAACTGCATCTACAGCTGCTTTACGATATTCTTCTTGAGACATACCAGTAGTATCTACACCCATTGCTTCTGCAATGTCTTTATATTTTTCACCAGTATATGGTGCATTATATTCCATAACTGTTGGTAAGATGATAGCATTAGCAACACCATGAGGTGTATCATATAAAGCTCCAAGTGGATGAGCCATTGAGTGAACTAATCCTAAACCTACGTTAGAGAATCCCATACCTGCAACATATTGACCTAAAGCCATACCTTCTCTACCTTCAGGAGTATTTTCTACTGCACCTCTTAATGATTTAGAAATAATTTCAATAGCTTTGATATGGAACATATCTGACATTTCCCAAGCACCTTTAGTAATATAACCTTCGATAGCATGAGTTAAGGCATCCATACCTGTAGCAGCAGTTAATCCTTTTGGCATTGATGACATCATATCTGGGTCAACGAAAGCTACAACTGGAATATCATGTACATCTACACATACCATTTTACGATCTTTTTCAACATCTGTGATTACATAGTTGATTGTTACTTCAGCAGCAGTACCAGCTGTTGTAGGAACTGCAAAGATTGGTGTACAAGGATTTTTAGTTGGTGCAACACCTTCTAAGCTTCTTACATCAGCAAATTCAGGGTTTTTATCAATAATACCTACTGCTTTTGCTGTATCCATTGATGAACCACCACCAATAGCAATCATATAATCTGCTCCAGCATCATGTAATGCTTTAACACCTTGTTGAACATTTTCAATTGTTGGATTCGGTTTGATATTAGAATATAGTTCATAAGCTAATCCTGCTTTATCTAATAAATCAGTAACTTTTGCTGTTACTCCAAATTTTACTAAGTCTGGATCTGAACATACTAAAGCTTTTTTGAATCCTCTTGCTTTTGCTTCTTCAGGAATTGATTCAATTGCTCCTTTTCCATGATAACTTGTTTCATTTAATACAAATCTGTTTGCCATAATTAAATCTCCTCTTTTCTAACTACACATATTTTAGTATCATGTGAAAATAAAAACAAGTTACACATAAGGCTATGTGTAACATTTCACAAGTTTTATATCATTTTTATCCCATTACAAAAAGCTATAAATATGTCATAATAGAAACAAGGAGTGACATCATGAAATATTATGCTGTAAAAAAAGGAAGACATCCTGGTATTTATAATACTTGGGAAGAATGTCAAAATGAAGTAAATCAGTTTAAAAATGCGCAATTTAAAAGTTTTACTTCTAAAGAAGAAGCTTGGAACTATTTAAATGAAAATACTCAAAAAACAGATAAACCATCACTTAGTAAAGATCAATATAATGCCTATAACCAATTAATATCAGGTAAAAATATCTTTTTAACCGGTGGTGCAGGAACAGGTAAATCATTTGTTTTAAAATTATTTATCAGTGAAATGGAAAAACAAAATAAAAAAGTAATTGTCTGTGCTCCTACAGGTATTGCTGCTATTAATATCCAAGGTGTAACTATTCATAGATGTTTTCAAGTATCCCCTGAGCCACAAGTTATTAAACATATCCAAAAAGTACCTCAAGTTGTACAAGAAAGCGATATTATCATTATAGATGAAATCAGTATGTGTCGTGTTGATCTTTTTGATTTTGTTGTAAGAACAATTACTAAGGCAGAAGAAAAATCTTTATCTCGTAAACAAATAGTTGTAGTTGGTGATTTCTTTCAACTTCCTCCAGTTACTACTGATAATGATCGTGAAGTTTTAGAAAAAATATATGGACATTATCATAAAGGCTACGCTTTTGAATCTACAAATTGGAAAGATTTAGATTTTCAAACAGTTGAATTAAAAGAAGTTATTAGACAAAAGGATCCTGAATTTGTTCATGAACTTAATAAAGCAAGAATAGGTGACTATTCTTGTGTAAGTTATTTTAATACTCATAGTCAAAAAGAACTTTTTGAAAATGGAATTATTTTAACTGCTACTAATAAAAAAGCAGAACAAATCAATCAAGATAAACTCTCTAAGTTACCCAATAAAGCTAAAGTCTATCATTCTAGAATAGTAGGAGATGTTAAAAATTCTGATAAACCTACTTTAGATGAACTTCATCTAAAAATAGGAGCTAGAGTTATGGTACTCATTAATGATACTGAACAAGATTTATATCAAAATGGTTCATTTGGAAAAGTATATAAATTAGAAGATGATTGTGTAACAGTTATGCTTGATACAAATAAAACATTAGTTACTTTTGGATATCATGAATGGGCTATAGAAAATTATGTTTTGTCTAAAAAGAAAGATGGAGATATTGAAGATCATCAACTATCTAAAGAAAAAGTAGGTGCTTTTTATCAAATACCTTTAAAGCTTGCTTATGCTATTACAATGCATAAAAGTCAAGGACAAACTTATGATCAAGTCAATTTAATCCCCTATTCATTTGATAACGGTCAACTATACGTAGCTTTAAGTCGTGTTAAATCTATTGAAGGTCTTTGTTTAATTAATCAATTAAGACAAGAGAATTTAATTTGTAGTCAAGAAGTCAAAGATTTTTATCATATTGGTTCATCTAAAAACAAAGATAATCTTATTTATGAACTCGGTAAAAAAGTACTAGAAACTTATCCAAAAGAAATTCAAGATTTAATAGATGAAATACATAAAATAGATAGAAAAGGATAAACATCGTATTTAAGATATGTTTATCCTTTTCATATAATGTATTATTCAGTTAATTAACTTTCGAATTTCTTAATTTCTTTTTCAAACATTCAATTATTTTTGTTTCTTTATTAATACTAGTTATTTCACATTTTTACTTCTTATAATTTTTTACAGAATAGTATTTTATATTTGTAAAAATTTTTTTATATTTTTCTAACAAAGTACCTACTATACCGCTTTTTAAATCCTTTATTCCAAGATTATCACTTATCTGACATATACATTTTCCCTCTCTAGTTAAATGAGATAAATCTTCAATAAAAGTATTTATTGAATTTATTTTTCCATCCTCAATCATTGAATCTAAATTAAAATGCAATACATCATCATATTTTAAAACACCTTCTTTTAATTCTATAATAAGCAACTCACTTTCTCCTGAATATTTCCATTTAGTAATATTTTCTACATCATCTATAAATTTTACAAACATTTCATTACTAAAATACCATTTTGTACCATTAATTGTTGTTACCGCTTGTTTATCAGTAAATTCATCTCCCCAATAAGCTCCATAACCAGGCAAATAAAAATTAATTGATTTTCCTGTTCTAAAATGATAATATTCTAAATTTTCTAGTATTTGTTTCCCTGTTTCGAGGTTTGGTCTCGTTATAAGAATTGCGATTTTATCATTATACAATCCATGTATTTCAATATTTTCATTAATATCTTTTACCATTTTTTCATATGTTAATGCATCCCTCATCTTAAACACCTACCTTACTTTTATATTTTTCTTCAAAATTAAGTTTTGATCTTGTATTTACTTTTTTATTTTATTAAAAGGACTTGATTAAATAATTTTTCATTTTTTCTTTTTGAACATAATTAATCTCACAACTACATATTTTACATTCATTTTCTAACATAGTTATATATTCGTTTATCTCCATATCATTTGCAATAAACGCTTTACTTACAACACCTCTAACCTTTTTTGTCATTCTAATATTACTTGGTATCTCCTCTAACTTAATTAATAAATACATTCCAATACTATTACGGTAATAATACTCATTTTCATCTAAATAATTTAGAACTGCTCTTATATTTAATCCAGTTATTAGAAGATTTCTAAGTGTTACCTTTAACTTTATTGGAAAAATATCTTGTTTCATAAAAATACTATATCTTATATAGTAAATCCAATTGATAATATTATTACAACATAATAATTCATCATGCATAGATAATTCATTTACAATTGCTATTTTCAAATCATAATCTAAATTATCTTGACATGACAAGTAAACAATGTCATCTTGACTAATAACACACATTTTTATAATCCAAATATAAAATACATCTAATGTTTTTTCATCATATATTCTTTTATATAAATCATTGTCTTCTGATTCAATATAATCAATAAATTTCAAATATATTTGTCTATTAAAGCGATGTTTTATGTTAGTACTTTCTATTCTCTTTACTATTATTTCTATATCATCTCTCATATTTCCAAGATGTTTCCATAATTTTCTTAACATTTCTATATCAAATTTTTCCCATCCAAATCTAAATCTATAAATCGAATAGTATATTATAATATACGAAAACAAGTATTTGCTATTTATTTCATTTAATTGATCTAAAACATCCCCAAAATTATATTTTTTATTCTCGGTTATTTCACAACATAATGCTTGTCCACAAATATCATTGATATATTCATCTTTAAGAATTGCTTCAAATACAGCAATAAATTCAATTTGTTTATCTATATTATGTGACATACTTCTTATTTCGTCTCTAATTATATTTTGAATACATTCTTTACAATAATACATATACATATCTTGTTTTTTGTGTATACCATCATATAACGTCGATACTAATCTTTGCTTTATTTTTACATTGTCAGCTATATCGTATAATTTTAATGTTGTATCTTTCCAGTCGACGACATCAAATACTTCTTTATTTTTTGAAAATTTAATTCCTTCATATTTATTACATTTAATTCTGTTATATTTAGCTAATTCAGCTCTCTTAAAATTTAATTCAAGTAATTTAAAATAGAAACAAATAATATGTATTTTATTATAAGTATCCAATTTAAAAAACTTTTCATCTATAATTTCCTGTATTAAATTTATTTCCCTCATTGCATTATATAACCATGCTATTTGATTTTTTGAAACTTTTCCTTTTTTTTCGATTTCAGAAATTTCGTAATCTTTTTGTTCTATGTAATTATTAAGAATCTCAATAATCAATTCATTATATTCTTCTTGTAATTCATAATTATGATCCAATTTTATATATCTGCCTAATACTACAAAATTTTGATGTAGTATGTCTATTTTTTTAGAGTTATTTTTATTTTTTGAAATTTTCTTTAATACTTTTCTATTAATGTCATTGATTAAAAGTTTAATTACTTCTTTATCTGAAATCATATTTATACCTAATATACATTTAGCACATTGAAAAAATATAACTATAAATATTAAAAAATATACGATTGCAAATACAAACCAAATAAAATTCATAAAACTAATTAATTTTATTGGGAGAATTCTATAAAATATTGTAATAAATGGCTTATATAAAACTTCTAATACCACAATTATTTTAAAGTAATTTTTATATAATAAATTATCAATAAGAAATATATTCTTCTTTATAAAATAACTAGTAAGATTTCTTCCTAAATATTGAGTAACTTCTCTTTTATTTTCTTGATATGAAACAACAAACTGAAAAAATGTTAATAATATTCCATATATTGTAATTTGGCCTATTATAATAGTTAGAAATGTTGTTTTGTCTATGTTTAAATTATTATTAAAAATATAATCAACTAGCATTTTTAACATACCTAATAAATTTTCTCCTTAAAAATATAATTTATGAATACTTAAAATATCTTACACTTCTACAACTATACAATTTTATTAATTTTTGTATTTTTTTATTAAATATAATATTGACACTACTTTCTTTTAGCGATGATTTCAAATATTTCTAAATCATTTCTTTCATCATCTGGATTATCAGAAAAGAAAAAACTTAAATTTGTATCATCAGCATACTTTTCATATAAACTAGGCCTTAATATTTGTGCCTTATTGCTATTTTCAATACTTCTCACATTCAATGTCCCATCTTCATTTGAGCCATTTCTTCTTACACCAAAACAATATATCGCATTAGGATTATTTCCTTCTGCTCTTTATCCTATAAGATGTCTCTCTTGTTTTGATTTTTCAATTGTTTTTTCTAATGGGATATAATTTGAAAATATATTTGAAAAATCAATAAATAAATTTCTAATACCATTACCTTTCTCTACGCCAAAAAAATCACAAAATTGATCCATATTATAAAAATGTACTTCATAAAAATCAATATATCCTGTAATTGATTCATTTTCATTAGTTCTTCTAATAAATTCAACTTCTGCCTTTGCATACTTTGAAGGCTTTCTTTTATGATCTTTATATAATTTTAAAATAACAATATATTTTTCATCTTTATACTGAAAAAAGAACGAATCAATAATCCACTTTTTCTTTTTCATATCATTTAATAATGATGGTAAATTTTTAAATCTTATATTAGCCATATTTTCCCTCCATATTTATTTGTAACTTATAAATATTTTTCATATAAAATTAAAATAAAATATATTTTCATTTAAAATGAATACAATCCTTTATTGTTTTTGTGATTTCAATTCAATTTAAAAAATTATCTTTCTATTAGTTTATATTTCTATCATATATAAGAATGAAAACAATATTTGTTATTTGATTATTCCATCTCGACCAGATAAAATAACATTATTACTATTTGGCTTTGTTTCATTATCTAGTTCTTCAATTTGTATAAAAATCGGCATACTTAGGGAAGTTCCAGATAATATACATTCACCTGGCGCTAATATTGTTAAAAAATTCAATGCATTTTCATCTAAAAATGCGACGGCTTTTCTAATTTGATTTAAATCATTAGGATTAACTAATTTATGTATAAAATAATTATGTAATTGGGAAAGAATTGTACTAGAAATATCACTTGGTCGTTGGCTAGAAACTGTTAAAAACACTCCAAATTTACGACCTTCTTTTACAATTTTTTCAAATTTCTCTAACAAATTATTATGTACTGCTAAATCATCTTCTTTATATAAAATATTATGTGCTTCATCTAAAACAATATTAATTATTGACTTTATTTCTTCACCTTGCTTTTTCTCCAATTGTCTTCGAAATATTACACTTGAAATTAAGCTAGGAACAATCATCGTCATATCATTATTGACATTTCCTAATTGTATAATTGCTAAGTTTTTATTTTCAAAAATATCTGAATTATCTTCAAAATCAAAAACTTTCTTTAAATCATTAAATATCTTTTCCGCTCTAGTTAAAAGTGGTAATAAAAACTCAGAATTCACACCATGTTCACATTCTCTTATAATAGAAAAACACAATTCAAATTTAAATCTATCTAATGGTTCAGCTGGCAGATTGATTTGAATATTATTTAACACTATAGAATCAAAATCACTGCTATTATTAAAAATACGAGTTCCATCATCTTTACTATAATAAAAATTTAATGCATTACTATGCCAATTGATATTATTTATATTTTTAATATATTCATTCAATCGAAAACGAATAGCAAAAAATAAATCCTTTTGATTATTTCTTATAGTATTTTTCACATACTTCAAATAATATTCTTCTTCATGTTCCTCTTTGAGACTTTTAAATGCATGCTTTATCGTGGGAATTTGTGTTTTTATAGAAGCATTTAATAGAATACTCATCTCATCTTCTGTAATATTTTCAAAACTAAATGGAATTCGCTTACTTGATTGCTTTCTTGTAGTTAAATTATAAATTACTTTATGTTGTTTGTTGCAAATAGAATTATTTCCATATTCATTATTTAAATCAAATAATAAAACTGTCGCATTACTTGAAACATACCCGTTTAATTCTTTTATATAGTGTGAATAAACATTTGCTAATGTGTTACTTTTACCACTACCAGTATTTCCAAAAATACCAATATGAGTTGGCATCAAATTATTAAAATTCAAATAAATATCTTTATTTATTTCAAATAAATCTTTTCCAATAAAAAAAGAATGGTCTTTATCAAAATCATATATAATTGCATAATCGTCATTATTTAAAAGTGATAAGTTGGATGAGACAATGGGTAACATTCTTAATCCTTGAATAAACTTTCCATGATCAATATAACCTTTTACCGTTAAATCAATATAATAATCTGTCGCTTTATCTTCTTTTTCTACATTGTATTCACCATTTACTTGACAAATTATTGTATCTAATCCAACCTTCGTTTTTACAAATGAATTTATTTTAGGTGCAGATACTACTATTCCATTATTAATTAAATATGGTGGTAATAGTCGAAATAATTTTGCTTTAACATTTATTCCTCTGACTTCTACAATTCTTCCAATATCTTTATCCATTTAATTTCTCCAAATATTCTGCACATATTCTCGTACTATCTATTGGATTATTATAATCTTTTTGATCAACTATAATTAATTGATTTTCTGGACAATTTTCCAAAACTTTATCGTTTAATCCAAATTTAAACCAGTAGATTACCAACCCATGTTTTATACAATCAAGAAGAATTTTATTAATATGTTCATCATTACAGGAATACCCTATAACAAACAGTACACTATTAAATTTACACAATTGCTCTTTCATCCTAAAGTTTATTTCAAAATATTCTGAAGCCAACGATGTTTTATACTTATCAAGGCCTGGATATATCGGTCTTTCAATATCTCCATGTAATTTTGATATCATAAAAGTTGGAACATATTTATATGTTGTATAATCGTACGCAACTAAATCCAAAAAATTTATATTTTCTCCCAAAGTACTAGCTGAAACCGAATTATTCATATATCCCTCAGAATTCAATATATTTTCAACTATATTATCATAATTTAATGTATAAATATTAATTTGTTTCATATCTCTTTGTCTATTTTCTGCATTTTCAACTATCTTATAAATTGTATTTAACATTTTTTTTAGATTTATCAATGATATATTTGTATAGTCTAATTCGTTTTCATAATTCTTAAATTCATTTGTAAAAATATCATAAACAACATCAATGTCCTCTTTTTTCATTTCATTAATACTATCTTCAAAATTTTCGATTTTCTTAGATAGTATTTCCTCCATTTTGTTTACAGATTTCTCAAAACCATTTAATTGTGGAAACGCTTTTCCATTTACACCTGCACCAAATAAAAAATTAATGTGCGATGATGCAATAATATTCTTATTTATAAGTTCTTCCATATCATAACCCCTAATCCTTTCTTGTTTATATATCACATATATAATGAATATCTCATATTCTAATCAATAAAATAGAATGATTAATAGATTAAATTTTAAATATGATTTCAGCATATGCATTCGTTTCAATTTCTTGTTGTATTCTTTTAGAAACATTTAAAACTCTTCTAAATATTTTATTGGCTTCATATTGTGATAATTTTTCATTTAAATCATCTTTATAGTAACTGTACGCTCTTTCAATATCTCCATACTTATTTTTATCAGTTCTTTAACAAACGTATAATCCCATAATATAAATTTTATCACTAACACTATATATAAATGAATACTGCTTAAATATTTTTTCTATATATCTCATTTTTTATTTCCTTTGTTTTCATATATTTACCATTTTCAAATTTTCTAATAATTTTGTTGAAGCAAAAAAATTTCTAAAAAAATGTTTTTAACACTTTTCTAAATAAATCAGCAACTACACTAGCATTTTCATCTGTCAATTTAAAATAAGATTTAATAACTTTCAAAAATACCTTATAAGATTTTTGATATTCCTCTAACCATAAAAGTACTTTAGAAACAAGTTCTTTATCCAATTCTTCAGCACCTTTGAAAAAATAAAATAATTTCCATTATCTTCATATACTTCATAAGGAATATAAAAAGGATTTAAACAATCAGTTACTAAATTAATAAAATCTTCTTTAGTATATTCTTTATTTTACCTTTCATTCCTATATAAAATAAATAGATAACACCTATTATTATACAACTTGTGTTATCTGTTTACTGTTTTCGTTCACGAACGGCTACTTTTCGTACATGAACAACATATATTTACTTTTATTTACAACCTTTTCTTAATATTCTATTACTTATCGATATTCCTATTAAAAAGCCTAAACTATTATGAATAATATCAACAACATCAAACATTCCTCTACATAAAACTAAATGCATCCGTTAATCGGATTTCTCCTCTTGCTCCTTTTCCCTTGGTTTCTAACAATAAAATGATTTGCCATTTATAACAATTTTCCCACTTTATTTACCAGAATTAAAAATTGTTCCAATTTTTTCTTTTGTACATTCAATTGAAATGTTCGCAATAATCTTTAAATTTTTTTTCTTTTTCAATAAATATTCTTCTAAATTTTCTTTTGTAAATTCAAGGTCAATGCCATCAGGATAAATATAAATATCATTTTCTTCATCATAGAAACTTTTTTTCTTTAATTTAGTTGGTTGAATTTGTACATCAATGCTATGGATAATGATCTTAATATTTTGACTATTTAAGGCAACAAAAGTATTCTTTTCATAATAATCAAAACAAGTACAATTATCTTTTGTATAATTATCTAGCTCTGCCCTATTTTGATACTTTATTGGGTTTATAGTTGATTTTCTCCCAAATATAAAATCATATTTCATATTCTTTAAATATTCTATCAATCCTGTGTTATCAAGGATTTCTTCTTTTCTACTTTTTTCTTCCAAATAATTATACTGTTTTAAATAATTAACAATTTCTCCAATAAATAGTTTTTTAATTTCAAATTCAGATAAAATATCTCCTGTAATGTCTTTTGTATCAATATCATTATCAACCAAGTCAATTTCAAAACCACTTTTGTCATTATCATAAGCTATATTTCTAAATTCTTTATTTAAAACATCTTTAATGTTTTTTTCTATTTCTTTTTTCACTTTTTCTTGGTCAAAAGAATCATCTATTTTATTTACTTCTTCCATTTTTTTATTTTTTTCTCTTTTCTTTAATGGGTTTGCAAACAAATCATAATACTTATCTCCGATATCTTCATTCCTTTCTTCGTCATTAAACAAAGCATCATATGTTATTTGAAAAGTTTTTTTAAGGTATGGTGCTTTTTCTCTAGACAAGTATCCCAATGCTTCATCCATTGTTATCCATTCTAAAACAATATTTTCATCCCATAATTTATCTGCTATTGATGTAATTACAAAAATATAAAATCTTAAGGGAGCACTTTCCATGATTGAATACTTGAACGGTTGATATGAATTGTATAACTCATAGTGTTGTAATAATTCTTTTAACAAATTATAAATATCATCACTCTTTATTTTTGAATTATAAAAAATTTTATATAGCATTTCTAATAAATTTTCATATTCTTGTTTTACATCACTATTTTTTAATATTTGTTGTGCACATTTCTTTATTTCTTCATAGCAAATACTTTCCTCATATCCTAAATAATATAAATAAGCATATATAGATAAAAAGAATACAATTTGATATATATTTTCAAAACGTATATGTTGATCTAAACATCTATTAAAAATGCTCTTTATAATCATGTTTTCTTCACAATTCATGATTAATCCATAGAAATACGCAAAATAAATCTCTAATAAATTTTTACTATATAGGTCCATCTTTGTTTCATCTAATTCAGCAGTAGTAAATGTTTCTCTTATTTCAAAAAAATTAATCCAATAAGGTTCATCGATAATGTGACGATTTAACCTTTGAACATGTATATATCCTCCTATAGATTTTGCTAAAAACTTTAAAATACGAATTTCAGAATTATATTCCAATGAATCATTATTTAATTCGTTCATTCTAACACAAAAAACAAGAATATAATAAAAGAAATCATATAAATCAAAATCACCTCGTTCTATACAACGATTATCAATTCCATTTAGTACTTCTATAAGTTCTTCACCAACTTCTCTAAATAAATGAAACTTTATATTTTGAAAATTAAAATTTAAATTATTTACAACTTCATCTTTAGAAATAGAATAAATTTTGTATATCAAGTCCATTCCCCTATACTGAATTATTGGATTATATGTATTTAAACAAGATAAACATATCTCAATTGATTGATTTTGTAATATTTCAATTTCATGATAATCTTTTCTTTTCCAAATTTCAGTAATAAACTTTTCAAAAAAATTACACGATTTTTTATAGCTTAATTCATCTTGGCTTAAAATGTTCCTCTTCCAATCATCACAAAAATGAATAAATAGTTTTTCTAATGAATCATTTGACAATTCAATTTGTTTTTCTAAATAATCTTCAATTTCATCATACTGATCTATTCTTCCACTAAATGCTGAATATATATTGGTAACGGCAATCAATACACTAATTATCGTAACTATAAATATGCACAAAATAAATGAATACAATTGAAATGCATAGGAAATTACACTAATCAAAGATAACCCTAACACAATAAATATTATTCTTTTAAAATTTAATTTTTGAGGTTTAACGTTTAAGTAATAATGACAGATAGATATACCATAATGGCTTTCTTCCATATTACCAGATATAAGAGATATAACCGTAATAATCAAAATGCCAATTGTTGTTTGAATTTGTATGATAGTAAGTGATAAAGAACTAATATCATCAAGACAAACAAAATAAATTTTCATTTTATCACATATAAACCCAATAGTTAATACAACAATCATTAACAAAATAAATTTATTTTCTTTTTGACTAAAAAAATTACTTTTGTGATTCTTTGAATTTCCATTTGTATTTTGCATCGTCTTATCTACTCTTTTGTTAGTTTTTCGATTTATAATTTTACCTGTTGTCAAATCAGTATTATTGTTTTTTTTTGTTAATTTTTCAAAATCTTCAATATAACTTAAAATTTTTGTATAATTTTCTTTATTCATTTGACTAAGCATATGCAAAAAAGCAATAAATATAGACAATATAAGATACGCATATAAAACAAAACATAACACATTCTGCTTATTACTATATAATATACCAACAATAGAAATTACTATTGCAATAATAGGTATCAAAATTGTCATCCACTTATCGCAATGAACTATTTTTCCTCTAATATTTGCCTTTAAGTTTATTATTTCACTATTGGACATTTTTTCTAATTCAGACATTACATGATCTTCATTTTTTATCAATTTATTAACAATCTTTTTTACATCTTTATAACCCATCTATTCTCCTCCTTACAAAATAAATAATCAAAACATTCATCTTTCATAACCAAATGATTCTATACTTATTTTTGAAAAATAAAACGCATGCTTTTCCTAAACCTTATTAAAATCACATAATCTTTAATACATTTTACCTATATAATACATTTTACCTATATTAGAATTTGTAAATCTTTATTGGTAGTTATTTAAAATTTTAATCATTGACACTCTAATCATAATCATATAGTAAAATTAGATACTCGAATCACTAATATAGTCTTCTGAGTACCTAAAGATACTTGATATAGTAATTTTAGTTTTCTAAAACTACTATAATTTTTATAATGATTTATTCACTATTTTTTCTGACGCTTCCCCTTTAGAGCACACGTAAAGTGCTCATAATTTTTTCTTTATCTCATTTTCAATAATATTTAACTCTTTAATAATTTGTTCTTTAGATTTTAAGTTTTTATTTATAAATGTAGAATTTAAGCCATTGTTTCTAACTTGATCAATCCATAACAATGCCTTTTCCATCGGAACACCTTGTTGTTTAAAAATCTCTAATATATAACCATATTGATTACTTAAAGTCGTTGAAAACACACCTGGATCATCAGTATTAACGCTGACCATTACTCTATTATAATCATTATTATAGGAATTGTTTAACATTAATATCGGATGTGATGCCATTCCATGTATTTCACCAATATTCACATTTGAAACTGGATTTGTTTCAACAATAATACCTTTACGCGCAATTTTTTCAATCAAGAATTGTTGAATCTCTCTATAAATATTTATAATAATTGGGTCATTAACATTTATCATTATTTTTCTTAGCATTTTATTTAAAAAATAATTACAATGTCTTGATAATAAAAGCATATTTTCATCCAACTGTTCATGTTTATTAAATATACAATTATTACTGCAAAAAACAGATGAACAATGACACCCTTCTCTTATATCTTTTAATAAATCTAAATCATCAAACTGTTTTTGATATGACTTAAATAAATGATGAATTGTTATATTCCCTATTAAATTTCCATTTTGATCATCATAAATAAAATGAACAATATCCCAAATTTTTTCTTCAAAATAAGAAATGGAAATATCAGAAAATAAATTATATTTAGATTTTAAATGATGCAACCATAACCAGTTATCCAATAATTCAATTGCTGGTAAAGTAACAATATTATGACTAGCTATATAATCATCGATTGAAATTCCTAAAACTGTTGCATGCCCTAATCTTTCACCATTTTGAAATCCAAAATATTCTATTACTTCATCTATATGTCTTAATCCACTAATAAAAGAATAAAATACCTCTCCAACGTGATAAGTAATTCCTATATTTTTTCTTAACTTCAGCTTTATACCATATTTTAAAGCTTTATTTTTCAATGTTTCCGAATACTTACTTTTTACACTTCTAAAAATAGGAGCAAATACCCATGGCTCTGTTAAAAGCTCATTACTTGCAGTATCAATTCCTATCAAGTAATCTTCAATATAAGGGATTTCATCCCTAATGCTTTGAAAAATTATTAAATTAAGAAAACATTCTTTTTGATATTCTTTATATCTTATTAAAGAATCATCATCTAGTTTATAAAATTCTTGCCAACATTTATCAATTAAATCATACCGTTTATTAAAATGTAAAATTAATCCTACTTGAGGAATTTCTCTTTTATATACATCACTTATTCCTTGTAAATATTTTTTATAAGATAATACAAAATTTAAGATTGTCCTGTAAAAGATTTCTCTTAATTCATTTTCTTGACCATAAATAAGATTGAGTCCATTTTTTTCAGAAGAATTTTTAAATTTAACATGACCTATTCTTATTTCTAAAAATCTTACATTCTCATATAAATACGTTTTAAATATATTAGTAAACATATGCGAAGGTATATCAAATAATGTTCCTTGTCTTCTGAAGAAACTTTGAAATTCCAAAAATCCTTTAATATCTGTAGATTGTGTAATAAATGAGTGTATGAAATTTTTAACCCTGCAATAATACATAAATACTCGCTTAAATAGAGTATCATCACTATTTTTAATATGTTTTATTGATAAATGTTGAAAAACATATTCAATATGTTCATTTAAATCACATTCATTTTCACAACAATTATTTTTCAATAAGCCTTTATACAATCGTTTAGAAAATGAATCTACATTATCTTCATCATTAAATTCATAATTAATGTGTTCCTTTTGTAAATCAATATTACTATAAAAATTTAATTTTATTACATCTAAAACATAATCAATGTTTTTAAAATTAAATTCTTCATAACTTTTTTTATTTTCTATTGAGCTTATTAACCTATACAGAATATTAATGTCCTTTCTATTAAAATATTTGTTTCCAATTTCTTTAAAAAATTCTTCAAAAGTAACCAATGAATATCCTTCTTCTAATTTAGTCAAATAGATTACCATTATTAGCCTTATAGTTAATGCATGTTTAATCAAATGCACTAAACTATTTTTATAACCATATTTATTTTTTTGAAATAGTACACCTTTATTTTTTTCAATAGAATTCAATAATCTTTCTGCATCAACATTACCATCGTATATTTCATGAGCCAACCAATTCCATTGTCTTTCAAAAGGAATACTTCCTACAACATGTGTATGCGTTTCAGCAATTCCTTTTGATAAAACAAGATCTAATTGATGATTAACAACAGAAATTGGTTTAATCAAATTTCTTTGGATACAATACTCTAAATCATAGTCATAGTAAACATTATAAAAAGCCATTAACAAACTATTAGAAATTAGTTTACTTATTTCTAAATAATCTAACACCTTATTATTAAACAAAGATACAAAAGATTTATCATCATAAGATTCAAACATATCAATGCATAATCTATTATCATGATAGGTTAATAATGTTTTAGAAATTTCAAACATTTTTATGTAAAAATCATTGAGTGTATATATCTCTTCAGGATAATAAAAGTCAATTAAACTATCAACTATATCTAGATTACTGTATCCCCCATATCTTTGTAATGCATGGATTATTTTTGCTTTCAACACCTCTTTTTCTATCTCATCGTCAAAAAAGAAACTATAATCCAAATATGGTATAAATAAAATTAGCATTCTAATATAATTTTCATGACTATTAGACAAATAATTACTCTTCATTTCCATATTCTATACCTGTTTTAAATGAATGAAAAAATCTTGTATCCTTATTTAAATATACTCGACAAGCTTCAAGAATAAAATTATATATATAGTAACTATTCATATTTTCTTCAATAATCACTTCAATTATTTTTGTTTCATGTGGTACTAATCGTCTTTGTCTTCTTGTTGCTCTTAATAAGTTTTTAATTATTTCCTCAATGCATGCTCCATGATCAAAAACTGTCGAACGATTTAATTCCGTATAAATATGTCTAATCAAACTATTCAAATCTTCTTCCAACAAGGATCTATTTCTACCCAAACAGTCAATCATAATATCAAATGAATGCTCATTTAATATTGTTTCAAGAGTTTCATCCGCTAAATCATATATTTCTTCGTCATAATAATTAAATAATTGATTTTCTAAAATATCATCAAAATCTAATTCTTCAACATAAATACTATTTAGCCTGCTCATTAATATTTCAAATTCAATTTTAAAATCATCTAATAAATTTACCAATCTTTTTGAATTTTCAATAAGTTGCTGATTATACTCATTCTTTTTATTATTCTTAAATACTTTTCCAATTTCATAAGCTTTTTTACTATTAGTTAATCTTGTAACAATTTCATTAAATATTTGTAAATAAAGATCACGTTTTGTATTTTCCTCATATGTATTAAATTCTTTTACTAACTTGTCCCTTATTCTATTCAATTGAAGAAAACTATAATTTTCAACCTTTATATCGCTTTCATGTTGATATTCAATTGTTTTAAACAAATCATCAAGGTAATTACTTATCCAAATAGGTTGCTTAAAGCCATCTAATAAGTAATATTCATTTCTATTCCTATTTATACAAATTTGAATATATAAATCATCCAATTTTTCATACATATTCTTAATATTTGTATTTGACGCCAACTGTAAAAAATTATTTCGCACACTTTGTTCAACTTTACTAATATCTCTTTCCAACGAAATAGCCATTTTAATTTTATCAAATAACCACTCTCTGTCTAAATGTCTAAATATACTGTTCATGTATATTGATATCTTATTTTCAATACGTTGCCTTTCTTCTTCATTTTGATACATGGATTCTTTATATAAATTATAGTCATTATAATTAAACAGCATATTATTATTTTCTTCATTTATACTTGCTCCACTATTTCCTAATAATAATGTAGATAAATATAATTGAACAATATACTTTTTGTTATTTGGATTTGAATAATTTACGTCATAAGTTGTATTCAATGCAATTAATGATTCTAATGACATTCTTGTGCTAATTTGTTGAAATAAGCATAATGTTCTTCTCATTCCCAATTCAGTAGGCAATACTATTATTTTATCATTCAATGAATTAATAAACGTTTTAGTTAAAATATTCTTTAGTTTATTTTGAACACTCTCATAACGTTCTTGATACAAACTTCCATGAATAATATAAAATAATTCATTAATTAAGATTGGTAACATAATTATTGATTTAATTTCTTCCTTTTCAAGAGATGTATCATTATATTCATTTAATTTAGACTTCAAATCAGATAATAATCTATCAATAAAAATTTGTAATTCTTCACAATCAATTCTTAACCTCGTATACTCTGCCTCTTTATCAACATCATCATAATTTCCAAGTTTTATTGATAAAAATCTATTGATTTCTTTTTCATATTTTAAGTAGGTATGCTTTGAATTGATTATAATTTGTATAAATTCACTTAATTTATCACTTGTCCAATATTGTCTAACATTAAGTCTACATTTCTTAATAGTATATGCCTCTTTACACATGTAATTATAAGCATTCATAAACCCTCTTGTATTGACACTAAAAACTGATAAATAAGCATACAAATAATTTGTTTTGTAATTATTATCTATTAAACTGGCTGGATTTTTGAAATCATAATAATCTTCTTCAATGGTGATTTTTTTCGATTTATCAGTAAATTTGTTTTTTCTTGGATCATAATCATCAAATTTTTTAGAATCATTTCTTTCAACTTCTCTCAGTGAAATATTCGGTAATATAAACATTTTTAGTATAGAATTTACATTTTGATTATGAAACCCATTATAAAATATATAACTTAATAATTGAAATATATTTAGACTTTCTATTACATCATTTTTAACTTCAAAATAATGTAATTCAGCCTTTTGTTTATTATCAAAAAATTCATAAATATAATATCGATATGCTGGTGGTAATACTTTCTTTAAGAAATACTCTGCTCTATTTCCTGCTAAAGTTATTTCATTGGATTTTTCTTCATCTGGCATTTTCAAAGTAATGTCTTTTGTTTCATTTAAAAAGTATGTTTTGATACTATTTTCAAATACTTCATAATCACCAGATATAAAAATTACGATATTTTGATGATAAAAATAAGATAAAATATCCGTTAATATTTTTATAGATTTCTTTGATGACATATCTAAGTCATCAAAGAAAAAATAAATTAATGGTTCTTGATCTACTTCATATGGTTTATTATCAAAAGCTCTATTTATCTGTCTTTTAGTATCTACCAAACAATCAATAAATTCTTCAAAGGCTGGATGTAATTCGTAGTCATTAGTCAATGTATCATTTAAATTTCTTGAATAATCATTTATATTGACACTTCTATGTAATACAACATGATTATATTCTTCACCACTAATTGAATAACAAGAAATGAGTTTATTTTTCTTTTCTTTTAATTCTTTTAATAAATCATTTGGTGATTGTTCTAAAGAGAATAAAAGCTTGCTATTTTTCTTTAACATATTTTCCATATCATCAATTCTTTGTGATAAAGAAGCTATAACCCAACCTAAAATATCAGATTGAATATCTTCTGGATCAATCATAGGATTAATAATATCTATATTATTTTCACTATAATTTTCTTTAACAAATAACCGACCATTCGTAATTTCCCTGATAATTGTAAGTAACGCCGATGATTTACCCATACCTCTATTCGCTAAAATAGAGATATTATTATTGAACTTCTCTCTACCATTTTTTACATCTTTTTCTTTATTAAGATAATTAGGATTATTATAATTATATGCTACGCTTCTAAATTGATCTAACGTTGTATACAAGTCTTTTAATCCCGGTATACTTTGTAACAATACATTATTTTCAAGTTCCCTAGCCCCATGATGAACTCCAATATGTCTTTCTTCATCTTGATTCATAATTTCATTTCCTCTCTTCCTTATTACTGTGATTTATTTCTACTGCTACATTATTTATACATTTATTTTCTTCGTTAGAATTTTCTATTTCCATATGCTTAACATAATCTATAAAATATGTACAAATGTAAATATTTACTTTAGAACTAAAAGATTGAAATCTTTTCTTCATCACTTTATAACCAAAAACACAAAAAATAATTAAAATTATACACGCTGATATTTTCACAAATAAGTAATATGGTATTTTAATTTTATTGCATAAATAAACTAAACATATAATAATATGAATAATCATAGCAAAAACAATAAATAAACATGCACTTCCTAAGTTCTTTGAAAAAGATTTACTAGAATTGTAATTATGAATTCTCGAATATTTAGAATCACTTTGAATAAGTGCATTAGCCATATCCCCGTATTTTTCTATATCATTCATATTAACAGTATTTTCTAAATATGTTTCTAAAGCTTCTTTATACTTTTCTAACAAATCTGGCTGTATATTTGTATTAACATCCTTCGTAGATTTATTTTTATTACTAAATATAATATTTCCAATTTCAGAAACAATCCACCCAACACAATAACTCACTACCAAAATTAAAATTCCTGAAACAAAAGAATTACCAATATCTTTATAAAAATGGTAAAATTCTTTTGCATAAATACTTACATATGATAATGTAACTAACAACCCTGGAATAATCATTGCTACAAAATCATATAAAGTTATTTTACCTAATAAATTTTCCACACAAACACCCCCTTCTTTAATTGCGTTACCGCTTACATTTCTATACAAAATAAATAGATAACACATATTAATTATACAACTTGTGTTATCTATTTACTGTTTTCGTTCACGAACGGCTACTTTTCGTGCGTGAACGACATATATTTACTTTTATTTACAACTTTTTCTTAATATTCTATTACTTATCAATATACCTATTAAAAAACCTAAACTATTATGAATAATATCATCAAACTCAAATAAACCTCTGCATAAGACTAATTGTAATAACTCAATAGAAAAAGAAATACCAATACCTATTAATAATCCAATCTTCCAATCTATTTTTTTACCATATGCTAATGGTAAAAAGATTCCAATTGGTAAAAGCATAACAATATTTAATATATTTTCCAATAACAAATCATATCTAGAAGCAGTTCCCAATCTCCCTATAGGATGAATAATCTCTTTCCATGACCAAAATACTTCTAGTTGATATTTTCTAGTACTTGGTAATCTAGAAAATACTGTTGATCCATAAACATGTAAAAGATAAATAATAAATAAGATACTAAAACACATTTGTGTTTTAGTTATCTTATTCTTTTTATAATATCTTTCTAATATGATAAAACTGATAATCATTACAATAATTATAGTTATTAATTCTATTTTACTTCATTTAGGATAATAAGAAATAATGGTTTGAAATATATCCAATGTTTTAACTACTAATATACTGTATATTTATACAATATACTTTTTCCTTTCTACCAACCTTGGTTGTTAGTCATTATTTGTATCTTATTATTGTACAAGATACAAATAATGTAAACATAAAATTTAGATCAAATAGCAAAAAAGCAGCCTCTAAATTTAAGGCTGCTAGCTTATTTTATTCATTAATAATACTTTGTTAATAATCACTATTCCTATTAAAAAAACCAAACTATTATGAATAATATCATCAACATCAAACATTCCTCTACATAAAACCAATTGCATCAATTCAATAGAAAAGGAAATACAAAAACCCATCAATAAACCTACCTTCCAATCTATCTTTTTACCATATACTAATGGTAAAAAGATACCTAAAGGTAAAAGCATAATAACATTTAATATATTTTCCAAGAACAATTCATACTTTGGATATGTCGTATTCATTGAATTTAATATTTCTTTCCATGACCAAAATACTTCTAACTTACATATTCTTTTACTTGGTAATCTAGAAAAAACAGTAGATCCAAAAACATGTAATAAATAGATAATAAATAAAATACAAAAAAACATTTGTATTTTATTTATTTTATCTTTTTTATAAAATCTATCTAAAATAATAAAGCTTATAATCATTACTATAACTACAGCAATTAATTCTATTTTACTCCAATGAGGATAATGAGAAATAACAGTTTGATATATATCCAATTTAAATTACCTTCCTATCACTACTTATTATTGACAATATCTTGAATATGTTTACTTACTTGATCATGTAAATCTTCTCTGTCTAATGAAAAATCTATTGTTGCTTTGATAAATCCGAACTTATCTCCTACATCATATCTCTTTCCTTCAAAATCATACGCATAGACTGCTTGTCTATCTAATAATCTTTTAATAGCATCTGTTAATTGGATTTCTCCTCCTGCTCCTTTTCCTTGTGTTTCTAACAATTCAAAGATTTCAGGTGTCAATACATATCTCCCTAAGACTGCTAGTTGACTTGGTGCTTTCTCTACTGCTGGTTTTTCTACCATATCTGTTAGTTTTACCAGTCTTCCTTTTGCTGGATGTGATTTTGATGGTTCTACGATTCCATATTTGCTGACATCTTTTTTATCGACTGTTTGTACTCCAATTACTGATGCTGATGTTTTACTATATTGTTCTATTAATTGTTTTAAAGCTGGTTTTCCTTCTTTATTGACAACCACATCATCTCCTAGTAGTACAGCAAATGGTTCATCTCCAATGAAGTGTAACCTATCTATATTTGATTACAGACCTGACAAAAATGCAACCAACCCTCAAGAATTTCTTAAAGGGTTTGAGGGTACTATCATCACTGATGGCTATTATGGATATAACCATATAGATGGTGTGACCAATGCCTACTGTTGGGCGCATGCCAGAAGAAAGTTCTATGATGCATTGCCTGTAGATATGAAGAATGCATCAGATACACTCGCAAATACAGCTGTTGAAAAAATAGCCAGACTGTTTGCGATAGAAAAACAAATCGAAACATTATCACCTGATAAAAAGGTGAAAGTACGTCAAGAAAAATCAAAGCCATTAGTTGATGACTTCTTTTCATGGTACAAGGATAACCAAAACAAGGTGTTAACAGCTTCTAAGACAGGAAAAACTATACAATATGCCTTGAATTACGAGGCAGGACTGCGTTCATTTTTAGAAGATGGTCTTGTACCTATAACAAATTCATTAGATGAACGTACAATCAGACCATTTACAGTTGGTCGAAAGAACAGGCTGTTTTCAACTTCTACTAAAGGAGCTGAAGCAAGTGCATCAGTATTCAGCCTGATTGAAACAGCTAAATCCAATAAACTTAATCCATATGATTATATTGAATTCATTCTGGATTATTTACCTCAACAAGATCTGGTTGAAGATCCAAAGAAATTGGATTGGTTCTTACCATGGAGTGAAGAAATAAAAGAAGAATTTGAAATAAAAGCCGACTAAATTGATTATTATATCAATTCAATCGACTTCTTTAAATACACTATTTTATTTGGCGCTTACTTTTCCTCTACATAATCTTAAAAATTTTAATGTCTAATATTTTCCCTATTAAACATGATAAATATTATAATAGACATAATCATAAGTAATAACCAATATTCGGGATTATAATAATCTCCTGTTTTTAATTTTTGATTATCCTTGTAATTAGATGTTTGACTGAAATTTTTTTCTTTCTTAAAATTCTCATCATTACTAGGAATTTTATCATCTGGTTCTTCATCAATTCCAGGTCTCATTCTTGAATACTTCGGTTCAACATCTACATCATAATCCTTTTCATATGATCCGTCATCTTCTTTTTCAAGAAGTGGGATTGAAATAATAAAAGGTTCCATCTTATATGCAAACTCACTTTCATTATGTTCATAGATTATATATATTCCATAGTCTAAATCTCTAAAAGTAGCTTCTCCTCTTTGATTGGTTATTAATTCTTCATCATAATCAATATTATTTTTTTTAATATAATCCATCAATTTAGTAGTAACTCCATTTTGCTCAGAAGCTGACATATCTTTATTAATTGTAACAAGTTTAGAATATTTTTCTAACACATGATAATTATTTCCATCATAATCAGCTATTTTTATCAACGCAATATGATCTTGACTAATATTAAAAATATGGTTGTGCACATCTAAATAATGACAGTGAATCGTTAAAGAACCATGATTTTGAGCATAAACATTATTAATTGAAAGAGACAATAAGCATGTAAATACAATAATAAATAATCTTTTTGCATTTATCATGTTATCGCCTCCTCCAAATAAATATAATAATTCCTATAATAATAAAACTTAAAAATGCTAATTTTACCTCATAAGGAATATGTATACCATTATTGACCTCATTCGGTGTTTTCTTTATCGCTTCTTTATAATCTGTTCTTTTTCCTCTTACAAGCAATCTATGAGTATTAACAGAATAAGGTGTACAAGTAACAAGCGTAACATAATCTTCATCATCTACAATTTCAATATCATCCGTTTGAGAGGGCAATACTGTTTTAATTTGATCTACTTCATAAGCTAACGTATCACCTAGAACAGAAATATAGAAAATATCTCCAACTTTCATCTTGTCAAGATCTGTAAACAGCTTTGAATTTGGTAATCCTCTATGCCCAGATAAAACAGCATGCGTACTTGTTCCACCTATAGGCAAAGAAGAACCTTCCATATGCCCCACACCTTTTTGTAAAACACCATTATTTGTTGAATGATAAATAGGTAACTTCACATCAATCTTAGGTATTTGTAGATAAGCCATCATGCCATCACTAGAAACATTAAGCAAATTCATGTATTCTTCACTTGGTTTACCTGTTGTAGAAAATGGATCATATAATTTAGTATTTACTAATGATTGATTATATTCCTGTGCTTCTTTTAACATTTTATTTTTTGTAGCTTTATCTATTCCTTTAACTTCATCATTGTAAGAAGTTATAGCTTTCGAGCTATGTATTCTTCCTAGGTAATCACTTACTGTTGGATAAAGCAATACACCTAGGAAAAACACTAATAAAATAGCTCTAATAACATCAAATAATTTGATTTTTCTTAATATATCTTTCATACATTTAATATCTATGAGATACTTTAATTAATAATTCAATTAAGCTTCTTCTTTTTTACCTTTTTTAAAGTAAGTTGAAAGAATAACTAACACACCAACTACCCCTACTACTGTAAAGATAACTGTACCCATACCACCAGTTTCTGGTAACCATGATTCTGTGCTGTTTTCTACAGTAATATCATTACCGCTTACTGTTACGTTTTCACCATTATCAGAAGATTCTGCTTTAATATTAATTTCTTTTGGTGATTTTAATTTGTTATAACCTTCTGGTGCTTCAGTTTCAACTAATCTATAATCTCCATCATCTAACCCTTTAACATTAATAATACCAGTACTTGGTGTAACTAATTCAGTAATTCCATTTTCAGCTGTTGTTACTGTATAAGTGCCATTAGCACCTTGAACAAAATGAATTGGCTCACCTGTTGTACTAGTTCCTTTATAAAGATTAAATTTTGCACCAGCCAATGGAGTATCTGTACCTGTTTCTACTTTAGTAATTCTTAAATTATGTGTTTTAATAGTAGTTGTATCTGTTTTTGGATCACTTAATGAATCAACATCATGACCATATTGAATTGTAGCCGTATTGGTAGTTTTATCATCTGTTACAGCATTAGAATTTAATGTTGCTTGATATTCGAATTTTAAAGTTTCATTTGCATGTTCTTTATATTTAATAAAATCACCAAAATCAACTATAATTTTTTGATTTTCAACAGTTACAGTATAATCATTACCTGCTGTTAATTCTGTATCACCCATGGTAATTTTCATATTTAAATCAGCTTCTGATACAGTTAATCCTGATGACATTGCATCAGTAAATTTATATACATAATGATCAAACCCTGTCATATTTGGAACCATTGAATCAACAGTAAAGCGAACAGTTTCACCAATTTGTGCTGAAGTCCAATTTTTACCATCTGCTTTTTTATCAACATCTGGTTCTAAACCTTTTAAATATACTGTTTGGTTACTATTTGATAAAGTTGTATACATTGGTTTATATGTATCAATTGATGGAATAATAGCATAATATCCATATTCTAAATTATTAGCTTTCAAATTACTTTGTAACAAAGTAACTTTAGAAATATTCTTACTAGCTACATATGTTTTTAATTTAGTTGTAAAATCATCGTTTTTAACATGATTCTTTATATAATTGTATACCACTTCATCATCTTCTGAATTTGCTACATCAGTTTGTTTAAAAAATTCTTTGAAATCGCTATTTACCGTATAAGCAATTTTATCATTAGCTGAAGTTGCATCCATTAGTTTATATACACTAAATGTTGTAGCACCTATATCGTGTTGAGCCACATTTAATGTGATACTGCCTGTACTTGCTGCAGATACTGAACCAATATTCATTGCTGACATTGTAAATAGCATCATAAATGAAAGTACATATGCTACTACTTTCTTTAATTTGTTTTTCATTTTCATATTCCTCTATTCTTTAATATTGTTCGCTTTTTTACTTTTTTTGTACGATAACAAAACTGCTAATACACCTACTATACCTACTAAAACAAATAACATTGTTCCTTTTCCACCTAAATCTGGTAAAAGAGGCATATCTTTATTTGTTATCGTAAACGTATATCCATCATCAGATTCTTCAATAGATGTTATATAATTTTCTACTTCAGACTCTGTAACTGAATAAGTATAATAAGCTTTACTTCCATCTTCTAATGTTGTATAGGCATCTAATCCTTTAATAATTGTTTGCCAAGTATTTTTAGAATCAGTTACATCATTAGTTGATAAAGTATAATCCCCTACTTTCTCTGATATTTCATCACTTCCTTTCATATATGTTCTTGTTAACGTCACTGTAATCGTATCTGGACGTTCTTTTTGTTTATCACTTAAATCTTTCCATAGCTTATTGATAGTAATGTTTACTTTTTCATTGCAAGGATCTTGTGTATCTGAAGGGACAGGTGTCGTACCATCTTCGTTATCAGATACTTCTGTATCATCCATCAATACAGCTTTTGCTGGAGAGACATAGGCATTTAAATCAACGGTTTCACTTTCTGTTTCATTTGCTAATTTGGCATCTTTTAAGTCATCATATTTTTGTACCTTATCATAATGGCTTATTTTGAAGACATTCCAATTATCAAAATCTGAATCCTTTTTACTATACAAAGATGAATTTTTTATAATATCAATCAAGGAATCACTCCTTGTTCTATAAATCCTGTACGTATTATCTTTACCTTCAATATTCTTCTTTGTATTAAAGTCATAACTAGAATTTAAAGACGTTGTTCCAGAAAAAGGTCCTATTTGATTACTTGTTCCTCTAATCGTATCAGCTAAATACATTTCATTGTTTTCAATCAATCCTTCATTGTTATAACCAATAAATCCACCTGCTTGACCATTTTCTTCACTTCCATCATGTGAATCATTTGCTTTTCCACCAAAAACATCATATCCATCATGAATACCTGTTATCGAGCATCCATCTACTTTTGTTCTGTTTGATTTGATAAGTCCTACTTTAATATTTTCTTTCTCACTGTCAGCAATATGATTTCCATCAATATTTGAACATGGGATTTCTATATAAGAATCACCAATTGTTATTTTTGCCAGGTCACTTGTTCCATCTCCTCTATCTTTATCAAGTGCTACTGAAATAGTTAATCCTAACAAAGTAACTGATAAAGCATTTCCTTTAGCTAAAACTTGTAATTTTAATAGTGAACCTAAATTGATATCTATAAGGCCAACATTTTCTAAATCTCCCACATATAGAATATCTAGAAGTTTATTGACGATTGAAAGTATCGGATCCAATAAATAGCTAGAACCTAAGTCAATATCAGCTAAATATTCAAAACTTGTTTTACCAACAAAGCCTCCTGCTATTTGATCACTAGCCACTTTCTTTATGTTTTCTACATTGCAATTGCTCATTCTTCCTAAATCAGCATAACCAACAAAACCACCAGAAATAGGTTCCTTACCACTTTCACTTGAAATAGTAAATCCAACTGGAATACCAATAACTGAACAGTTGTCACTATGAGAACCAAAAATATCTAAGACACCAGCTGTGGCATTTAATAATTTTCCTGTACCAACACCAGCTTCATCTAGATCAACCACACCACTCTTTCCCATGTGACCAACAAAACCACCGGCATAGTTTTTAGCTTTGACTTTATTTAATCCAGTAACACTCGAATTTTTTATTGAACCATCTAGCAAGCTTCCACCAAATCCACCTGCATTTCCTGTCTGTACTTTACTGTCCAATGTTCCTTCCTGACTTTCATCATTTGCACATACTGAAAGTCCATTATCATTTGATCCAGTTACTTTTGCTTGATAAACATAAGTTCTAAAGGCATCTAATACATCAATATTTCCTAATTTAATCAAATTTAGAATTTGATCAGAATCATCATTTCCAACTTGAGCAACAGAAGAAACATCCGCCAATCCAAAGAACCCACCAGCATGTCTTCCACCAACAACATTTCTAATATTATTTGCCTCAACTCTTACTGAATTTGCATCTTTATCACCAAAAATTGCTCCTCCTGCAGTACCTACAAAACCACCTGCTTGATTTGCATATTTTGTATTTTCATCATTTTCTAATGTATATGAACCGTTAACACTTAATCCATAATCATTCCATGCATCCACCTTGGCATAATCAACTATTGAAAGAGTCGCATTCAATACTTTGGCAAGATTTCCTGCATTGCCTAATAAATACTTAAGTAGTTTTGATAATAATCCTGTATTGGATGAAGTATTCAAAGTCACAGCACTTCCTGGTTGAATATTACCAGCAAAGCCACCGACATTTTGACTTCCATTGATTACTTTTAATTGATCAGCCAAACAATACTGATCTTGTGTTCCCTGTATTGTTCCACCAACAACTTTTCCAACAAATCCACCACTGTTTCCTTCATCATTATCAAAATCAGTTCCAGTAGTAGATATTGTTGCTCCTGATTGATAACCTATAACAGACGAAGTTTTTACCACAGGAATGAAACTTTGCAATATTGGAAGTGAGCCTACCACATTTAATTTATTACCTAAGTTTATATCTCCAACATTAGCAACTCCTGATGAAATCATTTCACCAGCAAAACCACCACTGCTTTTTAAAGCTGTAACATCTTTTAAATCTCTAGCATTAGCAAAAGTTACTTTTCCTCCATTCATTTGACCAACATAACCACCAGCAATACCGCCTTGATAATCGTTTGAACCAGCATTTGTTCTTCCAGCTTTTACTTCATAGCCATAGGCATATTGATCAATAATTTTATCTAACTCGTCTTGATTATCAACTTCTCCAAGTTCTTGGAATTTTTTACCATAAGCACCATTGACTCCTACTGCTTTTACCCAAGAATTCCATACTTCTGTTGTTAAACCTCGAAGTGGTCCATAAGTTGCTGTATTAGTTTCAGTTGGATAAACAGCACTCAAGGCTGATAATGGATTATCTAAATTAATGAGTCCATAAAGTACACTGATATTTCCTGTATCAACTGTATTGGCACAATCCGTTCTGCCACTAAATCCTCCCGCATATTCATATCCATAAACAGCTCTTAACCTATAGACTGCACATTCTTTTTGAACTGTAGGTATTTTTCCATTCCATTTTCTTGTAGAATTTCCTTCAATACGACCACCTAGGTTATAACCCACATAACCTCCCGCGCATCCTTTTAATGTTTCATTACTTATGGCATCAGCACGAACTGCTCCACCACAAGGAATACAAGTAGTTTGAGAATTATAGATCATAGGAATAAATGATTGCAACACACTTGTTAAACTATCTACTGAAATTAATCCTTTTAAGATTTCCGTTTTACCTAATACATCTGCAACACTTCCTGGTTGAATATTTCCTGCATAACCACCAGCAGTTTCTTGACCTATGATGTAAGAGAAATTATTGACATTGCTATTTTGAATTTGTGAACCATAGTCGGTTCCAACAAAGCCACCTGCATTACCAATTGTTTTATTTTCATCCAAACCATTTGCTTTAACAGAAAAACCACCAACCGCACCAGTTACATCTGAATTTTCAATTTTAGAAGCTGTTACATCTAACGCAGATAAAATATTTGCCAAATTTATATTTGTTCCCAATGTCTTCAATCCACCACCAACAGATGCCGTAGAACCTATATCTAATTTTCCTACATAGCCTCCAGCATTTTTAGGTGCTGAAATGGCATAACTTGAAGACTCTCCAAAATAAGAAGAACTGTCTGTATCATTAATATTTGCATTAGGTGTTTTTACTGTTGTATGTTTTAACTTAGTTACACTACTATTAGAAACTCTTACAGCACTACCATAACCTATATATCCGCCAGCACTACCTGAATTTAAATCCGTTGACTTATATGTATCACAGCTAACGACCAATCCATTAGATTGAACACCAGCATTTTTAATAATAGGAATATAAACCTGTATTAAACTCAATAAATCAGAGATTTGAATATTCAAATCTGCTAAACCGCCTAAAATACTTATTCCTTTTGTTGAATCTGCTAAAGCTCCAGAATAAACCTTTCCACCGAAGCCCCCTGCATAAGTTTTTCCTTTAACATATGAAATATTTTGTATTGCATAAGCATTATTTTCATCATTTTCAACAATACCACTTTGGAAATCTCCAACAAATCCTCCTGCAATATCTCCTCGTACACCACCATTATCTATATAACTTACATAACATTGTTGATATGACGGAATTAAATATCCTACAGCATTTAATAATCCATTAGCCGAAATCAATTTTTTTATTTCTGTTTCATCTCCAACTTCAGCTAAACCGCCTGTTTTTGAAATACCAATAAATCCGCCAGAGTAACCTCCATCATCTGTAGAAGTTACTGTTTTCAAATTATTAACTTTTGCATCATTTATTTTTGTACTATTACTTTTAGCAACAAATCCAGCTGCTACATAATCAGTTGTTGAATTATCTTCTCTTGATCCCGTAGCTTCTACAGTAAATCCAGAATTAATACCACTTACAGACGAAGAATCTATATTGACTTCAACTGCTTGTCCCAAAGAAAGAAGATTGCTTAATTTTAAAATATAATTTAATCCTAAAAGATTTACTGTCAAACCATTATCAGTTCCTGCAAGATCACCTGGACCAGATACGCCTATAAATCCACCTACAATATTTTCTCCTGAAATATTATTTAAATTTGTTACTGTAACCGAACTAATAGAACCACCGATTGCTTCACCAAAAGCACCACCAACTCTTTTTCCTTTACCACCAATAGTTATACCTTCTGTAGAACCAGTAAGTGAAATAGAATTAGCATTAAATCCTAAATATTCTGCAACACCTAAAGTTGTATTTAAAAGTCCTGCTACACTTGCTGTTCCCACTGAGCCAGAAATACCACCAACACAATTTTCACCATCCACGGATTTCAAACCATTAATAATGATATTTTTTTCTTCGATTCCATCCATTGAAAAGATATTATTTTTAAAATATGAAACCTTACTTAAATTATCGGTATTAGATTTTGTAAGATAAACACCATCACCTCTGCCTATCAATCCACCTGTGTAATTTTTTCCTTCAACACTGCATGGAGCATTTATTTGACATCCTAATATATGAGAAGGACTCACACCAGCAAGAGAAAGTAATGATGATGTTGCATTTTGATTACTGCTTAAAAGTTTCACAACTAAGTCAACAACCCCACCTAATAAGTTATCTTTCGTATCACCTTTTCCTAAATCAGCAGCCCATCCAATTGTTGCGATTCCAGCAAAGCCACCAGAATTATCTCCACCGGAAGATACCGTTAATTTATCACTAACATTAACATTACAATTTATAGCCGACGTGTTGGCCATTGCTCCAGCAAAACCACCTTGATATCCATTGCCCGAAATTGTCAAATCACTCGCAGATACTGAACAATTTAAAAACAAACTTTCAGGATTCATTTTAGGCAATTGAGTTTCTATATCTAAAGCACCCGATAAAGTACCTTCTATGACATCATCTCTAGCTAATCCTACAAATCCGCCACTATAATTATTAGCTTTGACATTGAAGTTGCTGTTTGTAATTTGGCAATCTTTTACGACAGTTCCTTTTTGTTGACCGATAAATCCACCAGAATTTTCAATCTTATCATTATTTGTTCCTATATTTCCTGTTAAATTATTGATTGAACAATTTTCAACATAAGCATTGATATACTTTGTAGGGATCAATTTATCTACTGGAATAGCGTTTCCTAAAAGAATAGTAATCAAATCACCTAAGCCAAGACCAGGAATCACATTTAAAATTTTTGCCAATAGAGTAGCCGTTCCACCTAATCCTTTTGATAAACCATCATACTCCGTCTTTCCTGAAATATATCCAATAAATCCACCTGTATTACTATTGGCATTTGTTACTTTCACATCATCCAGTTCACAGTCAGATATTGCTACATCCCCCACTACACGACCTGCAAAACATCCCGTAGCTAAAGCTGTTGGGTCATCCTTACGAGCATTTAATATACTGCTGAGTGTTTTTGTTAATCCAGTATTAACATTTCCAAAAGTAAGTAACCATGTTAATCCACCTAATAGTGCTCCTAATGTTAATCCTAAAGTTGAAGTTAATCCACTTATTAACGTTTGATCAAATTTTGTTTTTGTTGTTTCATTATCAACATTTATTTTATTGAATTTAAGGTTTTTTACTGTTACAGTTCCTTTGCTCAATCCTAAATCACTGTCACTTGCTTCATTTGATAAAGTGGCAAAGAAACCAACTCCCATTTGCTTTCCAACATCCAATTCAGATGTTTGACTAACATTCACATTAGAAATAACTGGTTTGTCTCCTATATTTAAATCAGTTGCTTTGCTATAATCGATAACACTAGTATCATTATTCCATAACGTTGATTTACCATCGCCCTTTGAACCAATCATTGTTCCTTGAAACATCAACGGTGTCCAATTTTCATCGGATAAATCAATATTCCTAAAAATAATATAATTAGCATTTGAAGAATATTTTTGATTAGTAGCTTTATCTATATCCAATGTTGGATCAATTTCACCAGTAGATTGATTGACTCCACATCTTCCCCATATATATGGATACAAACTATATTTACTTTGTTTTTTATCCTTATCATGTATATTATTTTTTCCAAATTCAAAATTTGCATTACCATTTTGAGATTTTTTTAAATCAGCATCTCCACCATATAGCATTATCGGATTACCATTTTCATCTTCATCTACATACCAATTGGCATCATGTAAATAAACTTGATAAACTGCACCATAAACAGTTTCATCAGATCCTATTTTTCGTAACTGTTTTTCATTGCCTATAAGAATATAAGTTTTGTCACCAATCGTTTTAACAACTTGACCATTAAAATCTCGTCCTTCACAATTTTCAGTACTTATATTTGATATTTGATTTGCTTTAGTTTCTGGCATCTCACCTGTAAAGTTTTTCGATAATACATAGTTATGTGATTTGCTATAAGTTAGATAATTAGAACTATTATCTGAATAAACAGGTTGTCCCATCCCAACACACTCTGGTAACATATCTTGAGACATAACAGGTTCATTTTCAGAATTATCCGATTGAATAATTTTTAATTGATAATCATTATAAATATATATTGTATCTGTTGATGAATCATACAATGTTGAATTTTCATCTACAGTTCCATGATTAAATGCGCCTGTAAAGTCGCTTGGTAAAGTCCATATGTCATTTCCATTTAATGAAATATCTTTCATAAGTTGATACTTGGAAGAAAGAGAATATGTTATATATTCATCATTTACTGAAATTTGTTGACCAGTACCGTAATTACTTTCATCATTATCTGTAGATGTAACAATTGAATTTGAGCCAATTGCTTGAAGCTGTTTTGTATTATAAATTTTTATTACATTATTTTCATAAATATCACTGATATCTATTGAATCATCTGATTGTGAGCTTGTGTTATTTTCAACAATAGTTTCCTTTGAAATTGAATCATCAGATGAATTTAACGCATAGACAACAACAGTTTGTAAAAACAAAGAGATAACACATACCCAAACCATTATGTCTATACAAATTATTTTTTTAATTTTGTTTAACAAACAAATCACCTTACTTCCATGAAACTAGGAAACTTTTAAAATTTTAGATATCTTCGTTTTTCTACAATAAAGTGATTGATGATTTAGTTATACGCTACCTCTTATATCGGCTTTTTATAAAATTGCAAAATTTATCTTAAATAATAATCATTTCTGAATATTATTTTAATATATTCACAATCTTTCTATAATGCACAGAATAGGAAAAGAATTCATACATTTTTTGTAAACTATGTGTAAAAAGCAATGTAATAAAAAAAGCAATCATAATTTACAAAATTAGATTACTCTTTAATATTTAAATTATTTACTTACTTTTTCAATCCACATTTTATTCATAGAAGCAATAATAAACGAAAGAATAACTTTTGGTGAAAAACTTCCACACTCACCATTAACAATCATTCTCACAGCCTCACCATGATTAATTTTTCTTTTATATGGTCTTTCACTGATTAATGCATCATAGGCATCCGCAAGTCCAACAACTTGAGCTTCAAGAGGAATGTCATCATTTTTAAGACCTTTAGGATAGCCATGACCATCATATCTTTCATGATGATACAAACATATATTATAAGCATAATGAACTAGTTTTTTTGTTGAATTACATTTCGGTAGTTTTAATGCCATATTAGATCCATCTTCAGGATGTTTTTTTACTATATCCATTTCTTCTTTTGTCAGTTTTCCTTTTTTATTAAGTACCTCATAAGGCGTAGATATTTTCCCTATATCATGAATAGTTGCTAGTTTAGAAATATTTTCAATTTCATTATCCAATATGCCATATTCTGGAAAATTTAATTGTAATTCCTTATATATTTGTTCTGTAAAGAAAGAAATATTATGAAGGCTTTCATGATCTTCTAATTTATTATGAGCTAACACAGTTTCTAATAAAGATACCATATCCCAAAATTCATTGACAATCATCATGTCTTGTTGTAAATAAGAAATATTCGTCTTGTCTTGATTTTCATAAATGTACTCATATGATTTAAACATCAATACCATTTGCGTATCATCTATATGCTTGTCTAAATCCATCCATGTTTTTCCATCCTCAGAGCGATATTTTACTTGTGAATCTTGATAATATTTTTCACTATTCTTAAAATCAATTAGAAAAGATTTTACTCTATCTCTGTCTTCTTTAGAAACACAATGATTGATAAATTTATATAAAAACTCATCATATGTCATATAGTTATTAAACAAATCACTAAATTTAGATTTGATACTAATAATATTCATATCTAAACTGTTTAGGTCAACTTTTAATAATAAATATCTTTTTTCAATGATTTCAGATTGATTAAATGAATTTTCAAAAGTAATGTTTTTAAGATTTTGATTAATATCTTCTTGAACTTTTAATAATACTTTCCTTACATTGCACGTCTCTATACAATTTCTTGAACAAACGCCATTTCTTTCTAAACATTTATTCAAATTCATAGAAGACTCAGTTGCAGAGATAACATCAAAATAACTTATCCTTTCAGGATTCTTAGCAAGAGAATAGCCACCATTAAATCCCATTTCAGAATTAATTAGATTGTTATTTTTTAAAATATTCATTATTTTTGAAATATTTCTAATTGGTATCTTTAAATTATCAGCTAATTCTGCTTCTGTAGCTAAATTTCCTTTTTCAGATAAATAATCAATGATACGAAGCGCATAATCTGTTGTATTAGTAATTTGCATAATTTTTACCTAGAATTAAGTTAATTTTTAATTCTTCCATCTTTCTTTTAATTTTTCAATAAGTTAAATTTAGTCTTAATGAGCTGTCCAACATATTATCTAGGAAAATTATACGTAATCTATATCATAGCATTATTATTTGATTACATCCTATTACGCAAACTAAGCAAAACTATTTTAAATGTGTTTTATATGATCAATAAGAATAGTATTAATTTATCTATAATTTTATTTTAAATTTTAATAATGATTTTTATAATGCAACAAATAGGAAAATCAATAATACTTTTTTGTAAAAAAAAGTGTATATTAAAATAGCATTCCAATAAAAAAAGACAGTTTTTAATAGTAATAACCGTCTTTTACGTAATAATCTAATAAACCTTAATAATATCAAAAATTATTAATCCATTTCTTATTGAAAGTAATTCTATACTATCATCAAAATTAATATTAGAAATTTCTTTTATTTTTTGAATACGATATGAAGCTGAACGATAATTGATTGATAAATCTACAGATGTTTTTTTCAAACTTAAATTATTTTTTATGTATGAACTCAAGGTAGCTAATAATACTGTATTATGTTTTCTATCATGTTCATCTAATTTTATAATAGATGATGGTACATATTTTTTTAATTTATTCACATCATCCAACTCAATAAATGATTGGAATATTCCTAATTTAGAATAATAGACTATTGATTTATTAATGTCTCCAGTAATTTTTTTTGCAATTTTCATAAACTTCATAGCAACTCTAGATTGCTTATATGAACTTTTTAAGTTTCTGTATCCCTTAACAACTTCTCCTACACCAATATTAAAATTTGTGTTTTGGTCTCTTTTGCTGATACTTTTTTTTACAATATCTATCAGTTCATTTAAACATCTTATACTATCATCATCCTCTTTATCAGAATCCATTTTTTGTAACATAACAATTTGAGATACATTTTTATAGATGTGCTCTTTAGGATAAAACATTGATATTTGATCAGCAATAATGTCAACTTCATCTAATTGTTCCAAAGAATACTTTTCCTTTTGATCTTCTGGAATAGAATGAAATGATACAACTCGATAATAAGCATCCTCTTTAAGATTTAACATATTGGCTGCTTCAGTAGTATCATCATAATTTAATTGACTATTTACTAAATTAAAGAAAATATCTCGATGATACTTTTTATGGATTTCGTTTTTTGCAAAGTCAAATGTGAATGAATACCTTAATGCATCAATCGCATTTTCAATCGCAACAAAATCAAAATTTGTTAACTTTCTATTTTTTTCATCAATCACAATTTTAATAGGTATATTTCCTATAAAAGTAATAGGTATAATATATTGATTATATTTTCCAGCATCTTGTTTTAAATAATTATACCTCAATCTTATCTCTGGACTATATTCTTTAATGTTATCTAATAAATCAAAACTACTTTTTTCTTCATATGTTGTAGCAAGACAACTCAAATTTTCATAATACATTGAAATTGGATTATCAATTATTGTATAAAGAAGCTCTATAATATTTTTAGGTGTTGCCTCCTTGTGGAAAATATATTCTTTAAGGTTATCATTTGTAACTTTGTGATACTTTAATAATGCCATTTCTTGATCAAAAACATTATCTAATATATATCTAATAATATCCCAATAATAATTTTGTCGAAGTAATTCAAACAGGGCAACCTCATTTTCAATACATAATCTTTTAAGTATATCTAGTTTGATATTAAAATTTTTTATGTTTCCACTATTTTTTATAATAAATCCAGATACACCTTTATCTATCAAATTTTGTATATGTGTTTCATACTGAGAAATTGTACAACTTTCATATATGAAAAAACTTGTAAGAAGTATTTCTCCTCCTTCTATGTACTTTTCCATATTTTCAACTTCTATGATTTTAATACCTTTTATTTCATTATCCAATCCTTTTTGTTCACTTAACAGTTTTAAATGGAATTTTCTTTGTAAATCTTTCATTTCTTGTACCAATAATACCATCTATTCTCTCCCCCCCCCCCACGAATTTTATGATATTCTTTTCATCATTAATATTGCGTTATTTAATAATTGTATTTATAGACCATGCATAATGTAAATAATTTTTTATGATTTATATAAAAAATGCATTTTTTCATTAATAACATGATACTCTATAACAGACAGATTAAATTCACAATATAGTAATATAATAACATATTACTAAAAATAACTATAATTATTTTTAATAACTGAAAAAAATTTCTCATAAACAACTACTGTGTTCAAAAAATAGATTTTTGTTGATATTAAAAAAATAAGCAATCTTTTTCAGATTACTTACTTAATATGATGTTTCTCATTATAATCTTTTAAAATAAAATTACTAATTAATAAAGTCAAAAGTCCAAATAATTCTTAAGAATAAAAATCCAATTTCATCTTTTGTAAAACCTAAAGAATCAGTCTAGATTATATTTATTATAAATATGAATAGGAAGATAGTTTTTTCCTTTTGGAAGTTCTGTTCCATAAATCAAATGTTCGCATACTTTATGTACACATTCATAACTTTGCATATAAGCACTTTGATCAATGATATAAGTAACTTTCCCCTGTTTTAATGCTTCCTTATTTTGTGGCATTAAGTCAAATCCAAAAATATTGATATCATCATAACCTGTTTGTGCTATAACTTTTCCCGCATTTGCAAGCCATGAATCTACCATGACAATTGTCTTATAGTATTTCTTTGAAAGCATTTCTTTTAAAAGTTTATTTGATATTTCAAGTTTATCTTCTGTATAAATTACATTAATTAATAGAATTTCTGGATATTGTTTCATTGTATCAAGAAATCCATTGACTCTTTGTGATTGTGAATGAATTGTTTTTGAACCAGAAAGAATCGACACATTTTCTCCTGATCTTGTCAAATTACTTGTTAATCCAGCAAGACAAGTTCCTGCCTTATAATCATCAATCCCAATGAAACCAATCCTATTAGAATCTTCTAAATCAATATTTAAAGTCATAACAGGAATTTTTTTTTGCAATTTGATTTACTTTTTCTACAATACGTTTTGTTTGTAACCCCGCTATAATTAAAGCATTTACGTTATTTTCTAATTCATCAAGTACATTTAAATATTCTTCTTCGCCTACACCATTAATATGTCTAAAATAAACTAAAATTGGATAATCTCTAAATTGAGAGATTGCTTCTTTCATTCCTGAATGAATCAATTGAAAAAATGGATTTCCTTTTTCAATCATAATCATTCCTATTGTAAGTGGTGTTTTAGAAACAGCTAAAGCTCTTCCTAACATATTTGGATGATAATCATTTTCATCCATAATATCACGTATTCTCTTTTCTACTTCGGGAGCAACCCGTCCTCGTTGATGAATAACACGATCAACAGTTCCTCTAGAAACACCTGCAAGTTTTGCGATTTGTGTAATTGTAATACTCATAGATACACTCCTTTAGTTTATCTTATATCAAATTATAAATATATAATCATCTAGAATTAATGTCCCTTAAAATATATTTAGAAGTAGAACAAAAATCATTTTTCTTCTCATAATGAACAAGTCTTTCAATACTTTTATAATAATCTTGTACACTTCCTTCAGAAAGAATAAAAGCTTTTTTTAACAACGATACTGTTTTCTCATTACTATCTTGATATGTACATCTTCCAAATAAAACGTATGATTCAATCATCTTTTCTTGTTCCTGCAAAGGATGTGAATATAAATAACTTTTTTTAACATTCGTAATGTTTTGTTTATTTTTTTCAAATAATTCTTTTGTGATATAACCATTCTTAAAAGCAATTACCTTCTCTAATTCATCAATATCATCATCAAGTATCAAGTCATAGTGTTCTTTCAAGTAATCAATAATTACTGTTGCTATTTTATAAGTATTGATATTAAAAAAATTAAAATGTTCAATACTTGTAGCATTTTTTAATGAAATAGAAATTGTTTCTGTATCCGAATACAAATCTAACATATTCGTTTCATAATTATTTAACCAGTCAATCAGTCTTTGATCTGCCATTTTACCAATATTCCTAATTTTCAGTAATTCCTCATGATTTCCTTTTAATGGTAGAATATCCAATAAACACGTATACCCTGCTCTTTTCAGACACATCATTAATCTTAGATCCAACCCTAATTCCTCTAAAGATTTATTTTCTAACTGTAAGCCTTTCTTCTTGTTTACATTGAAGAACTGACTTTTTTGACAATTATTTCTACTCCTATATTATTTAAAAATTTGTTTAACATACCCTCATCGGCATCAAATAAGTAATTTTCAAGATTTCTTATTAATAATTCTTCATATAAATTGTTTTCTACATTTTTATATACTGTTGTATATTTTTCAATATACTTTATCCTATTAGATTTTCGAATATATCTTATTCCAGCCTCTTCTAGTGTTCTAATACGATCTCCTTTTACATTAAAAACTTCACCAATTTGTGCTCTTGTACGTTTTACTCCATCATCCAAACCATATCTCAATCGTAATATTTTTTGTGTCCTTTCTGACAATAGATTCATTGATTTATCGATATCTTGTTTAAATTGATTGTTATATATTAATTGATTTATAATACCATGTACAGTTTTATTTGAAACTTCTAAAGTAAATGATAAATAGTTAGAAAAAATAATATCTTCCTTTGTATTTAACAATTTTATTTCTTGTTTATCATCTAAAATATAATTTATCAGCCTAAACTCCTTTTTGTAATGATATATTTTTTACATATATTTTCCATTATTTCATAAAAACCAAATCTCATACGATATAATGTAATTATTATAACATTTTTCGACATATGATGTTAAAAAATCATCAAAAGAAAAAAGTCAAGTCTTATAAGCAAAGATTTAACTGATATAATATTCTTTAGTGAGGTGAAATTTAGCAATGGAAAGCACATTATACTTCAAGGACATGAGAGATAGTGATCATAATAATTTTCCTAAAAAGATATACAAGGTTGAACAATCTAGAATGCTAATTGAAATACTTGATTGTAAACACATAAACGGTAAACCACAATATTTTACAAGTCCAAATTCTCGAGATGATTTCATTACTACTATCAAAGATTCTATTTTAAAAATAAGTGATAAAGAACTTAAAGAAATTCAAACTTATTGGAAAAAACAACTTAACTTCTAATATAAAAAGTGACTTTTAATGAAGATATCATGCTTCAGATGCCATTTCTTGGAGCTGCAATTGCTTTACTTTTAAATCTAGCTACAGCCAAAATTTTTGACTATGATTTTATCGACTATTTAAAAATCACATTTCTTTTAACAGTTATCTTTTCAGTTCCTTTTATCATTAAATCTTTATACGCAAGAGTACCACAAAGATTTGGACGTAAACTATCAGTTATTTTTGCAGTTTTGGTATTCTCATTTACCATTACTTTTCCTGTGAATTTCTTATTAACATTTGGAAAATCAGAACATGAAACAATTGTTATTACAGATAAAGATGTTGATACAGGCAATAGTTTAACAGATTATCAACTAATAAATCATATTGTGCTAGATATTCATTCAGTATCTCTTTTTCAATAAAATTCATTTCTAGATTTCTTAGCCATTTAATATGAACTATAGTCCATTTTGATTTACCATCATAGTTATACCCTGGTCTTAAGACATAAGCTAAGATATGTTGCTTAATCTTCTTTAATTCTTTTTTGAAGTTATTAGTCATTCTTATATACTCTTTAACTTTTAAATCTTCATCGTCAGTCATATGTACTGGTTTATATGTTCCGTTAGCTAAATTAATAGCGATATTTCTGGCATCCATTTTATCAGTTTTAACTACTTTGTTCTTCGATGAAGAATGCATAGTAGTAGGTGCTAATATATCACAATCAATTCCTAGAGCTTTTAAAGAAGAATCCTAAGCATCCAGCTTCATATCCGCATTTAACAGTTATGTCATCTTTATATTCTTCCTTAATTTTATTGACATACTTCTTAATTAATTTTGCATCTGAAGTGATTTTAACTTCTCTTGAGATCTCACCACTTTCTTTATCATAAGTGCATAAACTATATGAATTCTTATGGACATCCATTCCTACAAATAATATACTTTTCATGTGACCTTCTATTGTCGTTATGGCATCGACTAATTGTGTTTTCATTTCAATTATGAGTCGTAATCCACGAATTGGCAATCAGGAGGTCACTTTATATTATCTCCTTACGTTAACAATACTTCTAGATAATTTTATCAGCATTCATCCCCCAATATATTTGCACTATAAAGTAAAAAAATAAACACCCAAATAATTATTTGAGTGCCTATTTTCATCTTTCTAAAGAATCCATTGCTAGAGAAACTTCATTTAAAATTGTTTTAATTAAATTTTTTTCATATTGACTTAGCGTTTTGTTGCTAATCATATCTATTCCTATAACACCATATATTTTATCATTTCGCCGAATAGATAAATATAAAGCCTTTGCTTCTTGCAATGTGCTAGTGGTTGCACCCGCATTTTTATTGTTTATATAAACCCATTTTGCCACTGTTCTTTCTTTTTCTGTCAAAAATATATTGCTATCATCCAAAAGATTATTCGGATTATAAATATATGGTTTATCTAACATTTTTCTATTTACAGGATAAAAAATAATAATTCGTTTTAACCATTTATTTAATTGAACACATGTTTCTTTCATAATATCATTATAAGTTTTTGCTTGTTGTAGTTTTTGGCTCGTTTCTAACAAAACTTCCATGCTATAGGCGCGTAAAGATGCACTATTTTTTTCCTTCTTTAATTTAAAGTTTAAAACATTTATAATAAAGGAAACGACAATCATTACAATTAATACCACAACATATTCCGATGAAATTATTTCCAAAGAATATTTTGGATCAATAAATAAATAATTTATTAAACATACATTTATAAACGGTATTACAAAGCTATAAATAGAAAGTAATGTTAAACTACCTATAATACATGATGATAATACATATAATAATATAATCGTAGTAATGTCAAATCCCGCAATTTGCGCGAGATATGCCAAGATAGTTATAATCAATAATGTACTTATTGAAATACAGCTATCCCGAGTTGAAAATTTAAGAGAATTTTCTTTGTCCTTATCCTGTCCCGTAGCAGCAAAAATATTTTAAACTGTTTAGATTTTGCTTGCTCGAATTGTTATCTGGTATAATATATATATCTAAATTTGGAGATAATTTTGTCAATTTATCTACTATCGTTGGTTTATTAAAAATTGATTTTTTTTGATATGAACGTCCTAAAACTAATTTAGATACTCCTGCTGTTTTAGCATACTGACTAATTTGGTAGGCTATATCATCACCATAGGTAGATACAATATTTGCTTGTAACTCCTTTGCAAGAGAAATGTTTTTTTTGAGTTGTTGGAAAGCTTTTGAATCTAATTCTTGTGAATCTGAATTTTCAACGTACAAAGCTGTAAACTCTCCATGAAATGCTTGAGCCATTTTAGAAGCAGTTCGAATAACTTTTTGATTTGTTGGTGATGTTCCTAAACAAACCAATATTTTTTCTTTAAGAAATTGCTTATTTTCATCTTTGGCATACAAATTTATGCGATCAGCGCATTTTCTTAATGAAATTTCTCGTAATGCTATTAAATTATCTTTTATAAAAAAATTCTCTAACGCCCTTTTTGCTTGTGTCTTACTATATATTTTACCTTGTTTTAACCTTTCTATTAAATCATTTATATCAATATCTATTAACCTAACATCATCTGCATCATTAAATATATAATCAGGAATCCTCTCATTTACCTTTACTTTTGTAATACTTTCTACAACATCGTGTAAACTTTCTATGTGTTGTACATTTACAGTTGTATAAACATCTATACCTGCGCGCAATAATTCTTCAATATCACTATATCTTTTTTTATGTCTAGAAGTAGGCGCATTTGTATGAGCTAATTCATCAACTAATATTAGTTGAGGGTGTCTATCTAATGCTTTATCTAAATCGAACTCATAGAAATGATGTCCCTTATAAAGTACCTCTTTAGTCGGTATTTTTTCTAATCCATATGTTAGGTTCTGCGTATCTGGTCTATCATGACTTTCTATATATCCAATTACTACATCTACACCTTCAACAGATTTTTGATGAGCTGTATTTAACATAGAAAAGGTTTTTCCAACTCCTGCACAATATCCAAAAAAATTGTTAATTTTCCATTTCTCGCCTCTTCCAATACTAACATCTCCTGTCTTATATTATCTAACAATTAACCATGTTCTTATTTATAGTTATCTTTGTAGCTGGTAAATTAAATGTAAAAATAGCCCCTGTAGGATGATTATCTTTTACAGATATAGCCCCTCCATGTGCTTCAACAATTGATTTACATAATGACAAACCTAGTCCCATACTCTTCTTACTATCAACAACAGAATGATTTACGGTATAAAATTTTTCAAAAATTTTATTTTTATCAATATCTTTTATTCCACTTCCATTGTCACACACTTCAATATACACATTATTTTTTATTTGATAAGCGTTTATAGAAATTGTTGATCCATCTTCTGTATATTTTATCGCATTATTAATTAAATTTATTAAGACCTGTACAATTAATCTCGCATCCATATCCGCCATTAAAAAATCATCAGAAATATTCACTTTAATTTTACGATTATCTTTGATTCTACTAACATGACTTAATGATTCATCAATTACATCTTCTATAACTTCTGGTTCTATTCTCAATTTCACACTACCATCTTCTATACGAGTTATTGATAATAGATTTTCTACTAAATTGATTAACCACAAAGAATCGTCATATATATTTTTGTATAAAGCATTTTTTTTATCATTCTTCAAATTACCATTATCATTTAACAATACATCAACATTACCATATATCGAAGTCAACGGTGTTCTGAGATCATGAGATATAGACCTAAGTAAATCAGATCTAAATTGCTCTTTTTTTACTTTAATAATAGCCTCATTCTTTTCTTCATTACTTTTTATATTTTCCAAGCACATAGCCATTTCACTTAATATAGCCAATAAAATACGTTTATCAAATGATTCTAAAACATCGTTATCTAAATAAATACCTATAACTCCATATATTTTATCATCCGTTAATACAGCATAATAGATACTCTTTGATCCTGATAAATAACGAGTTGTCGCCCCTGCGTGCTTTCCATTGATTGCTACCCATTGTGCAACGCCTATCTCATTAGCATTCAAAAACTCTTTACAACAAGAATTTTCCCTTTTTGGAAACAGAATAGGATTTTGTATAGAAGACTTCTCAATTGGAAAATACGCAATATCTCTATTAAATAAATTTGATAATTGTTTGCATCCACAATTAAATATATCTTCCTCAGATTGTTTTTTTTGCAAAATTTGGTTTGTTTCTAATAAAATACGAGAAATATTAGCCATATTAGCATAACTTGCAGCTGTTAATTGAATTTTATTTGTTAGTGTACTTATTAAAAAAGCAACTATAATCATAATTACAAATGTCATTAAATAAGCTGAATCATAAAAAGATAAACTTAATATAGGCATTGTAAAATAAAAGTTAAATAAAATAACACTAGCAATCGATGAAACGACACTGCATATGATATTTGATGTAATTAAGGCAATCAATAAAACACCGATTAAGTAAATCATAATAATATTAGAATCATGAAATCCCATTTCAAAAAACACAAAACCAACTACTGTACAGATAAATAATATAAGAATACTAGTAACAATCGATTTTAGTGTCAATTTACTTTTATTGTTTAATCTATTGAATATTCTATTTTCTTTGACTGGTACGATAATTAAATTAATGTTATCAATATTATCTAATAAATATTGATAAATTGGTTTTTGAAAGAGATGAAATCTCATATTCATGTTTTTTCCGATAACAAGTTTATTTACTTTATATATATTAGCAAATTTAAAAATTTCACCCGCTATATCCTCAGAAGAAACAATTTCCACCTCTGCTCCTAATTGTTTTGCATAAGCAATATTTTTATCTAGCTGTTCCTGATTTGAATCACTTAATGTCCTTTTCGTATCAGATATATACAATGCATAAAAATGGTCTTTTTTATTTTTCAGCATACTATTAGCAACGCGAATTACATGGATATTGGATGGTGAAGGAGAAAGACATACCATGATGGAATCAATGTTTTGGTTACTCATTATTTTTATCCTCAACATCAGAATTATCTATTTTTATCATTTTATAACCTACCCCAACATGTGTTTGTATGTATTTTTCATTTGATATTTTCTCTATTTTTTTTCTTAAAGAAGTTACATAAACTCTTAATGAAGATAAATCAGATTCAATAGAGTTAACCCATACTTTATCTAATATATACTGATGTGTTAATACTCTTCCTATATTTTTAGATAATAAGCACAATAGATTGTATTCAATAGGCATTAAATGAATTTCTTTATCATCTACATATACAGATTGAGCAATATAATCTATTTTTAAATGTCCATTCACAAAATAATTATCATTATTTAATGTATTTTCTTTGTACTGAGTTCTTCTCAAAGTTGAGCGAATTCGAGCTAACAATTCTTCTACACTAAATGGTTTAGTTAAATAGTCATCCGCTCCCATATCTAAGGCTGTAATTTTGTCATCATCATTGCTTCTGGCACTAATTACAATAATTGGAGTAAATGAAAACGTACGTAATTTTTTTATGATATCTATTCCATCTAAATCTGGCAAGCCTAAATCAAGCAAAATAATATCAAATTGATGTTTAACTAGTAATGACAACGCCATACTACCATTCGTAGCCATTTCGAAATTATAACCATTTGTTTCTAATGCAGTTGATATTAAATTTCGTATGGCAGACTCATCTTCAACTATTAATACCTTCATTAAATTATTCACAGTGTTCATCTCCGTTCGTGTAAATTTCTTTATATTATAACATTTCTAAAAAATCAAATAAAGAATTATTTAGACTATCATTTCTATAGCAATAAGATACAATCTTTGCTTTATTAGTAATTATAGAAAATCGATTTTAACTTTGTCTGATTTCTCTTATTAAAGATAGATTTAATTGCAACACATTAACTTTTTCTTCGCCAAAGACACCAAGTAATTTATTTTCAGTATTATCCTTTATTAATTTTTTCAATACATCCTTAGAAATATGTGCATTTTTTGACACTCTATCAATTTGAACATTAGCAGCATCAACAGAAATATGTGGATCTAACCCTGATCCAGATGCAGTTATTATATCTGCAGGAATATCTTCTCTTTTTATCGTAGGATTTTCTTGTAGAAATTCTTCAACATCATCATTAATTCTTTTTTCTAATTTAGGATTACTTGATGCTAAATTTTCACTTCCAGATGATGGTAAAACTTGTTCATTACTTTCTTTTTCATTTTGTGTGAAAGTATTATAATTTACAGCCGAAGGTCTACAATGAAACAATCTCTCATCCGTAAAATCTTGTCCAACTAGTTCAGAACCTATAACTTTTCCATCCATCTCAATTAGACTTCCATTTGCTTGATGTGGGAAGATAACTTGAGATAACCCTGTCATTAACGTAGGATAAATCAATCCACAAATTACAAACATTACTAATGATAACTTAAATGGTGTTTTTAATTTATTAAATAAATGTTTCATAAACATCCTCCTATAATCCTAAAAAAACCAGTAATGGTGAAATAAGAATATCAATTAATTTAATACCAACAAATGGACAAATTACGCCTCCTAAACCATAAATCATCATGTTTCTTCCCAATAGTTTAGATGCACTCATAGGTTTATATTTGACACCTTTCATAGCTAACGGTATTAGGAAGGGAATAATAATCGCATTAAAGATTAATGCCGATAAAATCGCACTTGATGGAGAGCTAAGTCCCATAATATTTAAGACGTTCATTTGTGGAATTGCAATTGTAAAAATTGCTGGAATAATTGCAAAATATTTTGCAATATCATTTGCTATAGAAAATGTAGTTAATGATCCTCTTGTAATTAATAATTGTTTACCAATTTCTACTACCTCTAATATTTTCGTTGGATCCGAATCTAAATCTACCATGTTAGCCGCTTCTTTTGCAGCAGTAGTTCCGCTATTCATTGCTATTCCTACATTGGCTTGGGCTAAGGCCGGTGCATCATTTGTTCCATCACCAGTCATAGCTACAATTTTCCCTAATGATTGTTCTTTTTTTATTGCTTCTATTTTATCTTCAGGTTTACATTCAGCAATATAGCCATCAACACCAGCTTCAGCAGCAATAGTTGCAGCTGTTAAAGGGTTATCCCCTGTACACATAATCGTTTTAATACCAATCTTACGTAAACGATCAAATCTTTCTGGCAATCCTGGTTTTACTGTATCTTTTAAATAAATAACACCTAAAATCTTGTCATTAACGCAGACTACCAACGGAGTCCCTCCTAATTTTGAAATTTTTTCCACTTTTTCATTTAAATCAAAAGGAATTAATCCATTTAAATTTTTTACATAATTAATAATGGCTTCACCAGAGCCTTTTCTTATTTTAGTACCATCTTCAAGATCAATCCCACTCATTTTGCTACTAGCTGTAAATTCAATGAATGTTGCATTCTTGTAATCATCAATATTTAATGTGACTCCCATCTTTTCAGCTAATTCTACTGTTGATTTCCCTTCAGGTGTCGTATCTTTTAAAGATGCAATACATGCATATTTCACAAGATTCGTTTCATCTACACCTTCAATATTAATAAAATCACTCGCCAATCTATTTCCGAATGTAATAGTACCTGTTTTATCTAAAATCATTGTATCAACATCACCACATGCTTCCACTGCCTTCCCAGATAGTGCAATAACATTAAATCTAGTTACACGATCCATACCTGCAATACCAATTGCACTAAGTAATGCCCCAATTGTAGTCGGGATTAAGCATACTGTTAATGCTACTAATGTTGAAATTGGGATTTTAACATTTAGGTATGTAGCTAGAGGATATAAAGTGACGATTACTATTAAAAATATAATAGTTAAAGATACTAACAAAGTATTCAAGGCAATTTCATTTGGAGTTTTCTTTCTAGAAGCACCTTCGACCATAGAAATCATTTTATCCAAAAACGAATGACCTGGATCTGTTGATATTTCAATTTTAATCCAATCAGAAACAACAGTAGTACCCCCGGTAACCGAAGCAAAATCTCCACCTGCTTCTTTTGTGACAGGAGCCGATTCACCAGTTATTGCCGATTCATCAACACTAGCAATACCATCTATAATTTCACCATCACTAGGAATTAATTCTCCAGCTTTAACAAGTACAATATCACCTTTTTTTAGTTCACTACTAGATACTTCCTTTTCAGATCCATCATCTAAAATTAAACGCGCTTTCGTATCTTTTTTTGTCCTTTTTAAAGTATCTGCTTGTGCTTTGCCACGTCCTTCAGCAACGGACTCAGCAAAATTCGCAAACAATAATGTGACAAACAAAATAATCGCAACTATTGCATTATATAGGCTTAAGTTACTTCCTTCATCATGAAACAAATGAGGAAAAAAAACTAATATTGTACATAAAATAAATCCAACTTCAACAACAAACATAACCGGATTTTTTATCATATATTTTGGAGATAACTTTGTAAAAGCACCTTTAATTGAAGAATAAAAGATATCTTTCGTAATAAATTGCTTCTTTTCTTTTTTACTCATTTTTATTCCTCCTATAATGTCAACATCTCTGCAATTGGTCCTAATGCAATTGCAGGTAAAAATGTTAGTGCTGCAAAAATATAAACAACAATTACTAATATAATTGCAAATGTTAGAGTATTTGTTTTTAAAGTTCCTGTAGATTCATTAATATCTATTTTATTCATCAAACTACCAGCAATACCTAGTTGAATGATTATTGGTAAATATCGAGCTAAAAACATGACTATACCACAACTCATATTCCAAAATAATGTATTATCTACTAAACCTTCAAAACCCGAACCATTATTAGCTGCTGATGAAGCAAATTCATATAAAACTTGTGATAAACCATGAAAACCAGGATTCGTAATACCATTAACACCTTCTGGAATAGATACAGCTAAAGCACTAAAACCTAAAATCAATAATGGGTGAATAATAATGCATAAAGCTGCAAGTTTCATTTCTTTTCCTTCAATTTTTTTACCAAGATATTCGGGTGTTCTACCAATCATCAAGCCACAAATAAACACAGCAATAATGGCATAGATTAACATATTCATAAGCCCAACACCAGCTCCACCAAAAACAACATTCAACATCATGTGCATTAATGGAACTAATCCACCTAATGGCGTTAATGTATCATGCATATTATTGACGGTTCCAGTTGTAAAAGATGTTGTCACAGTAGTAAATAATGCGGATTGAGCAACACCAAATCTTACTTCTTTTCCTTCCATATTACCAAGAGTTTCTGTGACACCTGCTTGTGCTACTGCATGGTTTCCTAGCGATTCACTCCAAAAACAAACTCCTAAACCAATAACAAATAATATTGACATAGCAACGAAAATTGTTCTTCCTTCCTTGCCCATCCACACCTTGTTTGCTCTATTACAATTTTTAGTTGACAAAGTATAAACACTGTTATTTGCTTTTGATTCTTCATACTTATCATATGCCATTCTACCAAAAACAAAAATACAAGAAACCGGCAAAATCATCATTGAAAATAATTCGATAATATTTGTAATAATTGTTGGATTTTCTAAAGGTGTAGCTGAATTGGCACCTAAAAATCCCCCACCATTTGTTCCTAAATGTTTAATAGATTCTAATGCTGCTATAGGACCAGATGCAATTTCTTGAATTTTTCCTTCTATTGTTGTTAATTCAATATTTGAATTCAAATTTTGTGGAACACCTTGCCATACAAGAAATAATCCAATAATCGTTGATAAAGGTAATAAAAATCGGTTAATGATTCGGATAAAATCAACATAGAAATTACCCATTTTTTTACCTAACAAACCTCTAACCATAGCAACGCATGCAGAAAAACCCGTTGCAGCAGAAGTAAACATCATCATAATAATCACAAGCATTTGAGATAAATATGATAATCCAGATTCTCCAGCATAATGTTGTAAATTCGTATTTGTCATAAAAGATATAATAGTATTAAAAGACAATGATTCTTCCATACCACTAATACCATTAGGATTTAAAAATCCAATTGATTGAATTCTTAAAATCAAATACCCAATGAAAACTAGGCATAAATTTACCATCAACAATGACATTGCATATTTTTTCCAAGTCATCGTTGATGTATCTATTTTTAGTATCTTAAACACAAAATTATCCATTTTATCAAATACTGGATCTGCAAATGTTCTCTTACCAACAGACACATGGTAAACATAATTTCCAATCGGAAAGATGATAACCATAAATAATAATAATGTACAAACTATCTGTACCATAAATGACCCTCCATTTACATAAATTTACTTTTTTCAACGACATGTCCGATATGTCTACTATCATATTTGATCTCATATTTTTGCTCGCTTTTAGAACAGTCTGACTCTTCATAAAAAAATCTATGTATCGGTTCAAAACTACTAAAATTATACATATTTTCTCGAGCAGGTAAATAAGTTGGATCTAAACACCACGCCGCTCTAAAATGTTTCATTGCTAAAATATGATTGCATTTTTTTTCATATATAATCCCTAATAAATTATGAGGTATAGCAGAATTTGGATGTTTCGACATAAAATTGCAAATAATTTGAATAGCTTCTTGTGATTTACCAGAACAAATAAGCTTTTTCATTTCTAAACAAAAGTATTTTTCATTTTCCTCATCGACGTTGAGTATAGTATTCATATTACCATCCCCTTTTTATAATATAAGTTAAAATTTATCTGGGTTAACCAAAGCATACAAAAGATAACAAGAAAGTAATATAATAATTACTATCATAATAAGCATTTATCATCACCTCTATTTTTTTAATTCTTTATCAATCCAATTTACAAACCCTATCATAAGAAAAAACGAAATAACTAAAATAGATAACATGATTACATCAATCATAAATTTCCTCCTCACTATTAAATTCACAATATCTTTATCCTTAGGACAAAAGTATTTTAATACTTTCAGAATTAAAATAGGTTTAAAAAAAAGAGTTTAAAATTAAAATTAAATTAAAACTACATATCCACATTGCAAAATAAGCTGACATTAATCATGTGTATTGGTATAATTACAATATAAATTTAAATACTCGCTCAACGCTTATACTACAAACTATACTTTTGTAGCAAGCACAGTAAGTGTGTACCCCTAGATGGATCAGCAACTACAAGATTCGTTTGAAAAGGATCTAGTTTTCTTTCACTGCATTCAACCGACGCAAAAAAAGTTTTTAAATCAATACACATATAAACTTTTTTCATTTATATCACTCCTCGTGTATATATAATAATTAATCATTTATCGCATATTCAAGATAGATTTGGGAATTTATTCTTTATTCTTTTGCAAATAAACAAATTATTTATTACAGTAATAGTGGTGATATATATGATACTTAAAGAACTTTTATCTCAATACGAAATTGAAAACAATCTAAGTCATAAAGAAATGGCTCAACTATTAAACGTTTCCACTTCAACTTACTATCGATGGTTGAGTGGTGAAAGCACAAAATTGAAAAAAACAACTATTAATAAACTTTCTGATATATTTGATTGTGATATCGAAGGCGTATTAGAAGAAACAAACAGATTAAAACCTATTTTAGGAAAAGTCAAAGCTGGCTTTGATTTATGGGCAGATCAAGATGTTGAAGGCTATCTTGAAGTTGGAAAAGGAGATGCTGAACGTGGAGATTATTTTTTACGTGTTGTTGGTGATTCTATGGTAGGATCACATATTTAGGAAGATGATCTTGTATTTGTTCAACAATGCAATAAAGTCAACCCTGGCGATATTGCCGTTGTAATGATTGATGAAGAAGTAACAATAAAAACAGTATACTTTAAAAACAATATTCTTATATTGGCTGCAAGCAATTTAAAATACGAAGACAGATACTTTGATCAAGAAGAAATTGAAAGACGAAATATACAGATAATAGGAAAAGTATTATTTGTAAGAAAAGATTTTGTATAATAGAAAAGTCATTCAAAAATACTTTCATACTAAAAAGGAGATGATCGGCAATAAACCGTATCATCTCTTTTAATTTATTATAATTTTAATCCAGCTTGGTAACCATCTTGAATGGCAGTTAATGCATTTCCAGCTTTTACAGCACTACCAATTACGTAAACTTCATTACAGTTTTCTTTTGCTACGTTTTCTAATGGATTATAAGCTTTGTATCCAAATGCTAAAACAACTGTTGAGGCTGGAATAGTGATTTCGTCACCATCAGCATTTTTATATGAAACAGCATTTTCATTAATTTTACTTACTGTTGCATTTGTAACAATTTTAATTTGTTGTTGGTGTAATCTTTCCATATTTGGAATCATGTTAGTTACTACCATATCAGTTAAAATGGCTGGTTTCATTTCTAAAATAGTGACATCATGATTTGTTTGTGCAATGAATTCAGCAGTTTCTCCACCACCACAAACAACAACCGGTCCTTGGTTGACATCTATTTTACCATAAAGAACATCTTCAGCAGTTACAACGTTTTCTGAATTGATTCCTTCAATTGGTGGCGTTAATGGTACTGAACCAGTTGCTACAACAATCGTATCTGGTCTAGCTTCTTCAGATACTTCTTTACCCATTTTAAATGTGACACCTAATACTTCACATTGTTTTCTATAAGCAGAAATTACAGTAGAAAGTTCTCCTTTTCCCATTGGATAAGCAGCACTTCTAAATACTTCACCAAAATGTGTATCTTTATCATAAACCGTTACATTATGACCTCTTTGAGCTGCAGTACGAGCTGCCATCAATCCACCTGGACCAGCACCAATAATCATAACATTTTTTGTATTATCAGCTTTTAATAAATCATGTTCAAATTCTCTTGTACATCTAGGATTTACTAAACAAGTGAAGTTGCCCTTCATCGCTTCTCCAAAACATCCTTGTAAACAGCATACATAATGATTGATTCCTTCCAATTTGCCTTCTTTTGCTTTTTTAGGGAAATTCTGCAAAAAAGATACATTTTACACATATAATTGGAACAAAAAAGATGAACGTTTACAAATCTGCAAAATTACGACAAAATTTATGTCTTTAGATAGATTAAATACTCATAGAATTGTATAATAGTACTAGGGAATAGATTCATGATGAAAACAAGGAAAAAACCATGGAATAGAATACAAAGATAAAAGTTAGCTTTGAAGAATTGAATGAATTATCAATTGTTGATGGTAATGATGGAAATCCAGAACCCAGATGTTCTATTTCTAACATTATCATTACGACTGTTTTAGTATCATTAGTGTCTATTTCATATTTTACTACTAGTCCAGAGCAGTGCTAGTTAATTGGACGTATTCCCGCGTCTATTCGAATCGCTGCTCCAAGTTCGTATAGATGAGTAGAGAGGATTTATGTGTATGGTAGAAAAGTTTTATGATAATAGAAATTTTAAAATACTTAAAATAAACAAAAAAACAGAAAATATTAGTATGTTGATCATTGTGTTATGTACATTGCTACTATTGGTATTTTTTTTAAAGATTAAAAGATTTTATATTAATGATATAGGCTTGTTTTTTTCTGCATTTGGAGCCGTGCTTATTTCTGTTTTCCCTTTTAGTATTGTACATGAATATATTCATTTGCTATCATATCCGAAAAAAAGTAGAAAAAAAATAATATTCAAAATGAAGAACTTACAACCGATAATATCTGTTGAAAGTGATGCGAAGATGAGTAAGTGTAGAACTCTAATAATGTTAATATCTCCGACGCTTGTCTTGGCAATTATTCCTATTTTTTTATCATTCATTATAAAAAAATTGATTCTTATGACTTTTCTTATTTTTTTTGGCTTTTCAAGCTTAGCAATGTCGGTAAGTGATATATATTTTTTTATTGTTATATTGTTAAAAATGAGAAATAACGAACTTTTTTATCAAGAAGATAATAAGATTTATATTTTAAATAAATGAAGTTTTTTAGGGGCTGTAAAGAAACCTAATCCAAAAGATTAGGTTTCTTTACAGCCCCTTCATACATTCATTATAGCTTTTATCATCCATTTTATTTGCCCCAAACAGCCGCTGCATTCGACCTTACAAGCAGTTCTTCCACAGGCAGACCGATCGGACAAATATCATGACAAGATAACGACTTCCCGCATCCCTCAAAATATTTCTTCTTATATTCAGCAGAAATCTCATTCAAATGAGTGCTTTCCTGTTCTTCATTCAGAATCCGAAATGCGTTGACTGCAGCAACAGTGCCTGCGAAAGTCCCATTTGCAGAGAAGTTAGGACACACTTCAAGGCAGCAGCCACACATCAGACAGCGTGCCGACTGGTATCTCGGTTCATGTGTCCACGAACTCATATAAGCTTCACTTTCAAGCCAAAGGTTCAGTTTTTTCAAATTTTCAAACAGATTTGACCGGTCAACGATCAAATCTCTTACAAGCGGAAATTTGCTTAAAGGTTCCAAGGTGATTGTAGAACCTTTTAACATATGTAGAAATGTAGAGCATGCCAGCCTCGGACGTTCGTTAATCAGCATGGCGCAAGCCCCACATTTTCGCACCATACAGCTACATTCCCAGCTGATGGGAGTAACTATATTCCCTGAGTTATCTTTCAAAGGGGTTCTACTGTTCAATTCCTTTAGAACAGTGGCAACAGAGCTGTTTTTGCTTCCGTCAAACTCAAATTCCTGCCAATAACTGTCTGATTTCTGACTCTCCTGCCGCCTGATTCTTATTTTATATACCAAGTGAATCACCGCCTTTCTGGAACAGGTACAAAGGAAATCTGTATCTGCTTTCCATCAAATCTGGCTACCGTTGTTTTAAGGTAATCATCGTCATTGCTCTTCGGATAATCCTCCCGCCAGTGTGCACCACGGCTTTCTTTTCTTGCAAGAGCACTCTTTAGAACTGCCATGCCAAGCAATGGAAGATTTCCTGTCAGCGCTTGTACCGTTTGAATCCCATTTAACAACGTATTCTCATTTCTGACAACGCCCATAGTCTCCTGCATCACTTTGTTTAATTGCTTTATTTCTGAAATTTGAGACGCTGGTGGAAAATCTATCTGTGTCGCACAAGATAGATCTACTACATCTGCCTGTTCGCATGCTGATTTTGCCGCAACACGTCCTCCGTATAACGCTCCTAACAGAGAATTTCCACCAAGACGGTTGGCACCATGATATTGGGCACAGCATTCTCCGGCAGCGTAAAGATTCTGAATCGGCGTTCTGTGCTGCTCATCCACCAGAATGCCTCCCATAAAATAGTGAATTCCCGGTAAAACAGACACCGGTTCCTTTCGTATATCTTTATGCAGATAGGTCATACAATCGTCTGCCAGACCAGATAGCTTATTTGAAATAATCTCCTCCGATATTTCCGTCATGTCAAGAAATACCTCTGATTCATGGCTGACCTTCCATATCTCTCTGGCGGTAATATCTCGTGGCATCAGATTTCCAAGCTCCGGGTATTTTTCCTCCATGAAATACCATTGTTTTCCATCTTTCATGGCAAACAACCTGCCACCTTCCCCTCTGGCCGCCTCGCTGATGAGCATGCGTTTTCCACCACATTTCACAGTTGTCGGATGATACTGGATCATCTCGCCATTTGCCAGAGGAACACCAAGCCGGAACAATTCTGCGGTGACTTCTCCTGTATTGCTCAGCGAACCCGTTGTATTTCCAAACAATCCGTGCATACCACCGGTGGCAACAATAACCGCATCCCCCGGTAATTCCACAGTCTCCTGACTGTATTCATCCCTGATTACGCAGCCACAACAAATATTGCCACACAGAC
>ERZ838399.218-NODE-218-length-73073-cov-7.212550_pt1 | contig 73073 bp, 68 predicted proteins | sample MGYA00519683_ERZ838399 | MGnify/ENA primary metagenome ERZ838399 (study PRJEB31850, sample SAMEA3708833) | human gut metagenome | biome: human gut; feature: human-associated habitat; material: faeces | place: China | collected 2014 ...
ACGACCCCGAGATTACAAATCACGTGCTCTGGCCAACTGAGCTAAAGAGGCGTTTGCAGCCTACACATCTAACGACATGCCTTAAACGGCTGCAAAGTTAAGTCTATTTTTTGAAATCACAAATAAAAATCTCTTTTTTTTTAATGACTTCTTTGTTTTTCCTTATATTTGGATATTTGGCGTACCAACGCATCCAAACAAACATCTACTGCTTCTTCAAATGTGTCGCAAACTTTCTCCGCAAAAAACTCTCCTGTCGAGGCCAAAACCTTGATGGATGCCTCTTTATTCATGGAGGTCTCGGGCTTTACGACCTTTAATGACACCTCTACCTTTCTTATTTCTTCGCTAAATTTTCCGAACTTTGCTACTTTCTTCTCGATAAACTCTTGGAGTTTCTCTGTGGCATCAAAATGAATTGCCTGAATTTTTACTTCCATAGTCTTGTCTTTTTAAGCTCTTGGATGAGCCTGGTTATACATTTCTTTTAACTCCTCAAAAGTTGTGTGCGTGTAAATCTCCGTAGTAGAAATACTCTCATGACCCAACAACTCTTTTAAAGATTCTAAATCTGCATGATGGTTCAACATCGAGGTTGCAAAAGTATGCCGTAACACGTGCGGACTCCTTTTCTTCTGTGTAGTCACCATTCCTAAATAATGCCGCACAAGATTCCGCACCTTTACATTTGTAAGCCGCTCGCCCTTCTCGTCCACGAACATCGCACCCCCATCTTCCAGACCTAAAGATGATTTCTCATCCAGATATGCCGTGAGTAATGCTTCCAATTCGTCACCGAACGGAACGATTCTCTGTTTATTTCGTTTTCCCGTGACTCTTATCACGCCACCCCACATATCCACGTCCTGATTATTCAGGCTCGTCAACTCAGAAAGGCGAATACCCGTCACATAAAACGTGTTCACTATCAACTTATCTCTTTTGCCTAAGAAATCATTACCGAAAAAATCACCGTCTAAAAGACGGTTCATCTCACTTTCTTTCAAGAACACCGGCAATGGCTTCTTTTTCTTGGGACCTTGTATATTTCGCACAGGATCTACTTTTATCCAATCCCGCCTCAACAAATACCGATAAAACGTACGCAAGGCACTCAATCTACGGTTAACCGTAGTAGCCGTACGGCCTGCCTCCATCATCGAGACCATCCAGTCTCTCACGACATCTCCGTCCATCGTTTCCCAAGACAATGTGGAGTCCACCTTTTTATAATACGATTCAAACGCATTCAAATCGTCGCGGTATTCTTCGACTGTCCTCAACGAATAATTCCGTTCAAGCGTCAAATATTCCAAAAAAGCTTCTGTCCACATACCTCGTTGCTTTTACGACAACGAATATAGGAAATAAAAATGAAAGTTCAAAGAAAAACAGCTAAATTATTCTTCTACACGTTGCATTTTCTGAACGTAAATCGCACGTTCCTTAGCGAGCCTCTTGACCACCGAAGGTTTGTCAAACTGTTGTCTGCGTCTCAATTCCTTCACGACACCAGTCTTTTCAAATTTTCTTTTGAATTTCTTCAGCGCTCTCTCGATGTTCTCGCCTTCTTTTACAGGTACTACAATCATGTTTTTTGTTTTTAATAATAATGTATGAATACTATTTTTGCAAAATGCGGTGCAAAATTAAACAATGTTTTTTGAATCGGCAAAGAAAACACGTTTTTTCTATGACACAAACCTTAAAAAAGGTGCATATCCCATCGAGACATGCACCTTCTAAACCTTATTGACATCAACAGGTTACAGATTCGGATTGATTTTGCTCCACTCTGAAATAGCAGGAACAATATTCAATGTCACGAGTTCGTCGCGCATCTTGCAAAGGTGTGCGTAGCTGGCATCCAATTTGGCAATTTCCTCGGCCGTACCTTCAGGCATCGTATAATGACAACCGTTTGCGTCCAAAGTTGTATTCATAGCCATCATGATATGGTCATACTTGTCAGTCTTTACGTATGTACCGGCCGGCCAACGGAATTTTTCACCGCCCATAGCCGCACGAATCATTTCCACAGAAAGGTAAGAAGGACTCTGGAAAGAAGAACGTCCCCGGAGTTCGATAATCTTAGCTCCACCCTTGGTCACGTCCACTTTCATGGTTTCCCATTCTTCTGCCGTAAACGCATCTGTTCCGATCAAGTCGTTCAAAGGCTTGCCGTCAACCTTCACGGCCGAACCGAACACAGCCATCTGCTCGCCGTGACCGCCGTATGTAGCACAACCCGTCACCTTGCTTTGCAACACGCCGAACTTCTTGGCCAACGCGCTCTGCAAACGAGTTGAATCCAAACCGGCCAAAGTCGTCACCTGTGAAGGCTTCAAGCCTGAATACAGCAATGTCACCAAACCGGTCAAGTCTGCCGGGTTGAAGATGATGACCACATGCTTCACGTCCGGGCAGTAAGTCTTGATGTCCTTGCCGAGCTGTTCTGCGATTTCACAGTTGCCTTTGAGCAAATCCTCGCGGGTCATACCCTGCTTACGAGGAGCACCACCTGAAGAAATGATATACTTGGCATCTTTGAAAGCCTCAGCCACATTGGTCGTAGCCGTGATGTTCACATTGTCGAAACCGCTCTGGCGCATTTCTTCTGCCACGCCTTCGGGAGAGAACACGTCATACAGGCAAAGGTTTGAAGTCAAACCCATCATCAGGGCAGTCTGTGCCATGTTCGAACCGATCATACCGGCTGCACCGACAATCACCAATTTGTCATTCGTCAAAAATTCCATACTCTGTTTTTTATATATGATACAATTAGAAGTTCTTTATTACGCACACAAAATTAAAGAAAAAGGTTCAGACTTACTAATTAAAAAGCGGAATATTTTTTTTCTTAAACAAGAATAATATATTTTTGTAATGCACAAATGGCAAAACTGTATCATGAATAAAAACATCAATAAAAGAGTAGCCGAATTAAGGCTCCATTTAGAGGAAAACGGGTTGGCAGCCTACATTTTCCCTAGCACGGACCCACACCATAGCGAATACCCCCCCGAGTACTGGAAGACACGGGAATGGATTTCCGGCTTCAACGGTTCTGCCGGGACGGCTGTCGTCACATCGGACGATGCCGCACTGTGGACCGACTCCCGCTACTTTATCGCAGCGGAAGAACAACTGAAGGACACTCCGTTCCGCTTGATGAAAGAACGTTTGGAGGGCACACCGTCCGTCACGCAATGGTTGGCGGAGGTTCTTCCACCGGGAAGTGCCGTGGGCATGGACGCATGGCCCAACTCCGCAGACGAAATCCGCACCATCAGGGAAGAGCTCACCCATTGCGGACTGCACCTTGAAATAGCAGACCAACCGGCTGACACGCTGTGGAAGAACCGTCCGGCTCTACCCGATTCACCGGTCAGAATACAACCGCCCGCCTTCGCAGGCCGTAGCATAACCGAAAAACTCGCACTCATCCGCGAGGCCATGGCCGGGCGACAAGCCGACGGACTGATTCTGTCCGCCCTTGACGAAATAGCCTGGACGTTGAACCTGCGCGGCACGGACGTGCATTGTACGCCCGTATTCGTAGCTTACACATGGATTACCCCCTCCCGCTGTACCTTATATATAAATAAGGTGAAAGTCACGGAAGAGGTTTCTACTCATCTGGAGGAATGCGGTGTGGAAACACGGAACTATACCGACATCCTGCCCGATTTGTCACGTTTTGACGGCAAGCGGATATGGACAGACTGCCAAACCACAAACTACGCCCTCTGCCGCAGCCTGCCCGAAACATGCTCCGTAGTAGACGCAGCATCCCCCGTGAGCTTGCTCAAAGCCGTAAAACATCCGGCAGAGGTGGAAGGCTACCGCCGCGCCATGCTACGCGACGGCGTGGCCATGGTGAAATTCCTCAAATGGCTCACACCGGCGGTGCAGGCCGGAGGACAAACGGAACTTGGCATCAGCCGTAAATTGGAGAAACTGCGCAGTGAACAGGACTTGTTCTGCGGAAACAGCTTCGACACCATCGCCGGATATGCCGCCCACGGAGCCATCGTGCACTACGAGCCTACTCCGGAAACCGATTTGGAACTTCTACCGCAAGGCCTGTTGCTGCTCGACTCGGGCGCACAATACGAAGACGGCACGACGGACATCACCCGCACCATCGCCCTCGGGCCGGTAAGCGAAGAAGAACGCCACGACTATACCTTGGTCTTGAAAGGACACATCCGGCTAGCCCGTGCCAAGTTCCCGCAAGGTTGCAGTGGCACGCAACTCGACGCTTGCGCCCGCTATGCCATGTGGCAGGAGGGCATTAATTATCTTCACGGCACGGGGCATGGCGTAGGTTCCTGCCTGTGCGTGCACGAAGGTCCTCATCAAATCCGCATGAACTATATGCCGTCCCCGCTCCTCCCCTACATGACCGTGACCAACGAACCGGGCATCTACAAGGAAGGGCGGCATGGCATACGCATCGAAAACACGCAAATCATCTTGCCCTATCGGGAAACCGAGTTCGGCACATTCCTCCAGTTCGACCCGCTCACCCTCTGTCCCATCGACATGGAACCGATAGACTGGTCCTTGCTCGACACGGAGGAAATCGAATGGCTCAACCGTTACCACAGCCGGGTGTACGACCAACTGGCTCCGTTGCTCGACCACGAGCACCGCACATGGCTTCGCGAGGTGACCTGGCCATACGAACACACAAAAACAACTCATAAATCATAAAATATGGCATTGATTAAGAAACTCAACGACTTGACTCCCAAGTTCGGCAAGCACTGCTACTTCTCCGAAGGGGCAGCCATCATCGGCGACGTCACCATGGGCGACGACTGTACCGTATGGTTTAACGCCGTCCTGCGCGGTGACGTACATTTCATCAAAATCGGCAACCGCGTGAACATCCAAGACGGCTCTTGCCTGCATACGCTTTACGGCAAAGCCCCCATCGTCATCGGTGACGACGTGACCGTAGGACATAATGTCACGCTGCACGGTTGCGAAGTGAAAAGCGGCGCCCTCATCGGTATGGGGTCCACCATTCTGGACCACGCTGTCGTCGGCCACGGTGCCATCGTGGCCGCCGGTGCCTTGGTCCTGAAGAATACGGTCATCGGCGACGGTGAGCTGTGGGGAGGCGTACCGGCCAGATTCATCAAGAAGGTAGACCCCGAACAAGCCAAGGAGCTCAACGTGGGCTATGCCCAACACTACGTCATGTACTCCGACTGGTACCGCCGTTCGGATGCCCATCCCGACCACACGCATTACTGCACCACATCGGAAGAGTATGACGAAGCATTATAAATGATTATCAATTAATTATATATTATTTGTTCCGTTTTTGTTCCGCAAAACCAGAATAATATGATATTTTAGGCATAATGCAAGGGTACTTTAAATATCATTCTTATCTTTGCAATGAATATCCGGTTTATCCGGATTGCTTTTGAATCCGTTAAGGGGATGAAGGTTTATATCTCCATCCCCTTTATTATTTTTCATAGAATATATACCCTATGTTACGGTATTACGGTTACGGTAGTGTATTATTGTTTGATTTTCTGTGTGTTACGTCAAAATAGAGCGTAACACATGAATTTATGGTATTAAGATTTTAATATAATATCAGTTAGTTGCGGAGTTGCGGTTGCGGTATGGTTTAATATACTTATATTCAGTTTATTATATGAAAATTGGGCGCAACTACCTATATTGTGGTTTTTGAAATAAGTGCTTTCACTGTAATTTGTTCCCCATAAGAATACGCCCGTTCCGGCATCAAAAACACACCGTTTGCCATGCTTCATTGACGGATGGGACAGCATGCCCTTTCCTTTCGTTCTAAGGCCGTTTCTTCCGTTGGACGCTCCAAACCATAGGAGTGTATAAAAAGGGGCGCACGCTTCACAGCGGACACCCCTTGCACTGTATGGATAAAATTAGTCCTTGTCTAAAGTTCTTCCTTTCAAAATTCTTTTGAACTCGTCAAGGTATTTTTTGGCTTCATCTGTTGTGCGGAAATAATTGCCTGATTCCCACAATTCATTATCCTTGTCATTAAAATCTTCTCTATTCAAATAAGAAATCTCGTTAGGTATTATAAGGGATATATAATTTTCTCCCCTTTTCGCCCTCCAACGTTTGGTATATTCTATTTCTTCAGTTTCAGGATTCCAACGAAGCCCTTTCTTTTCCAACGCCCGGAGTATCGGGCAGGTGCATTCTTTCTCTTTCATGACTATTTATATATTTAATTATATTACTTGTCTAAAGTTCTTTCTTGAAACATTATTATTAACTCTGAAGAGTATCTGAGTGCTTCTTCTGAGGTACGGAAATAATTTCCAACATCCCAATATCTATCATTTCTATTACCATATAGTTCTTTAGTAGAGTATACGACCGCATCAGAACCTACGTAAAAATAAGTTTCCCCCATTTTCGCCCTCCAACGTTTGTTTTTTTCTATTTCCTCCGTTTCCATGTTTGTGAATACCGTACTTTCGCATTCTTTCTCTTCCGATTCCCTGTATGCCGGGCATGCGCTTTCTTTATCTTTTATACCGCTTGGGAACGTATATAAATCTATGTATTTTATTCCCTTATATTTATAAGCAATTCCTCCCGAACCAACAGAAATACCATTATCAACAGAAATACAAGAATCATCCATAAAAGTTACAAAATCTGTAACGTGAATGCAATCTGTATGAATTCCAACCCTATCCCCAATCTTAACGTTTCTTTGTATAAAGTCCTTGATGGTATCGGGTGAGCAGTTCTCAAACGAATAGGTCTTTTTTGTCATTTCAAACTCAAAAGGTTTTCCTTTCTCTTTCATATCTTTTGTTTTTATTTGGTTTTACACTATCCCGGCAGGCCGTATTACCTACCGGGGCATCATTGCAATGAACGTTGGCCGAAGCTCCAACGCGTTATTATCGTCTTGTCATTGTGGCCGTCTGTATCCCAACCCCACCGCCCGTATTGAAGGTGGGGGCATCGTGTTTATTGGCGTAAACAAGAGAGTGCCTATATTTTGTCCGCATCTCTAAAGGTTAAACTATCATCTATTGATGCTATGATATACTCATTTGCAATTTTTTCCAACTCACTGGCTGCATCTGCAAAACGTTGCCTGGTTTCATCGTTTGTAATAGTATAAAGTAAATCATTCAAATCAAAAAGACACTCCAAGACTTCCGAAACCTTTGCCCGTACATATATGGCCGCACGTGTTTTTTCACCCAAAGGGAGTGTTTTGTATTTTTCGGCTTTCTCCCCTGTTTTGTACAAGCGTATTAAAGCTTTTTCGTGTTCCTTTTCGCATTCGTTCATTTCTCCCGTCTCCTTGACGTTCTTTTTTGATACTGTTTTCATAGTCCTATATATTTTGAATTAAAGAATTTCGTTCTTTCGGCTAAAATTCCAGAGATTTTTTTTAAATATATTTCGGCCTCTTCAATAGTACCGAAATAGTTACCATGATTAAATCTTATATCATCGAGTTTTGAATCCCTATCAATTTCGCATTCGACAGAAAGAACAGCGTTTACCCATTCTATATAAAAATAATGTTGTTGTCCTTCTCCTCTAAATTGGGAACGCTTTACCTTTATATACTCTTGCTCATTTACGATTTTTTGTATTTCCTCCATGTTATTTTTGTCAGAAATCCGAAATTCTTCTTTAATATCATCAAAAGTCATATCAATATTTTTTATCTGATTTGTATTTTTGAAATAATCCCCAACAGTTCCGTATATTCGGATATCACCTCCAATAAGTCGTGAAAGGCATCCTTTTCTTTTTCGTTCGTAATTAGCACCGTGTTTATCATTTTTCCTATTGCTTCCATGGCGTTTGCTTCACGGTTCCACTTGTTGTACTCGTTTTGGTCGTTCAAATTCTTGATGAGGTTTAATGCTTCATCGTCCATTTTTACTAATACTTCATTTTCCATGATGTTTTTGTTTTTGTGGCAGGGTGGATTCAAGCCACCCCGCCGGATTTTATAATGTTATCAAATTCGCTTTCTGAAAGCTTCTCCACGTGCTTTTTTTGTGCCTTATGATTTGCGGCTTTTGGTGGTGGCGGTAAAGTGGATGCTTTTACCTTGCTGCATGCCTCGCCCATGGTGAAACCGTTCTTTCTGACGAACTGCCATGCAAGTAGCATGATTTCCTTTAACTGGTTCTTCTTTTGTGTGCTCATATCTATAAATTTTAATGTGTAAACCTTTTGTTTTCTTTTAACGATACAAAGATAACTATAAGTTTTCATTAACCAAAAGATTTGCATACTTTTTTTTGTCTTTTTCTTATTTTATGATAACTTTAAGTAGAAAAGATGTATCTTTGTAGTCATAAAGCATTAAACATATTGTTATCATGGCACATTTTAGAATTTTAGAGATTTGCAAGGAAAGGGGCATTACCCAAAAGGAACTTGCCGAAATTATTGGTATTTCCCGTGTCGGACTATCAAAAGCACTAAACGGAAATACAACCATCGGGACATTAGAAAAGGTGGCCACCGCCTTAAACGTACCTATCGTTTCACTCTTTGAAGCTGAAAACGATTTTATTGCCTTTGTCAGGCGCAACGGCGAGACATTCACCTTTGAGAGCGAAAAGGCTTTGAAAGAATACGTCGACACACTGCCTACCGAAACAGACCAACCCGTATAACCTTGCGTGCTCATATCGTTTCTTTTTTGTGGAGGGGCTTTTCACCCCTCCGGTTATTATCTTGATTCCGTCTTAGTCCCCCATGTACCGACCGCGTGAATACTCGGCACTTATCGCAGCCTGTACGCAAGCATCATAAACTACCGTCTTTGCCGGGTTGTTGCGCCTGATTTCTTCCATTTCTTCACGTTCTTTTCTTATGGCCTCCTTGCGGCGTGCATCGTCCCATGCCATCTTAAGGCACTCGCCAAAGGAAAAAAGCTTGCGGCCTCTCTTGTTGTTCTCGCGGTTCTTGCGGCTGTCGCCCAAAACCACGTAATTTCTGTGTGCTTTCTTCATTATCTCGCTTTTGTTGTACTTCGTTGCTTCCATATCTTTGCTATTGTTTTTGTTTGATGATGCAAAGGTATAGGTTAAAACCGAACTTTTTGTTTATTTGTTCGGTTTTAATATGGATTTAACTATTTTGCAAAGTTTGGTTAAAATATAGATATATAGAAAATAGTTCGGGTTTAATAGTGATTAAATCCCTTTTTCTAATTACTTTTGCGTTCGGATATATCAATACTTTAAGGATATGGATATAAAGAAAGTAATCAAAGAACATGGCTACACGGTTGAAAGAGTAGCAAATGAAATGAAACCACGCCCTATAAGCAAAGGGACGCTTTCACAGTCTATAAACAAAAATCCTACTGTAGAAACATTGCAGCGCATTGCGGATGTGATAGGATGTAAGGTAGGGGATTTCTTCGCAGATGAATGTACTGGCACGGGCTTGCGGTGCCCGGTATGCGGTGCGGAACTGGAGCTAAAACAAAAGGAGGTGCAAGATGAGTGAATCAGTAAAAGCCATGCTGCATGAATGCGACACGTTGAAAGAACGCCTGTCCTCCTTGCGTCCCTTGCCGCCTGAATCATTAAAAAAGATACAGGAAGCCTTGGACATTGAATACACCTACGAAAGCAACCGCATCGAGGGGAACACGCTCACCTTGCAAGAAACCGCGCTTGTGGTGAATGAGGGCGTAACCATCTCCGGCAAGTCCATGCGTGAACATCTGGAGGCCATCAACCACGCGCAAGCCGTTGAATTTATCAAAGACATAGCCCGTCAGGACATAGGGATAAACGAAAGGACGATAAAGGAAATACACGCCATTGTTTTGCACGGCATCAATAAGGAGAATGCCGGGCGTTATCGTACCGTCCCGGTAATGATTTCAGGAAGCCGACACATGCCCCCGCAACCTTATTTGATAGAAAAGCAAATGGAAGACTTTATGATAAGGTTCACAGGCATGGAGGCAGAGCACGTCCACCCGGTTCTTATCTCCGCTTACCTCCATGACGAGCTTGTACGCATCCATCCTTTTATTGACGGGAACGGGCGTACATCAAGGCTCTTGATGAATTTGTATTTGCTACGCAACGGTTACACAATCGTAAACCTAAAGGGTTCAAACGAGGCAAAGATAAGCTACTACAAGGCTTTGGAGGCTTCACATGTAGAGAACAACCCGACACCGTTTCAAATGCTCGTAATCGAAGCGGAAACGGCATCTTTGGAAAGGTATTTGTCCATCGTGGACGAAGGCAGGCCGGTATAGGCCATTTTACAAGGTTGTCCTACCTTTCACGGGGGTGGGTCAAAATACACGTGGCCCAATGCACGGGTGGCGGTTCGGCCATCCGTTTTTTATTTTCCCTTGATTGAGGCTTCCGGTATCAAAAGACAAGCGTACGGCGTCCACGCGTTCGTTTTCCGGCCATTCTCCGGCATGGGTGGGCAACATATCAGGAACCGGAAAACAGCGGCTTAAAATCGAAGTTTTTTATAGGCGAATTGACCCCCAGAAATTCAGGTGACAAAAACACCCGGCCACCCGTCACGGGCAACCGGGCGAACCATAGTTTATTAAACCCAAAAATATATGGATAAGCAAGAACAAACGTCAATCCTTAAAAACGCCCGGCAAGCAATCTCTACCGCCGGGCGTCCGTCATGTTATTCTAAATCTTAGAACCTCAAAAAACCAATAATCAAAATCAAAAACCGATGAAAGAAAAATAATATATCACTTTCTCACATTTCCAAAATCTCTACGGTCTGGAATCGCATCAACATCCCGCATCATGTAGTTATACAAGTGTTGCACCTTTTTGGAGTGTACCACGAATTTGCGCCCCACTTCCTTTGCCGCCACATCGAAATCCTGTCCGTTAATCAAACGCCTTTTCATCTCGTTCACCAACGGCACATAGCCGTAATAACCCTTTAAATACAGGTTTTTCCTGTCCATCAGGTCAAATAAAGACTTTCCTTGTTGATAAAGTTCTAATACTGTCATGACTTATATTTTTTAATCACTGCAAATATACAAAATAATTATGATATAATTGTTTTTGTCTACAAAAACAAGCTGTTTTTATCGCTGATTTGACCCCCGAAAAATAAAAAGTGTTAATGTTTTCCGGTATCATCGCCCACATGCAGGACTTTTGATGCTGCATTCACCTTGGCCATGATTGCCAAACGTTCTTCACGCCTGTTTTTCCATGTTTCCGGGTCTGCGTTTGTCAGCAAGAATATACAGGCATCAACATCCGGAGGCAAACGCCTTGTTACCGTTGTGATTTCCTCTACCTTTCCAAATCCCTTCTTTTTTACTGTCACCGTGGTTTCGCAACCTATTGCCGCATCAACCAACGAAGCAAATACCCTTTCTTTTATTTCATTAATTTCCATAACCTTTTTGATTTTAAAAACAATTATAGTATAATCACTTTATTTCTCGCGTAATTTTTCCAAAAGCTTCTTTGTTTCATCGTCTTGTACCGTTATGTTTAGTACGGTGGCCTGTGTCTCCAACCCTTTTATTTCCTGCTTGTGTTTCCAGTGTTCCGGTGCTATGTTCGTAAGCAGGAAGATGCACGCCGTTACATTGGGCATGACGTGCTTTGTCGTGGTGGTTGTTTCCGTTGTGCCGTTCTCGTTTACCTTGGTTCGTACTTCCGTGTAATCGTATCCCGTGGCGGATTTTATCAAGGATTGCACGACCTCATTCCTTACCTTGTCCTCAAACATTTCATTTCCTTTTTTTATAGCGTCAACAAAGTAAACATTTCCCATCCAGTTGTAATAAGTTGTTTTGCTTATTCCCATCTGTTCGCAAAAGTCCTTAACCTTTGCCCCGCACCGCCCTGAAAGGCCGTTTTCGCTTATCCATTCGGTACAAGTTTCAAGCATCTTGCTGTTAAGTTTTGCCATAATCCATTATGATTTTTATGTTACACAAATAATTGTTTCTGCTCGTTCACCTCCAAAAGAGCGAACTCTATACGGGGGTGATACTTGTCAATTCTCTTTTCCGCTTCTATCTGAAAGCAAAGTTTATCATCCGTGATTGCTCCCACCATCTGCAAACAGTCCAAAAGCGTTTTCAGGCTGTTGTCAAGGTCAAAGCGTACCGAACCATGGAACACCCGTACAAACAGCCGGAAACGCCCTGAGATGTGCCTGTTCCGGTATATACGGCATTGCTGCATGAAGCTGCGTTCGTAGGCGCGTATCTTGCCGTCCTTGATAATCCGCTTTGCGCCTCCCTTTCCCGGCACCGCCTGGTAGTGGTTGGCCTTGGCGATAATCTGCCCGTGTATCGTTTCTATTTCCATTGTCTTTGTATTTAAGTCCTCAAATATGCCCGTATGGCTTACACCGTTTCGATTTGCGGCACTTTCACGCCCTTTGCGGTACTTCCTACCGTCAGGAGAAAAACAACGCCTTAAAATCGACTTTTTTCGGCAGCTTCCCAAAACACCCATATTTGCGTTTTAAGCCATTTTCCCAAGCCTCAACGATAGAAGTACTACCAAAGTGGCGAAAAGGCCGCAAATCGAATCCTTTCAAGCCTGACGGGCATGTGTCAAACATTGATGGAAAACCGTTCCTTTGGAAATCCTAATTCTTGGTTCCACCGTAAGACATCGCCTATCGTGGTGGGCTTCGCCTGCGACCGGGCTTTATCCTCCAGTATCAAGTCCGCTATGTCCCGCTTGCTTCCTTTCGGCTCGTCCTTTGCCCATTCTGACACCCGGACGGAACGGCAAAAGCCCAAAGCCTTTGTTTTCGCCGTCCACTCTTCCACGGCATCGGCATCAGGGAACACCACCACCCGGCGACCGGCCAACGGCTTGCACCGTTCAGGGCTTAGGCCGTGCTTGCCGCCGCATGACACCCACACGCAAGAGGGGAACACCATGGAGGCGATTACGGCGGCTTTCTCGCTCTCCGTGATGCAAACGGCGGCTTCCGGACGTTGGGGCAAAAGATGTTCGCCGAAAAGGCATTGCTTCAGGTGGAACTCGTGCGCCGCCTTGCCCTGTTTCTTCATGTAGCGAGAATGCACCCAGTCCACCTTATCGCCCCATTTGGGTTTTATCCTGTGACCGGCCTTATCGTAATCTATGATTTTAGCAGTACGGCAAAATCCTTCATGGTCTATTTGTGGAAATATGGTTTTACCTTTTTTGGTGCCTCTTAAATGGTATTGGGCCACGGCTGTTTCCAGTTCACCGACATGGAAATACTTGGCAAGGTATTTGATAAAATTACTATTCATTCCGTATCTCTCATGTATGAAAGAAAATGGTATGTAGTCCGGTTGGATGTTACTGGCTGAATAGAAATCTTCTGAGTGTTTTTTAGTGTTCATTTTATTCTGTTTTTAAGTTGAGTTATATTTTTTATTTGAATGTTATTCCGTAGTCCTTGCATATCTCAAAGAAAGAGCCGATTCCGATACGCTTGCCGGTACGTAATAGGTTGTCGAACTTCTTATCGCATTCAGTTGGTTTGTAGGTCGGATTATGACTGCTGCACACGTGGAAGAACTGCCGTCCTTGCTCGCCCAATGAAGCCAAGGCGCAACCGACAGTAAACCACGACTGATAATCTCCTGTAATGTCTATGCCGCTTGTTTCTATCCGTTTGCAACATTTTGCCACCTTGTCCAAAACATCGTCCCCTGAATATAGGTAGCTTGCTGTCGGTTTAGGTTCGGCATAATACCCCTCATAAGGTATTGCGTTGGCATTGACATAAGGTTCTTCATCGTAGGACATGCACCGCATCCGGCTCACATCGCCGCAAGCCCGGTCTATCACAATGCCCATTCGTTCAAAATCCCTTTTCAGCTTTTCAAACTGCCCTTTATGGTAGTCCGGATATCGCAGCGGAATAATCACAAAATACCCGTTACCGCTTACCGAAAGACTGGCATAGGCGATTTGGGGGAGTTTTGAAAGTTCCTGTTTCACTTCGTCCCAGTTGTCTATGTGCAAATTGTCCTGGCGGTCTATGTCCACGCAGATAAGGCCGGAATGCTTCACAAGGTTTTCCGCTTTCCTCGTGGGTTGGAATATCCCGCTTATGCAAGCCATCGGCAAACGCTTCTTAATCTCGTTCCGTTCTTCCTTAGTGGGCAAAGACCGCAGGTGTTCAATCTCTGGAACGTGTTTCTTGTCGAAGAGGAACTCACGGAGTTTGCAAGTTGTTCCGTACACGTCCCGTACACCATTGTAAACCGAAATCTCTGTGTCAAAAATATCTTTTCTCATATTCTCAAAATTTATTAGGTAGTTGCATGGTTGCGGTTGCGATATGATGTAAAATCGTGTATCACAACAAATTACCATATATTTAATCGCAACCACTATATTTGTGCTATTATGATACCATACTTTAGGTGGTTGCGCTTGTTTTGTCTATATCTATCACATTATTAGGGTGTTGTGTGTTGTCGCAACCGCAACCTCGCAACCTTTCGTATTTTTTTAAGCACTTGGAAACGAATTGCCGGGAAACTCCGACACCATCCGCAAAGGCTTGGATGCTTGGGGGATTATTGGCGAAGAACAAACGTGCTGTCATCTCTTCGTTTCCCATCGCTTTCGCTTCCGGTTGTCTCTTACCCTCCGTCAGCTTCATGTACACTTTTTCTGCACATCGCTCGAAATAGTCCATGCACCTGATGGAATAATCCATTTCTTCGGGTTGTATTTGTACCGTGTCGGAGTTCCAAAAAAGATGTGTTATGCCTGCCCAACGCTCCACCATGATTTGAAGTTTGGCATAAACTGAAGCCATATATCCGCAAGCGGAGGATTTCTTTAACTGGAGTTTGTTGTAATAGTCGATATAGGCTTTCTTTGCCTCATCCCTGATATAAAGTGTGCCGTAATTGTTGCCTTCAAAATCGAAGTCCAACAGGCTGTTTATGAATACTTCCCAATCATCTGATATTTCCTTGGACACCTTGCTTTCGGAGTACATTGCCGGGGGAATATCATCAGGATAGACAAAAAGCCACCGTTGATTAAATCCGCTGCTCATAAAATAGTCGCTTCCGAACGTGTCGGCAAGAACATCGGGCTGTGTCCCTCCTATGATGGAAAGACACGGTTCTTCAATCAGCAAGGCCGTTTCGGATTTCCGGTTGATGATAATGTCGTCCACGCTCCATATTGAAATAAGTTGGGGAACTTCACCGCTCTTGTTGTATCGGTTCATGTTATACAGCATGGTCGCAATCTCATCAGACACCAACAGGACATTAGGATTTTCTGATAGTGCCTTAATCCTGCTTTCGGGTGTGGAATCACTTATTATCAGTTGCCGGAACTTTGGCTTTTCCACGTTCTCTTTCCCTGCATTTGTTTCCGCGTTGTATTTCTTCATCTCCTCCTGAAATATTTTGTAATTGGAGGCGTTGCGGTTGCTAAGAGGCCGGAGCATTTCACGCATCGGGGTGGTCTTGTTGCTTCCGCTTGGAGCCACAAGGCAGACGAATAACGGGAAATAATTCCTGTACCGTCCATCGTCCGAACATACCCTTTTCCCGACAGCCGCAGATACCACCGTGAATAAGGAGGCCGTTATAAAGTCCCGGTTGCACTGGTAGCCGTCGGCGTACCCTTGTATGATTGCTTGAGCACCCGGGGAAAGACCGTCAATAGGCAGTGACAAGCCGTTTGATAGGGTGTCGTTTTCTACTGTAAAGTTCATAGTCCAATTTATTTGGACACCTCTTTCAAAGCGTCATTAATATCTTTGTCCGTATAATACACGCGTCCACCGATACGGTGCGCGGTAATGATTCCTGCTTTCGTCCAGGCATCCAAGGTCACAAGGGAAACACGTAGCTTTTCAGCGGCTTCCTTACGCTTGTTAAGACCTACTTTTTTGGGGGCATCTTCTACTTTGGGGGTGGATTCTAAAATGTTGGCCAACTTCTTGTCAAGTAGTCGGCTCATCATGCTTTCAAGGTCGCTCATCGTTGCCCCCTGAATAAGCATTGAGTTGGGTGATAAAAAATTTGCATCCATAAAACTATCTTTTTTAGTTCTTTGGATGCAAAATTGGTCGTTTTTATATACTCAATCTATACCGTATATAAAAAGGTATATAATTTAGTTTCCTACTTTTATGCGTTTTTCTTCTTTTGGGAAAGCGTTCGCACTGGAAGTATTATTTTTTAGTTGTGTTTCTATTGTAGATAATTTAGTATTGGCAAAACAAGTAAAATTCTCTTTCAAGAATATTGCTATGTCTGGGATAGAATTTAATAAATATCCCCTATTCTTTGCTTGCCTAAACATGTCTGTTAATACATTACTTTGCCCTTCCCAATTCATCATAACCCTGTTTCCCTTGACTACATCCTTTTTGGTATTATCTTTGTCAAACAAAGATAATTCAATGTCTTTTGATGTCGGATATAACTCCACAGCAATATTATAAGCATCAATCTTATAAATCTTGCACAAATCTATGACTTCACGTATAAAATTATAAAAATCATCAATTATACAAAGAATGGAGTTTGCATAACTTTCCTCAAACGCTTCCATTATTTCACAATCTTGCTCCCTATAATCGGATATAAAATCATGTAGTACTAACGATTGACGCCATAGAAAAAAAGAACTTGATTTCATTAATTTGCGCAAAAGAGTATGTCTTTTTTCATCCTCAAATTCACTAAAGTACGATTCAACTAAATCAAGGTAATTTTCATATCTTTTATCCGTATCATCGTTTATAATACCCTCGTATGATTCTAACGTTACCCTACACACATCCTCAAAATCGTTACCATACCAAACTGGGTGTTCAATTCTTGTTAATTCAACTGTATCTTCCTGTTCGTCATAGGTAAGCTGAAAATTATCAATAATTAAACACATTGCTTTGTTTGCTCTTTCCGCATACATTAGAAGTTCATCTAATAGTTTTTCAATGCTTATATCTGTAAATCGTCCCATATCACATTATTTTAATTGTTTATACCATAAATCTACGAGTTGCGCCCAATTTTCATATAACAAACTGAATATAAGTATATTAAACCGTACCGCAACCGCAACCCCGCAACTAACTGATATTATATTAAAAACCTAATACCATAAATTCATGTGTTACGCCTATTTTTAGTATAACACACTAATAATCACATAGTAACATACTACCGTAACCGTAACACCGTAACATAGAGATATAATTTAGATTATCCCTTTCTTACTCCAGTGCATCATCAACATTTTAGCATGTTCTTCTTTAGTGACCTTGATATACTTTAAGAAACTGCTTTCTGTCTTATGCCCTGTTATCTGCATAATGCTTATGCTTGGGAATCCTGACTTATATAGGTTGGTGGCAAAGGTTCTCCGTGCTGTATGGCTGCTCACCAACTGCCATTTCTCATAAACGGTAATCTGTTTCTTTCCTCCTTTGGTGATAGACTTCATAACCCTTTCATTTATCCCTGCTTCCTTGCATACGTCTTTCAAATTGTCATTAAATTGCCTGTTGCTTATATCTGACGGAAGTACACCGTTGTATTTTTCCCATATTGAAATAAATACGGGATGCAAGGGGATAGTTACAAACTCATTCGTTTTTTGTTGTTGTATAGTCAGCATGTTGTCTTTTATGTTCTCTCTCTTGATACGTGTGAAATCTGAAAAGCGTAATCCCGTCCAACAACCTATAAGGAATAAGTCACGGGTTCTTTCCAATCTCGGAGACTGTGAGAAGTCAAATTTAGCAAGCAAATCAAGCTCTTTCTCTGATAATGCTACTGCTTGGCTTTCTTCTGATATATTCTTGAATGTGGCGTACTTGGTGTTGTCTGTAAGTTCCTGTTCATTGGCAGCTTTCATAACGGCCTTAATGCTTACCGTTTTATGCCAAATTGTATTGGTACTTAGGTTTAACTCCTGAAGGTACGTTACAAAGTCATTGAAGAACAACTTATCTATATCGCAGAACTCCAACCTTATTTTCCGGTTCTTTTCATATTCCTGTATGTAGTAGTAAGTCCGTGCGTATTCTCTTTTTGTCTTATAGTCTATGGCTTGGCCTGCTTTCCTTGGACTTAACCGGAAATCACATTGTTTTATAAAATCCTCAAAGAATGAATGAAAATCACCTCCCCTTGCTTTCTTCTTTCCGAAATGTATGTCAAGCAAGTTCTTTAAAGATTCCTTTGATACGGTTTCATTGTCTGATGTTGCTGCCTTGGCTATAAAAGACTTTACCAGTACTTCTATTGCATTCAAAGCCCCGTTTACCTCATCACGGTATGCACAATACTTGGAACTCTTTACCCTCCCGTCTTTTTCATTCCAGAAAATAGGCTCTACTTTAAGAGGGGTAGCATACATTAATTTTTCATTCCTTCCAAACCGGGATGTTACATAAACGGTCTGTTCCGTATCCGAATCCATATCCCGGACTATAAACCTTATATTTGCCATATTATTAACTTTTGAATCCAATGCAAAGATAAACATTTAGCGGAACAATTTATCATATTGTTCCGTTTTTGTTCCGCAAAATCTTTGTTTTTTTTATTTCCACTTTGTTATTCTTTATTTTACCAATTTTTATAATACTCTAATAAACAGTATATTTGCACAAGAAATAACAAAACAAAGAAAGATATGAAAAAGTATACTCCGATTCAGAGTATGACGAAGCTACCCGACGGTAATACGTCAACATGTGAAATCATGAGAAAATTCCAATCCTCTTATTCTATCGGACTGTTATGCACCACCTGGTTTATGTCTTTCATCTTGTTGGCAGCCGCCACTACGGCCATCTGCCGGCTGATGAAAGGACAAACCGGCATAGGACTTACAGTAGTTCTGTACGCCTGTATCTGTCTTGTCATCGTAGCATTCATATATTCCTATTTTAACCAAATCAAACAGGTAGAAGTGACAGCAGACAAGGTTGTCATCAGAAAGGTATATGGTGCCATAACCATCCCCCGAAAAGAAATCCTATATGCTCGCCACAGAAAAACGCTCACCCGTGCCATCAAAAGTTGGGGCGTTTATGGGCTGTTCGGACTCTCCGGAGAGTTTTGGGAAGATAAGACAGGACAGTTCACCGTAGTAGTCAAAGACACCCAATCACTGATTGAAATTAAAACATCAAACAAATGTTACGTCGTCAGTTGCGACCGCTATGAAGAGGTGTTGAAACTGTTGGAACAAACCGGATACCCTCTTTAGACTGAAACACAAGGTTATGTCCCAACACGAAACTGTACCCCAAAAGTTTTTTGTCTAACTTTTGGGGTACAGTTCCGTGTTGGTGCCCACTTTTTTGTTTACCCTTGGCTCTACGTTCCTTACATCCTATTTTTGCATTTTCGGCACTCCCAAAGCACATTTTCCCCGGTTTTCATTTGAAAATGAAACCATTGTTACATTCCGTGCAACCAGAAGCGCATTCAATATCCGGCAAACAGAATAATTTTGCCATCGGTTAATCACACATCATAACCTTATGTATAAACAAAAATTTTTAGGCATGAAAAAACAAGTACTTTTTGCAATGCTTCTCATGGCGGCATGCTGCGAAAAAGCAAGTCCGAGAAACGTCACCGTAGACTTTCCTGTCTCTCTAAACGAAAACGGGGAACTTTCCGAAGGGACAATTTCAGAAGACAGGTTCGACAACGGCAACATTGAAGGATGGGACATTGAAGGAAAATGTAAAACATCCAACGGGGTTGTGGAATTCTATGAGAACGCATTCGATTTCCATCAGACACGGACTGGGCTATCGAACGGATGGTATCAAATCACAGTCAATGCTTTCGGGCGAGACAGAAATTCGGATGGCGGAACAGCCCACCGAGACCGGAACGAAAGCCTGTTATGGGAAATCTATGGAAACGATTACGCACTTCCGGTCAAAAGCCTATATGAAGAAACAGGAAGCACCGGAAGCGACAACGGGCAATATCCGTTCACCACAGCTGAAGCCAACCAAAACTTCGAGAATGGCCGATATGGCAACACGGTCAACGTATTGGTGACTGACGGAACGTTGGATTTCGGAATAAGAGGGAAAGAAGGCGGTCTGGGCCGATGGTGCTGTTTCGACAATTTCAAACTGACATATATAGGTAATGACTTGTCAGCTCTCTATCAGGCTATGGCAGAAGAAGCTTAAAAAAATGCTAGAAAAATAAGCCAACCCTACAAAGACAAAGTGAAAAAAACAATGGACGAGACAAGCCCTTCCGACGAAACGGAAGTCCCAAAGGCCATAAGCACGCTCAACCAAACTATGCTCGAATACATTGACATGCACAACGCGTTGGCAGAAGCCCATTCCAAAGAAACCTTTGAAAAGGGCAAACTGCTTTTGTCCATTTCCAAGTCTACCGACGAAGCCCGTACGGATTTGGAATCATCCTTGTCCACCGGCCAGGAAAACCTTGAGCAAGCAATAAGCCCGGACGAGGCACGCATGGCACAGCTGCAAATGGAAGAAAGCATACAAGGATTCCTTCACACTTCGCTCCCACGGAATGTGAAAACAGACGTGACAGCCATACTGAAAGACGCCGAATGCCAAAACGATGCAGCCCGATATTGGAACCGGAGCGGAAAGGCTGACGGATACGTGGAAGACATCCCGGCCTTCAAAAATGACCTTTACGACGGGAAAGGTATATCATACTGGAACTCCGGACCCGAGGACAACCGCATGCTCGTCTGGCAAGAAACGCAACCCATCCGCCCGGGAAAATACCGTTTCACGGCTTATGCAGCCGGAGGCACATGGAGCGGCGGGAACGTCAATTCGGGCAACAACGGGGGCCTATACCTCTTCATCAACGACCAAAGCGTGGAAATTACCACGGAGACCTTCGGAGTTTACTCCGTGGAAGCAGAAATTCCATCGAATGAAACGAATATAACAGTCGGGCTCAAGGCAGGCGACCACAACACCGTGACATGGGCTATCTTGGCCCAAACCCATTTGGAATATTTAGGGACATCGGACATCACGTCTACTTTCCTCAAAGACGCAGCCTGCCAAGACGGTACGAACCGATATTGGGAACGCAGCGGCAGTGCTTCCGGATACATCGAAAATATCCCTGCCTTCCACAGCGCAGCATACAACGGAGCCGGTGTCTCCTACTGGACAGGGGCCCCGGAAACCGGCAAGAACCTGATTTGGCAGAAAACACAAGCCGTCCTTCCCGGAAAATACAGGTTCTCTGCTTTCGCAGCAGGATGCGTGTGGGGGGAACAAAAACCAAATTTGGGATACGACGGAGAGCTTTACTTGTTCATCAACGGCCAAAAAACGGCACTCACATCAAGTACTTTCAACCGTTATACCGTGGAAATCGAAATATCCTCAGAAGGAACAGAATTGACCGTCGGCCTCCAAGCCGGAGAGAAGAACACTGCCACTTGGGCAATTATTGCCCAGACCCGACTGGAATACTTAGGTAATGAAGCCATCCTGAAAGAGACCGACACGCAATACGGCATAGCAAAAGACACTTATGCCAACGTCGTGTTAGAACGTTCCTTCGTTTCCGGAAAATGGAACACGTTCTGCGTACCTTTCGACATGACTGCCGGGCAAGTCACCGAAAACGGACTGGGTGAAGTGAGACGACTGGTTGAAGCCACACAACAAGGCGGCAACATCGTCCTCCGGTTTGACAAGGCAGAAACGATAGAGGCAGGCCAACCTTACCTCGTACGCCCCACCGGAAACGTGACCGAAATCAAAGCCGACGAAGTATACCTCCACGCCGGACAACCGAACAGCTCTACAGTCGACGGCATCTCGATGACTGGGAACTATGCGGCCACCACAGTTCCACAGGGGGCTTACTTCATCAACGACGACAAGTTCTATTTGGCCGACACGGATAAGGTGAATCTGAAAGGCTTCCGCGCATATATCAACGCGGACCAGAATACGGCCATGGCAGGCGTCAACCGCCTGCTCATCGACATCGACGGCAAGGTGACCAGCATAGAAGAAATAACGTCCGACGGTACAAAAGACAGTAAAGAACTTGTAGACGTGTATACCATAAACGGCATAAAAATAAAAAACGACATGAAAAGAGCCGATGCCCTCGAAGGGTTGGAACACGGTATCTACATCATAGACGGAGAAAAAATAATCAAATAAAAAAACGTATAATAAACAAACAAAACAATGGAAAAGAAAATATATGAAATGCCCCACGTGAAAGCTGTGAAAATGGAATCAAACGGTATGATGGCTTGTAGCGGAATAAATGGTACCGGTGACGGTGTAGACCTCGATTTCGGAGGCAAAGCGTCCGATAGCGGTATCAGCGATGCTTATTCCAACCGAAACAACGGTTGGGAACTCTGGTAATCTGCTTCTTTAAGCACAATCCCCCAAAAGGCTGCCCTACGCACCCGTGTAGCGGCAGCCTTCTTCTTTTACTATATTTTTACAGTGCAATCTTCAAAACGGCTCCAAAATCGAATATTCGCGCCCATCCCGGATGCCGGAAGAAAATACGCCATCCACGCGAACCGACGGGAATACAAAAGGAAAGCTTGTAACCGCCTTCCGGTGACATCCATCCCCTCAGCCTCCGCAGAACCGGGCGACGGCACTTCAGCCGTGACACAAAAAACAAAGAAATAAAGCGCATCATGCTCTTTCGTTTTTGCATGCAAAGCTCATTCAAATAGCAAAAAACGGAGGCTAAAATCCGGTTTCAAGCCCTCAAAAACACAGTTTGGAACACTTTGATTTTTCAATCTCAGGAGAACGTTTTTTCGTTTGGCTTAGATTGATTTTCCGTTCTGCGCCAAACAATCGGGAAAAATCCTCGGAAAAACGGGGAAAAATCCCCTAAAATGCCCCCGAAATACCGCATCTTCCCCCGCCTTTCCCGGATTTGAGCATACAGATAAGAGCTGTTTTACTGGTTTTCAGCCTATCAAAACACAAAAAAAAGCGGACAAACATCCGCTTTTTCCGACTTATATCTTATATAACTGGCCTTTCAGAACTTCACACTATCGAAAATCAGATCCGACGCTCCGGCATTCCGCTCGATATACTGTCCGGCAATTCGTCCCCGCTCCGCCAAGAACTTCCCGTCGGAAAGCAGACGGTCCATCGTCCGCGTGAACGTGTCCGCATCCGTCACCTCCAAACAACCGCCCTCGCGCAACAAATCCTGCGCCTCACGGAACTTGCGGTTGTTCGGGCCGATAAGCACGGGCACGCCATATACCGCTGCCTCGGGCACGTTATGGATGCCCACGCCGAAACCGCCGCCCACGTAGGCCATCTCGCCGTAACGATAGATAGACGAAAGCAAACCGTAACCGTCGATAATCAAGCAATCGGCACGGGCGGCACTTTCTTCCGTGACACGGGAATAACGCGCAAACGGACGGCGCAACTTTCCCTCTATCTCCTTCAAATGGTCTTCACTGACCACATGGGGCGCCAACACCAGTTTCATTTCCGGATGAGCGTTGAAGTAAGGAATAATCAAATCCTCATCCGGTGCCCATGAGCTTCCGGCCACCAACACCTTGGCATCTTGCTTGAAAGCTTTCACCAACGACAAATCCTTGGCCTGCCGGCAAATGTCCAACACACGGTCGAAACGCGTGTCTCCGGCCACGGTGACGTTCGTGATGCCCTTGCGTGCTAACAATTCGCACGAAGCTTCGTTTTGCACGAAGAAATGGGTCACACAACGCAACACATCGCTGTAACTGCGCCCGTACCAACGGAAAAACACTTGGTTCTCACGGAAAATACTGCTCACGCTGTACACCGGAATCTGACGACGGCGGCAAGCATGCAGGTAATTGTTCCAAAACTCATATTTGATGAAGAACGCCATACGCGGACGGGCCAACCGCAAAAAGCTGCGCACATTGCCCGGCGTGTCGAACGGAAGATAACACACCACGTCCGCCCCTTCGTAATCCTTGCGCACCTCATACCCCGAAGGAGAAAAGAAAGTAAGCAAAATCTTATATTCCGGATGCTCACGGCGCAACCGTTCCATCAGGGGGCGTCCCTGCTCAAATTCACCCAACGAGGCCGCATGGAACCAGACATACATTTCTTCCCTGCGGATTCTTTTCCGTAAAATACGGAATGTGTTCCATTGCCCCTTCACCATCAGCCGGGCCTTCTTATGGAAAGGCGAGACCAACACGATGGCCAAGGCATACAGATAAAGCGCAACCGAATATATCATTTCAGGACATCTATGGCTTTGCGCATTCTACGTAATGTTTCCTCTTTCCCGAGGAAAGCTGAAAGCTCATACATGTCGGGACCCTTCCCTGTGCCCACCAAGGCCACGCGCCAAGGGTTCCAAGGTTTCTTGCCAGTCTCTTCCGCCCAACGGTCTACGGCCGCTTTCTGTCCCTCTACCGAGAAATCATCCAGGCCTTCCAGCAATGCGGCCAGTTCGGTCATGTCGGCCGCCGACGTTTCCGTCCAGTTCTTCCGCACGAACTTGTCCTCGCGGTCGTACGCTTCCGGGGCAATGAAGAAGAAGTCGCAAAGGGGCCACAGTTCTTTGATGAAATTGATTTTCTTCATCTTCATCATGCCCACCACGGCTTCTACGCGTTCCATAGGTGCTTCTATCCCGTTCTCGCGCAGTATCTTGTCGAAAGCGGGAGCCAATTCCTTGTTGTCCTTCATCAGGATATACTCGCGGTTGAACCACAAGCCCTTCACATAGTCAAACTTGGCACCGGCCTTGCTGCATTTGGTGATATCGAAAAGCTTCACCAACTCGTCCAACGACATGATTTCCTGGTCGGTTCCCGGGTTCCAACCCAACAAGGCCAAAAAATTGATGACGGCTTCGGGCAAGTAGCCGCTCTCACGATAACCGGAGGAAACTTCGCCCGTCTTGGGGTCGTGCCATTCGAGAGGGAAAACCGGAAAGCCGAGACGGTCGCCGTCACGTTTGCTCAATTTCCCCTTCCCGTCGGGCTTGAGCAACAAAGGCAAATGGGCGAACTTCGGCATCGTGTCCACCCATCCGAACGCACGGTAAAGCAGGACATGCAACGGAGCCGAAGGTAACCATTCTTCACCGCGAATCACGTGGGTCACCTCCATCAGATGGTCGTCTACGATGTTGGCCAAATGGTAGGTCGGCAATTCGTCGGCACTCTTGTAAAGCACCTTATCGTCGAGAATGGAAGAGTTGATGACCACATCGCCGCGAATCATGTCGTCCACATGTACGTCCTCGCCCGGCTCTATTTTGAACCGGACGACGTACTGCCGACCTTCGGTCAACAGCCGCTCCACCTCGTCAGCCGGCAACGACAGCGAATTGCGCATCATGCCGCGCGTAGAGGCATCATACTGGAAATTCTGGATTTCCTGCCGCTTGGCCTCTAGCTCTTCCGGCGTGTCGAAGGCGATATAAGCCTTACCGGCATCCAGCAACTCCTGCACGTATTTCTTGTAAATGTCCCGACGTTCCGACTGACGGTAAGGACCATGCTCCCCACCGAAGCTTACCCCTTCGTCGAAAGGAATGCCGAGCCAACGGAAAGATTCCAAAATGTATTCTTCCGCTCCCGGGACAAACCGGTTGGAGTCTGTATCCTCGATACGGAAAATGAACTCTCCGCCATGCTGGCGTGCAAAAAGATAATTGTATAAAGCCGTACGTACACCGCCTATATGCAAGGCTCCCGTGGGACTGGGAGCGAAACGAACCCTTACTTTTCTCTGTGTCATAACAACATTTGTGAATATTGTGCAAAAATACTACTTTTTATTTAAACGCCCCGTATTTTTTTCGTATTTTCGCCCTATATAAAATACGGAAAAAGAGATGAACAGACATAACCAACAGAACAGCCTTACCCCGAAGGCTTTGATTTATAGAATCGTCATCACGGTCACGGCCTTGTTTGTCGTGTGCCTGTACATGCCGCGTGACGAACGTTCGACCTACAAGTTCGACGTGGGCAAACCATGGCGTTACAGCCAACTCATCGCAACCTACGACTTCCCGATATACAAAAGTGCGGAAACCATACAAGCGGAACAGGACAGCATATTGCAGTATTACGAGCCTTATTTCGCCATCGACGAGACCGTTGGGAAAGCACAGGTAGAAAAGTTCAAGGCCACCATAAACGGACGGAAACCGGCCACCATACCGGCCAATTACCTGACGTACGTAGTGAACAAGTTGGAATACATTTACGCCCAAGGAGTCATGAGCACGGAGGATTTCGACCAGATGCACAGGGACGAAGTGGCCTCTATCCGCATATTCGCACAGAATGTGGCCAAGGAACAACAGATGCCCAAAATCTTCTCACACAAAACGGCATACGAATACCTCATCGATTTGGGAGAAGACAGCCTGCAATATGACCGCAGGATATTGCGGAAGTGCAATCTGAGCGACTATATCGTCCCCAACCTGACTTACGACAAGACAAAGTCCGAAGAATCCCGGAAAGATTTGCTCGCCTCCCTCTCTTATTCGTCCGGCATGGTCATGAGCGGGCAAAAAATCATAGGACAAGGCGACATCGTGGACAAGGCAACATACGACATCCTCACTTCTTTGGAAAAAGAATACAACCGGCGAAACACCTCCAAGATGCAATCACACACGGTGCTGCTTGGCCAACTGCTCTATGTGGCACTCATCATCGCCTGCCTCTCATTGTACTTCAACCAGTTCCGCCGCGACTATCTGGCCAACACGCGCCACATCTTGTTCATAGCCTCCATGCCGGTAATCTACCCCCTGCTCACTTCATTCCTCATCAAGCATAACCTGTTCAATGTCTACATCATCCCGTTCGCCATGGCTCCTATTTTCATCCGGGTGTTCATGGATTCCCGGACGGCTTTTGTGACTCACGTGGCCACGGTGCTCATCAGTGCCATATCCCTGAAATACCCCTACGAGTTCATTGCCACGCAGCTTGTAGCAGGCATGGTAGCCATTTACAGCCTTCGGGAACTCTCACAACGTTCACAACTTATCCGTTCGGCATTTTATGTCACATTGGCATCCATAGCTTTTTACATGAGCATGGAACTCATTCATGAAAAAGACTTCGCACGCCTGGAATATGGCATGTATATCTATATTATCATCAACGGTATCCTCTTGTTATTTGCCTACCCGTTGCTGTTCTTGTTCGAAAAGGTCTTCGGCTTCACCTCTAACGTGACTCTCGTCGAACTGTCCAACACCAACAACGAACTGCTGAAACGGCTCTCGGAAGTGGCTCCGGGCACATTCCAACACTCCATGCAAGTGGCGAACCTGGCTACGGAAGTGGCGAATAAAATCGGAGCCAAGGCACTGTTGGTCAGAACTGGAGCCTTATACCACGACATCGGAAAGATGAACAGTCCTGCCTACTTTACGGAAAACCAGAATAACTTCAATCCTCACGACCGCATCAGTTACGAACAAAGCGCGGCGATTGTCATCAGCCATGTCAAGGACGGACTCAAACTGGCCGACAAATATAACCTGCCGCAAGTCATAAAGGATTTCATCTCGACGCACCACGGTAAAGGTAAGACCAAATACTTCCTGATTTCATACAAGAACCAGCATCCGGACCAAACGGTAGACGAATCCATTTTCACTTACCCCGGCCCGAACCCGTTCACGTTGGAACAGGCCATCTTGATGATGGCGGACTCTGTGGAAGCCGCATCAAGGAGCCTGAACGAATACACGGAAGAGAGTATCAGCGCGTTGGTGGATAAAATCGTGGACTGCCAAGTGCAGGAAGGATTCTTCAAAGACTGCCCCATCACGTTCCACGACATTACCGTGGCCAAAGATGTGTTCAGAGAAAAACTGAAAACCATTTATCACACGCGTATCAGCTATCCGGAACTGAAAAAGAAATAAAAGCCCGGACTTACACGGGGTCTACGTCATAATAGATTTGGGCACTGCGGTAATCGGGATGTGCCATCAGGCTTTGGCGGAGATAAAGCAACTGTTCCCGAACCTTGGACAGAGAAGCTCCGGGTTCTATTTTCACTACGATTTTACGGATATAGAGCAATTGGATTCGTGCCACGGGCGGTGCGTCAGGTCCTAAAATACGGGAACCGAAGACCTGACGCAGACGGCTCCCCATTTCAGCAGCCAGATGGTCGAGCACGTCTGCCCGCTTATGTTTCATATAGACATAAATCAAACGGCAAAAAGGAGGATATACAAACATCTGACGCTCTTCCATCTGCCCGACGTACAACCCGAAATAGTCATGTCCCGTTACTTGACGGATGAGGGGCAGATCCGGACTTTTGGTCTGCAGGATGACACGTCCCTGCCTGCTGCGGCGCCCGGCGCGCCCGGCCACTTGTGCCATCAACTGGAAGGCGCGCTCGAAGCTCCGGAAGTCCGGGATGTTAAACATGGTGTCGGCATTTAATATGCCGACTACGCTGACCCGCTCGAAATCCAATCCTTTGGTCACCATCTGTGTCCCCACAAGCACATCGGTCTTTCCGCCTTGGAAATCCTCCAAGATTCCTTCGTATGACGAACGCGTACGGGTCGTATCCAAGTCCATCCGGGCCACGGCGGCCTCCGGAAAGACTTGACGTACGGCATCTTCCACCTTTTCCGTACCGAGCCCTCTCTGCACCAGTTCCGTACCTTCACAGGCCGGACAGCGCACCGGCACGTTACACGTGTAGCCGCAATAGTGGCAAGTCATTTGGTTCAGTCCCTTATGGTACGTCAGGCTGACATCGCAGTTTTTGCACTTGGGCACCCAACCGCACGTGTGGCATTCTATCATCGGAGCGTAACCTCGCCGGTTCTGGAACAATATGACCTGTTCCTTGTTTTCCAACGCCCGACGCATCTCTTCCAACAAACGCGGTGAGAACGGACCGACCATGCGCCTTTTGCGCTGCAGCTCTTTAATATCCACCACCTCGACTTCCGGCAAACGCACCTGCCCGAAACGTTCGGTCAACTCCACCAATCCGTATTTGCCCATGCGGACGTTATAATAAGTCTCCAACGCCGGAGTTGCCGTACCGAGCAATGTACGGGCACCGTACATCCGGGCTAACATGATCGCCGCATTCCGGGCATGGTAACGCGGTGCAGGGTCCTGCTGCTTATAAGATTGCTCATGCTCTTCGTCCACAATGACCAACCCCAAATGACGGAAAGGCAAGAAGACGGATGAACGAACGCCTACAATTATATCGTAAGGCTGTCCGGACAACTGTTTTTGCCAAATCTCGACACGTTCGGCATCGGGAAACTTGGAATGGTACACGCCCATACGGTTGCCGAACACGCGGTATAGCCTGTCCGTCAACTGGGTGGTCAGCACAATCTCCGGCACCAAGTAAAGCACCTGTTTCCCTTCGGCTATCATCTGACGAATCAAATGAATGTAGACCTCGGTCTTTCCGCTCGATGTCACCCCGTGAAGCAAGCATACCGGATGACGGTCAAAAGCTTCTTCCAACTCTCTGAACGCCTTTGCCTGTGCCTCACTCAAAGGAGAAACACCAAGCGTGTCGGCGACCTCCGTATGCGCCAAACGACCTATCTCGTATGGGTAGGCCTCCAATACGCCTTTCTCCTCCAAGGCACGGCAAATCGCCAGACTGCCGTCGGCTGCTTCCATCAGTGCCTTCCGTCCCACCTCCGCCAACATCTTCGGGTTACGCAACCGGAAAGCCGTTCCGGCACCTGCCAGTTCTAAATACTTTAATAAAAGGGACTGCTGTTTGGGGGCTCTTCCTAAACCGTCAAGCAATTCATGAAGTTTCTTTTCGTCAAAATAGGTCTCCGACAAGCGCACATGAACTTCCGTGCGGGGCTTATAGCTCCGTTTGACTTCCTCTTTCATGGCAAGGACGCCCTTGTCCATCAAAGACCTTACCACCCGTAGCACCCGAAAATCCTCACATTCTTTTTGAAGTTGTGTCATGGTCGGCTCGGAACGCCCCGAAACCAAAGTAACGACCCGTTGTTCCCGTTCCGACAAAACGGAATTTCCCGCATATTCACTGTTTACCACCACCTTACTCTCGCTTTCCAGTTTCATACCGGACGGCAGGGCGGCCTTATACACATCCCCCACGGCACAAAGGTAATAGTCCGCCAACCATCTCCAAAAATCCAACTGCACAGGAAGTAAAACGGGAGCAGGATCAAGTGTCTCCCATACGGCTTTCACGGCATAACCTTGCGGTTGCCGCCCGTGAACTTCCACCACAATAGCCGTATAAAACTTTTTGGCTCCAAACGGTACGATAACACGGCAACCCGGCCGTACCGCCTCTTGCCACTCTTCGGGCAAAGCGTATGTATAAGTAGCCGACAAGGGAAGAGGAAGAATGACATCTACAAATTTCATACGAACGGATTTTAATGGACTACAAAAATACGACAAAAGGAGTAAACAGGCAAAAAGAAAGCCGCCCGCTCCATGCAGACAGCTTCCGTTTATTCCATTTTCTATCGGACTACATTAAAACAAGTAAGCCAAACGAACTTGCCATGTGTTGTTCTTTACGTCAAACTCTTCTATGACATCGCCCACACCGCCTAATTTTCCGGTCTCACCCATGGCGATATTGTAAGTCACACCTACTTGCAAATGGCTAAGCAACGTCACACCGGCTCCCACATTCCAACTGAATGTAGAGCGTTCCAAACTTCCTATACTTTCACCAGCATACTTTAAATTACGACTCCCCAGATACCAGTTGTATTGCGGACCTGTAGCCAAATAAACGCCGACCAGGCTGCTAAAACCAAAATTATACCTCAAATTAATGGGAATCTCCACGTAAGGCAGGGATTTGTTAGGCGTACTCCCGTTGACATTCTCCCCGTCTACTTCACCCGAGAAGTCCATCTTCATGTACTTCTGGGAGTAGAGAAGGGAAGCGTCTATCCCCAATCCAATAACTGGCATGGTCATCTGCACCTTCGGTCCGACAAACCATCCCGTACGGTTGGAGGCATCAAACAAACTGCCATCCCCCTTTATACTTGCCTTACTCAAGTTCACACCGCCTTCAAGTCCCCACTTGAACTGCGCATTGGCAGGTGCCGCCCATAATAACGCCACCATGCACATCAATACTGCACTTAATTTCTTCATAGAAGTTTGCTTTTTATTTCTTATCGGAAAACAAAGATAGCAACTGTTTGCCGTACTATCAACTTTTTCCGGAAATATATCTCTTTTTTATTATCTGCGTTGCCTGCGTACAGTCACCCTTGGAGTTGAAGAACCGGAGTTACCGGAACTGCCCCTACGCGTCTTGGAAACCTTAGTCTTTTCGGCTTTCGCTTTTTTCGGTTCATCCGAAGACGATGAAGCACGACGCGAGTTACGCGTAGCCCGGGAAGCTTTCCCCTTTTTCGTTTCCACAGCCTCCTTGGCCGCCGTCGTATCCACAGCCACCGAGTCGTCATGCCCCCAAACATGTTTTTCAAAATCGGAAAGTTGTTTCTCTATCCGCTTCTGTTCGTTAGCCATGGCACTATCCGTCTTACAATAGTTAGCCAACACCTTCCCTTGCATATTGTTTGTCTTATAAATCTTTCCGTCATACAGGTTCATGGAGAAATAATCTGCCGCCGTCATATTCGTCACGTTGTTGTAATTGCTTGCCATCATCGCGTGACGGGCCAAATACGTACTGATATCATCATATTTGAGCCAGAACAAAGGATATGGGGTAGCCTCTCCGCCAAAATCATCTCCCCGCATGAGCACCGGGCACAAAGCCGTGACTTTCGTACGGAATGTCGAAGTCCTTTGGTCGAAATAAGAACTCTCCTTTATATAATAACGGGAAACTTCAGCCGAGGGAATATCGCTGGCATTCACACGAGGCCGCCCGTTCTGATCCTCGTAATATATATGATAACGTTCCAACAATTCTTTCACGTCCACCTTATCACGCGAAGTAAAAGACTCGTTGCCGTCCAGTTTATATTGGTATGCCGTAATCTTTCCCGTCAGCAACAAGTCGAACAGATACGTAAACAAGTTTATATGGCCTGCAGAAGGCTCCACCGGATAATATAGAGGGGCATTCTTGTCCAACGTAAGATCCAACTGACGATACACATCGCGACGCCACACCACATCCTCAGGCACTTCCACCGCCACGGGGAACTGTAAACTGGCACGGTCCACGGTCTTCTCGGCCTTGTCTGCATCATTGGGTTTCACCCTGCGGCGAGCCGGCTGCGCCTCCGCCTGCATGTACAGGGCAACTCCTAACAAAACAAAAAACAGACGTTTCATCCTTATCTTATTTTTACTCATAGTCTTCATTTCCATCCATTCATTAGTTGACAATCACTTCCATAGAGCCATCGAGCGTCCGCTCAGCCCCGTCGGGTCCTACGGCTCTTATACGGGAAATATAAAACCGTTTCCCACGTCCCAACGAACGGAACATCGTACGTTGTTGCTCGGTGAAAGACGCACTGTTCGACACCGCCGGTACGGCATTGCCCATATTGTCGAAAAACACCGTCTCGAACCCTTGCACCCGGAATTCAATATTCAAAAGCCCGTCATCAATAGCTGCGCCGATGCCTTTCGTCCCCATCAACACTTGTTTGGACAAGCGCCCGCCACGGAAACGGTTATTTCCGCCTTCCGCCGCATACTCTATATAAGCCGACGGGTCGGGCAACTTACGCACACGAAAGGCAAACTGTCCCATCTTCTGCATGCGTCCCTCCATATTGGCATTGACCGTAATCACGGCATCCTTGCCTACTTCTGCCGGTCGGGCCATATATTTGCCCGCCCCTGTGGGCTGCAACACTCCTCCGCTCATGGAAGCCACCACCTTATTGGCCGGAACCCCGGGAATAGACACGCTCATGGGGTTCTCATATCCGGCATACAACACATTCATCAAGTCTGCCGACACCGTAGCCGAAGGAGCCACCACGGTGTAAGGCTGAGAGAAGTCCCTGCGCACCATCTGGCCACGTCCGTCCATCATCTCAATATAACCTTTCAGCGTATAATCGCCCGTACTGCTGCAAACCGTCTCATACAGTCCGCCCGGCGAAGTGATTTGCCGTCCGCCGACATATACCGTCGGACGTTGGGTCGTATCCACAGCTGCCATGATAATCTGGGCACTGAACTTTCCACCTTGTACCACCGTACGCGAAGCCGGTATCACAAACGCATTCAACTCGTTCACACGCAAGTCTTTCATGTCTATATTGGCCACCAAGGCATGAAGCACCTCTCCTTCGGCATACCGCACATCACTTTGCAATTTGGAGAGCAAAGTGACTGCCGCAGCCACCGGCGTATTCTCAAACATATACTCTTGCCAATTCTTCCCCAAAGTACCGGCCTTGTCCGGCACTTCCGTACTCAGGTTGTCCGCAATGATTTTCTTTTGTGCCTCGTCTGTCAACATGCCGACGATGCTTTCACGGAAATTGTTGATGGCCGCGAACAACCTCTGTCCTTCTCCTCTGCGCGGTGCCAACATCACATGGGAAGCCGCCTCCAGGTCCTCCTTGTTCTGCACGTTTTTCACGTCACCGTCTGCCCCGTCAGCCTGTTTCACGATACTGACTTTCAGGACTTCCGCATAATTATATAAGGAGTCTGAGATTTTCTTCACATATTGTGCCTTGTCGAACCATTCCTTCACTTTGGCCGGATTGGCCTCCATCTGTCCCTGCAAATCCCTATAAAGAGCTTCGTTGGACGCAGAAGCATTCGCCGTAGTCCGCAGAAGGCTGTCTTCCACCAATGAAAAACCGTTCAACACATCGGAAGACACATTCAGGGCCAACATGGCCATCAACACCACATACATGAGGTTGATCATCTTCTGGCGCGGAGACATTCTATTTTGCTGGGATGCCATTTCGTATTCCTTTCTGATTAATCCGTTTATTCTGTTATCGAACCGCCCGGCGTATGTTTCATGTTCACCGTCAAGGCCTGAATCATACGGTTGTAAATACCGTTCAATTCTTCTATCTGACGCGCCATCTTGCGGGTCTGTTCGTTGATTTGGTCTATCGTGCCCACCTGCGTGCTGATACTCTTCAACTGCATCTCGTATATCGTGTTGATACCCGTCAGCGTACGATTCAGATTATCCATCTCCTTGGCATCACGCGTCATGTGTTCAGCCTGTTCGGACACGCGCGCCAAGGTTTCGGTCAACGTCTTCAGCTCTTCCACATAGTTTTCAGCCGCCTCCTTCATTTCGGGAGTAGAAGCATTACGGGCATCTTCAAGCACTTTGGCAAAAAGTTCTGCATTGGAAGCATTCACCATATCGGCCAAAGCCTTTATATCCAATGCCTGTTGCCCCACGCTGTCCTGCATGCCTTGTGTTCCGCCGCCTGCTGCGCCAGAAACTTCCGGATTTACAGCAGCCGTTGCTCCGGAAAGAGGAGTGCCTCCATTTCCTCCGACTACGACCGGCCCTCCCACAACTATGGGTTGGGATACCCCTCCACCGGACACAACCGGTTGGGCCACTCCACCTTGCGCAGCCTCAGGAAGGTTCCCGGCTTCCTTTCCGCCAACAGCCTCTTCATCCCAATCCTCTTCATCCGAAGCCAGACTCATCCGGTCTTCATCGCGCTTCAGTTCTGCCGGACGGTCGAAACCGGAGATGAAAAACACCAAAACCTCCGTACCCATACCGATGAACAACATCGCATTAGCCCCGGGGATATGAGTCAGTTTGAACAAAGCTCCAAGAATAACCACGGCTGCTCCCCAACTGTACGCATAATTCAGGAATGTCTGTCCAGGTACCGACTCAATCCAATCCTGAATACGGATTATTATGTTTTTTCTATTCTTAGCCATATTTTTACCTCTTTAATCTTTCTATTTACGTTTATTAGTTGTCCCCGACACGGAACGTACACAACGGAAACCGATGTACGAACGAGGTTGGTTTTGATATTCATATGAACGCCATACGGAACGTATCATGGATTCCGGATCTTTCCAAGAACCACCCCTCACCGACTTCTTCTTCAGGCGATAAGGATCTTCTTTCGCGGCATTGTATTTCAGCTCGGGGTTCATGTCGCTCATGCCATCCACGCCCGATTCGGTATACACCGTACTCGTCCATTCCGCCACGTTTCCCGCCATATCGAACAAACCGTTGGAATTGGCCGAATAAGAACCACCTTTAGACGTTATCAAGCTCCCGTCATCCGTATAATCCCCACGGTCGGGCTTGAAGTTGGCAAAATAACAATCTTTCTCGCTTTTCACCCCTTTCGTCTCCCACGGGAACAAAGCACCTTCGGGACCGCGTGCGGCAAATTCCCATTCCACCTCTGTCGGCAAACGGTAAGGCTGTATCTGACGGGCTGCCGCCCCCAAACCGCGTTTCAGAAACTCCGTACGCCAATCGCAGAAGGCATTGGCCTGTTCCCAAGTCACTCCCACCACGGGATAATCATTATAAGCCGGGTTGGAGAAGTACTGCAACATGTAACGTTCGTTTTCCGCATTGGAAAAGTCGTTCACCCAACACGTCGTATCCGGATAAATGTTCACGATATAAGTATTCAGGAAATCATGTAACCCCGAAAGCGGACGGGTAACGGTTTCACGCACGATGCGCCCTTCGTCGTCGATGTAAGCCGTGTCTTTGGATATCATGACCACTTCGTCCGCATCCACTGCATGATCGGTATTCAGGTTGCGTTCCTCCGGATTCAGGCGGTGCTTGCGCAAAGCAGCAGCAGTATAGTCGAACACTTCATAACGGTAATTCATCTGACGTGCATCCAACATCCGCTCCCCCGTGACCGGATTTGTCACGTACACGCTTTCAATAGCCCGCAACTCATCTTCATTGGGCTTTTTCCAGGGTATCGGTTTCTTCCAATTTAAATAAGGCGTAACGGGATTCCCGTATTTATCCTCTTCTATCTTGTAAGTTTCGTCACCTGCGTATGCGGGGTCGGCCAGACGTTCACGGATAATAGAGTCGCGCACCCAAAAAACGAACTGGCGGTATTTGGCATTCGACACTTCATTGGCATCCATCCAGAAGCCGTCGACCGAGATTTCCCGGGTAGGAATGGTCATCCCCCACAACGAATCGGTTTCTTCCGTACCGATTTTCAATGAACCTTTCTTCACGAAAACCATCCCGTAAGGAGTCGGTTCACTGTAGGCCGTTCCCCCGACACCGGTCACTTCTCCACCCGTAGCGGTGGACGCCGAACGGGGTCCCAGACAAGAACTGAACGCCAGACCTGCCATCATTCCCCATATCAACCCACAACACTTCATATTCATTATTATAATATTCTTACGCTTTTATGTTTATTCTTTCCTTTCTTAAACAGATTCAACTCCGTCTTATAGCCGATGATGATTTCATGACTACCATTCAATGCCCCGATACCGGCCGTGTACATTTCGTACGCATAACCGAGATTGATGCCGTGGAAGTCCCCGCCGAAGAGAAAACTGACCGAATTCGTCGGGCTATACGACACTCCGCCGTACAACTCATGCTTGCTGCCATGATAAGCGATGCGCCCCGTCATGTCCGCACGGAAACCTACGGCATCGGAACGCAGCATGGCGGTCGTATGTATGGTATATAACGGACTTTTAAGCCGTATATTGTACCCGCCCGTCAAATAATAAGAAGGAGAGACCTTAAATTCGTTCACTTTTTCCTCTCCCAAGGTGATGGTCGGCGAAGTACAATGCATCATGGCAAAACCGGCGTACCATGACTTACGGGCATACTGGATGCCGAAATTCATATCGAAACCGGCCCCGTTGGCCTCAGCTGTAGGAAAAGCGGGGTCTCCGGACTCTCCCAAATCCAACCCTCCCCCATCGAACGTCTCACTGAGCATGGACAAATGGATACCTCCACTCAGCCGGCCTCCCCATAAAGGTTGGTGGTAAGCATATTGCAGAAAAAACTTCTGGTGTTTGAACAGGCCTATCTGGTCGTTGGTGAACCCCACTCCGGCACCGTGCTTCGCGCTGATGAAGAACAACGGCAAATCCACATAGGCATACATTACGGCAGGGGCGTTTTCAAAGCCGGCCATCTGCATGCTGTACGCCCCTTGGAAGTTCAGCACGGGAGCCTGGCCCGTCGCTGCGGGATTATAAAAAGGTGCCATGGCCCAATAGTTGACAAAAGACGGGTCGTACTGAGCCGTGGCCCACTGGGGCAACAAGCTCAATACCAAAATAAGCCCTATCAGTTTTCCCTTTGCCTTCACCGTTTCTACAACTGTTATACTTTAAGGAAACAGAATCTTTTTCTTTTTATTGTCCGACATCGCACGAAAATCGCGGTTTCAAGTAAAACAATGGAGCGGATGCACACGTACACCCGCTCCAGTAATCACTTCAGGCCTTTCCGTCTTTCCCCTACCGACGCACATCAATACTCGTCCTCGTTGAAAAGAAAATCCTCTTTCGTAGGATAATCAGGCCACACATCTTCTATCGTCTCATATATTTCGCCTTCATCCTCTATCTCTTGCAGGTTCTCGATCACTTCCAACGGGGCGCCAGAACGCATCGCATAATCAATCAGTTCATCCTTGGTGGCAGGCCATGGCGCATCTTCTAACTTTGAAGCCAATTCCAGTGTCCAATACATAGTCCTTAATATTTATAACAACTTCGTTTTTCTATTTTGTGCGCAAAAATAATAATATTTTCGATACCATCAACGTTTCTTCCACACAATTTCATCTTTCCCCTCTATAAATAGCATTTTACGGGACAACACAAACAAATAATCGGACAAGCGGTTAACATACGCACAAACCTCCGGCATCACCGGCGCACTTCCGGACAGTTCCAAAATACGCCGTTCCGCCCTGCGGCACACGGTGCGGCAAACATGGCATACGGCCGCCCCCCTGGATCCACCGGGAAGCACGAAACCACGCCAACCGGGAAGTCCGTCTTCCGCCTCATCTATGGCTTGCTCCAGGCGCGCCACGTCTTCTCCCGTTACCACCTCCCGGCCAAACTTTTCCGCACGTGAGGGCTCCGTAGCCAGATAGGCCCCTATCGTGAACAAGTCACATTGGATACCTGTCAGGAACTTGCGGTCTTCCTCACCTTCCAAATAAGTAATCAACTCGCCGATGTGGGCATTCAACTCGTCCACAGTCCCGTACGCTTCCACGCGGACATCCGTCTTCGGCACCCGCACGCCCCCGCTCAAGCTGGTCATTCCCCCATCGCCCGTACGGGTATATACTTTACTTTTCTTCATTCTTCCGTATATTTAAAAATTCACGATATAATCTTGCCGTTGCTTGGAACGGTCATAAAACACAAGACCATAGTCGTAAAGATCGAAAGTCACTACGATTTCCGGCAAACGTTTCACGTCGTTCCACGCCCGCAAAGCAGCTTTTGATGCCCGTATGCCGAAAAGGAGGCACACCGAACACCTTGTCAACGGACGCGAAACCACAGCCGTCCAATGCCGGGGAGCAATCCCCCTACCCACGACCATCAGTTCCTTCTGCCGCACGAAACCTCCGTTCTCCTGCACCCTCACTTTCCAAAACGCATCCCGGCATACCGCAGCCGAACGGCATCCCTCTGCCAAGTAAGCCGTTTCCGCCTCTTCCAAATGCCCGTATATCCGGATTAACGACGGATGCACATAGTTGGACAGGCGAAAAAGGAACTTGCGGCATTTCAACCGGTGAAAGCCCCCAAAGAGGCAAAACACGGGATAGCGTTTCTTCAACTCCCGATAGGCGTAATATTCCCCACGCTCATACACCACATACGTCAGGAAGTCGAACGCAAAGGGAGAGTGCACCCCGTATCCGCGACGATGCCTGAACCTTTTCAACCAAATCCATTGTCTACAAAGCATTCTTGTACCATATATTTGTTCTTGCCCGACAAAGTTAGCACAAAAAAGCACTCCGTATTGATATAAATCAAGAAAAAGCCATTTTTTCGATATTAAAAGCCGGATATTTTGCCGGAAAGCCAAAACTCCCTACCTTTGCATCGTGTTTTTCATAGTATTAGATTTAAGGTTAACAAAGGTTGGGTCAGAGCGCTGACCCTTTTTTTATGCCCTACGGTGAGGCATTGAAAAACCAAGACACCGAAGCCCCGTATCTCCACCGTCTCTCCATATTGCGCAACCACCTCACTCACAACAAAATAGAAATCCACATAGAACGGCAAAAAAATCTGCGCCAAACGATTTTTCATTCTCCTGAGAATGATTTTTCATTTGGCGCAGAACGAAAAAACATTCTCCGCAAGGTAAATCCGCACACTCTTTGAAGTCGGATTTCATTTGACAAAGCCTTGTTTCCAAAGCCTGGCACGCCCACCCATAGCATAAAGTCCGTGGCCATCCCCATCCAGAGAAACTTGCAAAAAAATAAGGCAAACCTCACTGACTTTCAAAAAAAAAACGTTTCTTTATACCTCCAAACAGGAACTCGAATAAACCAACATAGAAAAAGACATGGAACTACAGACGCATACCGACACAGCATACCGGCGACTGCTTCCCGCCGAAATCCGACAATTGGAACAGCAAGGCTGCACGGCCGAGGACTGGCAACTCATTGAAGTCCACCCGGATATCGACCTCCACCATCTGGCGTACGTGCATTTTTCCGGCTCCAACCGTATCGGGAATTTCCAAAAGACCGTCACGCTGCCGGGCGGAATCACGCTCCATACGGGTATCCGCCATGCCACGCTGCACTGTACCACCGTGGGCGACGACTGCCTGATAGCCCACGTCCACGGGTATATCGCCCATTACGACATCGCCCCGGAGTGCATCGTCCTCCATACGGACACCATTGCCATGACCGGCCCGTCCTCTTTCGGCAACGGTACGGAACTCCATGTCATGAGCGAAAGCGGAGGACGGGACATCCTCATCCACGACCGCCTGTCGGCACAGGAAGCGTACATGCAGGCCATGTACCGCCACGATGCCTTGTTGACGCAAAACCTCCGCCGGTTGGTTTCGGACTACGCCGCACGGCAAACCGGCAACCGTGGCAAGATAGGCGAAAGCACACGGATACTCCGCTGCGGACTGATCCGCAACGTGAAAATCGGGCCTTGCAGCTGTCTGGAAGGTGCCGTCCGGTTGGAAAACGGCACGGTATGCAGCCATCCGGACACCCCTACCTTTGTAGGCGATTTGGTCATCGCCCGCGATTTCATCCTGCAAAACGGTTGCCACGTCACTGATGGCGCGATGCTCAGCCGTTGCTACGTGGGACAAGCCTCCGCCATCGGGCACGGCTTCTCTGCCACAGACTCCTACTTCGCTTGCAACAGCCAAGCCGAGCACGGCGAGTCATGCGCCATACTGGCTGGCCCCTATACGGTGACACATCACAAGTCCACGCTGTTGATAGGCGGCATGTTCTCGTTCATGAATGCAGGTTCAGGCACCAACCAAAGCAACCACGCCTATAAACTTGGCCCCCGCCACCACGGCGTTTTGGAACGAGGCTGCAAGACGGTTTCGGGATGCCACATCTCGTGGCCTGCACATATCGGAGCATTTTCGTTGGTCATGGGGCATTGCCCCCCCGGGACGGACAGTCACGAATGGCCCTTCTCCTACCTCGTGGAACAAGGGAACGCTTATTACGTACTCCCCGGCATCACCCTGCGCGGGGTGGGCACGCTGCGCGACATCGGGAAATGGCCTGCACGCGACAGGCGTTCCCCACGTGTGCCCCAAACCGACACGGTCTCCTTCGACGCCTTTTCCCCTTATACGATGGAACGGGTATGGCAGGCCATACACACCTTGGAAGGACTGAACGGACGTTTCGGGGAAGATGCAAAGGAAATCACATGGAACGGCTTGCGGCTCAAAGAGAAATCAGTGAAGCAAGGCATAGAATGGTACAGGCTAGCCTTAGACCGTTACTTGGGCGAACAACTGATCCGGCAATTAGAGACGCATGAGGGCATGCCTTCGGACGGGCTATGCGAACTCCTGCGCCCCCGTGCAACATGCAGCGACCGTTGGGGAGACATCGGCGGCATGTTGGCACCCATAAGCGAAATCAATGACATAATAAGAACCATCACCACCGGACAACTCGACCGCATAGAAAAATTGGGGGAACGGTTCCGGCTTATCCACGACCGATATGACGATTTCGCCTGGGCTTGGACGTGGAACCTATTGCACGAGATATACCCCGATGCCTACGGCAAGGACTTCATCCCGTCGCTCTGCCTGCCCGTCATCCGGAAATGGGAAACCGCCGCCACGGCACTCAACCGGCAAATCATAGCCGATGCCACGAAGGACATCTCGACGGGTTCTCTTGCCGGTTTCGGTATCGACAGCGACGAGGAAACCGCCGTGGACGACGCGGTGGCCGTCCGGGGCTCCGTACAACAATGCGGTATCATCCAAGAGTTGGAGAAACAACAAACGGAAATCCAAAACAAGGCCGGATACTGGCTGCATAAATTAACCCTTTAACCCCATCCCCCCATGAACAACCAACAAAAAAATTCACCGGAAAACCGCACCTCCCGTGTAATGACGGAATGGCCGGACTCCCTGAAAGCATTCTTTTTCGCCTTTTGGGCGTTTTTCGGCATTTATTACGACGATGTGCTTTATATCGCCCAACAGCACAGTTTCTTTACCACCGATTTAGAGGCTCTGCGGCCTGTATGGGAGAAGCCTTACGGTTCATTGTGGATCATCGGGCGCGCCTTGCTCCAAGCTTTCCACTCGCCCTTTTGGGGCGGCGCCCTCCTGTCGGGCATGCTTACCCTCATCTCTTGGCTGTTCGGCTATGTCTTCAGGTTGCGCGGCCGGTTCGGATACCTGAAATACATCCCGGCATTCGTTTTTATTTATGTGGTCGTCTACCACGGTTTCGACATTTACTATCAGGCGGAAACAGGTAAACTGCTCGGCATTCCCTTCTGCATCCTCCTCATTCTGGCTTGCCAAGCCGTTTTCGTACGTTCGTTCAGCCGGAAAAAACTCTCGGGGTTGTTCACCCCACCGGCTTACAACCGTCCGCTCGACGAATGGAAAGCCATGGGATTCATCCTCATTTTGGGAGCCGGAGCCGTGGGTATGAACGAATGGTATCGCCCCTACGTACGCCCTACAGCCAGGATGCAGCGCGAACTGGAACGGCAGGACTGGAAGGGCATGCAAACCACTGCGTCCCGCTCCGAGCTTACCTACAGCACGGTGGCGGCTTACTACGCCATTTCGCGGATGGAAGACAAAAACGATGTGCCCAAAGTGCCCATAGACATGTTACCGCCGACAAGCCGCCCCATTTACCTGCATAACCGTGACGGTAACCTCGAAAACGTCCGGAATTATTTTTTGATGGATTACTGCATCGCTTCGGAACAATACCCCATCGCTTACGAACTGGGCAAGGCGGACTTGAAGACCGAAGGCCCGTCTCCACTCCTGCTCAAACAGATGATCCGGATTTGTCTGGCCTTGCATAAAAAAGAAGAAGCACGTTCTCACCTGAACGTGCTCCGTACGCTTCCTTTCGAGAAGGATTTCATCGAGACCTACACCCCGGAGGCGCAGGAATAGGAAAAAGGGATTCCCTCCTCCCCTCCGGGCTTATTCCGTCCGCTTGACAGCCAAGACCAGTTCGGCGGACTTCAGTCCTTTGGCTTCCGCTTTCAGGCGGATAGTTCCGGCTTGTCCCTTTTCCGCCACGATGGCGGTCATCTGTCCGTTGAACACCGGCATTTGCGGCCGGCCGAACGGTTCAAGACACACGGGATTGCCGTTGGCTCCGGCCTTGTAATACCCCGCCCCACTGACAGAAAACTTCACCGTATGCTGTGCGTCGGGACAGAGGTTGCCCTCGCGGTCCACCACGCTGACCGTGACAAAAGCCAAGTCCTCATCCCGCAAATCCGCGTCCAACGTGTCCTTATCGGCCTTCAATACGATGCGGTAAGGCTTACCTGCCGTGCGGACGATCTGCTCCGCACACTTCCGTCCGTTTTCGTCGTAGGCCACAGCCTTCACCTCGCCCGGCTCGTAACGCGTGTCCATCCACATCAGCCGGTAACGTTTCTGGCGGGCCAAAGCGCGGCGGGCCTCATCGTTTTCCGTCTCGTCGAGCTTGACGGTGGTGTCTTTCGTACGTTTCCCTTGGCTCTTGCCATTGATGAAAAGTTCCACCGTGGGGTAATTGGTGTACACGAATACCGGGGTCACCTCGCCTTCACGCCCCGGCCAGTTCCAGTGCGGAAGGATGTGCAAGGTTTCCGCTGCCTTGTTCCATTGGCTGCGGTAAAGGTAATAACGGTCCTTGGGCAGGTAAGCCAAGTCGATGATGCCGAACAGCGAAGAGTGGCTGGGCCAATCGTCATAATACGGTGTCGGTTCGCCCAAGTAGTCGAAGCCCGTCCACACGAACTCGCCCATATCGTAGGGCAAATCCTCGGACAGAATGAAATTATCCTCCGGCAGGTCGCTCCAACTGCAGTGTTCCACATCGTAAGAAGAAGACTGGTGGTCGTCGTATTTCGCCCCGGCCTTGCGTTCCACAGGGAACTTATACACGCCTCGTGAGCTTACCGTAGAAGCCGTTTCCGACCCTAGCACCACTTGCTGCGGCAATGCCTTATAAGCCTTCTGGTAAAGATGGGAACGATAATTGAAGCCCGGGATGTCCATGATAGCCGCCACGTGGCTCTTGATGGCGGCATCCACACGGTCCATGCCTTGCGTGCAGGGCCGCGTGGGATCTTCGCGGTGCACGATGTCCTGCATCATCCGGCAAAGCTTCGCTCCCTGCACCGAACCTTGGTCGGGCACTTCGTTGCCGATACACCACATCACGACCGACGGGTCGTTGCGGTAATGACGCACCACGTTCACCAAGTCGCGTTCCACCCACTCGTCGTAGTACTTGTTGTAACCGTTAGCCATTTTCTTGGCTTTCCACTCATCGAAAGTCTCCACCATCAACAGCATCCCCATCTCGTTGCAGGCTTGTACCAGTTCCGGTGACGGCATGTTGTGCGACGTGCGGTAAGCATTGCTGCCCATGTCCTTCAGCATCTTCAGCCGGTAACGGATGGCCTGCATATTCACCGCCGTGCCCAACGGCCCCAAATCGTGATGATTGCACGTGCCATGGAAAACCAACCTTTTCCCGTTCAACAGGAAGCCTTTTTCGGGGACGACTTCAATCGTACGGATGCCGAACGTGGTTTGGTGAGTGTCGCTCAAACGTCCCTGATAATACACTTCCGTGTCTGCCCGGTAGAGGTTCGGATGTTCACAATCCCATAACAGGGGACGGTCCACCACAAAATCCTGTTCGAGCACCCCTTCGTCATACCTCGACAAAGCGGTTTCGCGCTCCGCCACTTTTTGTCCTCCGGGAGCACGCAGGACGGTTTTCAGGCGGATGTCCTTGCAGTCCGTGCCGTCGGGATATTCCAGTTCCGTACGCACCTTCACTTTCGCAAAATCCTCACGCACTGCCGGCGTAGTGACAGTCGTGCCCCATGTACGTACCCCGACTTTGCCCGACACGACCAGATGCACGTTCCGGTACAACCCGGCTCCCGGATACCAACGAGAGCTTTCGGGTTCATTCTCCAAGCGCACCGCCAACACATTGTCTTTTGCATTCACGGCATCCGTCACGTCGAAATAAAAGGAATTATAGCCATACGGCCAATTCCCCACCTTCTTTCCGTTGACATAGACTTGCGCGTGGCTCATCGCCCCGTCGAACATCAGCACCACGCGTTTGTCTGTCCCAAAACCGGGTACATCGAAATACAGCCTGTACCAACCTACGCCGACGAAAGGCAGTCCTCCCGTACGTCCGGACTGGTTTTGCGCCTCTTTCTGTCCGTCCTGCTCGATGGCCATGAACTGGCGGTCGTTATTCGCATCGAACGGCCCGCTTATCGCCCAATCGTGGGGCACGGACACGCGTTTCCACTTTCCGTCGTCTACCTGCACTCCGCCGAACGACTCATTGTCCGCACGGATGAACCGCCATCCGTCCCGCAACAGCACCGTTTCCCGTTCTCCGCCGGCCCGCCCCCCCAGACAGAAGAGCAAGCCCCACACATACAATAACAGTTTTTTCATATATCCTCAGGTTAATGATGAACAGGTCCGTCAAACCAGCGAATACACCACGTCCATGACTTTCCGCCCGATTTCCTCCGCCTCAGCCTGCGTGGCTGCCTCGGAATACACACGGATAATCGGCTCTGTGTTGCTTTTACGCAAATGCACCCATTTGTCGGGGAAATCAATCTTCACTCCGTCGATGTCGTTCACTTCTTCGTTCTTATACATGTCTTTTACTTTCTCCAGAATGGCATCCACATCCGTCTCCGGCGTCAGGTCGATACGGTTCTTGGCCATGAAGTATGACGGATAGGTGGCACGCAGTTCGGACATTTTCTTTCCCGTCCGGGCCAGATAGGTCAACACGAGGGCGATGCCGACCAATGCGTCGCGCCCGTAATGCGCCTCCGGATAAATCACCCCGCCGTTGCCTTCCCCGCCGATCACGGCACGGGTCTCTTTCATCTTGGCCACCACGTTCACCTCGCCAACCGCAGCCGCGCTGTATTCCCCTCCGTACATACGGGTCACATCGCGCAAGGCACGGGTGGAACTCAAATTAGACACCGTGTTTCCCGGCGTGTGCTGCAGAATATAGTCTGCCACCGTCACCAAGGTGTATTCCTCGCCGTACATCGTCCCGTCCTCGCAGAACATGGCTAGACGGTCTACGTCCGGGTCTACCACGAATGCCAAATCGTGACCGCCTTTTTGCATCAAAGCCTTGATGTCGCCCAAGTTCTTTTCCAAAGGTTCGGGGTTATGGCCGAAATCTCCCGTCGGTTCCGTAAACAGCCCCGTGACCTGTTCCACTCCCAATTGTTCCAACAACCGGGGCAGGATGATGCCACCCACCGAATTGACTGTGTCTATGGCCACACGAAAATGTGCCTTGCGAATCGCCTCCACGTCCACTAATCTCAGGTTCTTGACCCAATCGATGTGCTTTTGGTCATACGTATGGTCTTCCCGATAGTGCCCCAGATGATCCACGTCTGCATATTCAAACGCTTCTTCCTCTGCCAACCGCAACACTTCGTTCCCCTCTTCTTTGTTCAGGAACTCGCCTTTCTCATTAAGGAGTTTCAAGGCGTTCCACATCCGGGGGTTATGCGAAGCCGTGATGATGATGCCGCCGCAGGCCCCTTCCATCGTTACGGCCAGTTCGGTGGTCGGCGTGGAAGCCAGTCCGATATTGACCACATCGAACCCCATGCCCATCAGTGTGCCGCACACTACATTCTTGACCATCTCGCCGGAAATGCGTGCATCCCGTCCTACTACGATTGTATTGCCCTTCACCGTAGCCGTCCGGCGAATCAACGCGGCGTATGCAGATGTATATTTCACAATGTCCAACGGATTCAGCGTGTCGCCTACGCAGCCGCCGATAGTTCCGCGTATGCCTGAAATAGATTTAATAAGTGTCATAATAAGAGTCTTTATGTGTATAATCGAGTTTCATAATAATCTTAGTTGGGGCAAAGATAGATATAAAAACAATAAACGGTGGATATCACCTCAGAATTTCTTGGTAAAAACTTATTGATGGGAGATTTTAATTATTATCTTTGTACTTAGCAAACCTAAACGAAATATCATGAGACGTAACATTGCACTCGGTATCGCATTTTGCTCTTCTCTCTTCGCATGGGGACAAGGGGGAAATACTCCGCGAACCTCCGCCACACCGGAGGTCTTAAGCCAGAAGGTAGAAAAATTCGGGACGGCCGTCCCTCAAGAAAAAGTCTTTCTCCACATCGACAACACCTGCTATTTCGTAGGCGACACGATATGGTACAAAGCATACGTCACGCGCTCAGACCGGCAGACTTTGACCGACCTCAGTAAGATATTATATGTAGAACTGCTCACTCCCGACGGTTACTTGGTAGAACGGCAACAGGTGGAAATGCCGGACGGAACGGGGCACGGGGCTTTCACGCTCACCGACTCCCTATATGCCGGATATTATGAATTAAGGGCATATACCCGTTGGATGCTGAACTTCGGGCAATATGAACACCCACATTCCAAGTGGACGGAACTGATGTTCTACTTTAAATCAATGGCCAAGGATTTTTTCCGGGACTATGATAAGATTTATTCGCGCGTATTCCCGGTGTTCGACCATCCAAAAACTCCCGGAGATTACACCAAGGACATGACGCTCAGACCGATGCGAAGATATTTCAAATCCGAAAAAGGTAAACCGAAACTCGACCTCCGCTTCTATCCCGAAGGAGGAGACATCGTGGAAGGCACTACCGGAAGAGTAGCGTTCGAAGCCAACACGGAAGAAGGAAAACATATCGACATCGAACTATCCGTACAGGATAAGAACGGGAAGGAAATCGCCCGAGCCAAAAGCATGAACCGGGGACGCGGCATATTCACTTTACCGGACATACCGGCCGGAGAGAAATATAAAGCCGTATTCCGATACGAAGGATATGATTACATGTATGCATTGCCCGAACCGGCCAAGGAGGGCTGCGCCATGGCTGTCGTACAAAAGGGGGAGGTCGTCAACGCCTCCATCCAATCCTCCGGCCTCCAGAACCCGAAACCGGCCATGGGCCTTCAAATCATGCACAACGGTGTATCGAAAGCCTATTATGACATCAAGCTTGACGACAGCGGAAAAGCTACCGTCGAAATTCCGTCCGACCAACTCCCTACGGGAGTAAACCAGTTTACGCTGTTCGACGGGAAAGGACGTGTGTACGCCGACCGCCTGATATTCGTTAACCACCACGAATATGACACACCGCAATTAACCGTCGACGGAGTAAAAGCACAATACGAACCTTTCGAGCCCATCTCCCTGCAACTCCAACTGACGAATCCTACCACCGGCACGCCCAATGTGTCGTTGGCAATACGCGATCACGCCACGGACGAACTGACATACGACAACGGCAACATCCTTACGGAAATGCTGTTGGGAAGCGAATTGAAAGGTTTCGTCGAGAACCCGGGTTACTATTTCGAAGCGGACGACAGTATCCGACGTCAGGCACTCGACCTCCTCATGATGGTACAGGGATGGCGACGTTATTCATGGAAAACCATGTCAGGTATCGAACCTATGGCCCTTCAACACATGCCGGAACAGCTCCAAACCATTTCCGGTTGTGTGAACCGGATAGAAGATTTCCGATTGGCCTACGGGACGTATGTCAAAGAAGAAAACTGGTTGCCCGAAACCGGAACCATGCGCGCCCCTGACACCTCCGTGGAACGGGACGGCACAATAGAAGACATCATGGAAGCCGCCGACAACCAGAACCAAGAAAACAAAGGACTTGAATCCGGCAACACCTCGAACCACAATCCTATGACCCAAATGTTTCAGGACAACCAACGTGACCCGTTCACCACAGGTTCCATCATGAGCAACCTGAAAGAAGAAGTCAACGTATGGCCCACATTCATCCAAGGCAACCAGACCATGGACCTGATGCAAACAACGGAGAATGGAATGTTTTACATGAAGACTCCGTTATTATATGACAAATACATCCTGTTCCTCCCGGCTGCGGACAAAGACAAAGGAGAAGACTACATCAAGGAAAAAAGGAAGAAGGACTTCACCAACGAGGAGGCCTACCCGGATTATTTTGTCAAGTTGAACCGATTCAATCCCTTATTCCCGAAACCGTACAGCTATTACCACGACGCACCGCGCTATGACGCAGACGAACGGTTCGAAAGCCAAGGTGGACAAACATCTTTCACAGACCGCCAACTTGCCACGATAACGGTACGAACCAAACGGGGCGGGTTGCGCAAGCTCGACCTTAGCAAGCCGGCCTTGGTAGTAGACGCTTACGACGCGTTCAACCTCACGGCAGACTATGGCATGAGCACCGGCACACACAACTGGGTCACCTTCCCGCAGCAAGTCGCCCTGACCTATATCGGTGACATGGGCATGGACAGGGACTATTTCCTGCAAGTCCGGTACGACGGCAAACCGATAAACCTGAAGCATACCCGCAAGAACGTTGCCCCACAGCGCATGCTCAACGGCACGCAGATTGAGATTCCTCCTGTCATCACGGCCGGAGAAGGTAAAATGGAGGCTTACAGGCACCTCCGGAACTTAGACAAGCTTTATATTTACACTGATTATGCCCCCCGCGAACAAGGCAGTCCGAAATACCAAGGGGACAACCAACCGGATGTCATCATCGACTACCGCCTATTCCCCAACGACGGCTACCAACCCACGTACCGTGACCGACGTTATGTGTTGGACGGATATGCCGTATGCGAAGACTTCTATAGCCCCGATTACAGCCAAAAGCCCTTGCCGGACACAAAAGACTATCGCCGTACCTTGTACTGGATGCCCAATGTGAAATTCGACTCGGAAGGAAAGGCTACCGTCAATTTGTATAACAACAGCAAACCTACGGTACTCAGCATCCAAGCCGAGGGTATTACGACTACGGGAACGCCCATCGTATGGAATAGCAAAAATTAAAACCAACACCTACCCCCAATCCCTAAAAGCCATGAGGAATTATACTTTTCTTAGCATGTTCAGGAAATACGTGAACTCCAGCCTGATTCTGATTATCGTTACAATTTTGGCCCTGGTCGTGGCCAATTCCGGTTGGGGAGATGCCTACCGTGCCTTGTGGGACAAACCAGTCAGTTTCTCCATCGGAAACTTCAACCTGTTCAGCCACGGGAAGGAATGCCTCACCTTGTTGGAATTCATCAACGATTTCTTAATGGCACTGTTCTTCTTTTCCGTGGGCCTGGAAATCAAACGGGAAATTCTCGTAGGCGAACTTTCCACGATGAAGAAAGCCCTGCTCCCCATCATCGGAGCCTGCGGCGGAATGGCTATTCCCGTGTTGATTTTCGTCCTCACCTGCCCCGACGACCCGCTTATGCTACGGGGTAGCGCAATTCCTATGGCTACTGACATTGCGTTCTCATTGGGGGTACTCTCCATGTTCGGCAAACGGGTTCCCATCGGCCTGAAGATATTTCTGGCCACCTTGGCCGTAGCCGATGACTTGGGCGGCATTTTGGTCATTGCCATTTTTTATTCTACCGAATTGCATTTCCAATACTTGGCCTACGCCGCTCTCCTGCTTGTGATTTTGGCCTTCGGCAACCATCGTCATGTCATGTCCAAAATGTTCTACATCGTCATCGGGACATTCGTTTGGTACTCCCTACTGAATTCCGGTATCCATGCCACCATAGCCGGAGTAATCGTGGCCTTCTTCGTCCCGGCACGCCCCGGAGTTTCTGCCCTTCACTTCGTCAAACACCTGCGAAACAAAATCAACCGTTTCCCCATAGACCAGGCAACCACCAATCATAAGGGGACTACTATCCTGTCCAACGAACAAATCATATTGCTTAAAAATATAGAACACGCCTCGGACCGTACGATTAGCCCTTTACAGGATTTGGAAGACGCTTTGCAGAACCCCATCAATTATTTCGTAATTCCGGTCTTCGCCTTCGCCAATGCAGGAGTGAACTTAGAAGGCATCAGCATGGACAGCCTGCTCAACGGAGTAGGTCTGGCAGTCTTTTTAGGATTGGCCATCGGGAAATTCGTAGGCGTATTCTCGTTCTCTTGGTTGGCAGTCAAGTTGGGATTCGTCCAATTACCCCAGGGCTGCAACTGGAAAAACTTTTTCAGCGTCTGCATGTTGACGGGCATCGGGTTCACCGTCTCCATGTTCATTGCCGACCTTTCCTACTATAATATAGGTATGGAAGGCAGTACACTCCTCAATGATGCGAAACTGGGCATTCTTTGCGGCTCCATCGTAGCCGGTGTTGCGGGTTGGCTGCTGTTGGCAGCCAATCTTCCCCGACAAGACCTCGAAGAGGACAAAAAGGACCTGCCTTAAACAGCAGACCTATTTTTCTGTGTAAAAACTGCCTTTTTCTTTTTTATTAGGTAATATCTAAAAAAGAAGGCAGTTTTTACGTCTTTTATCTCCCTATTGCGTCATTATTACAGATTGCAGTCTAAAAAACATGAATGAAATATGAAACAAACCCTAAACAACCATCCGGAAAAGAAACCGCATCGGGAGATAGCCGCATTGATGGAGAGCGAAAGACCTCATTTGCTGAGATACGCCTGTTACCGGTTAGGAAACGCAGACGATGCCGAAGATGCCGTACAAGACATTTTCCTGCAACTGCATACTAAAAAACAAGATGCAGGTGGTCATCCCCTGGCAAACTTGCGCAGTTACCTCTATCGAAGCCTTTCCAATTTCTGCACCGACCGGTTGCGCCGACGGCAAACACGGCAATTCGTGCCGATAGAGCAAGCCACACACGTCAGTGAAGAAAAAGCCGAAAACTTCGAACAAGAGTTCCAACTTATCTCGACCCTGCTAGCAGGAATCCCGGAGGAACAAGCCGAAGTCATCCGGCTCCGTATCCACGGCAATAACAGTTTCTCGGACATTGCCGCCATCCTGGACATACCGGTCACAACCGCCAAATCCAGATTCCAGTACGGAATAGAAAAAATCAGAAAAGGAATCAAATCCTAAAGTAGAAAAACCCAAAAAACAAAACATCATGAAATGCGAAGATTTTAAGAAATATATGGCCGACTTATGTGACAAACAAATCGATCCGGCCATTGCAGAAGCTTGTAGACAACACATGAAGGAATGCGCTTCGTGCCGTGCTTATTACGAAGACTTCATGCAAACGGTAGACTTACTTACGCCCAAGCATTCACCGGAGTTTGGAAAACAAAAACCGGTTATCACGTTACAGCCCTCACAACCACAAGGTGCCCCCCAACAAAAACTGATACGCAGAATCCTGCAGGTAGCGGCCGCCATAGCCATATTCTTAGCCGGTGTGGGCACAGGGCTAAGCAACCTGTTCTCCACACAAGCGGAGGCCGTCACTGCCATCCCTTTGGTTTTCGAGCAATCCATCCAAAAATCACGAGACGCGGAAAGCTTCTCCATGTCTATCTACGCCCGTACCACTCCGAAAGAGAACTTCGCCTACATCAATCCGGAATCCGGATTCACGCATATCAGTATCAAATCCATGCGGCAAGAAGCCAAGACATTCTGGAGGATTGAAAAAGAAGGCGGACGCACCATCATGTCGGACGGCGAGAAGCAGTACATGTGGGACACGAACGGTTCAGGGGTATACGGCACACCCGATGCCAACTTTGCCGAAGGATTCGCCACGCTGCTCCACCCCGAAACTCTGTTAGAGCGACAAAAAAGGGCATTACTGGATGACAAAGGTGCCCGGATGGAAACGACCGAAACAGACTCCACCATCACCATAGTCACCCATACCCAGATATACGGTTCCGACATAGCGACTTTGATGGAAGGGGAAGAAACAAGCTACCGGTGTACCACCGAGAACGTGTTCTCAAAAGAAGACAAGATGCTGAAGAGCATACAAATATGGTGGGAACGCAATGGACAAAAGACGCTTGTGCTGAAAAGTGAACGCATTGACTATAATCTTCACCTCACACCGACCCAACTCATACAACGCCCCGACACGACACAAGTGACCTGGCTACCGGCCCACGCACCGGAAATCCAAGCCCCGGTACGCCTGAAAAAGCTAAAGAACGAGACTGCCCCGGAAGCCGCACAAAGAGTCCTGAAAGCACTCACCTGTGGAAAGCCCCAAATGGCAGGCGAAGCACTTTACTATTACACGGCCTCACTTCCCACACTCTCCGAAAACTTAAAAGGCTGCAAGGCTTCAGATTTCAGCGAAGCCAAAGAGAAAAAAGGTTACAACGGAGTCTTCGTGTTCTACAAACTGACCCTCCCCGACGGCAGTTCTGCAATCCGCCACATAGCCTTGCGCCGTGACAACCCGCAAGGAATCTGGATGGTAGACGGAGGACTGTAAACCCCAAAAAAGAGAGGAACACCCAATCGGTTCCTCTCCTTTTTATCATATACAGGGCACGAATACCATTGCCCCTGCCATCTTGTCAACAAACCTCTGAACCGGGCTTCACCTCACGGTCTACGGTAATGACACTCAGCGACTCGTCATAATTCAGTGCCGAAAGTATCATGCCTTGGCTCTCGATGCCTTTCAGTTTACGGGGAGCAAGGTTGGCAATGAAGCAAACCTGCTTGCCCACCAGTTCCTCGGGCTTGTAGAATTTGGAGATACCGCTTACGATTGTGCGGTTTTCCAACCCGTCGGCAATCTTAAAGCACAACAGTTTGTCCGCTTTGGGCACTTTGGTGCATTCCAATACCGTTCCCACGCGGATGTCCAGCTTCTGGAAGTCCTCGAATGCGATATTCTCGCGGATGGGCTTGGCCTTATAGTTGGCTTCCTCGTTGGCTTTTTTCGTATCTAGCAGCTTCTGCACTTGTGCTTCGATTACATCGTCTTCTATTTTCTCGAACAACAGTTCCGGCTTGGCCAACTGATGACCGGACACCAAGAGGTCCGTACGTCCCAACCGATTCCACTCAAAACTTTCCATGTTCAACATCTTGCGGAGCTTCTCGCTGCTAAAGGGCAGGAACGGCTCGAAAGCGATGGCCAAATTGGCCGTGAGCTGCAAAGAGATGTAGATGACGGTCTTCACTCGCTCAGGATCGGTCTTCACCACCTTCCAAGGCTCGCTGTCGGCGATATATTTGTTACCGATGCGTGCCAAGTTCATCGCTTCCTTCTGCGCGTCGCGGAACTTGAACGCATCGAGCAATTCTTCCACCTTCGTTTTCACGTCCTTGAACTCATCCAACGTCTGGCGGTCATACTCCGTCAACTCGCCGCAGGCGGGCACCACACCATCGTAATACTTCTGCGTAAGCTGCAAGGCACGGTTCACGAAATTACCATAGACTGCCACCAATTCGTTATTATTGCGGGCCTGAAAATCCTTCCACGTGAAATCGTTGTCTTTCGTTTCCGGAGCATTGGCCGTCAGCACATAGCGCAATACGTCCTGCTTGCCCGGAAAATCGCGCAAGTACTCATGCAACCACACCGCCCAATTCCGTGACGTGGAAATCTTGTCGCCTTCCAGGTTCAGGAACTCGTTGCTCGGCACGTTGTCCGGCAGGATATAGCTTCCCTCGGCCTTCAGCATGGCCGGGAACACGATGCAATGGAACACGATATTGTCCTTCCCGATGAAGTGCACCAGACGGGTTTCAGGGTCTTTCCACCATTTCTCCCACGAATCGGGCAGCAATTCCTTCGTATTGCTGATATAGCCGATGGGCGCATCGAACCACACATAAAGCACCTTGCCCTCGGCACCTTCCACCGGCACGGGGATGCCCCAGTCCAAGTCACGGCTCACGGCACGGGGCTGCAAACCCATGTCGAGCCAACTCTTGCACTGCCCGTACACGTTGTTACGCCACTCCTTGTGGTCTTCCAGAATCCACTGGCGCAACCATGCCTCGTGCTTGTCCAACGGCAGATACCAATGCTTCGTCTCACGCATCACCGGTTTCGAACCGCTGATGGCACTCTTGGGGTTGATCAGGTCGGTGGGAGACAGCGACGTGCCGCACTTCTCGCACTGGTCGCCGTATGCTCCTTCTGCATGGCAATGGGGGCATTCGCCCGTGATGTAACGGTCGGCCAGGAAAGTATGTGCCTCCTCATCGTAATACTGCATAGAAGTTTTCTCCACGAACTCGCCCTTGTCGTACAAGGTACGGAAAAACTCCGAAGCCGTCTCACAATGCACTTCGGACGTCGTGCGCCCGTACACATCGAACGAAATGCCGAATTCCTCGAAGGAGTCCTTGATGATTTTATGATAACGGTCTACCACGTCCTGCGGCGTGATGCCCTCCTTCTTGGCCCGGATGGTGATGGGCACGCCATGCTCGTCAGAACCGCCGATGAAAAGCACGTCCTCCTTCTTCAGACGGAGGTAACGCACGTAAATGTCCGCCGGGACATACACCCCTGCCAAATGACCGATATGCACCGGACCGTTGGCGTATGGCAAAGCCGACGTGACGGTTGTTCTCTTGAATTTCTTTTCCATTTTCTATATTTTTAGCAATTATATCCTACATTGTCGGGTATTAGATAAACCACTCACGCTCGGCAGAAGCAAGCGAGCTTGCCCCCTGCTTTCGCTTAATCGTGGTTTTCATGGCACAAAGTTACAGAATTATTCCTATTTTCAGGTCAAACCGTCCAGACAAGTGCCACATGTCGGACATTTAATAACAACAATCCAACAACTTGCTCCGGTAATCCTTCGGCTTGCAACCCGCAATCTTGGCAAACAGACGGGTAAACTGTGCCGGACTGTAAATGCCGACCCTTTCCGCGACTTGTGTTATCGTCATATTGGTGGTCAGCAACAAGGTTTGCGCCCGTTTGATACGCCGGTTCTGTATATAAAGGCAGGGGGACGTGCCCATCACCTGTTTGAATACTTTAGAGAAATGCCCCGCCGTCAGACAAGCCCTGTCTGCCAACTCGGCCAAAGGGATATGCCGGTCCAAATGGCTGTGGATATAGTTCACAATTTCGTCGAACTTGCCACCGGCTGCCGCTCCCAAGCAATATCCCAGGCACTCGTCCGTAACAAAACGGGAAAACAACTGCATCAGGATGCCACAACTCTCCATCTCCTTTCGGGCATGGGAGAGACAGGTTGCCCCATCGTACACTGCCCGGTTATAGACCTTGGGGTCTATATTGACAAGTTCCATACACGGATTCAACTGCAGGAACCGTCGCATCAAAGCCAAATCATAAGGCTCTGCCTGTACCTGCAAAGCCATCTTGTCGGGACGAGGCACCCCGTTCCCTACCCAATCATCAAAGAAACAGATATAGTAATGGTTCATCCCTCCCGTGCATTCATAACTATGGCAAGCATATTTCGGAATGAGGAACAACTGCCCGGAGCGCAACTCATACCACACATCATCCACGCACACGCGAGCCGCCCCGCTCTCCACATAATACAAACGATAGAAAGGGCTGATGACATGCTTGAAATTCCACCAAGGCCCCACTTGCTTCACGCCCGCAAAAACCGGCAACAACGAAATATCCCGTAACGACAAAGCTCCCATATCCGACGCACACAACGTTGATTCATACAAACATCGAAAATAACGCTTTTCCGGATAAAAATCAAGAAAAAAAGAAAAAGAATGACGGGTATGCCCGTCATTCTTCATATCCTTGTCTGTATAAGTTTTATTTCCCCGTCCTTATTTTCCACAAAAGCCCAAAGCCGCCCTTTATCGACCGTCATACAATTTATATAAACAATATCCGACGGAAAACAATATCTATGCACACATTCCCCACCAAAATCAAATTTCAAGATTTCATTGTACCGCTCTTCCGGCCCGGCTAACACGGCATAAAAACAATCATTTGCCACATGCAGGGCATTAAATCCGACTACTGTTTCCGGACATACGACGACACAAGTCGGAACGGCTCCCTGAGCAATAGAATATTTCGGAGCATAGAAGCCTTTCACCAACTTATGGCTTATTTTTTCCCCACTCAAAGACAATATCTCAAAGGCCGCCCCTATCCCGGTGGTTATGACGATATGTTTTTCATCCGGAGATACACCAAAAGATACCAAATTACCCCAAACAGACCTGTTGTTCTCTTCTTTTTCGTCAAGAACCGGAAAATCTGAATACGCGGCAAGCACCTTTAACCGATTAAAGATTTGAACCCTATTTTCAGGATGGTTGCCAAAGCCAAGGAAACGGTTGTTTGACAAAGCCAAGACTTGATGGAAGCGATGCTCCACAGGTCGCCCGCTTTCTACTTCTTCCATTCTTATCACATCTTGGACAGGATTGCCTCCACCCAGTGCCTCTTTTACGGAAAAGCAAACAGTATATTGCGTATTATAATCGTACACGCAACAAGTCTCCTTATCTTTAGACAAGGACAATCCTTGCGGCAAGATAAATTCACCTCTTGCACGTCCCCACTCGCCGAAACTTTTAACCACACCCCCTTTCGTATGAATAAAATGGCAAAGCTTATCACTTCTATTATCATCAAAAACGAGAATCAACGAATCATCTATAATGAAAAGAGCAGTCGGATTAGAAAAAAAGGTATTCATGCGCACCGAATCTATTTCCAACGTATCCGACACTATAGAACTGACAGGCAGAGCATGAAACTCTACCTTTTTACCGTCTTCTTTTTTACATGCAAACAACCACAATGTTGCAAGCACAACAAAAACAACTTTCTTCATACCTACTAATTCATGTGACATGAATACGAACCTGACAGCGAACCATCCGACTTACCGCTTGCCGGGATTCCGGCCACATCCTCGTACACAAACTCTATACGTTTGGTCTTGCCGAAACGACCCTCTACGACTTCCTCTTTTCCTACGAAGCGATAGCCGTCTTGCGACAAGTCTTCGGCCTTGACGGTAAAGCCAACCCCTTTCTTCCCATAAAGATAACGGGTGGGAAATGCCACATACCCCTTGGTCGTCACATAATCTATGCGCACAGCCCTCTCTTCCTTGCCACGGTTCAAACGGGCATCGCCACGGGCAATGCCCAACGCACGCGCCCCCTCATACAACGCTTCCACGTCGTAGTCTTTCAACAATCCGTCCTTGCCGGGAGCCAGGTTGACCACCAAGGTATTGCCCTGTTCCACCATGTGTTCGTATGCCGCCTTGATTTTATCGGCAGACATGACACTCTCCGCATTATTCTTTTCAGACCAAAACCAACTGTTGTTCATACAGACCGTGGCTTCGAAAGGCAAATAATAGTCCTGTCCCTCACGACGGTAGACTTTCGGGTCAGCATCCGCGCCGCGCCGAGTAAACATCGGGTCGTGCAAACGAAAGTCGGAAGGGAAATAATAGATTTCTTCTCCGCCTTGGTATTGGTCCGGGGTGCGTCCACAACGGATGCAAGTATTGACCGCCATCTGGCAGGAAGGCTGCAAACGCTTCACCTTGTCATACATCCGGCCGAATTCCCATGCCTTATTGCTCTTCACCCACGCCCCGTCTATCCAGAATTCCGAAATCTCGCCGTAACGCCCGTCCATCAGTTCGGTGATTTGCGCCAAAGCGAAATCATTATATTCCTGCACCAACTGTACACGGTCTAACCCCGTGGAGGCCTGCGTATGGTTCGCATCCCAGTTCCGGTCCCAAGCAGAATAATATAGCCCCAACTTGATTCCATACTTGCGGCAAGCATCCGCTACTTCTTTTACGATGTCCCGACGGTCGCCTTTCCGGCCCGTATGATTGATGTTATACGTACCGACCTGAGTATTCCACAAAGCAAAACCGTCATGATGCTTCGTAACCAACACAATGAAATTCATACCGCCTTCGTATGCCACCTTGACCCAAGCCTCGGGATTGAGCGTGGACAAGTCCGGATGGTAGGCCGAGGCCGGAGATGAACCATCGCTCCATTCCTGCCCCAAAAAGGTATTCATACCGTAATGGATAAACATTCCGTACTTCAAATGTGCCTTACGCTGTTGGTACACATTGGCCTCACGGGAAGGCAGTTGACGAATCCAACCGAGAGCATCCTCCCTCCACGCCGTCGGTTCGGGCGTAGCCACAGCTTGCGGGTCGTCATAGATACCGATTTCATCTACGTTGATGCCCTCCGGACTACACTCCAAAAAAGAGACCTGTACATAACGTGCTGTCATCTCTTCACCAACCAACACTGTCCGTGCATCACTCGGTCTGCGGTTCAGCCAACGTTTCCATCCTATTCCGTCATTGGACACTGAAATGACAATCTCCTCTATGCGTCCTTTGTAACCTTCTGTCTCATAAACATCAATGCAGTTGAACGTCCTTTCCCCTTTCAAGTCCAAGGTAAGCCATACCGTCCCAGACAGTCCGGCTGATGCCCAACGCGTATCCCAATTGCCATCCGTCACATACTTGGCCTCATATCCGGCACCATAGCAAGAGCCGGAAAATGCTTCCGCCCCCAAAGCCAAATTCACGGCTTTACCGCTTCCTTGCGGCAAAGCAGCGGCAACCTTTGCCGGGACAACACCTACCATTCCAGCACACAACAAACTCCATAAACCATGTGTCCATGCTTTCATACTTACCATTCTCTTCTTTAATTATAGGTTAAAACAAACTAAAGCAAAGATACAAAGAGAGAGCATTAAGAAGTTTCCCAAAAAAAGGGAATGTTTTGCCTATTTCGGTGAAATGCAAGCTACTCTCCCCATCCGGCCCGGTCCAAATTCCGGTAACCGATGGCTTCAGCTATATGGGGAAGCCCGACAGTTTCCTTCCCGTCCAAATCCGCAATTGTACGAGCCACACGCAAAATACGGTCATAAGCACGGGCTGAGAGCTGAAGCCGCGACATAGCCGCCCGCAACATCTCCACCCCCTGTTCATCAGGAGCTGCATATTCCCGTAACAGACGAGAGGTCATCTGCGCATTACAATGTACTCCCTTGCTATCGGCATAACGCTGTTCCTGAATACGGCGGGCACGAACCACCCGCTCCCGAATCACGGCACTGCATTCTCCGGGAGCTGTCCGCGAAAGTTCTTCAAACGACAAAGGAGTAATCTCTATCTGCAAGTCTATGCGATCCAACAACGGCCCAGATATTTTATGCAGGTAACGGTGAATCTGTCCCGGTGTGCAGACACAAGCCTTCGTGGGATGATTGTAATAACCGCACGGACACGGATTCATGGAAGCCACGAACATAAACGAACAAGGATAAGTGACACTATACTTGGCACGGGATATGTTGATTTGCCGGTCCTCGAGCGGCTGACGCAACACTTCGAGCACCGAACGGGAAAACTCCGGCAACTCATCACAAAACAGCACCCCGTTATGCGCCAGACTCACTTCGCCGGGTTGGGGATTCGCCCCTCCTCCCACCAAGGCAATCTGCGAAATCGTATGATGAGGAGAACGGAACGGACGCCGGGCGATGAGCGAACTTTCACGCTCCAGTTTTCCGGCCACCGAATGTATCTGGGTGGTTTCCAAACTTTCAGCCAATGACAAAGGAGGCAAGATAGAAGGCAAACGCTTTGCCATCATGGATTTCCCACTTCCGGGAGGACCTATCATGATGACATTATGACCACCTGCCGCAGCCACCTCTAATGCCCGTTTCACATGCTCTTGGCCTTTCACATCTGCAAAGTCGAAATCAAACTCAGTCTGTTGGGCATAAAATTCAGCCCGTGTATCTACTTCAGTAGGCAAAAGACCTCCCTCATCATTCAAGAAACGCACCACCTCACTGATATGACGCGCCCCATACACCTTAAGTTGGTTGACCACTGCGGCTTCCCGGACATTCTGCTCTGGAACAATCAAATGCTCAAACCCCATCTCCCGGGCCTTGATGGCTATCAGCAAAGCCCCTTTCACCGGTTGCAAGCTACCGTCAAGGCTCAACTCACCAAGCATCATGGTGCGGGATAACTTTTCGAGTTTCACCTTTTCGTCCGTCGCCAAGATTCCGATGGCCAAGGGCAAGTCATATCCCGCTCCCTCCTTACGGATATCCGCAGGAGCCATATTGACCACGAACTGTTTCGAGGGGAAACGGAATCCACTGTTTTCTACTGCCGCCACAATGCGCTCGTGGCTCTCTTTTACCGCATTGTCCGGCAAACCAACCAAAAAGAACTTAATCCCCCTTGAGGCATTCACCTCAATGGTTACGGGTATGGCAGAAAGCCCCCGGACCGATGCACCATAAACCTTTACTAACATAACGGCCCGTTTATCGCGATTCAAAAAGTTTCTTGATTTCCGGCTCTATGTCCTTCTCATAAGAAGCTCCGGCAGCAAGCACTTTACCGTCTGCCCCTACCAATATAAAGAAAGGTATGGAACGGATGCCGAACAGTTTGACCAACGGACTATTCCACGCCTGAAAGTCACAATAGCTTGTCCACGACACACTGTCCATACGTTCAATTCCCTTTCGGGCCGCATCGTTAACATCCAACGAAATACTGACGGCCTCTATCTTCCCGGAATTTCCTTTCAACATCCGCCTGATACGGAAAGTTTCAGCCCGGCTACGGCTTTCCCACGAAGCCCAAAAATTGACCAAAAGCGGTTTCCCACGATAATCGGAAGCCTGTACCTTCCTGCCGTCTTTCAAAGTAAAAACAAAATCGGGCAAAGAGCTTCCCTTTTTCAAAAGTCGCCCCCTGTTTTCTATATCAGACTGCCAACTTAAAAGCAGTAGGTTGTCGGGCTGTGCCTCGCACAATGCACGATAGTGTTTTTTTACCTCATCTTGCGATACATCATTAGCAAGCAAAAAATACTCCTTGAATAAAAAAACACTTACGGGCGATGAAGGCGAATGCGTCATAAAAGCCACAGCAGCTTCCCTTATCCCAACAAGCCCCTTATCTTTATTCTCCAAACGAAAAGCCGTCAGTTCCTCATTCGGCTTACTCCCCTTCACCTCCACGCTTTTCAAGTTACGGGCATCCCCCTTAAGCGTAATTACGTCGCCCGAGGTACCGAAAATAACCTGTTCGGACAAGTTGGGGTATAAAAGATAATAAATGGCATGGTTTCTCAAGTCCGTTTCATAGTCGAACTGTCCATCTTCAATCTTGATGGTATCGAATCCTGAGGTTCCTCCATCATTGCTATATATATAGAATTCACCCTGCCGCAGGTGTTCGAATTCTCCTTTCAGCCGAAACCGGCCTTCAGATCCTCCACAACTGAGCAGGGTGAATGCTACTAATGTATAGAGAATAAATCTCTTCATCTAAAAAGTCATCGATTACAAACTTTCAACAGCTGATTTGTATTCTGCAAATTCAAGATCCTTGACTGCGCGGCTCTTCAAAGAAGAATCCTTGCTGACAGCATCCTTCAAATTCGTGTTTACACCAGCTGCGTCATTTGTGCGGGCAGCAACGATAGCCAACAGATATGAAGTATAAGCATCCTTATTAGCTACGCCGTTCAATGTAGACTTGGCAGCAGCATAATCCTTATTCAGAATCTGAGCCAAAGCAGCTGTATTTGACTTCACGCCGTTCGCAGCACTGGCAGCCTGTTGGTAAGATCCCTTAGCAATATTCAATGCAGCATTGGCTTCGTTGAAACCTTCAGCACCGGAAGCCTTGCCCATATACGTTTCGGCATCCTTCACATTACCTTTGCTTAAAGCAATCAACGCCAAGTTAGCGTTCACTTCACCGGCATCGCCCTTCAAAGACTTGGCCTTGTTGAAATAGTTTTCAGCTGCACTCAAATCTCCTTTCTGGTATGCCAACATACCGAGGTTGTTGTATGCACGGTAATCGTTGGGATAAAGTTGTGAAGTCTTTTGGTACCAAGCTTCCTTATTGGATACAGAAGCCAAGTTTGCACCATAAAGCAATTCTTCCACGCTTAACTTCGAGGCATCGCTACCGAATTGTGCCACAATCTGCTCGTCGCTACGACCGATGATTTCATAATTCATCGTCAAACGTGCACGACGCAATTCAGGAAGAATCGTCTCGGCCAATTCCTTGAATACGGCAGACATGTTCTTAATCTGCGCTTCACGTTCCTCGGGATCCTTATACATAGAAAGTACACGCAAGATAACTTCCTTATCTTGGATATTGCTCTGTGAAACCAATTCCTGGAAACCATCCCAGTCCTCAGCAGTATACTTCGTATCCACTTCGGCAGTCACCTCATTGGCTTTCATTTTCTTTTGGAGGAACTTTTCAGAATTGTCCTGACGCTGTTCAGCCAAACGGGTGTTCAAATCAAGGGCTCCATCGGGAGAAGCATAAGCCGAAATCTCGATATTGTTCAATGCACGCGTTTCTTTGGCGTCATTGATTTCTTTCATCATTGCGATGAATTCTTTCATGTTTTCAGAATTCAATTCAGAATCGCGCAACTTGGCTTGCTGAATCAAGAACTTAATGTTAGCTTCCTGCTTTTCTTTGATAATGCGCTGATAAGCATCTGCAGCCAAAGACGGTTTCACAGAAGCCAAGGTATTCTGCAACAACTGAGATGTGGCAATAACCCCGTAACCCACTTTCACTTCAGGAACAGACACCGTCTTCTTGCCTACCTTCGCATCGAACTGCAGGTAAAGATCGGACTGCTGCATAGCCGGAACAAAGTCAAATATAGACTTCATCGTATAAGTGCCGCCTGCCTTGTAAGCGATAGTCTGGTCGTTACCTTGTACTTTTTCGCCTTGGAACGTAGCACTCTGTCCTTTAGCCTCGCCGCCTTCGTACTTCAATACCGGAGTCACCGTTACCACGGCTTTCTTCTTCATATACTTCTCGGGGAATTTACCGTCGATAGTGGCAGGCACCTGACCGGCAATCGCCTCCAACGGAGTCGGAGTCACCGTAAAGTTGTCGGCAGAAAGTTCGCCTAACTTCTTGCATGACGAAAGAGCCGCAACGGCAGCCAACGACATGACTAAATAATAATTTTTACGCATACTAACACTGTTTTAATTAATAGTTCCGGCTGCAAAGATACAAATCTTTAATAGACCGTGTTATTTTTAACTTTAAAATATTGCAAAAAAAATGCGTATTATACCATATTCAACCCACTTCCGCCTTTATTTTGAAGAATCGTCACGAATATTCCGCGGATGATGTTCCATGATTTCCCGCCGCAAACGGCTTCTGTCGATATGGGTATAAATTTCTGTCGTGGAAATGCTCTCATGCCCCAACATAGCCTGTATGACCCTCAAGTTCGCGCCCCCCTCCAACAAATGGGTAGCAAAAGAATGGCGGAAAGTATGGGGACTTATCGTCTTCTGGATTCCGGCTGCAACTGCCAGTTCTTTGACCCAATAAAAAATAGTAATCCGCGACAAGGCAGTCCCCCTCCTCAAACTCAAAAACACAAAATCCTCATGTCCAGGCTTGATACGGATAAGATTCCTGCAAAGGAACCAATTCTCCAATTCGTGTACGGCACGGCCGGAAATGGGAACCAAACGTTCCTTCTCCCCTTTGCCCTTCACCCTGATGAAGCCCTCTTCCAAAAACAAATCGGAAATCCGAAGCCCGCATAACTCACTTACCCGCAAGCCACAACTGTAAAGCATCTCCAGAATGGCACGGTTCCGTTGTCCCTCCGGTTGACTCAAATCAATGCCCTCGATCATAGCATCTATTTCTGCCACGGTCAGGACCTCCGGTAAACGTCGCCCTATTTTCGGAGATTCAAGCAGTTCCGTCGGATCCTGCTCGATTTCTTTCTCCACATACAGGAAACGGTAGAATGAACGGATTCCGGACAAGATACGCGCCATAGAACGGGGGCTGATTCCCACGTCTGCCAATTCTGCCATAAACTGATGCAAATCATCCAGAGAGACAGCCCTGAAATCCAGTTCCTCATCTGAAAAAAAGTCCAAAAGCTTCCTTAAATCTTCGGTATAAGCATCCAACGTATTTTCTGAAAGCCCTCTTTCCAACTTCAAATACTGGTAATATCTTCGTAGCAGCACTTTCGAGACATCCCCACCTCTATTATAAGACGTTTTTTCGCTGTATTCCATTCTTTTTTTGTATTTTTGCGGCACGTTTTCTACAAAATTATAGAAAAAGATGAGAATACAAATCATAAACGGGCCAAATATCAACTTGTTGGGTAAACGAGAACCTAGCATATACGGCGCAGAATCCTTTGAAAGTTATTTAGAGAAGCTGCGCATGGCCTATCCCGATTTGACCATTGATTACTATCAAAGCAACATCGAGGGGAAGATGATCGATAAAATCCACGAAGTTGGATTTGAAGACACAGGCATCATCCTGAATGCCGGTGCCTACACGCATACGTCCATTGCCCTGCAAGATGCCATCAGGGCTATTTCCGCCCCGGTTGTCGAAGTGCACATCAGCAATGTGCACAAACGGGAAGAGTTCCGCCACAGATCCATGATTTCATGTGCTTGCTTAGGTGTTATTTGCGGTTTTGGCCTTGACTCTTACAGACTGGCGGTCGAAGCACTGCTACGCGCAGGAAAGGCACAATAAAAAAGTATAGGTATTAAAATTTAAAAGGTATAAAGATTATGATGTTGAAAAAGACGAAGATCGTCGCTTCCATATCAGACTTGCGCTGCGATGTGGATTTTATTCGCGACCTTTTCAATGCCGGTATGAACGTGGTACGCATGAATACAGCCCACGCTAGCCGGGAAGGTTTCGAGAAACTGATTTCCAACGTTCGTGAGGTATCCAACCGCATCGGCATATTAATGGATACCAAAGGGCCGGAAGTGAGAACTACGAAGAATGCAGAAGAAACTACTGAATATAAGACCGGCGACAAAGTTAAAATCATAGGAAACCCGGACAAGGAAACCGTGCGCGGATGCATTTATGTCACTTATCCGCACTTCGTAAACGACTTATCCGTAGGTGCCAAGATATTGATAGACGATGGAGACCTTGAACTGAAAGTAACGGATAAGGATGAAGAAGCTTTGTATTGCGAAGTATGCAACGATGCGACACTGGCCAGTCGCAAAAGCGTGAACGTGCCGGGTGTACGCATCAATCTGCCATCCCTCACAGAAAAAGACCGTAACAACATCCTTTATGCCATCGAAAAAGACATAGATTTCATCGCCCATTCTTTCGTCCGCAACAAGCAAGACGTTTTGGACATCCGCGAAATTCTGAACGCATACGGCAGCGACATCAAAATTATCGCAAAAATCGAGAATCAGGAAGGCGTGGATAACATCGATGAAATTCTGGAAGAGGCAGACGGCATCATGGTTGCCCGGGGAGATTTGGGCATCGAAGTACCTCAGGAACGCATCCCAGGCATACAGCGTATCTTGATTAAGAAGTGTATCCTGGCCAAAAAGCCGGTTATCGTAGCCACACAAATGCTCCATACGATGATCAACAACCCACGTCCGACACGGGCAGAAGTAACGGACATCGCCAATGCCATCTACTACCGTACAGATGCCTTGATGTTGAGCGGCGAAACGGCTTACGGCAAATATCCGGTAGAGGCCGTACGCACGATGGCCACTATTGCAGCACAAGCTGAAAAAGACAAACTGGAGGAAAACGACATACAAATACCGCTCACGCCGGAAAAGGCAGACGTAACTTCATTCTTGGCCAAGTCGGCCGTACGTGCCACGAACTTGATGCCCATCCGTGCCATCATTACCGATAGTTTCAGCGGACTAACCGCACGGTCTTTGGCAGCCTACCGCGGCAAATATCCGGTATTGGCCGTCTGCTACAAGGAAAAGACCATGCGCCATCTCGCACTGTCCTACGGAGTGGAAGCCATCTTTATGCCGGAAAAGGCCAACGGGCAAGCATATTACTTCGCCGCCCTTCAGAAACTGCTCAAAGACGGCGTGCTCTCCGAAAACGAAATGGTGGCATACCTGAGCGGCGGAAAGCAAGGCACGAAGACCTCTTTCCTTGAAATCAACGTAGTAGGCGACGTATTGGAACACGCCATGGAGTACGTACTGCCCAATCGGACACGCTATCTCTAATATCTACCGAATATGCAGGAAACGGACCGGTTGGACCAATATATCCTCGAACATATCGACGAAGAAAGCGAATATCTGAAAGCCTTGTATCGGGACACGCATGTAAAACTGCTGCGTCCCCGCATGGCTTCCGGACATTTGCAAGGACGTTTGCTCAAAATGCTGGTCCGCATGATACGTCCGCAGCGTATTCTGGAAATCGGGACTTACAGTGGCTATTCAGCCCTCTGCATGGCAGAAGGCCTTGAACCGGACGGCCGCTTGTACACCTTTGAAATCAATGACGAACAGGAGGATTTCACCCGACCATGGATTGAGAACTCCCCATACGCCTCACAAATAGAGTTCATCATCGGCGATGCCTTGGAACGAGTCCCGGAAATGGGACTCACGTTCGACATGGCTTTCGTAGACGGTGACAAGCGACGCTACACGGACTACTACGAAATGATTCTCCCACGCCTCGAACCGGGAGGGTATATCTTGGCCGACAACACCTTGTGGGACGGCCACGTATTAGAACCTCCCCCCCATAAGGACGCACAGACAAGGGGAATCACCGCCTTTAACGACCGTATAGCCACAGACCCACGTGTGGAGAAAGTCATCCTGCCTTTACGTGACGGGTTGACCCTCATCCGCAAAAAATAAAATAAAAAATATGGAAACAACCAGACAAAACAAAATCTCCCGGCTGATACAAAAGGAACTCAGCGAAATATTCATGTTGCAAACCAAGGCGATGAAAGGAGTATTGGTTTCGGTAAGTGCCTGCCGCATCAGTCCGGACCTCAGCATCTGCCGCGTGTACCTGAGCATATTTCCGAGCCGGCAAAGCGAAGAAATCATAAAGAACATCAACGGCAACATGAAAGCCATCCGTTACGAACTGGGGACACGGGTACGCCATCAGTTACGCATCATCCCCGAATTGAAATTCTTCGTAGATGACTCCTTGGACTATATCGAAAACATCGACAAGCTGCTGAAAGAATGAACTTCCCGTTCTACATCGCACGACGATACCTGTTTTCCAAGAAATCGCACCATGCCATCAACATCATTTCTGCGATTTCGGTATGCGGTGTAGCCCTGGCCACCATGGCATTGGTCTGTACGATGTCCGTATTCAACGGGTTCCAAGACCTTGTCGCCTCATTTTTCACCGCCATCGACCCACAGCTGAAGGTCACGCCATCCCAAGGGAAGACCATGGCCGCAGACGACCCGAGACTCACAGCCCTAAAAACCTATCCGGGAATCAAAATCTACACGGAAACGTTGGAAGACCATGCACTTGTCATTTGCGGTGACCACCAAGCCATGGTCACCATCAAAGGTGTAGACGACAACTTCGCCCAAATGGCAGACCTGAACAAACTGCTTTACGGAGACGGTACGTTCACTTTACATGCCGATGTACTGGAATTCGGAGTGTTGGGCATACAACTGGCTGCGCAATTAGGACTGGGAGCCAGTTTCGACACTCCCTTAAAGGTTTACGCCCCCCAAAAGGGAGAGCGGGTTAACCTGTCCAATCCTACGGAAAGCTTCACACAAAGCGAATTATACTCACCCGGCGTGGTTTTTGCCGTGAAACAGGCCAAATACGATGCCGGTTACATTCTTACCTCCCTTCGTTTTGCCCGGGATTTGTTCGGGCAACAGGGACGTGTTTCTGCCATAGAATTGCAACTGCAAGACGGTGTGGATATCCACCAGGCACAAGCCGACATCCAAAAAATATTAGGTAACGGATTTACGGTAAAAGACCGCTACGAACAACAGGAAGACGTGTTCCGCATCATGGAAGTGGAAAAGCTCATCGCCTACCTGTTTCTTACGTTTATCCTTTTAGTAGCTAGCTTCAACATCATCGGTTCCATCTCCATGCTGATTATAGACAAGAAAGAAGACGTGCGTACCCTGCGCAACTTAGGAGCCAAAGACAACCAGATTATCCGTATCTTCCTGTTTGAAGGACGCATGATATCCGGCTTCGGGGCTTTAATCGGCATCCTTGTCGGACTGGGTCTCTGTTACCTGCAGCAAACCTACGAACTTATCACTTTAGGTAACTCCTCCGGCAGTTTCGTCGTAGATGCCTACCCCGTCAGTATCCACCTGTGGGATGTCGTCATCGTATTCTTTACCGTATTGTTGGTCAGCTATGGTGCATTATGGTACCCCGTAAGATACTTGAGCAAAAGGTTGCTCGAGTGACGATTTTACATAACTGTACTTCCCGTTCTTATCCCAACCTGCATAAACACCAAGGTGTATTTACGTTTTTACTTTAAACCACCTTTAAAACGCCAATACCATAATGACAAGCATCGGCATGTCTTCATGTCATTTACGCCATCCTAACAAGTTAAGAATTCACATCCTTCTACTACGTATTTGACGGAATGTTCCAAACACATTGTCTCTGTGATATTGGAGAAACCTTGGCAATGGACGGAAATATTCAACCTGCGGTATGAATATCTTCTTCCCATTATATTCATTCAAGTATGAATCAGTGGCAAGAACGTCAGCATGCACAATGACCGTATAGTCGTCTTCTATTGTGAAGAAACCCTTATCAAAAACACAATGCATGTCCCGACTCATAGCAATACCATTACAAGGGAGAAAACTACCCTTATGAGCTTGCGGCATAATATGAGCGGCTTCCAGATTGTTAAACCCATTGCATGATATAACCCTGTGGGTAATGGCACATCTTTCCCCGTAGGCCATCATCACAAAGTCATGGAAAGTACGGCTGTTGAACAGTTCTGCGCCCATGGAAGCTTCTATTTCAGAAATAGCCATGGCATCTATTACCTGTTTTTGCTGCGTCTCAATCGCATTTACAACCCGGTTGTCTCCAATGACTGATGCCGATTTAGTTGGCAAGTGAAACTCATGGTCAAAGGTTGGTGCAGAATCCCCCTCCCATACCCCATAAGCCTTTCCATTCAGTTTCTGATTCCAAAAGCTGTAATATGGCGAAGTGGCTTGAAATATATGCAACACATAAAATGTAACATCTTGCTCCCTACATTTCATCATTACCACAATATCACCTGGCATGAACAATGTTTTTTCATTATCCAATTTACCATTCAAGTAGATTCTTGACTCGTCACGGGGTTGGCCGTCAACCAATGCCGTATCAACATGCTTTGAATTATGGTAGACATATTGCGCATAGATGATTTCATCAGAATGTTCTGTCAAAATCGGAAGCGCCGTACAATCATTAAGTATAGTAGTCGACAAATGTGGGAAGAAACTATAAAATTCCTTTGAGATTAACATATAACGTCCTCTATGGAATTGCCAACCACCACCCTCCTTTGGCGTAGGAGACCCCATCTCTTGCCTCCCCAACCGTTTAATGAAAAATTCTGCCATCTTCGTAATTATCAGTATATAATTTATATAGAGCCTCTGCTATTATTTTAGAAAAGTCAACAGGTACTGCATTCCCAATCATTTTGTATTGGTACATTGCCGCACCCAAAAATTCAAAATCGTCCGGGAATGTTTGCAAACGAGCCGCTTCCCTTGGAGTAATCGACCGAGCCTGTTCAGGGTCTGGATGGATATGCCGCATACCATCCTTGAAAAGATGTGCAGGAATGGTATTACTGGGTTCGTTTTCCCTCAATACATAATATTTATGTATGTTGCTCACTTTTCCTGTAACCTCTGTATAAAGTTTCTTCAAGCGTTCAATACTGACATACTCCCTTTTGCCACTCTTTATGTCCTCGGCAAGCAACTTGAATACGGCTATATCCCTCGCATTATGAAAGCGAGGAATATGATTCGTAAAATATCGTGTATCACGTTGCATGTGTGACATCTTAGATTTCCCCTCCTTCTTCGGAAATTCCAATGGATACAGCGCCGGCAAATCAGAGATTGCATCGTGGACATTCCTTGCTTTCCCTTTTAGGGAAGGCAATATGCATGTATAGAATGAATCAAGCATCTTACCACATTTATCTCCAAACAGGCCCTTGGATATACCAAGGATGATTACCCTTTTACGGTGTTGGGGAATACCATAATCAGCCACATCAAACAGGGCAGTTTTGAAATTGGGCGTAACCACGTATCCCGCCCCATTAAAAGCTTCTGATATCCTACTTGTAATCAATGTACCATCGGGTGCTGCACTTAACAACCCTACCACATTTTCAAACACAAAAAACTTAGGCTTAAAATATTTGACTATTTTGACATAGCATTCAAACAGATAATTTCGGTAATCATTGCGCATACCATGTTCGTCGCGTATACGTCCGGCCAAAGAATATGCTTGGCATGGAGGGCCTCCAATTATGACATCAACAGCCCGCCCTCCTACCAGATTTTCCAACCCTTCATGCAAACCATATACCGGGTCATCAAAACCATGTATAAGTTCTTCTGTACGTTGGATATCAAAGCGCACCACAACATTATCCGCGTCATTATACCCCCAAGCTGTTTGCAAACGATGCTTAAGAGTTTCACGGGGAGCCCTTTCCCATTCCACGGCTCCTATTGTATGATAGTGGCCTGACTGGAGGAACCCCTCCGTAAGCCCCCCGCAACCTGCAAAAAGATCAAGCGTGTTTAAAACGACATTACGTTTCATAAGGCATGTAATCCAAAAGTTTTGTAGCCAAAGCTTTTGCCATCAGGACAGGAACAGCGTTACCCACTTGCTTGTTTTGTTGCCCTCTATTACCCAGGAACACAAAATCATCAGGAAATGTTTGTATCCTTGCACTCTCTCGTACCGTCGGACATCGGTTATATTTATAATGGAACAAATTCCGGTGCCCAGTATCAACTGTCCGGGCAGGCTTTTTACTGTTGAGCCGTGTCCAAGCCATGTGGAATGTCCGGCTTTCACCCACACCTGAAGGTAAGTCCTTGTAATTCCCCCCATCTGGCACAAGGGCTATGACATCCTTGACAAATTGCTTATGATTGATTGCCGTATGATTGTATAAGGTCGTACAAGCTCCTCTCATCAGTTTTTGGAAATCATTCAAAGGCTCCATTTCATACTTACCCACTTCTTCCCCCAAAGTATCAACAAGTGCAGGCAAGTCACTTATGGCATCCTCACAGGTTAGATAATTATCCGGTAACCGATAAGGAACCGGAAATTCATAAGAAGCTTTTGAATCCCGAAGGCCAATGAAGACCAACCGTTTCCTAATTTGAGGAACCCCATAATCTGCGGCACACACAATTTTGCACGACACCTTATACCCCATTTGGGTAAACCTCCTTATAATCTCTTCCTTTACAGCTCCACCATACAGGTTTGCCATACCAGGAACATTTTCTATGAGAAATGCCTTGGGCTTGAAGCGTCGCACCGTTTCAATCATAGCGAGGTAAAGTTTATTGCGTTGGTCATCAATATTACGAGGACCTGTCAGACTAAACCCTTGACAAGGGGGACCACCGATTATAATATCGACCAAACGACCGTCAACAGCATCAACTATGGCATCAAAAGACTCTGGCTCTGAAAGGTCTAATCTCAAGCCTACCGCACCGTTGTGATTGTAACTGAATGTATTCAAGGCACTCTGCTCAAAGTCAACCCCAACGAGTATATTGTATCCAGCCTCTTCAAATCCCTTTGAAAGACCTCCACAACCACAAAACAAATCCACGACATTGTACTTTTTGTCAGCCATTTATAACACAAGCTACAACCTCACAGTACTGACTGGCGACCAACCATTTGCGACCATGAAGGATTTTTAAGACAGTTTTATTCAATTACTCTTTTATTACTGGTCTGTTCGTCTACGACAAGACGAAATTGGATTGCAAAGTTACTCAAAAAACACGAAAAGCACTAATCCATAAAGAAGTTTAAGTTAAAAAGAACAAGAGCAACAAAAACAAACAAACTATATATCAACAAAGCCACCCATAAAATCCTTTACCTGAAACTATTGCCCAATAGAATACAAAACCGCCCGTACATCCTGCGCCAAACGATCTTCCGTTCTGCTGCAAACGATTTTTCAATCCGCCGAGAACGGTTTTCAGCTATGCAGACATCCATTTTACGGGCTTTGCTGTACCGGATACCGGGTAAAAAGGATGCGTGAATGTTTTCCGGAGGGTGTTCTCTGCTCCCACTCCTCCTACAAACGGATTTTCACCCGGAAAGGTTCGCATCCTTCAGACGCCCTCTGTACCAACGCCTTAAGGTGAACTTTCTGACTTCACATCCTTCACCGGGATTTCACCGGAAAATGAGGAAACAGCATACTGGCTCCGAT
>ERZ838399.224-NODE-224-length-72450-cov-7.186076_pt1 | contig 72450 bp, 90 predicted proteins | sample MGYA00519683_ERZ838399 | MGnify/ENA primary metagenome ERZ838399 (study PRJEB31850, sample SAMEA3708833) | human gut metagenome | biome: human gut; feature: human-associated habitat; material: faeces | place: China | collected 2014 ...
ATATTTAGACATAAAAATATATCCTCCTGGTTTTTTTGTACCTTGAGGATATATTTATTTTTATTCAAATTTAAGTACTTTTTTATTTATTGTCCTTGACACAGGGTCCACATTAATTTAAATCGTAACATCCTTTTTTGTTATAAATTCTAACTAAAAAATAGAATATTGATCTCTTATCAATAATATTTATTTCCTACTAATTAATTCCTCGAATGTTATAGTTGAGGAATTGTTGTAATTAGATACAATTGTTTCTTATAATAGAATAATTGTATTATAAAGATACTTAAAATTTCTATTTTTAATGTCTTTTTATTTTACAAAAGAAAAGACTGTTGTTTTTTTATATGTCAACAGTCTGAAATAAAGAACCATTAAGTTTTTTTTATTTGTTAAGAAGTAATGATGCTTTTTCAATATATTTTTGATGATATTCATCAAAAATACAATCAGGATCATGATAATAAGTTTCTAAAACATCACACATTTTAAGTAGTTCACTATATTGATCATGAACTTTATTTTTAGTTGAATGATTTTTAATAGCTTGAACGATAATATCTATTTCTTCATTTTCAAACAAAAAACTTTCTTCTAACATCTTTCTAGCAAGTTCACTTGAAAGTTGAGCGTGATTAAATGAGGTATTGTTTTTATAAACGGAATAATCATGTAAAAGTCCCATAATAGCGCATAGTTCACAGTCTAATTGTACATACTGACTATAGGCAATACATAAGGTTGAAACGCCAAATAGATGACGATAGCCTTGTCTTTTTTTGTTTCCAAAACAGTTTTTTTCAAGTTCTTGATATACGATTTTTTCAATTTCTAAATATCTTTTCATCGTCTAAGTCCTTTAGGATATAAATTTTTAACTTGATTATTACTTTCTTTATAGAAAGAAAGTGGATAACCATCTACAAAAATAACACCATAGCCTTTTTGATTATTTCCTTTCAAGGTTAAACCAGAAAGATAATCTTTTACTTCTTGACTATCACATTTAAAATTATAAGATCTTTTAACATCATCTTTATTTAAAGTAAGAGCAAGTGAAAGACTTGGTTCAAATCTTCCTTTTTTACATTCTCCTAAATAAAGACCATTTCTTAAAACTTTGATTGGAAGTTCAGGAAAATGATTTAAAATAGCATAGACATGATTATTTGATTGATAAAGATAAGGTGGTACAGGAATATTTAAGTTTTCTTGATAAAACTTTTGAACAAGTTGTAGATGTTCTTTCTTTAAATTTGGTTTTAAAATTTTTTCTTTTGAAATAGCTGTTTCTGTTGTTTTTTGTAACATGGCTATAAATTGTCCTTCACCACGATTAATGTGAGGGTACATTCTAATGGTTCCTTCAATAAAACCATCAGACATTCCTTCTTTTTTATTAATTGGAAGTAATTTCATACCTAATTCATTGATCATATATTCAACTTGTTTTTCATTTTCATCTAAAGAATAAGTACATGTAGAATAAATTAAAATGCCATCTTTTTTAAGCATCTTATATGCTTGATCAATTAAGTTTCTTTGAATATAAGCACACTCATTTATCTTTTGCATTGACCAAGTATCAATTGCTTCTTTATCTTTTCTAAACATACCTTCTCCAGAACAAGGAGCATCTAAAATGATTTTATCAAAGAAACTTTCAAACTTCATTTTTAAAGGATCACAATTCGTCACAATTGTATTTTTTAAACCAAATCTTTCAATATTACTTGATAAAATAGAAGCACGTAATTTAGAAATATCATTAGCAATCATTAATCCTTCATTAGAAAGACGGCTGGCAACATAACACGTCTTACCTCCAGGAGCACCACACATATCTAAAACATAATCATTTTCTTTAATATCTAAACAAGCGGCTACGCTCATAGCACTTGGTTCTTGAATATAATAAAGTCCACACATAAAATAAGGACTTTTACCTAGTGGATAATGAAGATAATCAAAATAATAACCACCATCTACATAAGGATGTTTTTCTATATATTGATGATTTAAATGATTTAAAACATCCTTTTTTAAAGGATTTAAATAAAATCCTTTAACTTCATTTTCATTTAAAGAATTCATAAAAGCATCAAAATCATCTTTTAATAATTCTTTCATTCTTTCAATAAATAACTCATTCATTATTCTTTCCCCTCAATAAAATAAGTAGCTTCCATATCAGCAACACTTAATGCAAAAGCAATAGGAAACATTTCAAAAGCTTTTCCAACATTTCTAGCATCTTCATTTCCAGAAAAGCCCATATGATATCTAATCGCAAAAGCTTCTTCTCTTGTAAGACGCATATAACCACTAATCATATAAACGCTTTTTTCTCCATGACCATATGGCAATTGATCATCATATTCATAGTTTGGTACTTGAATCCATTGACCATCTTTTTTAACATTACGTGTTCCCTTTTTATAACAATTAATTTTACATAAATCATGTAATAATGAAACAATCGCAATTGTTTCTTCACTATAATTCATTTGATATGTATCTTTCACTCTTTCTCTTTGAAGATAATCTTTCAAACAATCATAAACATTTAAACTATGTTCAAGTAATCCACCATCATAGCTTCCATGAAATCGTGCACTGGCAGGTGCTTCAAAGAAATCAGAATGTGGAGATAATAAATATTCAAGAAGTTTTTCGCTTCCAGGTCTTTTTATATTTGTTTTATATAATTCTATAAATCTTTCTTTATTTGTCATAAGCATTCCTCTTTTTTTATATTTTATCGAAAACATGCTTTTTCTTCAATAAAAGTATGAAATAAAATATCAAGGACATACTAGAAATGAAAGAAGGAATAAAATGAAAAGATATATTATAACTTTGATACTTTTAATAACTTGTACTTTTACTTTAACAGGCTGTAGAAATCAAACAACTGATAGTGGTTTTAAAGGAAACGTAGAAATTGCTTGGGATGATGTAAAGGATGATTTTGATCAAATAGATCAAGATGTTGAAAATGATACTTCTAAACAAGATGTTAAAGCCTTGACACAAACAATTTTAGATGGTTATGATAAAATAAAAGAAGGAATTACTCAAGATAATCAAGAAGAAGCTAAAAAAGTTTACGCAGCTGCGAGTCGATTAGAGTATATAGAAAAAAATACAGATCAAAAGTTATCAAGTGAAGAAAAAGAAATTTTAGAATTAGGAAAGAAAACGAAAACATTGATGATGCATTATTATGGAAATGGGGAAGGTATTTTTCAAGATGCTGTAGATGATGTAGAAAATGGGATTGATCGTGTAAAAAATTTCACAGAAGAAAAATGGAATGATTTTAAAGATAAATTAGAGTAGGGAATACTCTTTTTTTATTTTTTGCTTGTTTTATAATAAAGGTCTTGTTATAATGATAAGGCACACAAGCCCGAATGGCGAAATTGGTAGACGCAGCAGACTCAAAATCTGCCGGTGTAACAGCTGTACCGGTTCGAGTCCGGTTTCGGGCACCATACTTGCGGGTGTAGTTCAATGGTAGAACTTCAGCCTTCCAAGCTGACTACGTGGGTTCGATTCCCATCACCCGCTCCAATTATTGTAAAGTGGAGCGATTCGAACTAAAAAGAAAATATCTAATACGAATAATCAATTCTTTAATAGATAGAGTAATCATTTGGTATTAGACATTTACAAATACTTTATATTGAATTTAGATTTTCGATTTGTTAAAATCTTAAGTGAAAAACTAAATACTATTATTGATATGTTGTAAGTCAAACCGTTTAAAATGACTACACATTACGTTGTTTTGTTCTTAAAAACAACGTTTTTTTTATGTTTTTTTATATTCTTTATCATTATATCATCTGATAAATGCAAAAGAAAGTTATTTTGTAACAAAAAATGTGAATTGTTACTACTAATACCAATAGATCATATTCAATCTATATAACTTTTGAATACCTTTCTTCTACTCTTATATTATACCATAATATGCTACAAAAGTGTAGCTTTTTATATAATATTGTAGATATATTTTTAAAACTTGTTATAATATATTTAGGAGGAATTTTAAAATGGCAAGAGCAAAAAAAGACTATAAAGCATTAAATATAAAGATCGAAAGTTCAATTTATGAAAAACTTGAAAACTACGCTGAAGAAAAGGGGCAAACAAAAACAAAGGCTGTTGAACGTCTTCTAACAAAAGCAATGGATCTAGAAGAAAAAGATGATAAATGAAACCTAAAATATAATGTTAAAATAAAATAATTTTTGATATTTATTTTCTAAAACAGCTATAATATTCTCAATAATAAATTAGAGGTGATTTCTTTGATTTTAGAAGAGTTTAATAAAAAGAGGATATTATGTAATATTGCTATAAAAAAAGCCTGTATGGAGCTTAATTTGAAGCTTCCAGAGATTTATTATGTTCAGCTAGATGACATCAAGCTCTATGATCAGGAAGGAAATATTGTTTCATATGATTACAGAGATGTAGGGTATAAGGTCAAAAGTATATTATTCATTCCTAAAGAATACGTTATCTATATCAATGTCGATTTGTTTCAAAATGAAATGAATATGCTTGTAAAATGTTATCAGACTGCTAGACAAATGTATCATACAATACAGGTATATAATCAGCTTCAATCTAAAGAATTAAGTGAATCAACTACTACAGTCAATCAATGGCGATATTGTTATATTGAACGCAAAAATTCCAAACCTAGCGGAATTACACCTGTTCAGGCGGATATGATGGCTTTTTCTATTGTAATGATGAAAAAATATCATTATATCAATATTGAATTTAAAGAAAATGATTATTTTGGCTGGGAAAGTTTACTGAAAGATATGAAGAGCCGATATTTATAATATATTATAGGTTTGAACAAAAAACATATCATATTTGCAGGTAGGTGAGATAATGAGAAACAATGTTGAAACATCAACAGTTGGTGAGATATTATTTGAAGAATTTATGAAACCAAATAATATTTCTGCATATAAACTTGTTAAAGAAATAAATGTTCCAATATCAAGCATACAGGATATTATTCATAATCGTAGCAAGATAACTGTTGACATATCATTACGACTTGCTCGTTTCTTTGGTGTATCAGACAAATATTTTTTAGATATGCAGAATGATATAGATATTCGTAACTCTAAAAAAAGGTGTAAATGAAATTAATGATATAGAGGAAATATAAAAATGGATAATTCAATAAATATATTAAAATCTTTAAAGAAGGAAAGAAAAATCTTATCAAATAAATTTAATGATGCAATGCAACAAAAAAATATATCAAAAGCCTTAGAAATCAAAGTCAGGCAAGACAGTATTTGTGATGAAATAATCAATGTTTATGATTCAATGATAAAATTGCAAAGTAATGAATAAAACCTATTCTCAATTGAATAGGTTTTTTAATTGTTTATAAAATCGTAGATATCTTTTAATGTTTCAGTTTGGTCAGAACTGTATGTTTCATTTGTGATTTGTTTTAACAATGTTTTTTTCAATCCTTCAATAAATACATCATATGTATTGACTTCTTCCTGATGAATAGCAAATTCTAGCTTTTCTACCATTTCCCTTTGAATTTTTGCATTAACATGTAAATATGTATCGGTTATAACAATGTTTTCATGACCTAAACGTTTAGAAACATTATAAACATCATTTGTAAGATTCAACATCAATGTAGCGTGAGAATGTCTAAAGCCATGAAGATTCATATTTGTTACATTTGATTTTTCCTTATATTTATTGAATATTCTACCAAGAGTGGAAAATGAAATCATTTTAATTCCACCAAATACATAATGTTGCTTAATATTACTGGTATAGTTTTGTTTTTCCTTTATAAAATGGTTAAGTAGCATTTCATTCAGACTTTTGTTTATATAAATGATTCTATGTGAGCTCTTTGATTTAGGAGGCTTTATACATTGTCCTTTACCACGTACACGACAGGCAGTAGTATTTATCGTTATCGTTTGATCTATTAAATCAACATCTTTCCAACATAATGAAAGAAGCTCACCTTTACGCATTCCTGTATAGTACAGAATACTAAAGAGCAGACGGTCTCTTTCATTATCAACCACTTTCAAAAAGTTATTGAAGTCTTTTATTGACCAAATTATTTGTGTATCTAATTGAGCCTTTTTATCTATGATTGAGGTAACACTTTCAAGTCCTCTTATTTGAGTAACTGTAAAATTGCCATAGGACATAATATTTGCATACTTTAAAAGTCTTTTTAAAAGAGCAATTATTTTATTAATGTAGGAAATACTGTATGTTTTTCCATCTTTTGTTTTGTGCTTTCCATTTAAAAGTTCTTTTTGGTATTTTTTTATCTCTTTAAATTTAATTGATTCTAATTTTTTATTTCCATATTTTTTAGCAAGTCCCGAATTATATACGTACCGTATGGAATCTAAAGTAGTGTCTTGATGTGTTAAGTCAATATCTTCTAAATACAATTCAAATAGTTCGTTTAATTTCATTAATTTTTTCCTCCAAAAAACAAAAACTAGTCTAGCATCAGGCTAAACTAGTTCAGTATAATATATTTTTGTTTTTCGTGAAAAGTTTGTATAGAAATAGTTCTAATGTTTTTTTCTTTTTTTTATTTGTTGTTTTTTTGCTGGGTGCATCTTATTTTGATATTTTGAAAGTCTATCAAAATGCAATGTACCATTTGAAAAAATCAGATGATCAAATACATTCATAGGAATACCATCAGGGTTTTTATTAGGTCTTTTCTTGTCAATGTTATAAAGCTCCCAAAGTTCTTTTTTTGATTTTTTTATTTCATTACATCTTGTTTTGAATTCCTTTTCAGCAATTTTGCATACGACAAAGGAATTTGGCTTAAATTTAGATACTTCGCTATCATTCCATGTATGGAGCGATTCAACACGACCAATTCTAAAATCATTAGCTGGTCTACCATACATATTTTTTCTTGTGATTTCTACAATTACATAGTCTCCAATTTGAATATCTTTTAGATCACAAATATAGTTGAAAGTTTTATGGTTTTCCTTTCCCAAAACTCCACGTTGCATCTTGATTGATGCAATACGTGTTTCTTTCTCTAAATCTGTATGATCTTTGTCAGGTTTCATCACATCAACCCAAGAAGTCAAGCGTTGAAATTGCAGACTGTCTGTTTCTTTAATGATGTCATCAAAAATACTGTATCGAGGATTCTTGTTATCTTTGTTTTTGATAGCTCTATATCTAGCCCACAATGACCACTTTTTTTTCAATAAAGTGTTACAGCGCATATAGAAATCATTGTCATTGATTTTAAACACAACAAAGTTGTTAGGTCTAAATTGTGCTATTTCTCCATCCCTGAAGATCATAAAATCTTCAACACGACCAACTCTAAAGTCATTGTTGAAATTTTTAGCACGTGTTTTCATGGACAATTCAACAACAACGAAATCACCTTTTTTTACATCTTCTATATCGCATATAAAGGTCATAAGTTTATTTACTTGTGTAATAGGGTCAAGGACACCTCTATGTAGTCTAACGATTGCAATTTTCTTTTCCATATATTGCTCCTTTTTTGTTAATTTCATTATAAAATAAAATTTTAAATAATTTCTTATTTTATTTTCCAACTAATCAAATTCTTATCTATTTAATTAAATAGCATAATGAATGTCCCTAAACATAAAGATAAAATTAGAACATAATATGCTATTTTCCAAAAAAGAGGATATTTTCCTAAATATCCTCTGATCAGCCATAGACCAGTTTTTTTTGATTTTCTTTTGTTACAACTACTACAGGCTGCTACTAGATTTTTGCAGTCATTTATATCTTCTATATCGAATTTTTTTAACAGTTCTCTATTTATATTTCTAAAACTACTATTTTTTACTTTATGGATAGGATATAGATGATCTATAGTTATTTGATTTTTTTGAAAAAGTCTTCCACAATACACACAGCGATAATAGGGCTTACCATTTTTAATGATAGGTTTGTTGTTAGCAAAAAAATCTGCACGATAATGAGCATTTCTTGAATATGAGGATTCCAATATCAAAAAAGTCAGTCCTTTTTTTAAACAATATGCTTGAAGCCTATTGGCTAGGAATTGATCATCAGTATTTAAATACCAATATCCTGAATATTTACCAGTTTTTTTGAACTGACAACCAAATTCCTTTAATTCATTTTTAAAATAATAAGTCTTATTTTTACCATTCTTTATTTCATATCTCATGATTCATAGTTATCATATTCTTCTTCGACTTCGTTGGAAGTAGGGAAATCATTTAGAAAAAAACTATTTAATTTATTATTGACCTTTTCAATTTCATCTTTCATAGCATAAAGTTCTTTTAATTCTTTGTTATATTCCTTGATTTCATTCTGTTCTTTTTTTATATTTTCTTCTTTCTTTTTCTTTTTTTGTTCTAATGATTTAATACGTGTTTCTAGTTTTTTATAATTATTCATAGTACAGCTCCTTTACAGTAATAATAAAAAAGAGCCAAGTTGGCTCTTCTATGCAATTAAATATTTTGATTTTGATAATAAATACATTTTTCTTCCAGCAACTTGAAATTACAGCATCTGTTTTCAAGTGATTGCCAAGAATGATTTGTTACAGCATTATAAATTCTTTTGCTATCAGATATGATTTTTTTCTTATATAGATTGCAAAATTCAATTTCTTTTCTTAAAAGAAAATAATCTTTGTCTTGACTAATATTATAATTGATTATTGCACTGTCACATACAGGAATCATATTATTAAGATTTAAAACAGAGAGAAGTTTTCTTTCATCATTATGTATTTCCTCGATAAAAAACATATCTATAGGCTTTTTGCCTGTTTCAACATATTTATTAAACATTCTAGATAATTTATCCTTTTTATTACTAGAGATAGGTACAAAATATTTTAAATTATTGATTTTAAAAAGGACACCCACAAAAGGTTTATTATCTTTATGTAAAGCACTAGAGTTGATTTGAACTTTACTATCATATTTTCTTAAATAGCTTATATATTCTTCATCAATTCTTATTAAAATTAATTTTGACAAGTTTTCTTTTTTCATTAAATCACATCCTATTTTATTAAAAAAAGGACAGTCATATATTATGACTATCCAAACTTTTATAGTCCTCAACTACGGTATGAGGTCACCCAACTTTGTATAGTCCTCAACTACGGTATGAGGTCACCCAACTTTTACCTCTTTTTAAAAGTGAGGAATCTTTTGGTGGAACTACCACCTACATTAAGTATAGTAACATATTTTAAATTTATTTCAATACTTTGTTTAATACTATTTTAGTTAGTCTTTTTTATGGTGATTTATAAAATATAGATAAATTTAAATATTGATTGAATGTTTTTCATTGATGATATTTTTATTAGTAGACATTTTCTATTTTTCCCTCACAAATATTGAATTGTAGAAATTCTTTTTCAGCATTTTTTAATGCTTTTTCTTTTATTTCATTATTCTTTAATAATCTTGACATCATTTCAATTCCTCTAGGGTAAATGATATTTTTCATTTTGTATTTATCATGCGTATGGATATTCATATTTAAACCATATTTATTTGAGAGATAATTGACCATTGCTACTAAATAAAATGATTTACAATAATTTTTTTCTTTAAAGAATTTTTCTATTGTATGAGAATTTATAATTTCTTCTATAGCTTCTTGAGGATCTAATAATTTAATAGAATGACAAAGATTACTTTTGAATAGCTCAAAATCATCATTATCGGTAATAATTATTACTTTTTTAATAGCTATATCAATTCATCTTCTTTAACTGAATGAATAAAAGATTAATGATTATATTTAGAATCATATATTGTTATTCCTTCACTAAAAATATTTTTGTATATTGGTGAATCAATTTCAATAGAAGATATTTGAAAAATATCAATATCTTTAGATAATACTTTTTGTAAATCTCCTTTAAGTGAAAATAATTTTAAACTTTTAATTTTTGGATCAATAATACATAAGTCTATATCACTTATTAATGAAGCTTCATTTCTAGCGTAAGAGCCAAATAATAAAACATGGTTGACCTTATATTCGTCAAAAATTGGTTTTACAATTTTCTTAATGTCTTCAATATTATAAATAAATTGATATTTCTTGTCAGAATAATATCCTTTATATATTTCCATATTATCACCATCTTTCATATAAATTATAACATATTTAATCAATGTTTATTACTCATATTCAATACCAATTTTAATACCTAATCCTTTTGGTAAAACAGCGGAAATGATTTCTTTTTCATACAAATATCTATTTGCTTTTATTTTCTTTCTCCATTTACCATTAGAGAATCCAAAATGATATTCTTTAAGTAATTCTTTTGCTTTAAACGTATTTCCCTCAACAACTATATAGCCATCAAACACTAAAACAAGATGATGGGGTGTTCTAAAATCTAATTTAACTGCTTGATCGAGAGAAAATAGTTTCTCTGTTATTTCATCTACCTTATCAATTTCATATTCTTTATCCCATGATTGATAGCTGGAATTATATCTAAATCCATTTTCTTTAAGATAAGCTTTGATGTTGTATGAATTAAATACCTCTAAAATAGTGGTTTTATATATTTGTAAAACAACATTCTTTTTCCAGCATACTTCTAAAGCTGTTTTTATTAACTTTTGGTTTTCATAGTCCTCGCAGTTAATTAATTGAACATAATCCAATAATTGGAAGATAAGAGCTTTATAAAGTAGTTTTGAATATACCTGAAGAAAAGTCTTATCATTTTTAGTTTCTCCACGATCACAAAAATCAATGTGGTGGGCAAGGGCAATAATACATGAATTTGCTATTGCAACCTCTTGACGATAGAGATTAAAAACAGTAAGCACATTATCTTTATATTTTTCATTTTTTGTTGATTCTTTTTTTGAAAATTCTATTTTAAAGTTCTTATAATTATTTTCTTTGTTTAAATTTTCATAGGTCTTGTCTATGATAAATTCTAATTCTTTTTTTATTGATTTCATAATTATCCTCCGTGTACAAATTCGAGATTTTTACTTTGTGCTCTTGCTTTTTCAATCATGTTGTTGAGCATTTGTTCTTGTTCTTTTAAATCATAATGTGCTTGTGCAAGTTCTTTAGCAAGTTCATCTAGTACACCACCCTCAAGACATCTACTTCTGTTTTTCATTGATACCTTGGCATGTTCAGAAACTGTTTCGTAAGTATTATCAATATATAATTCATCTTCTTGTTCCTGCTCGTATTCTTCAACATCTTCACGATAACATTTAATATTTTGAAGGATCATATTAGCAATGCGATCATGCAATTCTTTTTCTTTGTTTTCAATGGATTTATTTTGTTCTTTAGATTCTTCTTTAGAAAAGTAACGATTGTCAAACATTTCTTTTTCTTTTTCTAACATTTTCCTGTATTTTTTATAAAGCTTTTTAACGTCATCTTTTTCTAACAATTTATCTACAAGTTTATCAATTTCTTGACGATAGGGCATGATGTTTGCTGAATTATATTTCATACTACCAGTTTTAGGAATGATTTTTTCTAATTTCTTGAACGTTCTGTTGATTTCTTTATCGTTTGCAAATAATTTTTTTGAATTGTTAGAATTTGAATATTTACCAGCATCCAATCCCATATCTTTTAATGTATCAATGATTTCTTTTTTTACATTGTCTCTTTTAAGATAAAGTTCAGAATTGATATTCATTGTTCTAATAATGTTTGACTTGATAGGTTTAAAAGTATTTTTTTTAATATGGTAATCTGTTCTTGTTGGGCTTTTTTCAAAGATAAAAGCATGGATGTGGGGGTGCACTGTATTCGTATGGTAGTAGCAACCCCATTCGACATTATTAGGATTCAATCCCAATTCCTTGATATTTTTGTTCATGCTCTTATTCATTAGATTTTTCATTGCTTTTTTATCTAGAATTTTATTTTCTCTAGCAAAAGTTTCATCAAATGAAATAACCATTCTATAGATCGTTTCAGGTTTATATTTTTCAAAGAGTTTTTTATCTTCGTCCGCTTTGAAATCACCATTCTTACCCCAACCACCATTAGATCCAATTCTATATTTGTAATAGTTTACAGCATCTTCAGTATCAATAGTTTTATCACACGCTTCATCACGATCGTAGTAATCGCACATAGCACCAGTATTAATTTTTTGCTTGCTGTCATTCGATTTAGAATATTGAGTTTGTTTATATTGAATATTGCAGAATATTTCCATATTATTTATTACCTCTGATCGTGTTGATACTTTCAAATGCTTTCCTTAGATCATTACTGTTTAATTCATTGATTTTATCTAATAAGGACATTTTAGGAACACTTTTAGATGTCTTTGACATTTCTTTTTGAATATCTTTAATATGACTTGCTGAATTTTCTTTTTGGGCATTGATGTGTGGTACATCAATTTGATTGATAAATTCAAAGAACTGTTCAGAATTCATATAATTTAGTAATTCTTTTCTTTCAGGAAAATATCCTAAAGATTTAACATAAGCATTGATATGTCTTTTTACAGCAGAAGTGAGGTCATCACGTTGTGACCAGTACCAGTACATATCTTCTTCAACTAATTCAGTAGTTTTAGATTTGATATTGTTTTTTACATTAGGAATTTGTGATAGGTCATAATCAGCTCTTGTGTAAATAATATATCGTGGAACTGCATAACTAATTTTTCTATCTTCTTCATCTTGTCTTGAATCATCTTCTTCTAGTTCCTTGTACCATTTGTATTCAGACATATCAGGCAGATAATTTTGCATAGCACCAAAATAAGTACGAGTTACGATAATACCTTTTCCATCTGTAACATCTTGATAACGCAAAACGTTTGGATCTATCAATGGTACTTGTTGTTGGTTATAAGTAATACCTCCGCCATTTTGACTTGCGTTGTTATTAAAGTTTCCACTTTGACTTGCTACCCAAAGTGTTTCATTTCCTATTTCTTCACTAATCGCTTTGCATGTATTCATATCAGCGCTGGATATGAATGTCTTAAGATTGCAGTTACCACGAATGATTTTAGCAATCTGTTCCCCGTATACTTCATCAAGTTGGTTGTCATCTTGTAAAAACAAATGGAAGAAAATCCAACGAGATAATGCAACTGTCAACTTGTTTTGAATTTGATTAATGGGAGCCATGTTTCCAGTTTCATCTAAAAGGAAGTGAAGTCTTTTTTTCAAATGCATATCTTTTGTAGCTGTAGCACATCTAACGAGTTCTTGATATGCTTGGTCAATCAATACAGAAACGATTGGATTATATTTTGAGTTTTCATCAGGATTAATAATAAATAAGACGTGCTTACCATCAGCATAATCAGAAAATGAAAAATCAGATTCACTCAAAAGTTTTGCTAAATTTTGACCATTATAAATTGCAAGTGTCGATAATGTTGAAGTCATGAAACTGCCACGTGTCTTGTCAGGCGAATTTGCAATAGGGGTGAAGGCAACCCTAGCTGGATTTATTTCTTCTAATGAATTGATGTAAGCAGTCAAAAGCATCTTAGGATTTTTTTCTCCTTTAAAAGTAACTTCCTTTCCCAATACGGAAAGAACCTGATAAACTGAAAAAAGATTTTTTCGGCTATCTTTAATATTGGCTTGAACTACTGCAAGTATAATTGATTTGATCATTGCTTTTTGACCGTCAATCCAAATACGCTCACCTTGTCCGTTATCGACTACAACTTGATTGACGAAGTCATCAGTAAACTGGTCAGCATCATCAACACGAGGTTCTTTTTTATTTTTGAAACAATCAACAATAAGTTTCAAAGGATTCCAATGTTGTGATTTTTTCATGAAACGGAAATCAATGACATTGACTGTATATCCAAATCGTTCAAACAACTTGTGAAAACGTCTATAAAGTTCTCCTTTGTTATCGTGAAAGATTGCCGACTCACCAGCTTTAACAATCAACATGACAAATACACTCAACAGTTTTCTAGTTTTACCTGAACGTGTAGAACCATAATTCAAACTGTGGACTGCTCCCGTATCGTAGATTAAAAGATATTCATTGATCTTGTTGATCGGCATTCCAGCTTTTTCGATTTTTTCGTTCATATCAATTTTTGCAATCTTGAAATCCGCAAACTCTTTTTGTTCTTCAACTGTCTTCCAACTTTGCTTACCAAGAGTTTCAGTTTTCTTTGGCTTTGTAAAAATAAATGCCTTTGCTACAAATGAAAACGCAAAAATGTAAAGTGCGAATATAATGACTGTAATAATGTCCATGTTTTCTGATACAACACCTACAAAAGAATTTTGCTGTAACAATAAACTGAAAAACATATATACAAACATTACTGAAAAAATTGGTACGATTATTAATATACCAATAACAATGATCATCAGCTCTTGGTGATGCTTTTTATCTTCTTTTTTGTTCAAAACTTATTACCTCCTTTTTATCATTTTGTTAATGAAAAAAGAGCCAAGTTGGCTCTTTATCTAAATCTAAAAAAATTTGCTTCCTACTTAATTTTCTTGTCCTAATCTGCTGAATATTTTGACCGAAAATTAAGTAGCAGGATAAGGAGTGTCCGACAGACACTCCGTTTGGGGCTTGTTCGCAGTGCGAACAACCGCATGGTTGACGTTTATTCAAATATTCATTTTTGGAGACAGTTGAATATTTTGGAAATAAATATTCAAAAAATATTCAAGAAAAATTATGCTTTTTTCTTTTGAAAACCGCACGGTTGACGTTTATTTTGATTTTTTTAGAAGTGTCCTCCAAAAGTGAATATTCAAAGTTTTTTTGTGCTTTATTTTTTAAAATATTCAGCCAAAAACCGTACGGTTAACGATTCCTGTAAAATATTCACTTTTTGTCCGACAACTTTTGCTCAAATTTACCTGTAAAACAAAAATATTCAAGAAAATATTCACTATTTTTATGAATTTTCCTTTGAAAAGCGCATGGTTGACGATTCCTGAAGAATTTAACCATTGTCCGACAATATTCAGTATTTTGAGTACTTTTAGGACGGTTTTATCCGTCCAACCCCGCATGGTTGACGTTTATTTTGATTTTTCAAAATATTCAAAAATTGTCCGACAGCACTTAATATTGATCAAAGAATTTATTTTGTCTTTTATTGTATTTTTTTAGAACATAATCATCTTGAATTGGCAACTCATTATTGCTTGTAAGTTCATACCAAGTGAAGATGTCATCTTCATCAAATGCGATAGTTGCAAGTTCTTCTTTTGCAATAATTGAACAAAGTTTTTCAAAATATTCAAATGAACTATCAAGATAAACAAGAACAAATACTTCAGGTCTGAACACCTTTAATTTTCTTAAAATCATTATTAGATCTTTACTTTTATAGAATGATTTTTGAATAATTACATGTGTTAGATTTCTATAACCCGTTACTGGATTTATTGAAAAATTGATGTATTTATTTGAAACTATATGGATAACTTCATTTGTATTTCTATCAAAAAAATGAACGATTTCATCATATTCGTTATCTTTAAATGTAAATCTCTTGAATAATTTTTGATATAACGGTTCATCAGAATACAGTACGGTTCTGTAATTTTCTAACAATTTTTTCAACTCCTTTTTTGAATTTTTTATTACTTTTTTATTTGAAAATTTGAATTTTTTAATTTAATTATTTTATGTTTTTGTTTATTAAAATAATTAAAAATCAAAAAATAATAATTAAAAAACAACTGTTTTTTTATTACCATTTAGCTATATTTTTTCTTTTCGATTCGATAGAATTGAAATCTTTTTTTGCTTGTTCTTCATCAATTTCATAAGTTTCCAAAATAAAATCTAGGAATTTTTTATTGCTGATATTTTCTTTTTCAAGGTCTTTTACTGTTGTTGCCCATGTTTTTAAAACAACTTCTTGAAACATATTTTCTATATCATATTTCACTTTTGACAGGTCGTGATTAAGAAAATACTGTTCAAAAATATAATTAGCTGTTTGAGAAAATGAATCAAATTCATGTTCAATTTCTATCATTTTAATTTGTTTTAGAGTTTCATTTTTTATACGTAATGCCATTTTAGTAGTAGGTGATACTTTTAATGTATCGCTAAATATTTCATCATCAATTTCAAGTTTGACTGCTATTTGTTTCAGTAGGTTTTGATCATAAGTTTCATATTTATTTGCTTCAAGTCTTTGATAATTTGAAAAGGATATTTGTAGATATTCAGCCATATCTTTTTGTGTAAGCTTCTTTTTTTTCCTTTTATCTTTGATGATGCTCACTAATTTTTCATTTATTTTTACTGTTGCCATAAATAAAATCTCCTTATTTTTTTATAAGAAAGGAAAGGGCAGGAGTGATTTTAGACAGTGCTTTTTTATATTCATTACTAACATAAAAATAGGTTTGAATATAAAAATCATTGTCTTTATTTTCTAATGACGATAAAATTTCTTGCCTGTTTAATAGATGATTATTTGAAATCATATCATACGCATCTAACATTTTTTCAATACGGATGTACCAAAATAATTGTTCGTTGTTCATATGGAAACTAGTAAGAAGAAACATCTTCTCCTTCAGGTTCTTTATCTTCATCAGGCATTTGATTTTCGGTATCATCATTTATTTTTTTATTTTCATATGCATCCTTATCTATAATATACAGATACGTTTTTCCTTTTTTGTTTGGTTTGTAATCTTGATTATTGATGTCTCCATTCCATATAAATTTACATTTTTTATTTTGAATATTGAATTTTGCCTTATATAAAGATTGCCAATCATCATCCAAAAGCACATAGCATGTAAACAATTTTTTGTTTTCTTTTTTTGGCTTTTTTATTTGTATATTGTTAATTTCTTTATCTTTATATTCTAATTCTTCTAGATATTTTTGAATATCATTTTTAAAAGCTATTGTCTGATTTTCATTTAAAATATCAGAAATAGAATCTTCATTTTCAATTTCATAGTAGTAATTTAATTCTTTAATATTTTCATTGAAAACAGTATTTTGTAGTATTAGATAAGTTAAATATCCACCAATTAATAGAATAAGAATAGTAATATAGATAACTGTCTTTTTTGTAATTTTATCGTCCATAATCCATTTAAATTTCCTTTCTTTTATAAATATTTTAAGCATTCAGATTTTTTATTTATGTCTTATCTTTCATTTTCTTGATTAATATTTACAATGCTTTCAATTCTATCTTTTACTTGAGTAATAGCTCCAATTTGTGTTAATGGTGTATAAATTTTGAATATATTCCATCTTTTTACGCCAATATTGTTTTGACTTTTTTCTCCTTTTTCATCTAATTTAATAATCCATTTGTTAAATTTATCGTTTAAAACAGAATCGATTTTTTCAACTGAATAGTTATTATCTTTTGCATAACCTTCTTTAACTAACGTAAGTAATGTATCTGTGTTTTTAACAAGTTCATTGTTATCTAGTAAATAATATAAAACACTTTCTAAAAAGATTTTTTCTACTTCATTGTAAAGTGGGTCTGCTGGTTTAATAATAGTAGTAGATTTTTCTAAAATGAAATCTACACATTTATCTACAGATCCTAAATTCATTAATTCATCTAATTGATTTTTTCTTTCCATAATTTTTTCATTTTTTCCTTTCTCTTATATATATTTTAAGCATTCTACTTTTTCATTTTTCCAACGATTGTGCCAACCATTGTAATATTTCTTACCAGTCTTTCCGTATTTTTTATATCCGTTCATGTCGAGAGAGTATAAGTAATCATAAACTTTTGATACAAAAGTTTTATCATCCATTGTTGATTTAGCTCCAGAATCGACAATGATTTTTGGTGCTGTTCCGCTACCAGCCCAGTTAGAAAGTGAACAAGCCATACCTTTCACAGCATCATTTTTACCAGATATATCTATTCCTTTTTTCTTCAAATTGTTTTCGACTGGAACATAATAATTGTTATATTCAAATTCATCTTGTTTGATTGCAAAGTCATTAGGATCGTTTTTATAAGCCTGTTTCCAAGCATTATCTAGTCCTTTGTTATTTGCCAAATCTTTTTTATTCATATTCAAATAAGGAGCAAACATTGCGTATTTTGCATTGTCTTTTCCATAACAATAACTCAAGAATGTTTGTAGATCATAACGATTATCAAACTGATAATATCCCATTGCGTGGTATCCATCACCACTTGAAAATCCTTGTCCATAATTTTGTCCTGATTCAAATTTAGCAAAGAATTTGAACGCTTCAGATAAAGCCCCCTGTAATGTTTGATTTGTTGAACCAGTAGAAGGGTAGTTAGGAGAAGCGTATCCAAGAATCCTGCTGTTATTTGTATCATAACTTCTTTCTCTTACTGTATTAGATGTATTTCCTTCAACCGTATAGACTTTATTTCCTTCAACTTTTGTAACGATACCTACATGGGTTGAATCATTTTTATTTCCTTTGCAGAAGAAAATAAGTTTACCTCTTGCTGGTAAACCGCCACCACCATAATGAGAAGTATAATCAAACTGGTTTTTATCTTTGAACCATTTGACACCAGCATCACATGATTGAAATTTAGGAATAGCTGTATTTAGTATTCCTGCCTGATCAGCACACCAAGAAACAAAAGTTGCACACCAATTTGCACCATCAGCTTTACCTGTATACCATTGACGGTATTTATCTCCACCTTTTCTACCTGCAACACTGATACTTTCATTGACAGCTATTGTTACAAAGCTTTCCATTGTATCTGTGGTATCAACAGTTTTAGAGGAATCATCTTGCTGTTCTTCTTCAGATGCTCCCATTAACATGAAAGAACTGATTAGAATAATAAAAAGTAATAATGATGAACAACAAGAACCAATAATTAATTTCTTTTTCATAATCCTTGAATAAAAAAGAGCCAGAAGAGGCTCATTTATATTTATTTCTTGATTCTTTCAAAGAATCGTAGTTCATCAGGAGGAATTATAATCTGTGTTGTCATGGAAGTTTGAGTTCCAAACTTGGCATAGCATTCGCCAATCTTGGCAAACTGAATAAATTGCAATGCAGATTCTGGAAGAATTTTTGTACCTTTGAAATATTCTGTTTCACCAGCTATGTTAAAGAAAAATTGATAGCAGCTTTGGTTGATGATTACTTGACCTTCAGATTTAACTTCTGGTTTCAATACATCACTGATCTGTTGGGTAGCAACCGTAAGACCACCTATACGTTTACGAATACGTCGGCTAATTGAAGCAAAATATTTCATTACTTCTTGTAATTCAGGATCCATAATAACACCATATTCGTCAGCATAGATCTGTTTTCTAGTATCACTTTCATCACTGATAACCTGAGTCCAAATAAATGAAAGAATGTTGAAATATTGAGTCAGAAGAATTCTAGATCCTGTATTGTCTTGTAATCCTGAAATATCAAAATTAATCAATGGATTGTTCAAATTGATATTTGTAGGTCCATTAAACAGAATAGCATCTGCACCTACAGCAAGAGGTCGAATAAACGCAATACAATCACTAATTTTTTCTCTACAAGCCATGTCATTTGCATCTTCGCTTTCAATTTTCATTGTTTTAAGTTCATCATATAAATCTGATAAGATAGGATAATCATCATTTGAAAAATGTTCAACAATATATTCAGCAGATGTTTGATAGTCGATATTCATGATACGTTTATACGTTCTTTCTAGAGCTTCTTCTATCAGACTATCATGTAATAGACGTATGTCCTGTCTACCGCCTTTGCCTTTATAAGAATCAAAGAATACTCTCAAGAAACGGATGTGTGATGATAAAGGTTTGATGTCACTCAACGGAATTTTTTCATCTTCTTTTTCACTTTCTGGAACCGTTATACGAACATGTAAGGGATTGATACGTCCTTTATCACCGTCAGAACAATCTATGTTTTCACCGCCAAGAGCATAAGTCAGTTTCTTCAATTGAGTACCTTCAACATCAATAGAATACTGTTGATATCCAATTCCAAATCGTTGTGTGATAAGATGCATTAGATATGTGGTTTTTCCATATCCACTTGATCCAAATACAGCTTCATTTGAATTCGCACGATCATCTTTTCTAGTGAAATTATCATAGAATAAAACCCCATTCGTATCTTTGGTTGTTCCAATACAGATTGGGGGATAGCGATATATTACATCTTCATTTTTATCACGTCTTACTGTTGAATCATATAATGCTTCATGTGTAAAAGGGTACATATACCCAAGAGTATCTACTGTCGTCAATTGGTTATATTCAGGTACTTGATTTAAACACAACGGAGAGGATAAATTAAACATCTCCATAGGTCTATGCATTCCTTCTCTAAATTTAATATTTAATTGTGTTGCAAGATTATCAACATCTTTACACCTTTCTTTTAGTAATTCAGGAGAATCAGCAGTAATACGTATTGATACTAGAAAATAAATGGGTGTGCTACCTTCGGCACTAACTTCTCTGGTCATTTGATAGTTATTTTCCAATTCTTTGGAGATTACTGCCTGTTGAGAAGCATTCTTTTCTTTATTTAGGTTTTTATTTAAGTTATTGATTGTTTTATCAATATCCCTTTTAATTATATCATGAGGTGCCATTTCAAAGTGCAATGAAAAATCACAATATCTGAATGTTGCACAATATCCAAGCAATGCCATAGTTGGTTCAGACATAAATGTGTATATCCATTTAGTGCGAGTATAGACATTATCATTGATCGTCATTGTAGATGACAATCCTCTTTGAAGTATTCCAAGCTTATCAGGATAAATCAAATCCATTTTTCCATAATCCAAATCAAAATAAGAAGTACCAACAAACTCACTTTCAGTAGGATTATAATAATTATATACTGTATTCAGCATTTCCTGTGGGGTTGCTGGTTTTGTCTGTTGATAGTTATTTAAAATATTACATACGGTATTGATTTCGCTTTTTAAGACATCATAATTTTTGTTTTTTAAAATGATCATAAAGTTTCTGTCTACAAGCTCTCTTGTTACTGAAACTTCCTTTAGACGATTTTCATTATCGTTTAGAATCGAATACCTTTGACGATCAACATTGCTTCTCGTTACATTTAGGGTATTTTTCAATACTTCACAATCGTTTATATATCCTTCAACATCTGCAGGAACTTCATAAGAATAGATCATTCCTGAATTGATACTTTGAAGAAAAATCGTTGAAAATGCGTTAAGATAGGCATACTGATCGTTTTCTTTCATTCCCCAAATATTTGTACCAAGGACTTTTGCCATCAGGATAAAGTTATCATCGTTATCAATGAAGCACTGATATTCATCGCTCCATCTTGCTGGAATCGCTTCTTTTATATGTGCAACTTTCTTTGTATTTCTAGATTCATTTTTTTTATTCTCATTTTTTGCTTTGTTTTTTTCTTTTTTCTTTTTCGACTGGTTGGATTCTTTCTTCTTGAATAAACTCATATTCTATTTCTTCTTCCTCCTTTTCTACATTGATTTCTTTGTAATAAAGATAATTTTTAGGTTGATTTGTTAGAAAATTGAAAAAAAGTTTGATGTGTTCCAACATACTCAAATGATCAGGTAATTCAAAACAAAGGACAGCATAGAAAGCCATTGCACCAAAACCAATCATCAGAGCATAGAATTCACCGATTAACTTTTTTGATATATAAAAAGTTGCTAGAAAGATTATTGTAATTTTAAATACTTGATCTATTGATAAAAAGAAGATAAATTTTTCTTTTTTCTTTCCTTTGTTTATGATGATTTTTAAACTGTTAGGAGCTATCATTTATCTTTTCCTCCTTTTTTATTCTTGTCCGAATAAGTATTGCTGAATAAATCACTCATTGAATTGGTAGTTGTTTTTCTTACATTATTGGAATTAACATTTTGTCTTGTGCTTTGTGAAGTACTGCGAGTATATGTCTTTCCTGATGATGTACGGGTAGTGCTTCTATTTGAGTTAACTTTTCCAGAATTTGATTGGCTTTGACCTCTGTTAGGAGCATATCTAATATTTCTAGCACCTCTTTCAACAGTATCACCAATCTTTTTAGTCATTCTGTCTCTGATAGGGACACGTCCAACTCTGCCATCTTCAGCATTGCTTTTATCTCCCATAACAGCACCTACGATACCACCATGACGATTACCGTAGTTTGGATTTGCAACTGTATTTCCATCTTTATCTTTTGCATAAGGGTTTGTATCTTTTTTACCTAGAGCTACACGTGCAATGCCTTTTCCAACATCTTTAGCACCTTGTTTTGTATTTCTAAATGCACCTCCAATTCCACCGACTGTTTGACCTTGCATATTTTTATTACCGAAGAGTTTGCCACGAACACCACCAGTCAAATGTCCTGTCATATCATTGTGTCTACCCATTACTTTTTTACCAGCAGCCATCACTGCACCGCCACCAACTGAATTCCAAATTCCTTTCATTTGATTCATAGATTCCAAAAATCCTGCACCATATCCACCGATCATTGATTGGATAAAAGGTGGGGCAGAGATCACGACTGAAAAGGATGCAAAATACAAAATTAGTGATGCAATCGTATTAGCGACACCTGTTGCTTTGTTGTTAAGAATAGAAGATGAAATATTCATAAAAAACTGTAATAAAAAAAGCTGTGCAAAGTTTACAAGAAATGCTCCCATGATAGCATTCTTCCAAACGTTGAAAGCTTGAGGGTTTTGTTGATTTGTTAATGATAAACAGCATAAAGGACTTATAATATACCAAAATCCAATCATGATTATTCTCATTGCAATTTCAATCGACACATAACCCAATAAAATGACAAATATAACTAATCCTACAAGCGTACCGATATAACTGAAATCCCAAATATAATCTCCTGAATGTTCAACCATATAGTCATAGGCTTTTTTTGCCTGTGATTTACTAGATGGTACAGAATGAGTACCATAAGCTTCACTTTTGCCTTGATCATTAGCTTCAGGAAAATCATTATCTGTATCCCATTTACCTAACAAGTCAAAGTCATCTGAACCTTCAGTACCTCCAAAATGATAAGAACCGCTGGTATCCCAACGATAGTAAAAAGACCATCTGTCATATTTTCCTCTAGAAAAAAATGAGGAACTGGAACGACCGCTTTTATTAGAAGGCTCTCCATCATACCCACTCAATGCATCAGTTGAGTTTGTAATATAGTCATAGAATCTTTCAGCTCCTATATCCATTGTTTCATTTTTACCATTTGTTACATATGAAAAAACGGTATTGTTTTTTTCCATTCCACCAAAAGAGCATAGAACAGAAACAACTAGATTTTTTGAAAGATTAGTTTGCTGGTTTGACATTGTTTTTTTATTGTTTCCGCTACTTCCTGTATATTCCATTTGCATAAGGGCATTAGACGCATTTACACTAATGTTATTGACCATTGGAATAACATATTGCATTGAAATAGCAATAAAAAAACACATAATAGCACCAAAGATTTTCTTACTGGGATCAACATTGTCAGCATCCATCATAATTGCATAAAAAAGCTCCCAAGCAATTTTTGCAGGGAGAATTGAAATCATTAAAATAATACATGCCTTATATCCAGCATTGACCCACTCATTAGATAGAATGGAGAAGGGCAGAATTCCATTAAGTAATGCATTTAACAAAACGTTCAGTACATTTATAAGAGGTTTAATCATTTGCCACATTATGTATCTAAAAGTATTAGAAATACCATCAGAAGCAAAATCTAAAATTGCATAATACATTAGATCAATACACCTCCTAAAATAAATGTAATCAATATGACTGCAAGAAAAATAATTGATTTTTTAGGATTGTTTTTAATAAACTTAAACATGTTAATCATATAATTTTTATATTGGTTATTATGAGAGTTATTTATATTGTCGGTATCTGTTTTATTGGAATTTGTTTCATTCTCTATTGAATCCAACTTATCAACAATATCTTTGAAAATAGATTGCAGTAAGACTGTTTCACGTTCATAAGCATCAACAATTTCTTTTGTATCAACTTCAACATTTTTACTGTTTAATTCAATAAGCATTTTTTTAATTGAAGTGAGTGAATCGTTGACATTTGAATGATATTCTTTAATCATTTTCATGATTTCCTTTTCATCTTCTTCATTCATAAATGGAATATCATTATTGACTATGTTTATTTCAAAGCTCTTATATACCTCGTTGAATTGATAGATCATTGCTGGAATATTTCCTTTACAGTATTTATAGAATTTTTTGAATTTGTCATAATCATCATCAAATAATTCTCTTACCTTTGAAAAAACCATTTTACTGATTTTAATTTCACCTAATTCATCACGAATAGTTTTTTCATCAACTCCCAAAATAACAGCAAGATTATCCATTATTTTCCTCCTTTCAAAAAGTCAGATAAAACCGCTAGGGTTCTACCTGATCTATTTATTAAAGTAGTTACTGATTACTTCTACAATTGGCTTAGACAAGAAAATAATTGCTAAAGCAACCAATACACCTTTTGTTTTTTGCGAGTACATTTGGTCTTGTTGTACTTCGGCAAATGATTCTCTAACTTTATAATAAGAAATGATTGCAGGGAATGCGATTGTTGCACATGATTGAACAAATGTGTATCCATCAGTAAAAAATGGTCTGATTAGGTTATAAATAGGTGCAAATCCATTTGCAAATAAAATAGGCATAAAATTTCCTCCTTTCGTTTAAATAAAAAAGAGCCAACATGGCTCAATGACTAAAGCGTTGTAAATAGGGTGATAAACAAACCAACTAAAGCGTAAAGTCCTAATTTTTTTAATAAATCAGAAAGCTCCATGTCTTTTTTTGCAAAGTAGTGTACAACTTCTGCAATAGACATGAGAACAAAGAATGTTACTCCAAGAATTATGTTCGTAACCTTGACGTGCATTTTTTTCACCTCCTTTCAGGTATAAAAAAAGACAATCGTTGATTGTCTTATAGCTCTAGTATTTCCTTGTGGACACCTTCTATTTTGTAATAGATATGATTATAATATCTTCTTTTAAAAACAGCAGTTTCGTATTCATTAGCTGTAATGAATATAAGCTTTGATTCATTATATTCGTTTGTTTTAATGGAATAATGAAGTATAGGAATATATTTTTGAATGGTTTTATTTTCTAAAGTAATAACTTTTGTAAATAATGTCATTACTTTAGGATTTTCACCATATATACGTTTGTTTTTTTCTATATCTAATTTCTTTTCTAAATATTTAATTCTATCTAAATATTCTCTTTCTTCAATATGATATTGATTTATTTTATCGTTAAGAAATTCGATTTCTTCAAATGTTTTATCAATAAATTTTTGACTGTCATATCTCCTTATATAACTTATCCAATATTTTTTTGATTGATCAATGATGCTCATTTTCTATCCTCTTTTCTATTTTATTAAAAAGAGCCAACTTGGCTCTTTAGTTAAATGTAACATTAAATCCATTGCCATCAGGACTAACTGAATAACCATGAACTTTACCACTGTTCATCATACTTTCAGCATAGCTGTATGCTGAATTATATGAATCAATGGAATTACCACTAAAATATTTGTTATATTGGCTAGGATTAGTCGAAGTTCCTGAATTTGACTTGTTATGTGATGAGTTAGATGAATTAGAATTATCATTATTTTTATTATTATTGGTATTAGAATTATTTTCATTTGAAGTAGTAGGGGATGTAGGCTGATTATTTTCAACACTAACCGTTACTTTTTCCTCTAATCCATTTGCTTTTACATGTATGATAGTTTGACCGTTACCGATTGCTTTTACAAGACCATTTTCATTTACTGTTGCGATTCCTTCGTTTTCGGATGAATAAGTACATTTATTTTCTTTACCAGTAGTAGAAGCGTTTATTTGAACTTCCTGATTTACTTTTAAAGATACTGATTTATAAGATACAGATAGAGTAGGCTTATCATAAATATGTATGGTTGATGTAGCCTTATTTTTATTACCAGCTTCATCCTCAACAGTACAAGTAATTTTATATTTTCCTACTTTGTTCTTGATTTTTCCTTTATATTTAATTTTTAGATTTTCTTTCTTTGTTAGATTGTCATTAATTATAAATAATTTTTTTATACTGATCTTATCATCTATCGTATAATCTATATCTTTTTGATATTCGATTGTTGGCTTCTCTTTATCTTTAACGGTAACGTACAAAGGATAACTGTAATTATTAACCTTATATACCAGTTTTTGCTTTCCCATTTTATTTGCTGAAAAAGTAGGGCATTTAATTGTATAATTATCTATTGTAATTGTTTTTGAATTTTTATGTCTGTTGATGTCAGAGATACTGTAACTATCATAGCCTGTTACAAATTTAGTTGTATCAACATCCTTTTTTCCATAGTTGATTGTGATATTCTCTTGAAATTTCATTCTGTCTTCTTTAGAGTAAGGATCTTTAATCAAGTCAGTACATCCCGTTGTAAAAATCAGAATAAATAATATGATTATAGTTATTTTTATATATTTCATTTCAATCTCCTAAATTAATTGCATTCTTAATATTTATAAAGAAAAGTTCATTCTTTTCTCTATAAATATTAAGAGGTGGCTATTTGCCACCTCATGCATGTAAATTATTTTTTGCCTTTAAGAATAGGTTAGACTTTACGTCACTTTATTTTTTATTCATGGCTTTTTTTTCTAATAAATAGTAGAGAAAATGCAATTAAAGATAATACAGCAATTACAACATAGTAGTTAATACGAGCATCATCACCAGTTTTTACTTTTTTTGCAACTGGTAATAATTCATCATACATAACTACTTTTTGAGCAACTCCTGTATCTTTAACTGTAAATTGAATAGATTCAGCAACCTTGTAATTTTTAGGAGCAATTACTTCAGTTAATGTGTAAGTTTCTCCAGCAGTTAAGTTTTTGATCATATGAGGTTGTTTTCCTGAAGTCCATTCATCAATGACTTTACCATCTTTGTCGATAACTTGAAGTTTAGCACCTTCAAGTTCCTTCTTTGTTGTAATATCTTGTTTGCTGATTTCGATTTTTGTATCTTCATCAGTCATAGATAATACTGTATCTTTTCCTTCTTCAGCTGTGAATGTTTGTGTTTTGAAAGTAGCATATCCGTTAGGAGTTTTTGTTTCTTTCAATACATATTCTTCACCAGCTTCAAGACCTTGAATCATATGTCTTGTTTCATTACCATCAAGATCAATGTTTGTGTAAGTAGTAATACCATCTTTTACAAACTTTACAGTATAATCATCTTTTCCTTTGTTTTTAGCAATGCTGTATTGAACTGTTGAATCTTCTTCATCCATGTATGTTCCTTCAGCTTTACCATTTTCTTTTAATTGAGCTTTCATTTCATCAGTAACATCAAAGATATGTTGTCCTGAAATCCATTTGTCAATAATATTTTTAGTCTTATTAGAAGTGACTGTCATTTCAGCACCTTTTAATAAGTTACCTTTTTCATCAACTTTAGAAACTTCATTGATTGTATCAATCATTTCTACTTGTTGATTTTCTTTTTCATATGAAACTTCAAATTCAATGTCATTTGCTAGATTTAAACCTGTAGGAGCAAGGTCTTCATGTAGAGTATATTTCTTACCTTCAACAAGTCCAGTAGAATAATGTACTTTACCTTCAGAAATCCATTCATCTACAACATTACCGTCTTGATCAATGATTTGCATTAATGCACCAGTTACTTCATCACCACTTACTGTAGCTTTAGAAATTGTAACTTGTTTATCTTTCATTACTAATGTTTGATTTTCATCTTCACCAGCAGTAAATTCAATTTCTTTTGCTTGAACATATTCTTCAGGAGTTTTTGTTTCTCTTAGGATATATTTTTCACCAGCAACAAGTCCTTGAACTCTGTGAGTTGTTTCATTTCCTTTGATGTCGATATTAGCATAAGTTGTAACACCATCTTTAACTTGCATTAAAGTATAGTCGTCACGATCCTTATTTTTAGCAATACTGAACATAACCATAGAATCTTCATCATCCATATAATTTCCTTCAGCTTTTCCATTTTCTTCTAATTGAGCTTTGACATCTTTATCTAGATCAATGATATGTTGTCCAGTTACCCATTGATCAACGATATCTTTTGTTTTTTCTGATACGATAGATAAAGTTGCTTCTTTTACAGCTTTACCATCAACATCTGTTTTATTTACTTCTGTAACAGTATCAATCATTTCTACTGTTTGATTTTCTTTTTCTTTTGTTACTTCAAAAGTGAAATCATTTGCAAGATTGAATCCTAAAGGAGATAAATCTTCGTGCAATGTATAAGTTTTACCTTCTTCAAGTCCATTTGCAATATGAGATTTACCTTCACTGTACCATTCATCTACAACATTACCGTCTTCATCAATAATTTGCATATGAGCACCAGTGACTTCTTCTCCACCAACAGTTAATTTAGAAACTTTAACTTGTTTGTCTTTCATGTTGACTTTTTCATTTGCTTTTTCTTTTGAAACAGTAAATTCAATATCAGTTGATTTTACATATTCTTCAGGTGAAACAGTTTCAGAAAGGATATATGTTCTTCCTTCTTCTAATCCATTGATAAAATGAGAATCTTTTCCAGAAGTCCATTTGTCTACGACTTTTCCTGTTTCTTTATCAGTAACAGTGATTTCAGCACCTTCAACTTCTTTTTCACCTGTAACATCTGTTTTAGTAAATGATACTTGTTTGTCTTTCATTGTAACTGTTTCAAGTTCACTTGAATTTTTAACAGTAAACTTGATGTCTGTAGCTTTTACATAGTCTTTAGCTGTTACAGTTTCAGATAATGTATAAGTTTTACCAACAACTAATCCTTCAATAGAGTGTACTTTATCAGTAGAAGTCCATTGATCTACTACATTTCCATCTTCATCTGTAATTGTTAATTGAGCACCTTCAACTTCCTTGTCTCCAGTAACATCAGTTTTATTAAATTCAAAGTCAGTTGTTAAGTTTTCCACATCAAATGATTTGATGTAAGTTTTTGTTGTGTAATCAGATTGTTTAAATACAGCATCATATTTTGTTGTATCTAATACGCATCCATCTAAAGTTTTAACTTCTTGTAAGTAGTATTGAGCTTCTCCAACTCCCATAGGAAGATTAGAAATATCTAAATGTCCATCAGTTGATAAAGCATAGACACCGTTTCCTACTTCAGTACCAGAATTAACGATTGCTCCAGAATTTTCTGTTGTAATGACATCATCTTTAGCAAACATCAAACTTCCATCAACTGGACTATAAATGTTTTCTTTTGCTTTTAATACGAATTGAATTTTAGATAAGTCGCTTCTGTCAACTAAATCTACATCAGTATCAAGATCAGCAACTGTCTTGTTTAATTTGATTTGAGTTTTTGGTTGTTCATCACGAACTTTTACTGTATAGATTGGATCACCATCTTCATCTTTTGTATAGTCTAATAAACCGCTCATTTCAAATGATTGAGTTTTTCCTAGACCAATAAAACCAGTTGGAACTTTAACTTCTTCTAAATGATATTTACCAGCAAAGAATTGAAGTGGTAAGAATACTTCACCTTTTTCGTCATCATCATTTGTATATTCAGTTTTGACAACAACTACATTGTCACTGTTAGTAGTAAATGTATCATATTTCTTACCACCGACTTTTTGAGTGATGTATTGTCCTTTTTTATAGACAACATTACCACCATCTAAAATATCTTCATCAGCAACAATTTTAAATGATGCTGAATTTAATGATACAGTTTTACCTGTTTCTTCATCTTGTTTAACTAATTTTAATTGAGTTTCTACTGGACGGTTATTTAAAATGACCTTTTTAACTTTATCTTCATCCTTTTTGATTTCGCTCGTATCTTGAGTAACAGATACAGTAAAATCAGGATTTGTATAGAAATCCTTTGGGGTTACAGTTTCTCTAACTAAATATTCTCCATAAGGAAGTTCTTTAGTAATAGCCCATCCATCTTCTCCAGTTGTGATAGTGTCATATACTGTAGCATTGTCCCAACCGACATGATCAACTTCACTCTTTAATTTGAAAGTGAACTCAGCTCCTTGTAATCCTTTAACTACTTCAGACATACCATTTCTATATCCTGATTTAAAGATTTGGATTTTTTGTTTCTTGACTTTTTCAGTAACAACCATTTGATTTGCGTCATTACCAAATTGAAGTTTTGCACCTTGATATTCCTTAGTGATTTGAGAAACATAATTCGTATCTTTTTCAGTTGTAGTAACACCAGTTAAATTATCAGTTACATTCAATGTATTACCTTTTAATAGGTATCCTTTAGGAGCTTTAGTTTCTTCAATGGAAATAGTTCCTAGAGGTAATGTAATGGCTCCATTCTCATCAGTATAGAAATTATCACCAGATACTTTATTTGAATTTGAAAGTCTTGCAACATATCCTTTCTTTCCAGTTGAATATGTTACTTCTTTAGTAGCTATAACCCAAGTTCGTGTTGCTTTTTTTGGAAGGTCATCTTTTGTATAGTAACCGTCATAGTATTTTACAGTAAACTCCGCACCTTCAAGAGTAGCATCACCCTGTGGCATACCCTTAGTTTCGGCATCATTTTTTACTACTTCAATACCGATAGGGTCATTACCTGGTGTTTCATTGGAATTTGCTCTTACAGTTTGGTCTTTGACAACCGTAACACTGTACGTATTTTCATCAAGATCGTAACCTGTAGATGCTGTAATTTCTTTTACTGTATAATTACCTACAGGTAAGATAGATGATTTTGCATATCCATTTTTATCGGTTGTGATTTCATCTACTTTAACTCCGTCACTGTAGATACCATAAACAGCACCTTCTAACGAATAACATCCATTATTGTTTGTAATACCTTCATTTGCTGACTTTTTAATTAAATCGATCCATCCAAAATCTAGCCAGTCAACACTGTATCTCAATGAATCAACAGATTCTTGAGTCCATGATCCATGAGTTTGGTTTGAACCATTTCCATCAGAAATTGCCAATGCACAGAATTTTCCTTTTGCTGAACTGTTCAATGTTCCGCTAGTGTAATCTGTTGGACTGTTTTCTAGTGGAGCAGTTAGATAGAATGATTGACCACCCCATACAGTTGCAGTTCCACCAGTTTGTTGAGCTGAAGAACCAGCAATATGAATAGTCACATTACTTTGTAACGGCAACTGAACTGTTTCATTTGATGAAGCATTAAATGAGACAATATTTGTAGTTTGAATCATATTTGCTTTATCGAATGTAGCTTTTAATGATGCAGTATCTCCAGTTGAGAAGTTTGCTCCATTAGATGGATCAGGCAATCCTTCAACGTATTGCCATGTAGACTTTAATCCAATACCTGCTCTTTCAAGATCATCAATATTCGCACCGCACATGTCACCACTATAAGCTAAACTTAATAAAACATGTGTATATAAATACCCTGTTTCTGCTTCATTAAGTCCATCATCTTTTAAAGCTTGACCTTTGAAAAGACATTGTGCTGGACCACCAAAACCATAATATAAGAATTTTCTTACCATGACATTATTATTAATGACATTGGCAGCATAATTTCCTGAAGATGGTGTACGTTTACTTGCTTCCAAACAATATGACCACTGACCATTGTACTTACACATGTAAGTAGACCATTGCTTAGTGATCTGTGGACATTTACGTTTCCACCATTCAGGATAAGTTATAGATTTAATACGAGTAAATTCATGTGGAATCCCGCTGTCCCAAGCTTCTACTGTATTTGTGTTTCCTGCAGTAAAACACATAGACAGTACCATTCCTAGAACAACGAAAATTTTGGTTACTTTATTTAACCATTTCTTAAACTTCATTTTTCTTTCTCCCTTTCCGAATAATATTTATTTAAAAATTATTTTTGTTTAAACAAAAAGATGGAACTTGTTCCATCATCCTTCAGATGCAAGTTTATAGCATCTGTATACTTCTTTGAGACAGGCTTTATATTTGACAAATCAAAAGACCTTTGACAATAAAAAAAGACAATCTTTCGATTGCCTTATGGGTGAAACACCCATTTTTGCTTATGAATTTTTATCATTTTAATTTGTTTCCTTTCCTTACAGCTTTTATAATGATCAGTAATTTTTACTTTTTAAATTAAAAAGATGGAACAAGTTCCACCTCTCAACTACAATTCTATACTATCATTTTATCACGTCTATTTTTGAAATCTATTGACTTTTTTGTGTAATTTTTTTAAAACTTTTTTCATAAGAAAAAGATGGAAGTACAGCCATATTCCACCTTTTTTTGATTAGGACTTACATAATTATATTATTTTCTTAAAAACAAATATACTCCAAAAAACAAACAGTATTAAATATAATGCTAGTTCAAATGAAACAGTTCAGTTACCTTTACAATCCAATGTTACTATTCGTATTGCATATTCTTCAGCACAACAAAGACCGGTACAGTCCTTTTTTATTTATAAACATATAATTAATGCCCATATTAAATTGTTAGGATTATTAAAAATATTATTTAGTCGCACCGCAAGAACATTTGTATCCAGTTATAACAGTTTCATCATATGCTTGCTTAACAATTACAGTTTCATCATAAGCTGGTGTGACGGTTACAGTTTTTGTTTCTTGATGTGTTACAGCATCATGATGTTTAGTACCAACTTGTACTTTAGTAGAATGATAAGAATGTCCAAATTCTGCACTATGTATACCAGCTTGATCAGATGCTGCTTCTCCTTTTCCAAAATCTTGTCCACACACTTTACATACAACATGTGTTTCATAAACAGGTTCATCATATGCTTCCTTATCTACAACTGTGTACGTTTCCTGACGTGTTACAGCGTCATGATGTACTGTTTTTGTTACAGCATCATGATGTACTGTTTTCGTAATTGGAATATTATAGTTATGCTTATGTTCATCTCCTTTAGATGAAGATGAACTGTTACTACTGTTTGAACTGCTTGTGTTATTTCCAGAAGGTTTTGATGTACCACTGTTTGTTGTTGGCTTAGTTGCACTTGCACTTGATGAGCTGTTGACTGTTCCTTTATTTGATACAGGAGATGTACTTGCTACAGCATCATTCTTTGATACTTCAGCACTTGATTTCTTTGTGACAACTGTTTTCTTATTCCCGTTTTCATCAGTTACTACTTCAGTTACAGCAACTTCTCCTTTAGCAACAGCAGGAGCTTCAACTACATTGACTGTTAATTTCTTTGTAGCTTTATTTTTGTATTTATCTTGAATAGATACTTTTAATTCATATGATCCAATCGTATTAACATCAACTTTTGATGTATCAATCTTCCAGTCTTTGACATCACTGTAATCAGTGGCTTTTAAAAGCTCACCAAAATTTAATGTTGAAAGATCAGTATATTGGATAACATCAATACTTTCTGGTGCTTCGATTTCTGGTTTTGTTGTATCTTTGACTGTAACTTTTACAGTTGCTTTTTCTTTTTTATAGGTAAAGCTGATTTCATAGTTTCCAACTTTAGGATAGTCTTTTTCTTCTTTAGATACGACATTTCCGTTTTCATCTTTATTTGTGACTGTAACATATTTAAGATTGTCTTTTTCTTTTGTGTCCTTGATGATCTTATCGACATCACCTGATTTATTTGCATCTAAATAATCAGCTACATTTGTTGATACTCTTTGTCCAAATTCAGCTTTTACTTCATCAGAAGCCAACACCAATTCTTTTGAACTAGATGTATTTAAAATAACAGCCCCAGCACATCCAATGACCATTACACCAGCCAAACATCCTGCAATGATCTTTTTCTTTTTAGTGTTTAAGTATTTATCAATAATATTTTCTTTTTTGTTTTCCATAATTTTTCACTCCCATTTATGATTGAGCCAAGTTGGCTCTTTATTGAAAAGGACTTATATAATCACTTTTTTAAACAAAGATAATAGGGTAGTATTTCTTTTAATTAAAATCATTAATTTAATCCAATTGTGATTAATGCCTAATATTTTAGATTTTTATATTTTTCATTTTTTGAAATATTCTTTTTTATTTTGTAATTTGAATACTTCAAGAGCTTTATCTAAAGTTGTTTCTATGTAATTAAAACCATATTTTTCTTTATCAATAATTTCTTGTTCTGATTCTAAATCTTGTAATTTTTCAAACTGAACACTATAATCACAAAATACTGTGACACCGTCATGATATTCATAGAAAATCTTACATTCTCTTTCATTTCCAAAATGAGTAATACTTTTGCTAACCTCTTTCATGATTGTTTTACATCTATGATTTTTAGTGATATTTTGAACAGGAAAATTTTCATCAATGTTTTCCTGCACATATTTATATGCATCAATTAATGCCATTTTTAGTCCTCCTTATTTTTTAACTACAATACCAAAATATTTATGGTAGATTACGATAGTTTTCCTTTGATTTTTTATATCTAATGTAATGATTGTTGCTCATATGGTTTAGATATAATTAGGACTTACATTACTAACTTTAATTAATCATATGACTAATCGAAGGGAATTAAAAAACGATTGAACTACTGTGTGCAATATTGTTAGTATATATTTTTTTTGAACAATTATTGATTAAATTCTTAATAGTTAATGTCTAAACAAACTTTTATATTATTGAGCCAAGTTGGCTCTTTATTTAAATTATTAACTTTATAATTTTATTCCTGTAATACATGTAATAAATGCAGAGATAATTGCTAGACCCAAAGCAATAGCAATTACAATTATATTTTGAGTAAACATAGTTTTAATTACTATTTTTAAATATTCTGTTATCGGATCTTTTTCATTATTCATCTTCTACCATCTCCTCTAATATTTTTTCTAAAGCTCTTACTTTCTTCAATAATACATATCCATTCGTTTGTTTGAATTCTTTGCTTGATGTTATGATAGGGGTTGGATCTTTTCCAACAATAGCATCAGCTCCAAGTATTTCTTTACGTTCCTCTGGACTTTTACTTCTAATAAAATCAACCGCTTCTATTTCAATGATGACATCAAGCATTACCATAATTTTATCTCTTACTTCTTCGTACATAGGCTGTAGTTTTTCTTTTTCTACAAAACCGTGATAGAAGCTGGATCTTGAAACATCATATTTATCCAATTGTTTTTTCAAAGAGCCAGTATAAAATTTCTTGATAAGTTGAATTTTGTTATTTATAAATACGCTCATTTACTTCACCTCGCATTAGGAACACATTTTAATTTATATGAACAACTTGTTCCTTATCTACTTATATGTTATTCCTAATAAAGACAGAAGTCAAATCATATATTTATATAAAAAGGTGTTATGATAACACACCTTTTTATAGAGAAACTATTAATGAACCAAACGTTTACTAGTATTCCTTTCTAGGAACTCCTAGTATACATATTTTAGCATACCTAAAAAACGGTTTTCTCTACTTTTTTTCCACGATTAAAATTTGAAATCTTTTGAAAGTCGCATGGAATAAGGACTTTTTATTTTTATATATTTTAAATTTTTTTGATTCTCATTTAATCAACTACATTTTAAGTAGATTTTAAAAAGAGCCAGTTTGGCTCAATTATGAAGATATGTATTTAATGAATCAATAAAAATTGAAAAGAGCCAAGTTGGCTCTTTTGAATTTGAAATATATTCTACAGGTGGATTTCTGAAAGAATATACTTTTTAAGTTGATTGAATTAGATGGTTTCTTTTGATCAACTGTATGTTGGTTTTATCTATTTCTTCCAACTATAGCAATTATAGCATACCCCAAAAACGGTTTTCTCTACTTTTTTTCCACGATTGATTTTTTTAATCATCTGAAACTAGCATAAAATAAGGGTTTTTAAAAATCAAAAAAAATAAACTTTTTTTAAATATTATCAAATATGATGATGTAATTCTTATTTTTTACAATAAAAGAGCCAAGTTGGCTCTTTTAAAAAATACATACATAGACAAGCACATTATATGGATTGTTCGTCATTAATTTCTTCTGTTTCTTCATTTACGTGTTCTTCTTCAAACAGTTTATCATATTTATGAGGATCACTTACACATTTATTCATTGCATCCATCAATGGTTTTAAATCACTGTCATGCGCTAAAGCAAACAATTCATTTAAATCATTCGACAATAATTTATTTAGGTCTATGTCTAATCCTAATTCTCTTTCAGCAAATTGTTGGGAGAATAATATTGTTGTAATGGCATTTCCTTTATAGAAGGGTTGAATATCAAATAGCTTACTCATATTAAAAGAGAAAAGGGCAACTTTTTGATCTAACGAACATCTTTCATAATAATTCTTATCGAACCCTTGAAACACTTCATTAAATGCGAGATCAAAATTTTCTAAAGACATTGGTTCAATATAATGTTGAAAATCATCTTTGGTTGTTCCAACAAAATCTACTGTTCTGAACTTTCCAGCAAAATCATATAGATCTTCATAAATAAATTTATTGATTCCTTTTAGAAAATTGATTTTGTCATCTTCAGTTTCAAGTTTTATTTGATCAAGAACATTTTCTTTTTGTTCAATAAGCATAGCAGTTTTTATCTTTACAATGTTTTCTTCTTTAATTGCTAATTTTGATTCTGATTTTATATCCAATTTATTTTTTAAAGTATTAGTATGTTTATATTTTAAATCATTAAATCTTTTTAATTGATTTTCATAAGAAAAAAATGGATTGCTTAAATCCAATTTGTCGTGTTTTTCATTCATCTTTTTTGCCTCCAATTTAGTAAGTAAAACAAAAGAGCCAACTTGGCTCTTTTGAAAATGATTATGATTTTAATTCTTCTTGAAGTAAATCATCTAATGATTTAGTTCCTTCGATATATGGTTGAAATAAATCTTTGTCCTTTGAGTATCCATCTAAAGAGCAAAGTGAAGAAGCTGCTTCAACAATTTGTTTTCTTTCTTCTTTTGTTTTCATGATCTTTCCTCCTATTCATTTACAGCTTTTTTTAATGCTGAACTTGCCTTAAAAGCAGGGGATTTACTTGCTTTGATTTCAATTGTTTCACCAGTATGAGGATTTCTACCAGTACGAGCGCTTCTGTCTCTTACTTCAAAATTACCAAATCCCTTTAGAGAAACTTTGTCTCCTTTAACAAGTGCATCAGTAATTACGTCAGCAAAGCTTGTGATTACTTTGTCTACATCAGTTTTAGTCAGTTCAGTTTTTGAAGCAATAGCTTCTACTAATTCATTTTTTGTCATTAATAAATTCTCCTTTATCTTTGTTATATAACTATTATATTATAACAGTTGTGACAATTTCTAAACATTTTTTCTACTATGATGAAAGAGCCAACATGGCTCTTCTGTTAGATTTCAATAATGTCATCTTGTGTTTGTTCTTGATTTAACACTTGATTTTCTTTATCTTTCAGATAATCTAAAAAGCTTTCATCATTTGCGGATAAGCATTCAAATAGATTTTTAGCAGTAGCAATTCTAATAGCTTCATCAATGTTAATAGATATACTTTCTTTATAATATATTTCTTTAACTTGTTTTTTTGAAATTTCAAATATATTTTCATAAAATTCTATAAATGATGAAAGCTCGTTTACTTGATTATTATTTAAATATTCTTTACAGCAGTCAGAAACTGCATTTTGCATTGGATAGTTGCTTTCACTTTGTTCTATTAATTGATCTATCAGTTTTTTTTCTAATTTATTCATGAATATACTCCTTTTCTTTGGAAATTGAAAAGAGCCATATTGGCTCTTTTCAATGATTATTTGTATTAAATTTGAATATAAAAAGCAGAAATTCTTTTTAAAACTTCTACATTTGTAGTATAGCATATGTAAATCGACAAATCCTCTACTTTTTTTCCACGATAGATAAATTATTTAATTTATATGCTATATAGATGAAAAAGAGCCAAGTTGGCTCTTTTGCTAGATTTCGATAATGCTATTTTTAATTAAAAAGGGCTAAAGTAGCCCTTATTAAATTTCCAAATTATTTTCTTGTTCATCTTCTTCAAATTCATTAACATATTCTTTATACATTTCTTCGACATTAGATATTAAGTTTTCTATTTCAGGAAATGCTTTTACTATTTTACGTCTAGCTATTTGATAATCTAATATATATCTTGTTTGTGATTCCCAGTTGGTAATCATATCACTGTTATCATCAATATATTCAGGTATCAAATCTAACATATCATTTTTTTCAAATACATTTATTAACTGATTAATGCTATGGACTTTTGGAAAATCTATACCATTCATAAAAAGAATGTATTTTAATGTTAGTTCAACTGATTGCTGTAAATGATAACCTGCATAATTGAGCATGATTTCATCATCAAATGATTCATAGATATTTTTTGCTAGTATTAAGTTTTCTTTTGCAATATCTAGGTATGTTCTATCGCTCATATATGGTTACTCCTGTTTTCTTTATTTCATTTCTTAAATTGGCATCTACTGTAAAATTGTTCCAGTAATCATATGCCTTTGTAATAAAAGGAAAGTTGACTCTCTTATTTTTATCAAGTTCAAGATAAATATCGATGTCACTGTCAATGTGACAAGTAGGTTTTAAACTTGATCCAAAAATAATTATCTTTTTTATATTTTCATCCTTTTTTAATGAATTTAATATTTCTGATACATATTTTTGTTGGTTTGGGAAAATACGATCACAATGTTCAAAGGGTTGTTTTATACATACATGATATTTATATTTTTTCATAAGCATAACCTCCTTATAGATATTGTATCATAATAATTGATAAATAGATTAAAAGAATATTTTTCACTTACCATATTTTTTTACATCGTGTCACCACTAATTTAATATTAGAAAGGGTCAACTTAGCCCTTTATTAAATTTCTAAATCATCGTTTTCTTGTTCAAACTGTACATTTTCATATTGATTTTCTTTGATGTTTTCTTGTGTAATAATTGATGCTATTTGTTCTTCTATGATTTTCATTTGTAATGGATCATTGATAGAAACTGGTATATCAATAATATTTACTTCATTATCTGAATTCAATAAAATACCAACTTTTCCTTCATTAATGAAATTATTTTTTTCTTTAATATCATATATAAAGATATTATCCATATCTTTAACATGCAGTTTATCTAGTAAAGTAGCATACTGTCCAAGTGTAATTGCACTTTCATATACTATACCTTTTAAATTCTTATTTAATATATGTTTTTCTTTGAATTGTTCATTAATATTTTTAATCAATTCGTTTATTGTAGATTTATAATTTGATTCAAGAAAAGAAAAGTAGGGCGAAGAAATAAAATCATTGATTTCATTTACGAATTCATTCCTGAATGATTTATCTTTTATATTTTCAATAAGATATTCTTTTAAATTTTCCTTTTCATGATTATTAGAAGTCATTAAATCTGAATAGATTTCAATAGTATTAACTAAATTATTCATGATTATAACCCCATTGATGTTTCAATTTCATCAAGAGATAATTCGTATTCTTGATGATGTTCTTCTAAATCATATCCTTCAAGTTCTTGTTGCTGAATTCTTTCAACAGCAAGATCAATGAAATTGTTGAGTTCAACAGGGGTAATAGGTTTGACATATCCGTAAACTTTTAATGAAAGTTCGTCACTATCAGGTGCTTTTACTTCTACCATATTAAGCAATGCTTGACAGATCGTATATCCCGTTGTTCCTTTTGCTAGAAGTACTCTAACTCTGTCAGGATCAATTAATCCCATTTGCCCAATTAAAGAGAGTGAATCAGGAATTTCTGATATAACAGATAAAAGTATTTGCATCCGTTGATGATTATTGAGTTTATAAATATTCTTTTTTAGTGCAAGACATAGTTCTTTGCTTCCTTTATAGTTCATCCATATCATCCTTTCTTTCTATAAAGTCAAAATATTTAGTTTTCACAAAAAGAGCCAAACTGGCTCTTTTAAAATTTGATTTCTTGATTTTTCTACATCTTTTTATTGTAAGTATCAGATGAAAATTCAATTTTTTTATTCCAGTCAAGAATGTTGTCTAATTGTGATTGAAAATGTTTTAAATATTTAAAACGTATATTGTTTGGAAGTTCTTTATAAATAATATATTTATACTGCTCTGCGTGATTGCATTCCCATTCACTAACAGAGTGTTCTATTGCACATCCAAGTCTTTCTAGTTTTAAATTGGTATAGGCATCATGGCTTCTTTGTTTTGCCAATTCAATACATTTGTTTGTTAATTTATTTAGAAACTTTTTATTTTCAAATAGTTGAATTGAACAGTTATATAAATCTTTAAGAGATAATGATGTATCATTTTCAAAAGAATAAGTTAGGTCATATTCATTGATTTCGTGAGGTGCGGTGATTATATCTTTGTAATTTAAAATATGATTATTTCCTACTTTTCCATTGGTATATAAATTTAATTCATGCGGATAGATATTTCTTCGTAAGCTAGGAGAAAGTTCAATATCTAATTTACAATGGTCCTTTGATATATCTGAATCGTATTTGTAAATAAAGTTAAGCGTATTGGAATTTCTAGAAGAAAGCCATATTTTAATACTGCTTTTGTTATAATCAACATCATAATGTCCATTCAAAATAAAATTATTAAAAATATAGTCATTTACTTTTTTATTTGTACTATTATTTTTAATAAAATCTATTAGATCCTGCAAATTTTTTTCAAGAATAAATTTTGATGTATTTCTTCTTATTGGTGTAAAAATAGGGGAACCTAATTGATTATTTTCTTTATCAGCTCTTGCTATTTTGCATACATTGATTGCCAATTCTAAATATTCATTGTAATTTTCTATATATCCTACAAGACAATCATTTAAATCAACGATCACAAAATTTTTTTGTATCAATTTATTCATAAGATTGACCGATAATTCTTTTTCATTTGAGCTATATGATATTTTTGCAACATACAAAGGTTTAAAAGTGCTAGTTGATGCAGTTGTATAATTTATTTTCATAGCTTTTCCTTCTTATAATTTAGAAAGAGCCAAGTTGGCTCTTTGTTATATTTCTAGTACATATTCATCTTCTTGTTCTTCATATTGATTATTTTCTTCTTCATTTGTAACTTTTTCAAATACTTCATACATAGCTTGTTTTTTAATTTCTTCACAACGTTCAATATCTCTATGAATTTCATGATAACGTTTATTTATTTCATTAATTTCATCTAATTTGTCATCTAAAATTGATTGAATACTAGAGGGGTTTTTCATCAATTTAAAAGGCAGTTCTTCAAAAAAAGAGAGAGTTTGAATAATGTTATTTTTATCAATTTCATCATATACAATATCTAATTGGGATACTTGCTCATTATATATTTCACCGAGTTCTTTTAATGATTTTAAACTATTGATTTTTAATTTAGCATCTTCATTTTCTAACAGTGAATTTAAATAAGTTCTGATGTTTTTTTTATGAGCTATATCATTCATGACATCTAGTTTTTCATTTTCCAGTTTATGTTTTTTTATAAACTGGAAGAAATGTGTTTCTTGATTTAGAAGATCTTTAAGTTTTGTTTTGCTGACATTTATTTGTTTATCAAGCTCATTAAGTGTGTTGTTTATTTCATCATTACTTTTGTATGCTAAATCTTTTGGAGAGATATTATTTTCTGATAATTTAATTACATCCTTATTATGGTTTAATAAAAATTTATAATGTGCTATATCTGTATCAATGTCCTCTAGATTTACAGGCTTTAAAATACAATAGCTTTTTAAATATTCTCTAAAATCTTCTCTATCAAAATTTAATCGTTTGTAATCAATTTTTTCATTTTGAACATGTGAATTTTGATAATAGTCATTATATTTAGATATGAATATTTCTTGGGATTTTGTTATCTTATACATGTCATTGAAATAAGAAGCGATAAGTTCCTTGTTATTTTTTAGCATATCTGCATTATCTAATTCAACTGAATATTCAGCAAATAGTTCACGTAAATTTTTTTCTGCTTCAGGGTACAGTAAATAGGTATCCTTAATTTCATTTTTATATAGTCTTTCAACATTTTCAGGTAAATGTGTCAATCTAAATTGTTCACAGGTTTGCATTTCCCAATTTTCAACATCCATACCACCGTTTGATCCATACATATATTGGTCATAGGCTTCACCAGCATCATATTCGGCAATTTCTTTCATGGCATTTATTACTGCTGTTTTTACATCTTTATCTAGCAAAATTGTATCATCTGTTCTTTCAAGTAAATCGTTTGGTAATTTAGGAGGATATTTGTCTAAATATTCTTTTATATAAGATAACACATACTTTTTGGTTGGTTTATTTTCTTTTAACAGATCTTCCATTTTTTCATTGATCATATTGAGTCCTTGTTCATCAACTTGTTTATATTCAAACAAAGGTATCTTTTCTATACGGTCATTATCTAGGTATTCAATCCATATATCAGTATCAGAATTCGCTAGGCTGTTTCCCAAGCGGTCACCTTCAGGATAACTAATAACAATTTTAGTTTCATTATTAGAAGAAAGACGAATCGTTTCTTTATCTTCAATATAAAAATCTGTAGAGTTTTCTATAAATTCATGTTTGAATTCTTCGCTGGGGAAAAGCTCTTTGATACGTGCAAGTGCAACATTTTCATTGATATTAGATCCTTTCAAGGTAGATACTAACTTATTTATTTTTTTATTTAACAATTCATTCATTTTATTTTTTCCTTTCCTGATAGATTTAAAAGAGCCAAGTTGGCTCATTGTTCTAATTCATAATCATTTTCTTTTTGTGATTGTTGAAGTTCCTGTTCATCATTACCAAAAATTTCTTCATAAAGATTGATTTTTTCATTGTTATTATCAACAGGGACAATATGATAATCTGTAATTGTTTCTAATGTCACATTATCAGGAACATAATGATACATATTCCCATAGCATCTTAAAACCAAATCTCCTAACTCATTAAATTTTAGATCTATTCCCGAATGAATATCAGCAGTTTCAAAAATATTTTCCAATGTATTATGAAGATTATCATTATAGTCATCCATTATTCTATTTTTATGTCCTACATCAGCATAATGAGGGAAGATATAACATTTATAATCAGGAACATACTTATTAAGAAAAATTTGAAAATGTTCGATTTCATTATTATGTTTTATTTCATCCTCTTGATTAGTAACATCACCAAGCATTTTAGTTGTAAGATAGGCTGTACCATCAATACTTGTTAATTTAAGTGTCTTCAGTTCACTATTTTTATCATGAAATTTTTTAAATACTAGGAATTCATTATCATATTTATTTTGTTCAATAGATTCAGCAAATTTTTGATAGGGCATCTTTAAAAAATCTAATGAGCATTTTATCCAGCCTTTGAATGATTTTTTTTCTTCTTCATCCATATTTGAGCCTATATTATTTTCAGCAAACTGTAGATAGTCATTAATGAGTTTTGCTCTAAAATGATTGACATCTAATTCTTCTACACGTTCATTATAGTCATTCCAAAACTCAATATTTGTTTTATTATCATAGCCTTGTACGATTGTATATTTATTATAAGAGGCATTTTCTTTTACATCTTTTAAGATTGCATTGGTATAATTTTTAATATTGAGTTCTTTGTTTTCATTGTTTAATTTATCATATGTTTTAAAAAATTGTTCATTTGACATATCTATTAAATCAGAACATTTTTCAATTATCATACCTAATACATTCATATTTTCTTCAGGACAAGTGATTTTTTGTGCTTCACAGAGTAAATGATTTAAAACTTCGGATTTAAAAACATCACAACTATCATTTATAAATCTAAAACCCACATCTTCTATTGGAGGATAATTGGAATGTCTTTTTAAGATTTTATCAACAAATTCTTCATCATCCATATCATGGATTTGAATGACCATTCTTGTCCAGTCAATAAAGTTTTTATAACTTTCTTCATCCTTACTGTTAATATTTGCTTCAGCATGATAAAACCATCTAGTTTCTATTTCTTTTTTTAGTTCTTTAATTGATGATTCATAAACTTGATCATTATTTCCAAAGGCAAAATTTTTATAATATAAAATAGTTCTACTAAATGGTTTTTCCATTGTATTTTCTTCTACTACTTCAAAATCATCTTCTCCTAAAATTAAAGCAAGAGAACTACCATTTTCCCATTGCATATGAATTGTACCTTCATCATCTACAAATTTTACTGTTCCAATCGTTCCTTCAGGAACAGGTTTTGTTTGATCGTTCATATGATTTAGTTTTATTTTTGTTCCTTCAGGAAACCAAATTTTAGAAAGTTCCTTTTTATTTTCATCCATTTTTAAATTCTCCTTTTTAAATATTTAAAAAGAGCCAAGTTGGCTCTTTTATATTTCTAAATCACTTTCAACATCTAATTCTTCATTAGTTTTTGAAATTTCAAAAACGTCTATATATTCTTCAAATTGAGTATTATCATTCAGTTCTTCAATATTTAATTTTTTTTCACCGAATAGATAGGGCATTATATCCATATAATAATCAAGGTTATGTGTTTTTACATATTCGTACATTTGAATGTAATTCATATTTGAAGTGTCAACATGATGTGTGTATGCTAATTTAAGTGATAAGTCTTTAAATATGTATTTTTCATAATATCCATTAAGATCGTTAATTAAATTTGCAATACCAATTTCATCTATATCATAGGGTGGGTGAGTTTCTATGTTTGTATCCTCTGAATCAAAAAAATACAAGTTATCATCAATTATTTTATATGTTAGATTGAAATAATTCATGAACTCTTTTAGTGTCAATTTTTTGTCTGATTGGCTTATATTAGATAAATCTCTTTTAACTTGACTTTTGGTAAAACATGCTCTATCATAATTTTCAGATAGAGCATATTCAACATCTTTGGGTAATGAGAACCCTATAGATCTTATATGCTCTATTTTATTTTTATAAAACATTTTATCTGCATTATATGTTTTTTCAATTAAATTAGATAAACGCTCTTTCTCGTAAATTGAAGTAATTTCATTAATAAGAATAGCATCTCTGCCCATTTTCTTATTAAATCTTACTACAGCAATAATAGGATTGTTTTCGTCATCCACTTCATTTAAAACAATTATTTTGCTGGTATCATGTGATAGTGAGTCGAAAGCAAATATACTGTTTTGAATCATTTCTTCACTGTCACTAACAAAAGCATAACCAATGTCATGTTTCTCTTTGATTTTTATTACTGTTGAAACATTGATTAAAATTGGATTGGTGATGTTACTATTGATATAATCTAAACATTTACTGTTGCTTGAAATTACCATTGGGAAACGGGTATCATATCTACCACTCATTAATTCAATCAACTGTTTGTCAAAACTTTCTATAGTTCCATTCTCTTTTATGATAGATTTGTTTATTCTTCTAATTTTATCTAACTCATTCATTTTATAGATTCCTTTCTATTAAAACTAAAAAGAGCCAACTTGGCTCTTTTTTTATATTTCTAGTTCATCATCTTGTTGTATGTCTTCAATTTCTAAATCATTATTAAAGAATTGGTCTAATAATTCCAAGTTTCCCATATCAGAAATAGGTGATTGAATGAATGTAATATTATTATTTTGATAATCATTTTCGATATACATTTTAGTAATAAATTCGCTTAAATCTTCAAGTGTTATTCTTTCACCAACTTCATCTTCAACATCATATTGATAGATTTCTTTAGCATGTTCTACAATACCTTTTATATTTTCAAAATCAACAGTAGGGTAATTTTCTGTTAAATATTCCATTGTTCTATATCTTTCATAATCCATTTTTTCAGCAGTTTTATTGGCATAAAAAGATTTGGCTGTATCATGATCTTCGGTATATACAAGACTATAAGCCCAACTGTTATTTTCTTTGTTGATGTCACAAGCAACATTATAGAACCCTGATTTATCATTTTTTAATAATGCTACATTTGTTTCTTCATCACGTTTTAAAACAGTAAATGTTGTACCATCATTTAAAATCAATTTACCATTCTGTAATGAGTTATTTAAATTTGAGAGAATTTCATTTTTATTGATACCGCAATAATATGACAAATCTTCTAATGCTTCTGTATGATCAGAAAACCAGTCAGCTATTTTTGTATTAATATTTTTATTGTGATGAACTTTAACGTCATTATGTTCAAATTCATATGTTTTATTATTTTCTAAACATTCAATAATTGTGTTGAACTCTTTAATTATGTCATAATACATTTTTTCTATTTCTTTAGAATCTTCATGCAATTTACTTATATCATTAGTACAAGGAATTACATCAGTAGAATTGTATCTATCAACTGCGTGTTCGCTTGAATCAAAATCATTATAGTTCATCATAATTTGTGATTTAAGCATTTCTATGGCTTCTATTTTTGATAGATCAAAGGTTAGGTCGGTAAATTCATTTCCTATGCATTCTCCTAATGGTGAAGTCATTTCAATATAGAAATCTGTGGAATTAGCTGAATATTTACAATTTAAATTTTTTAAAGCTTCAAAAACTTCATAAAATCTATCATGATTAATATGTTTATAAAGTTTTCCTTTGGTTTTAAAGGAAGATGGTGGTAAGGTATATTCTCCTGTACGAATTGAAACAGAGAAAGGCTTATCATCATTTCCAATTATGTTAATCATATATTTAGTGTCCATTTTTTATCCTTCTTTCTTTAACTATTAAAAGAGCCAAGTTGGCTCTTTTTAAAGTTCTATTTGATTGTCTTGTTCAATTTCTTCTGTGTTTTCATGTTCAATGATATTTTCTTGATAAAGAGCATCAAAATAATCCGCTTTAAATACTTCTTTTGCAAATTCAAGATGTTTTTCATTGTAGCAAGTAAAATCACGATCCGCTGCTAGGGTATCTTTTCCATTACAAGTTACTACTTTTGGAAAATTTTCATGAGATTCTTTGACTTCCATATCTTTATCTTCATCAAATATATTTTGAAAATAATTGTTTTTTAAATCATGATAATCACCAAACTGGCTATATTCATCAATATAGCCAATGTTATAAATTGTCCTTAAATTAAAATCAATTTGTTTTGTATCTTCATCATATTCGCAATAGGTAAGCATATCACTTGCTTCAAGAAGAGAAATTACATGATTGAATTCACTATTATTAAGGTGATATTGTTCTTGAATATCTTTTTTATCACATATCCAATTACACGAAAAAGATTTTTCCATGGCATGATAAATAATCATGTCTTTTATATAGGAATAGTACAGTTCCATAGAATCTTGCAATGTAACATTCAATGATTCTAAACTTTTTTTAAGATTTGTAGCATCATCAATAAAATATTCTAAAGGATGTACAGAATTTATTTTTTCATATCTTTCCTTTGCCCATTCGTTGATGCTTAAAGATTGGATTTCATCATATATTCTATTTTGAAGATTTTTGATAATATGTGTCATTGAATCATGAGGATCATCAATATCTATTGAAAGCCATAGCCTTTTGAGATTACTGAAACCAATACCTAAATTTACTGTCTTATTATCAATATAACATTTAACATTGTCTTTTTTTAAGTCGTGTGAAAGCACTTTTATCTTTTCTTGAATACTATTTTTGTTTAGAAGCTCATAGTCTAATTTATCGTTTATTTTAGAGAATTCTTCTTTGCTTATCCTTTTTTGAATTAGATCTTTTAATGATTTAGTTGTTTTTCTATATCCACTATTAGTTTTAGTTCTAGTACTAAGTTCATTGTTATCTAAATCAAAATTTTCAATAATATCACATTTTGTTTTTTTCTTTAATGAATTCATGAGACTATTTATTTTATCCTGATCTTCAATACATGAGAAGAAATATATAGAAAATTCATCATTAGAATAAGCTTTACTTACAGCGTCAACACCAAATTCTTTAGTTAGTTTTAAAAATTCTTCTTCATATTCATTTTTGAATAAAATACTGTTTTGTGTTTCTTTATATTCCATTTAAATGTTCCTTTCTAATTAATATAATAAAAGAGCCAAGTTGGCTCTTTTACAAAGTTTGTGCATCATGTTCATTGATTTCTTCATTTTGTTCGTTTTCTACTGGTTCATTTTTTGAATCATAACTATTGTGTACTTTTAAAACAGTATAACGTTCAGGATGTTCTTTCATGATTTCTCTTTTTCTAGCATTTTCTTCATAATAATGTTTTACTTGCAAAAGCTGGTTAAGATCATTTATTTTTAACTGTTCATGTCCTTTAAGGTTGAATTTTACACTTTTAATATCAAATGCTTTTTCTTCAATACTTTCATTTCCTGATATTTTAAAAAGAGATTTATTTTTATATGCTTCAATTATTTTATTGGAAGCTGTTTTTCCAGCATCATCTAAATCAAGCAATAGTCTTATTTTTTTAATATCTTTGAGTTCTTCATTATTTTTAAGATTGTATTTCAAAGTTGATAGGGCACAACCACAACCTGATGATGCAAGGATATGAGCGTTAGGATTATCTTTGGTTAAAGTAGCATAACTCAATCCATCAATAACTGCTTCAGTAACAACCAATGTATCTGTAGGAATAGGGCATTTGTAAAAGAATCCATTTTGCTTATTTGAACCATAGACATCTAATTGAAATTTAGTTTCTCCTGTTCCTCTTCGACAACCAAAAACAGGCTTTTCTTTATTTTCTAAATCGTATGATATAAATACAGCGTTATGAAAAGTATCTTCAAATAACAAATGCTTATTTATTAGATCCTCAACCAAATCTTTATCTAAACATCTTTTATGTGTTAAATAATCAATTACTGTTTGATTGTTTTCATTGGCAATAGGAAGAACAAATTCTTTTTGTCGATATGTTTCTTCAAGTTCTTCATCATATAAATAAATATCCTTATCAATTCCATCATATTTTGTGTAATAAAAATCTAAAAGTTTAGCAAGTCCTTCAGCTTTAGAGAATTGATTATACTCACAATAAAAGTCAACCACATTGAGAGGTTGACTTCCTGTTCTTGCATTCCAAAATACTCTGTTTGACTTTAAATCAAATACCATTGAACTATGTTCTTTTGCTTTCAAATATCTTTGATTGCTTCTAGCACGTTCCATATTAAGATTTAAAATATTTGTTGCTACATCTATACAACGAAGATTTGATAAAAGTTTTTCTACATTCTCTTTTCTAAAAGCTTTTTCATTAATAACATGCTCATTATCCTGAACTAATTGAATGGTCTCTTTCATAGTAAGTATCCTTTCTTTGTTTCTAGATAAAATAAAAGAGCCAACTTAGCTCTTTTATTTATTTGGGAGAGGACTCAATAAATGAGATTGATTTGATTATAAACGAACTTGAAAATATCATTTAAGAGTCCACAAAGTTGAAAGGTCATTTACATAACTTTCAACTATAGATATTTTACTATATATAAATAACCGTTTTCTCTACTTTTTTTCCACGAAAAGTGAATATTTGCTGAATATCGCTGAATATTTTGAATATTTTCTATAATTTTCTTCTTTATACCAAAAAAGAGCTTGATGACAGTTCAATCTTGGATTTTAAAAAAGGAAGTTTTTATCAGTTAAGAATGATGATTACAAGACTTGATTTTTAATCTTAACTAATAAAAATGGAATATGAAAAAATCAGGTTGGACTATGGAGAGATCCAACCATCTGTATAATAGCACTAACTGAAAAATTATTTCTCAACTTTTTTTCCAAAATAAAAAAGAGCCAACTTGGCTCTTTTGAGAAAAATTGGGAGGGTTTCTATGATTATAGAACCCTTGAAAAGATAAATGTTTAAATCAACTGTTAAATTGATTTAACATAGTTAAAAGATTGCTGTTCTTTTAACCATTATTAGTATAGCATACGGTAATAAATAAAATCTCAACTTTTTTTCCACGTATTTAGAAAAATCTTTCAGATTTTATGAAATATATTATTATTGTTATAATTTGTCGAAATATGGTTTATATTATGATATAATTTTAAAGCACTTAAGTGCCTATGGAGGATCTAGCATGTTAAAACATCATACTAGGAGACTAGCATTGATGTGACTTTAAGAGAGGATTAAATGGAATATTTAATTATTCTTTATTTAATTCTAGTTATTACCGCTTTTATATTAAAGTAGCTTTAACTGCTTAAGTCTATTGATGCTAGTATCCAAAATAGCGAAAAAGGAAGAACGGCAATTCTTCCTTTTTCATTTAGTCTATTAATGCTAGTCCAACGACTACACATATAGTATAGCATATTTAATTTAAAATAAAAGATTTAAAAATAAATTTAAGAATTCATTCATACACGTTGATAGTAGAAAATATTATTTTTATTAATTTTGAGAATATTGTTTATATTCAAAATAGTGAAAAAGGAAGAATTGAAGTACTTCCTTTCTCTTAATACACTTTGCTAGTCCAATGACTGCACCAATAGTATATCATAATTATTCAATTTTTTTATTTCAATTCTATAAAATAATTGTCATAACAGTACATGCCAATATTCAAGATTGTTAAATTTTGTTCAATAGTTTTGATGAAGTTCAACGAATTATAACCGTTACTGTAAGTCATACCAGTAATAAGGGGAATTAGTATAATTGAAAGAATCGTTGCAACAGACACACAAAAAAATATTAACAATATGGATGTGTTATAGCCCTCACCTTCTAAATACTTTTTGTACATGTCGCCAAGTAAATATAATATTATTAAGTGAACAAAATATGCTAGTATACTTTGCTGTGCTGGTTGAACAGGATAATCCTGAGAATACACAACAAATAATGATACTATTAGACTAATGATAAAGTTTTTTGCAAATTTAAGCATTAATATCCTTCCTTTCTTTTTCATTAATTAGCTTAATATTTAGTTTTCATTTTTCAAACTTCTTACTTATTATATATTTCATTTATTTTTCTGAGAAGTCTTGGATAGGTTTCATATAATTTTTTTTAAGTTTTCATAAAAACACTCCTTTCTTTTATTAGCAATATACAATAAAGCATTCATTTGTTATACTCATGGCATTTTAAAATAAAAAAAGAGCCAAGTTGGCTCTTTTTGTGTATAAGATTATATTGTAATTATTAACGATAATGTATTTAATAACATATGAATTGCTATAGGTTTCATTATATTATAATTACTTTTTATATATATTGTATTTGTGATTACATAAAATATAAAATAGTTGATCAATGAAAATATAACTTTGTAATTTAGTGCTGTAATTTCAGTAATACAATGGAAACTGGCAAATAATAAGGCAACTATGATTGTTTTAATAACTTTATGTTCTTTAAGAAATTTGGTATTTTTAAAAATTTGTGATTTAAACAGTAATTCTTCAACAAATGGCAATAATAATATCGTGATTAATCCCATGATATAAGGGTGTTGAGCAAATAAAAAACTAATAATGTTATTGTTTACAGTTGTTTGTTTAAAAATAACTACTGATAGGAATGTTAAAGCAATATTGATTACAAAAATAATAAATGTTGTTATTGTTGTTATTAATGCTCCTGTTCCAAGTACCTCATTAATTTGTTCAATTACATTATCAAATTCTTTTCTTGAAATTCTGATCATAAAAAAGAAAAGAATAAGAGATATGACTAAACGAGTATATATTTGATACTTTGAAGGAGTGAAAGATATTATTAAACTTCCAAAAAGTAAATATCCGATAAAATATAATAATAGTGAACTTAATATAGTATGTTTTTCTATGTAATTATTGATTTTCTTCATTTTTATATGTCCTTTCATGATATAAATTCTAAAAATAATACAAAACCGGCAAATATAGCAAAAGGTTTCATTACACTTAGAGCAAAAATTAGATTAGGGTCTTTAGAATTGTCAAAGAAAAAATAAATTAAATAAAATATAAGAAATAAATCCGATATTTTTCCTAATATAAAAATTTTTTTAGTCATCTTGTTGTGTTTTTTTGCTTTTTCATATTCATCAATACTCTCAATAGATAATAAACCAAATAAAATTATAAATAAGGCTTTAATCATTATTTCTCTCCTTCTTTTCTTATAAAGAATAAATAATTTTCAACAAAATTGGCTATTCTTATATTGCAATTTAATTTTTAAAATAGACAAAGCGATTATGTTTGTATAACCAGTAATCTTTTATAGTATTCAAAATGAGCGTTATAATTTGTCCAATAAATTCTAATATTGCATAATACTCTGGTATATTAAATGACGTTTCAATATCAAATGTTGGTGTTTTTATGCATAAACAACATACTATGTACAAAATTATTAGACGAAATAGGAATGTTATATATTTGATCATTACTTTTTTTCTTAAAACAAATTCTTGAAACAATCCAACAGACATAATGAATAAAGCATAACTAGTTATTGCTTTAAGAAAAAAAGATGTGATGAAAACGTCAGAAAGATAAACTTGATAAGTACCTGTTATCATAATGTTCATACCATAGACGCTCATTAATAACATGTACATCATTACAAAGTGTAATGGTATTTTCAGTGAGTTTTTCATAAAACTTATTAAATTATTGCAAAATAAAAGCAGACTACTAACTTGACAAGTTTGTAGCTTTAATGAGATTTCAGGAGATAAGTTATTTCCATATCCCAAATTATATTTTGTTCCATTAGATCCAATATAGCTGCATTGAGTAATTTTCTTATCTTTTAACTTCATTTTTATTTTCCTTCTTTCTTTATTTTTTAGTTAAATTTTTATATACGTCAATGAAGTAAATAGAGTGTCAAAAAGAATACGATATTACAAAATAATAATGTTAAGATTCTTTTTATTAGAAAATTTGTCCATAATGGTTTTCTCTTGATCGTAACTATAGATACTAATGTAAAGATAAAATCAATAATTAGTAATAGTGTTATTTGTTGATTTTGATTCATTTTCATTATTTCCCTTCCTTCCATAAAAGTTTTTGTCCGCAATTTGAACAGTAATTCATTCCTAATTGCACATCTAGTTTGCATTTAGGACAAGCACCTGTAATCCATTCTCCATAAGATGGATTACCGCCATAGCATTTCAAATTTTCATCTCTAATATAAAGTGGTACACATGATTGTTTATTTACTTTGTAATCACATAATTCAGCAAATTCCTGTTCATTAAGATCAAGCGCTTTTGCTATAGTTAATAAATAATCAATACGAGGGTTCTTTGTTTTTTTGTTAAGTATTTTTCCTAAATTGGATTCATTAAGACCTGTCCTTTTGCTTAGTTGATAGACAGTTATTCTTTTGTGCTTTAAATATTTAATTAGAAATAAAGTGTTCATTTTCTACTCCTTTTATGAAATGATTAATATTGAATACTGTTATTTTATACAGTATAATTTAGTTATAATTAGTGAAATGAGGTAATGATTTTGAATAAAGATCTTCTGTTTAAATATTTAGATGATACATATAATAAAAATAAACATCTTTTTACTTATAGGTACTTTAAAGCTATAAAGAAAATCTTTAATAATATTGAAGTCAGTGAGCAATTGACCGATTTAGCTTTAATTAAAACTTTAAATCCTTATACTCAAGATTATGATTTAGGTGATTTTGGTCTGTATCATATTGATTTTAATATCAAACATCTTTTATATCTTATAGATAACGACCAAATTCAACTCGAATCATATGAAAGCAGCAAAGTTAATTTTAATATGATTTATCATGAATATCCTGATTTTTTCAACATATCTGTAAATTATAATTCTAAAATCATAGTCACTGATTTTATTACAAAGGATTGTTATTATACAATCATTGATGGTAATCATACTTTTGAAAAGTATTTGCTAGAAAATAAACAGTTTAATATTTATTATTTGCCTTTTTATCAAATTCCTAGATCTTGTTACTGTAATGATTTTAGCTATGTATTTCATTATATAATCAATGAATTTTATTTAATTTTCTATGAAGAACAGGATATTAATCGCAAAAAACAACTGATTAAAAACTCAAAAATATTCTTTATGGTAAAAGAATTACTTTGATTTTTTAGCGCTTCCAATCACAATAAAATGACATTGCTTTTTCTTCAATTTTTTTAATTCTCTTTTTTCTTTAGAATTTAGTACATCTGAATATGTGCTATATAAATCTATTACTTCTTCAACTTGTTTTTTATGCATTGTTGCTTTCAACCACTGAAACTCATTTTCTCTCCAATTATTTAGTTCTTCTTTGATTATCATTTTTTAATCTCCTTTCTAAAATCACCTAGCTCCATAAATATCATAAAGGCATTTATCATAATGATAAATGGTAATTTCCTCGGCAACTCCTATACAGCTTGGTTGCATTTCAATTGAAATCATATTGTCACTTTGAGGAGTTGGTGTATTAAGATAAGATATTTTTTTAAATCGAACACTTTGCATTTCTCCATTTTTATCCATATAATCAAACAAATTCAACATAAAATCGATATGATATAATTTATTCAATTCAGGAATTGGCTCTGCAAGTCTTTGTACAATAACAGTGTTATATTCTGGTATTTTTATTTTAAATTTTTTTCTAATAATAAATTTTCTAATAATTTTATATAGTTTTTTCATTTTAATCATCCTTTCTATATCCGCATAATTCAGCAAATTCATCATTTGTTAGGTCAAGTGCTTTTGCTATCTTTACAACAGTTGAGATTTGGGGATCTTTTCGTTTGTTATTAACGATATTCCAAATGCTTTTGTTTTCTATACCAGATAGTTTACTTAATCTATACATAGAAATATTTTCTTTTTCCATTAGGGTTTTCAAAATATTTATATTCATAAAATTTCTCCTTTAAAAAATATTTGACAATGGTCATATGCCCACTATATAATACTTTCATATTTTTATGAAAGGTATGATTTATATATGATCAGCATAGTTACTGCAATTATTACCGTATTAGGAACATTTTTAATTAAAAAATTAACAAAAAGTAGTAGTGAACTTGATGAAAAAAGATTTGAAATATATAAACATTTGGATTTTGATTTTAAAAGAAAATATAACGAAAAAGAGTACCTTTATTATGCTGATTGCTATTCTTTTCTTTGCGATAAGGTAGTGAATGACATAGAACTTATTTATCTATACGACAAAATATCTTTAGTTTATTTGAAAAGAATAAATTATTTTTATAGGAGCCTTGTAAAAAATGGCTCAACTAATTTTAAATTGGTAAATAGGTTATTTATTAAATTGATAAAAATATGTATAAATAGGTTTCATCATAATATAGAAAAACAATTGACTTCGATACTTAATAAACTGGGCTATCCTACATCTTCTATTAAAGGAAAATTAGCTTATATATTTATATTTATTAGTGTAATGTTAGGATCGTTATGTTTCTCTTATACGGATTTATATAATTTATTTAATACTCTAAATATTTTAGAATATATAAAAGTTGCGTACTTAATAATATGGGTATTAACTCTTATTTCAGCAGTAATTACTATAAAATTATTTAATTATTTAATGTAGACAATAATAGTATTAATTACATAGTGTATTATTGTTTTGAGTATAATAAATGTTATCAAAATCTTTATAGGAAACATTAAATTTGAATGTTTCATAAAATTATAAAATAAAGCAAATAACAGTGATAACAAAATAATTGTTATTATAATAATTAGCCCCCAAGATGAATTTATTTTCCATATTTGTTCAATAAGCAAAAATACAATTACAAATAGAATATATTTTTTTGTTTCTTCATCCATATACATCAGCCTTTCTAAAATGTTATAAATTTGGTTAAAATTTTATAGATTACATAAGATAATATTACCATTTCAAATATATTGATTATTGATAAGCCACTTGATTTAAGCTTTTTAGATATTTTTTTCCATAAAGGATAGCAGATAATAAATAATGGGATTGCTATTGCTATCATTAAACCAAAATTTTTTATACTAGAACCAGCCATATGGATCATATAAATTGGCATCACAGAAGAAGTGGTGCTTTGTTTGCTTAATAGAACATTTCCTATTACAACCATGTTAATTATTATTAAAGCTAAATCTATAAAATGAAGAATAATAATTTTTATGTCTTTATGGTTATTTTTTCTTGTTTCTTCCGTTTTAAAAATGCTCCAAAATAGGAATATAATTGATAGAGCTATAAATATATAGGATAAGATTGTGTTATTCATTTAAAAACTCCTTTTTTTATTTGATATTGTTTGATTTTTTGAAGTTACTTACTTCATTTTCAACTTTTTTTAGTAGTTTCTTTTCTTTTTCTAGATCTTTTTCATTTGCATCAGGTCTTTTTATATAAAACTGAAGTGCATGTTTTACAATTTGAATATCTTTATAATAAGTTGACATTTTGATCAATTCCTTTCATATCTTTTTCTTTTATTTCAATGTGTATATCATATTACGTTGTTGACAAGATGAGTGACAAACATAATAATCGTTATGCTTTCAAATAGCAAATAGAACTGCGAAACATGTAATGAACACAAAAAAGAATGACGAAATAGAATCAGTTAATAAATCAGTTTGATAAACAATTTTGAATAATCTATTGAGCAAGTATATTAGAATTAGATGATAAATAGTAAATCGTATGATATTTAAAAAAATGCTATCCAAGAAAAGAACAGGTAAAAACACCAAACAAAATGCTTCAACTATTGATATTACACATCCAGCAATTGTTCCTAAAAGCAATATAATAGCAATACATATCTTAAAGAAATTATTAGATAATATCCTTTTAAAAAAAATATGGATCATATTGGATTTTGATAATACAAATATTATAAAGAATAGCAATAATGTAATAGCAATCAATCGACATAGATTATGGTAAAAATTTGGTAAAACATAATTAACTAATTTTAATATTAAATCGTTCATCATTTATTTTCCTTATTTAAATCTATTAACAAAGAGTATGGTACAAAACCATATTTTCTAATTGATCTATTCATTAAAATCAACTCGTTTCTCTTTGCTATAAGTTTCTGTATTTCTTTTATTTCATTCTTTAAAAAAATCTTATTACTAAATAGAAAATACTTATTGAAGTTAGAACTATAAAAATAAGAGGTAAATATTTCTTTAATGGTTCTTTTATCAATGGTTCTAAAATCATATATAATAAACAACCAATAAATAGTATTGGAACAGGACTCATATAACGTGATAAAGTATGTATTAATAAATCATTAACATAAGAACCACTGTTATAATTCATACCGTATGAATTTATTACATAAAAAAGAATAATTGATAAAATTAATAAAATTAATAATTTAAGTTTTTTGTTTTTCATAACGTTTCTCCTTTATTTAATATTGTTTGATTTTTCGAAGTTACTTACTTCATTTTCAATTTTCTTTAGAAGATTCTTTGCTCTTTCTAAATCTTTTTCATTAGCATAGGATTTTTTTATATAAACATAAGGTCTTACTATATAAAATAGAATTGCAAGTTTTACAATCTTGATCTTGCTATGGCAACTTGACATATTATTCAATTCCTTTCTTATTCATAAAGTTGTATTTGCTACCCATTGCGATACCTAATTCATAGCCCTCGTTACTATTTCTTTTAAAATGAGATGTATTAGTTATAACGTTTTTTTCTACATATTCTTTAACAACAGGGTGTAGATCAATAATTGAAACCTCAAACTTTTCCTCTTCTTTTAATTCTATGAATCCTTTATCTAATTGTGTTTTAATTCCTGAAGCAAAACCTTTACACCAATTTCGTTTAAATATTCTAAAATCCACTTCACCTATATAACATTCTTTTAAATCTAATAAAGTATCTTCCATATAATCAAGTATTGGTAATGCAATTTCTTTGCACAGGATAATATCATCCTTAAAGCCTATAATTCCTAAATTAGCTTTTGAATTTAATTTTCCTATATAAGAAGCTTGAGTTTGACAATATTTTGCTATATGATTTAACGTCCAAACTAAATAAGCTGTATATTTCTTTTCAAAAAAATATTTTTCGACATTTTTAGAAGAATTATCTTTTTCAATAATATCTTTTCTATCAAGCTTATATTTAAACATTAGCTTTTCAGCACGATACGCTGCTAACTGGATTTCTTGATCAGAAGCTGATGGATCTTCAGCAACAGCTAACAATTTTTTTATTTTTCTAACAACGTCATTCAATTCCATAGTATCACCTCAATTCTTTAATTACTGTGTCCCTGATCATTGTTATGTTCCTCAATTAGTTTTCTTTCTTTTAATTTTTTAGCAATTTTTAAATATTTATTTAGTTGTATTATAGAGTAGATAAGTATTACTAATTCAATAAGATAAACAATAATAGTACTTACTAAACCATAAATCGATGCTATTGAACTTTTACAAATACTTGATGCCACATTTGATAAAAGGACTAAAACAATAGGGTATGAGGAATCAATCATAATTTGTTTAATATTTTTGGCAATAATTATTAATATACAAAGCAAAATAATCGTATTCGATATTCCTAAACAGGCTAGTAAAGTATCTGATATTTCTTTCATGATATTACTCCATATTTTCTTCATTAATTCTTGTCATAAGATATTTATAGATTGATTCATGATGATGCTGATCATAATAATCGCTAATATAACTGTCTATGATTTTTCTTGCTTCTAATTTTTTTAATTCTTTATGTTTGTTTTCATATATTTGATAGAAAAGACTTGTTTCTAAAGCGGTTCTTTGTTGATCAAGAAGCATATCATATACAAGAAGAATCTCTTCATCATTCATATTGTTTAAATTTCTTGCAATATTAACACATTTATCTATTGAATTTTTTTCCATAATTTTATTTTCCTCTTTTCCTGTATGTTTATCTTCTTTTTCAAAAGAACTTGTTTTTGCTATTGCTAATTCGTCACATAGTTCTTTTGAATGTTGTAATTGTAATTTAACAATTTCTTTAATTTTATTATTTGATAAGCTCCTATATTCATAAGGTAATATTATTTTTTGTACAATTACCATATGTGCCTTGTTTCCATTTGCACTGTTTACTATGGTGATGTTATAAATATATCCACTATTAATACGAACATCTATTTTTTTTGTGTATTCAATTAGTAGATCTAAAACACCATATTTCGCACAGGAAAATTGTGTAAAAATGAATTCGTCCATTTAGTTCACTTCCTTTTCAAAAGAGCCAACTTGGCTCAATTCTTTTGAATAAAATCTTCCATCTTCAAATGGAACTCTATCTACATAAGTTGCCCCGTTATCGCTTCTAAAAATATAGGCATAGAACTCGCCATTAAGTTTATTAATAGGTAAGATCCAACAATTTTGCACAATATCAAAAATAGGGGTGTATTCCACTATTTCATCTTCATCTAGCGAAACAAACTGTTTAACATAATTCATTGCTGAATTAATTACATTTTCAAGTGCATCAATTTTTTTATCTTTTGAATCATCCTCATTGATAAAATTAAAGATGACATCAACATCTTTTGTAAAATCCTTCACTGCTTCAATAGAAGCAACAAGCTCGATTATTTCTTTTTCACTCATATTTTCATTCCTTTCTTTAAATTAAACTTTGTATAAACTTACAAACACTGTTTGCGAACATAATAGAATTAAAAAAAATAAAAAGGGTATAAATTACTATAGTTTTCAATGGACGATTTTCTCTTAAAGCATCATTGAGAAAAATGCAACATATGATGATACCTCCAAGATCAATGCCAAGGATAATAGAATTACTCATAAACAGTAGTCTCCTTTACTAATAGATACTAAAGTCACGAGCATTAGAAATTTCTTGATAAAGATTAAGCACTGTAGGACTAGTTTCTTTTTTCGCATCTTCTAGTAGAAAAGGAATATCAAACCAATTTTCCATTTGTGACATAAGAGTTGCAAGTTCATGATTACGTGCTTCGGTATTCTTATAAGATGATTGATTTCCATAATCCTTTTCAAGTATTTCTTTGAACTTTCGTTCAATAATTTCAATTTTTTCTTGTTTTCTATGTTGTATTTGTGCAACGCTGTGTATTGATGGCATGTCATTTTCCTCGCTTGTAATAGATTGTTTCAATTAAGATAATTAACTTTGATGTAACGGTATCTAATCTTCTTCTTTCTCTTTTTGTAATACCGTTAGTTTCATCATTTAATTCTTTTTTTAGCAAATCCAATGCTTCATTTAAGTTTTCTAAAGATTTTTCTTTGATCTTCATATAAACTTTCTCCGTTTAATCAGTCTAGAAATACAGTTATTTCATACGGACATTCATACTCATTTCCGTATTGATCAAACTGTGTTATGGGATGCTTTTTATTTGTAGATAATTGATAGTGCAGACCGTTCTTTTTACAGCTTTTTTCTTTAGAGTTTCTATCAGCTTTTTTTGAAAAGAAATATATGTTTTTCATTTTTATGATTGCTCCTTTACATATGGTTTTAATTTTTTTTGAAATACTTATCAACTAGTAGTGCATCATTAAGTATCAAGTTTGTTAGTTCTCCTTTTTCTTTGTCAGAGATTAATTCAAAATGATGTGCGAGTTCGACCATTCCTTTAAATTCATCTATTTTTTCAAATTTTGCAAAACTATAAATCCATAATGAATTAGCTATGATCATTTGTTTGTATTCTAGAATGTTATTTAATATATAGGTATAAGCATCAGAATTATTCATTTTCTTATGTCTCCTGTATTTGAATAAGATTTGTTATTTATTTTTTTGTTTACTTTTTCTCCTGCAAGTCTTCCCAAATGTCTTAAGAACTTAATATATAAGAATGATGCAATACCTACAACAAGCAGTACTATTGTGAGGATGGCAACAATAATAATTGTTGCCTGAACCTCAACAGATAGTGAGTTCCACCAGTTTTGTATTATTCCACTATGGATGATTTCATAAACGATTAATCCAACCCCTAAAATAAAGATGATGAAACCAATAAACTTATTTTTATTTCTCTCTAAAAAGTTTTTTATTTTATTCATTTGTTTCTCCATTTAATCCTAGTGCTTCTATGATCCTTTCGTAATTTTCAGCAGTAGAAGTGATTTTGATTGTAAATCTATTGTCTTTATAGGTTGTATCAACAGGGCATCCTAATTTTCTACTAGCAAATTTTTTTCTTTTATCAAGTTCTTTTTTAAATGTAATTTGTTCTTCAGTAAGAAGAGGTTTTTTCTTATCTTTTGCGTATTCTTTTCTTTCTCCATCCTTTAGTTGTTTTTTGAGAGAATCAAAAGCAACTTGAATAGTTTCTTTTGGAAGGTGGGTTTTAGATGAAATATATTCGTATTTGTCGACTTTTTTTTCTTGATTTGTTAGATTAAGAACTTCACAGGCATATTTGAATATTTCATCTTCTAATTCTTTTTTTAAATCTCCGACTTTCATTTTCCCAAGACCCGTTGTTTTAGCAATTTCTTCTCTAACTCGACCGTTGAAATCGCCTTTAAGTTTTTTTAGTGCAAACAGTTGATAACCTTGTAGAAACAATGCTTTCTTTTGGTATTCAGTTTCAAACTTACGATAACCGTTATAATCCATAATGAGTTGTTGTTCTTCGATTTCATCTACTGGTTTTGGAACAACGATACAGTTGACATTTTTTTGAATATGTCCAGTACCATCTAATTGATCAGCATTTTCAACGTTGTATCTTAAAGCTTTTAATCTCTTATGACCTGATAAGAGAATATAATCTCCATCATCATCATGATAACAAGCTAAGGTATCAATAATTCCTTTTGGATTGTGGTAAATCTTATCAGCGAGTTCTTGGATTTCTTCTTCAGTATCAAATTGTGGATTTAAAGGGTTTAGCTTCAATTTATTTATATCTATCATTTCTACTTTATGTTTATTTTTTAGATCGTCAGCAAAATCGATATTGCTGGATTCAAAACTATTTAAATTTCCAGTAAAATCTAACATTTTATATTTCTCCTTTTTTAAAGATGCTTGTATTCAACAACGTTAGTGAAAACATACATCAATTTGTTTTTTATTTTCTTATCTATTACGAATGCGTTTTTCATACAATAGGTACAGTTGTAAGTGAAATCATAAAATCCTTCCTTTAGTTCATTAACTCCTACACCTAGAAAATAGTGTAGATAGATAAACTGTTTTTCAACTGCACTGAATCTTTTTGAAGCAAAATCTAGGAATTGATAGACGAGAGTATCAAATTCATTTATATTTTTATTTTTTCCTTTTCGTGAAATAGAAACGAGAAGGGCAAGATCAGTTTCTTCATCGATTTCAAAAGCATTTATCTTTTTAATTTGATAAAGTTCTGAACTTGTAAATGCTACCTGTATGCAATTTAATAGATTTTCTACTCTATTTAATGTTGCTTCATTGTCTATCAAATCCATGATTTTAACTCCTTTCTAATTTCTAAATAATTTGTTCGATTTCATCCACGACTTTTTTAGAATCGTAGCCAATATTTAATTTACTATCTATTAAATATTGGTTATTCATTGAGGCTTCACTTGCTGGTTTACCTCTATAACGAACATATCCGTTTAATAAGTAATCACCAGCAAATGCCTTGAATACTTTATATAGTTTTTTATTGACCTTGTTATTATCAAAAATTGAAAACATAAATTTAAAATTAAGATTTAAATTATTTTTCTTTTGAATATCCATCATATAGTTGTAAGTATGTAAGAAACCTTTTAATGATCCTTTGTCACTTTTTAAAGGGATCAATACAAGATCACTGGCATAGATGACACTTGAAATAATCATATTTTGGTCAGGTGGACAATCAACAATGACGTAGTCATATTTTTCACGAACTGGTTCAAGAGCTTGTTTTAATTTACTTATTGTTCCACCTGTAAATGATTCAATAATTAATTCAATTTTTGTTCTTCCTAAGTCAAGAGAAGAGGGGATGATGTCAAGGTTTTTGACATCGGTTTTCATGATATAGTTTTCAATGTTTTTATCTCCATCTTTATAGACATCAGCTAAAGTATTTTTGATACCATAGTCTTTATATAAAGAAGAATATAGTGATTGCATGAATGTAAGCATCTTTTCATCACTTGATTTGTCTTTAAATAGTTCTTCGTAGTCAACAAGCATTTTATCTAGAAATTCCTCTTCAATATTATTTCCGATATTTACTACTAAATCAGTAGCGTTAGCTTGTTGATCAGCATCAATAATCAATACTCTATGTCCTTTATCAGCTAGACCTTTAGCGATTGATGTAGAAGTTGTTGTTTTTCCAACTCCACCTTTTAAGTTTGTTACAGCAATTAATTTAAACATTTTTCTTTTCCTCTATCTTTCTTTAATTTTTAGTCTTTTCTTAATATTCTTTAGAAAATTTTTCATAAATAAAATCAATTTGTTTTTCGTTTAATCCGACCCATTTTCCACTTTTATCTATTCCAGCAAAAATAACATTTCCTACAAAAGTTGTCTTTGCTATGCCACCGTGATAAATTTCAAAATTAAATTTTTTATCTTTTAATTTCCCGTCTTCATCTACAAGAAGAATGATATTTTCTTCTTTAAATACTGGTGTATTAATTACTTCGATAGTATCGCAGTCAATTAAATGAAGCAGGGTACTAAGTTCAAGATTTTCAACAGATACTTTTGTAATAGATTTAAGTGGTTCTTTGATTAATATTTCCATGTTCTTCCTTCCTCCCATTTTTCGAGTTTTCCATTTGCTTTCATTTCTTTTTTCTCTTTTTTTAATTTTTTGATTATTCTTTCCTCTTCTTCATCAGTAAAGACATACCAGTCACGACCGAAGCACTTATAAAGTTCAACTTGTTTGATTGTTCTTTCACGGTCATATTCATCAACACAATGAATAGTAAAGTTAACTTTTGTTTTTTTGTTACAGATCATGACGTTGTAATAACCTTGTTCTTCTTCATAGTTCATTTTTTTCACCTCCTTTAAATACACATATTTCAGGTAAACATAGTGCTAAAATCATCAATGCTTCTTTTTTGTATTTGTAGAACAATGATTTTGATATGTTTAATTTAGTAATAATTGAATTTATTGTTTTTGCTTCAAAATAGTAGTAGATAATGATGTACTTGTGCATGTATTTCAAGTCATTGACTTCATTCAAAATTATAGAAATATAAGTGATTTCACTTTTTTGCTGATCTAATTTTTTATTGAGATAGGATGATTCTCCATTTTTACCAATTATTGAGTTTTCAGCCTTTAAAATTGATGTGGTCTTGATAGAAATTGGAAGTGTTGGAACATTATCTAACTCAATTCTTACATCATCTGAAGTCTCTTCTAAATGATGTGGAAAGCGATAGGATATAGAATCAGCTACATAGTTTAATGTTTTATCCATTAACTTGAATGTATCGTTGCTTAATATGACATCTAACATTTTTTATTCTCCTTCCATCAAATTTTTATTAGTAATTTCTTTCAAATCCTAAATAGATTTCATCATTCCACCATGAATTTAGAAGTTGATTGATAAAGTTTTCAAATAAAGTGAGATTGTCTTTAATACTTGCTACAGATTGATTAGTTCCTAAATAAACTGAATTACCAGAAATAGGATCATGCCAGTTTGTTTGGTAGAGAGTTTTATCAATGTGATGTATGAGTTTGTGAAAGGATCTTTCCACGTCATACCAGTATTTTGATTTATACAAAGCTTCTTGCATGTTTATGACACTTGCATTTATTCTTGCAATCATTTGATTTTTAGCAGTTAATTTCTCTTTATTTTTAAAACTTGATTTTTTTATGGTGATTCTAGAAAAATATTTAATTTGATGCTTCCAATAATCACGATCTTTTAAAAGCTTTACGTATTCAATTATCTTAACTAGTCGATTTCTTAAATTTTTAATTGTACGATATTTGAATACTTTTTCCTCAACAGGGGAAACATAGAATGTTTCTTTCAATGTGTTTCCATCAATGTCTTTTTTTACATCACCTTTTTTATGAAGTAGCACCGCATCTATATCATCTTTTTTAGAAATCTTTTTTGTGTTGGGATTCCAATAGAAATCTCTGTTGTATTTCAATTTCTTTTCCTGCTTACGTTTGAAGTATTTTCTAGTAAAACAAAGAACTTGAATATAGTTGCCTTTACCTTGTTTGGTAAATTTATAACAATAGAGAAAACTTTTAAGTTTATAACACGGATGTAAAGAAGACATATAATTCTTAATGAATGTATGTTTTTCTTCATTTTTGAGATCAGGAATCATGATTTCCAAGAAATGGCCATAAATGTTTGAATAGCATTTTTTATCTTCCTTTTGACCATAGGAATAACTATGTTTCTCTTTGTAATCGCATAGATGATTGATTACAGTTACATAATCATCTTGATTGCTATAGATTGTTTCATTTGATTTCAGCCACTCAAAGATAGATTTTCTATCGGTGAATGTATCGTAGGCAACGTATTCAGATGATGTGATCACGGCTAACTCCTCCTTGTCCTCTAAATAGACATTAAAGCTTTGCTTTAATGTTTTTTTACTTACATCACCTGCGGAAGCCATGCGCTGGGATGTAATATTTAGTTTTTGATAAAGCAAAAAATCACCTCTATTAAAGAAGTGATTTTGGTATAATTTATTGTTTTTTTAGCTTTGATACTGGGATATTTTGAGAAACTAACAGTAAATTCTGTATTTGGAACTATCCCCATCACCCGCTCCAAGTGATGATAACATCTCTAATGAGATGTTTTTATTATATGTTTTATGTGTTTTTTTATCAACTTGCTTATTTTCCATATAAATATAAGATTTATTTCTAATATTTTTATTAATCAAATATAATTTATTATCATATATTATACAATAAATAGAAGGGAGAACTTCTTGTAATTTATTTTTATCATCCTTTTTTAATAATGAATTATAATAATTAACAATAATCGGTAATGGAAAAGCATATTTTTCAAAAGTGATAGTAAAGTTTTGAATTTCAGTAAGATCTAATACTTTATCTCTACTATCTTTAAATTTATTAGAAATTAAATGTTTTATTTTAGTTTTTTTAAAAACTCATGTGCAAAATAAATAATTGCAATTATAAATATTACAATGTAAAAAAATATTATCATGTTTTATTACCTTTTTTTGTTATTAACATTACATATAAATTATACTAATAGTGTAATATTTTGAGAAGTCTTGGACGTATTTTTATACTAATAAATAAAAAATATTAAATAACTCTATTAGATTTAAAATACGTAAACGTGTGAAGAAAAATAAAAAAATATGAGCCAACTTGGCTCATAATATTTTATATCAAGAAGCTTTTATTATTTATGTATAGCAAAATAGATAATATGATTGAATAAGAAGTAAAAAGTTAAATTGATGAAAATTATGTTTTATCCTAAAATAATGTTTTTAAGATAAAGAACCGTTTAAACTACAAGTTAATGTAACAGTACAATTTTGTGTTTCTACTGCTGTTCCATCTACATATCTTTTTGCTGTTGCTTTTGCAGTAGCTTTATTTCCTGATTTGGAAGCACTTTTTGAAGAAATTTTCCAATTTGCATTTTTAGATGTAGCACTGGCAATAGACTTTGTACATGTTGATGAAGAACCTGTGTATGTGAAAGTGCCAGTTACAGTTACACTAAACATTGTTGTTCCTTGAGCATTTTTGTAATTTCCTGTTTTTTTAGCTGTTTTTTGATTAGATGCTCTTGTTGTAGGAGTTTCTTCTATAATTGTTTCAAGATAGTATCCATTATCTAATTGAATAATTTCTTTTTTTGTTCTAATGCAGACACAGGAAATGATAAGAATAAAATACTGCTTAAGATTGTTAGTATTGTAATAATTTTTTTCATAATTAATTCTTCTCTTCAATTGTATACTCTATATTTTTGATTTTTGAATTTTCAGAATCACGATAGCTTTTATAAATAAGTATTCCACGCCATAAACAACATATTAGAACAGCTATAGTGCAAAAAATGATTGCTTTTTTCAAAATATTTTTTATATGAGATTGTTTAATTAAATAATTAGCATCTTGATCTTCAAAATAGGAAATAATAATATCAGAAGGATAACCAAATTCATTACATAAATCATCATAAGTTATATTATCAGAATCGATATTTTCAATAATATTTGTTTTTAATCTTTTTAAAAAGATTTTTTCGTTTTTTGATAAAAATGGGAAAAAATGTTTACAATCTTTGATATATTTATTTACATTTCTATTCACTTTCGTATTTATTCTCCATAATTCTTTCAATACTATTAATCATTGTTAAATATTCTTCATATAGTTTCTGCATATGTACAATACCTTTTTCTTCAATATGATAATAAATTCTTGTTTGTCTTTTACCAACAAGTCTTTTTTCATCACTGATTAAACCTTCATCTAATAATCTATATAAAATAGGGTACATTGTTCCCTCAGCAATATGTATTGTTCCATTAGAGATTTTATCTAAAGTTTGTACTATTTGATATCCATAACAATCACCTTCGCTTATTATTTTTAATAATAACATTTCCATTTTGAAAAAGCCTTTTGTATTTTTAGCCATATCATTATCACCTAATTTAATTATAAACATATAACATATTTAATTCAATGCCTATATAAGATAAGTATTTGTTGACATATGATTTATTTATGCTAGACTGTAATCAAAGAAAGCGCTTACCTGAAAATAAATAAAGGAGGAAATAATTATGTTGAAAAAAAGTATTGCTTCACTAGTATTAAGTATGGTTATGTTAGCTTCAGGTTCTGTTTTCGCATTTCGTGATACAGGTGTAAAAAATCATGCAGATGGTAAGGACTGTCCAGGTTTTTATCAATCTGATTCTTTTTCAACTTATTCAGGAGGATGGACTCAAACTAATTCGACTGATAAATCAGGAAATCATTGGACAAAAAGAACTGTACGAAATGGAAATCAATATTTTTGTGCTTATGTAAGCGTTGTAAATGGTGGGGAATTTGTTGGTCCACAAAGTCTTACGAGTTCTTATGTCAAATCAAAAGTAACTGTTAGATCAAAAGTAGCACATACTCATAAAATAAGAGTAGAATCATAGATTTTTATGAAAAAAATATTTACAGGGATTATTATTATCGTTTCATCTTTCTTGTTTTATGATATTTATAATAAGTATCAAACAACGCATGAGGATAATTTATATGGAATCGATTCGATAAATAATAAATTTAATAATATAGTTACTTTTGAACAGACTAATTATGAAAATAATAAAGACTTTATAAATGACTTATCTACATTGGCTGATAAATATAAAGTTACTGTCGTAAAATCTGATTTTGATGAAAAAAGAGAAATATATCAGTATTATATTTATTCCCATGAAAATATTCATGATCTATGTGATATTATCGTAGATAAAGATATTGATTTCGGTGATTTAAAGCAAAAAAAATATTATTCTAATTTAGACAAAAATAAAAATGCAATTTCATTGTTTTCAATGGGTAAAAATATTTTTTTAAATATAAAACCAATATCATATTTGTATAATAATCATGATGTAGTAGGGGATTATTATTTTAGTGGAAATAATAAAATGATTTCATCATTTTTAAAAGAATTAGATATAAAATATCCAATAAAAAGAATTGAAAAGATGGAAATAGATGAACATGAAAATGATAATAATCATGTAAGTATTAATATGACTATGTTTGTTATTTGCGTTATTGTATTTTTATTGATTATCATAGGATGGATAACAAAAAATAAAAAAACACATATGATTTATTTTTTAAATGGTGTAAGCGTAATAGAGATTGTTAAAGATTTATATTTGAAGACATTTTTATTAGGAATGGTATTCTCAGTTTTAGTTCCTGTTGTTTTATTTGTTTGCTTTGTAGAAAACATCAATGTTTTTACAAATAAAATGATTTTCAGTTTATTTGTAATCAGTTTACTAGAAATCGTAAGCCTTATTGTAATATTGATTATTATGACAATTTATTTGTCAATACATTTTAAGCTGGATGGTTTATATGGAAATAAAAGCCTAAAGATTTTCTTAAATATAAATTATATAGCAAAACTTATATTTATGTTGCTTCTGATGCCTTTGATAGTTCAATATAATCAAATACTTATCAATGATTTTCAAAATTTACAGTATGTTAAGTCTAATTATCAAGGAATAGAAGATTATATAAATATCTATACGATGGATTATCATTATCAGGATTTTAATTATAGTTTAAATGATGTTTTTGATGGAAAAATAAATTCAAGTATTCAAGAATATCAGTATTATTATGACTTGCTAGAAAAAAATGGTGCTATTTCTTTTATGTGGCAACCGTTTAGGGAAAATGTTGATGAATATATTGTAAATTATCAATATTTAAAACAATTTCCAATGATTGATATAAGCGGAAAAAAACTCAATATTAATTTAGAGACAGACCAATGTTTTGTTCTTGTTCCTGAATCGTTAAAAGATATTGATATCCAACAATTTTTACAAGAAAGAAATATGAAACTAGAAAAAGTTGTTATAAATAATGAACAACCTCATTTAAGAAATTTAGATGCAAGTAGTTGTGAAGAAACAAATGACAAGGCAATTCTATTTGTTTATGGAAAATACTATCAAAGAAAAGAAAGAAATCCTTATATTAATATCTATATAAAAAAGACAATTCATCAAGTTGATAAAATTGTTAAAGGAAGTCGTTTTGAAGGAACATTGAAATGGTATTCTTTAGATGACTATATAAAACAAACTGAATTACGCTCACCATATTATATTTTTAAAAATACAATCATTACTTTATTGACAGTTTTGTTGATAATCATGATTCTTTATGAAAATTATTGTTTTTATATAAAATTAAATATGAAAAAGGTAATGGTCAAAAAGATCATGGGGTTAAACAGATGGGATATCTTTAAAAATTTATATTTAGAATTGCTAGTATGTTATCTACCAGTTTTAGTTTTATGTAGAGAATATTTGCTGGTTCCAGGATTATTCTTATTGTTTGATGGATTATTACATATATATGTGACATATTATATTTATAATGTAAAAACGGTCTATTATCTAAAGGGAGGTTCGTAGAATGAATGCTTTAAAACTAGAAGATATCAAAATGCAGTTTAATCAAAAAGTATTATTTGAAAATCTTGATCTAGCTATTGAAAAAGGAACGATCAACACGATTATGGGAGAAAGTGGTTCAGGAAAATCAACCCTTTTAAATATTATTGGCTTACTTTTAAAACCAACAGCAGGAGCAATCAATATTCTTGATTATCAAAATGTAAATCCAAATACTAGACAAGCTATGTTGATTTTAAGAAATGAGATCAGTTATATTTTTCAAAATTATGCCTTAATTGATGATGAAACAGTTTATCAAAATATAGAACTGGGATTAAAATATACAAAAGGAAATCATCATAAAAAGATTGAATCTATTTTAAAACAACTTCATTTAGAAGAACTAAAAAATGAAAAAGTAAGCTCACTATCTGGAGGAGAGCAACAAAGGGTAGCCTTTGCAAGAGCATTTGTAAAACCTAGTGAAATCATCTTATGTGATGAACCGACAGGTAATCTTGATTCTAAAAATAAAATGATCATTTTAGATTTATTGAAACAATTAAATGAAAATGGGAAAACAATTATTATTGTTACTCATGATCAAGCAGTTGAGTCAATTGCTCATCATAAATATCGATTAGCTGATAAAAATATTAACCAAATAAGTGCATAAATATAAATAGTAGTATAAAAAATGAATAAATGATTTTACAGTAAAAGGACTGTTACGGTATTGAATATGATTTTGTACAGTCCTTTTTTAACATTATAAAATTGATTATTTACACGTTTATAATGAAATTATTAGTGATAAAGCATTAAGTAACATATGTATAGCAATTGGTTTCATAATATTGTAATTGCTACGTATGTAGATCGTATTTGTTATTGAATAAAATAATATATAATTTATCATTGAAATAATAACTTTATAATTTAATGTTACTATTTCAGTTATACAATGAGAACATGCAAAGAGTAGGGCGATAATAATCGTTTTAATTACTTTATGATTATCTAAAAACTTTGTATTTTTAAATATTTGAGCTTTAAATAGAATTTCTTCTACAAAAGGAAGAAGCAATATAACAATCAATCCTATAATATAAGGATGCTTTGAATAGAGCATACTTATAATATTGTTATTAACAGTAGTTTGTTTAAATAAGGTATAAGATGAAAATGTTAAAGCAATATTTATTGCAAAGATCATAAATGTTACTACCGCTGTAATAAATGCTCCAGTATCCAATACCTCATTGATCTGTTCAATAATATTGTCAAACTCTTTTCTAGATATTCTAATCATTGAAAAGAAAAGAATCAAAGATACAACTAATCGAGTATATATTTGATATTTTGTAGGTGTTAAAGATATAATAAAACTTCCTATAAGCAAATAACCAACAAAATAGAGTTTTTATTATATTTAAAACAAATGGTTGACAGATGATAACAATTTGTATACAATGTAATCACATTTGATATAAATACTGTGAAAAGAAAGAGTAGACGTTGATCTTTAGCGTAGAGATTTCCTGGTAGGTGAAAAGGAAAGTAGAGATTTTTGTTGAATTCATCTTGGAGTAGAGTGTTGAACAGTTTTAAGTAGGCATCTCCGGTTACACCCGTTAAAGTGGAAGAGTATGATTGTACTCGATGAGGTTAGTATAGTAATATACTAATAAACAAAGGTGGTATCACGAAGCGATAGCTCTCGTCCTTAGAGGATGAGAGCTTTTTATTTATATCAAGGGAAATGAAGAAAAGGGGACAAGTAATATGATTATTGTAATGAAATCAACAGCATCTAAAGAAGATGTAGAAAAAGTATCAGGATCAGTAGAAAAATTAGGGTTAAGAGTAAATGTTGTAAATGGGGCAACACAATCTGTTATTGGAATTATTGGAGATACAACAAAAGTAGATCCTGAATCAATTGAAGTAGATCCAGCTGTAGAAAAAGTAATGCATGTATCAGAACCATATAAATTAGCGAATAGAGCTTTCCATCCAGAAGATTCAGTTATTGATGTCGGTGGCGTTAAAATTGGTGGAGGACATTTAGCTGTTATTGCAGGACCATGTTCAGTAGAAAGCAAGGAGCAAGTGATTGAAATCGCTAAAGCAGCCAAAGCAGCAGGAGCTAATCTATTAAGAG
>ERZ838399.236-NODE-236-length-70879-cov-7.898453_pt1 | contig 70879 bp, 55 predicted proteins | sample MGYA00519683_ERZ838399 | MGnify/ENA primary metagenome ERZ838399 (study PRJEB31850, sample SAMEA3708833) | human gut metagenome | biome: human gut; feature: human-associated habitat; material: faeces | place: China | collected 2014 ...
ACTGGTTAGGAATTCTCAATCAGATTTTTCTTCCACATATATGCCTCAAGAGCCCCAAAGTTAAAGTAAATTTTTGGTCCAAGTTTTTGTCCGCACCTCCAGAGGAGCATGAACTCGGCGCTGCTCATTTTCTTGAGCATATGGCCTTTAACGGGACAAAAAATTTCCCCGACGGTACCATGCTGGACTTTTTCAAGTCGCACGGCATGAGTCTGGGTTCTGACACCAATGCCCATACGACCCGGGCAGAAACGGTATACAAACTCAATTTCAGTAAAAATTCCCCTGCCTTATTAAGAGACGGGCTGAAGGTCCTTCGTGATATGGCCGACGGCATAACACTGTCACCGGAGTAGGTTGAAAAAGAGCGCAGCGTCATTCTCTCGGAAATGAAAAGCTCGGAAACCGAAGCTTCCAAAGCGGCTCAGGCCTGGAAGCGGTTTCTCTATGGTGACTCCCGTCTGGGTAACGAAATTATCGGCACCAGCGAGACACTGCAGAATATGACGAGCGCTGATCTCGCCGCATTCTATAAGAAGTGGTATGTCCCGAGCCGTATGGTTCTGGTGATTGCCGGTGACGTAAACTGGCAGCAGCTCTCGCACGATATCGAACAGGCTTTTGACAGCCTGAAGCCGAAAACCCCGTCTGAAGTAAGTCCGCTGGGTGAAGTTGACCGGTTCGGTACCAGAATATTTGTGCAGCCACGGCCGGTCAGCAGTGCGACGGTCAGCATCATCATGCTTTATCCGGCTATTCAGCGTAGCGACAACCGCAAGAACCGTCGTGAGGAATTCATTGAGCTCATTGGCCAGTTTGCCATTCAGCGTCGCCTTGACAGACGGATTGAACGTGAACCGAAGCTCTGGACGTCTGCTGTGTTTGCCAATATCAGCGACGATCTTCTCACCCCGGTGGTGATCTTCCGCGCCTCTACTGACGGCAGCCGCTGGAAAGAGGCACTGTCAGCCCTCAATGAGGAACTGCTGCGGGCCAAAGAATACGGTCTTACCCCGCAGGAGCTGCGTGCTGCGAAAAACGAAATTTCCGCCCTGCTCAAACGTCAGATCAAATCCTCCACCTCCTGGAGCAATGAGCACTTTGCCAATGCGCTGGTTTCGCATATCAATAATGCTGAAGTATTCACTGACGTGAAGGCGGAATCGGATTTCTTTGAACAGAGTAAAGATGGGATCAGTCTCACCGAAGTCAATTCGGCACTCAGGGAGCTGCTCTCGGTAGAAAACCGCCGGCTTAAAGTCAGCGGCAATGTGCAGGTCGAAGACATCGCCGTGCGCAAATACTGGGAAAGTATTGAGAATATGCCGGTGAGCGCCCCGGAGGAAAGCGACGAGATTGTGTTTCCCTATCTGGATGTCCCAGATGAGGTGCCGCCGGCTTCGCCGCTTGAGCCGTTAAAACTCTCTGTTGAAGACCGGCATGTAACCGCCTGGACCGGTACGCTGGCCAACGGCATAAAAGTGGTACTGCTTCCGGTTGCCTTTGACAAAAGCACAGTCAGTGTCGAAATGATATTCGGTGACGGCCTTCTCGGTGTGAAAGATACCGCGTCGCTGCGGGCCCGCTCGGCTCTGATGGTGCTCAGCGAGCACGGTGTCGGCAAGCTGACCGCCAATGAAACCGAGACAAAACTCGGCACTCAGGGTGTCTACGTGGTGGAGAACGCCGTTGAAAACTACAACTACATTCTCGGCGCCGGCCCGGTGGATGATACTGCTCTCGTGATTGAATCGGTCTGGACACAGTTTATGGATCCCACGCTCACGGCAGACAACCTGACCAGAGCGACTCAGCGGCTCAAACAGAGTGTTTTCTACCGTGACAAGACCGTAGAAGGTTATGTTGCCTCCCGTCTGCAGTCCTTTGTGGGTGGCGATCTGCTGCGTATGAGACCGCTAGATGCCGGAGAGCTCTCAGGAATGTCCGTTCAGCAGATGCAGGACTATATCAATGAAGTGCGTGATCGCGGGCAGCGGGTGGTGGTTGTCAGCGGCAACATCAACAAAGATGCGATCTATCCGATCGTTAACCGCTTCTTCAGTACTCTGCCGGCGTCTGTCCCCGGGCAGAAACTCGGTTCCGAGCCACGGTTCCCGGCGGGTGCAGACCGTACAGTTACGCTTGCCGAGGACAAGCAGGATACAGCGATCTATACCGTCGTGTGGTATCGGGAAAAGGAGGATTTCTCCAGAATCAGAGAAGTCGCCGCCCGCATTATCAGTGCGGATATTATTGAAGACAGACTGCGCAACAAGCTCCGTGAGGAGGAGGGTGTCTCCTACAGCCCGAACGCGAGCTATGACGCCAATGCGATGACCCAGAGAGGGTATCTGCTCGTGAATGTGCAGACGGGCTCAGGGCAGATCGAAAAGGTCAAAGCAGGCATTGAACAGATTACTGCCGAGCTCGAAACAAAAGGGGTGACCAAAGAAGAGGTTGATAATGCCGTGAAGGCCATGGTCAACCGGTTTAACCGCAATACCAGTCAGAATATTTTCTGGCAGCAGCTGCTGGTCAACCAGCTCACCGGCGCGAAAGTGGGTCCGGACTTTACAACCGATCTTCTCAAAGCGTGTAAAGCACTCACCACCGGGGATATCAATAAAGAGCTGACGGTGCTGTTTAAAAATCCGTCAGCGAAACTGCTGGTGAAAGCCGGCGATAAACCTGAATAGGATGCGGTGAGAACGGAGTCGGAATAAATAAAAAAGCCGGTCGGAAGACAGTAAACTTCCGGCCGCTTTTTTATGGTGACGAGGAAAACAGTTTAAATTTTCCGGTCCGGTACGCAGAAGTGTTCCAAAAAAGCGTTATGGCGAAAGACTGCGGCAGAAGCGGAGAGACTGTTTCGATAGGTGGTGTATATCGAAATATCAAATACGATAGAAGAAATAAAAATAGCAGGGAAAACCCTTAGTCGGTATAAATAGTATTGAGAATCATTACTATTCTTAAAATTGTAACATTGCGAGGATAGGGTATTACCGTAAAAAAAGTTCACCGTTTTGCAAAATCGTCTAAAACGCACTTCTGTGTAGGCAAAGAAAATAAAAATCAAATAAATCCGAGTAATTTAATCAGTATTCTTTTCTGGAATATCGGGATTTTTGAACTAGTCCGAAAAGGCAATTTTTTGTCTTAACGGACTAGGTAGGGACATACCTTTAGGGGAAAGTCGTTAGCCCCTCCGACCACTGTAGAAAACCTCCGCAACTCTCCAAACTATCGGCGTGACAAGCAGTATTCGTTTTGTCATTAATGCTCTTCGAAACTTACAAAACATCAAACAAACGAAGCTTTGGTTTCGTAGAAAACCCCAATAATCTTCAGGAGGATCCCCATGGAAGTTTCACGTAGAAGTTTCCTTAAGCGTGGATTGTTGCTCGGAAGCGGTACGATGCTCTCTGGTATGACCGGTGTGGCGATGGCTGCTCCTGCAAAGAAAGCCCCGTATAAGTTGCGTGACGTTCAGGAAACACTCAACATTTGTTGTTACTGTGCCGGCGGTTGCGGTCTGATTTGCTCTTCGCGTGGCGGTGAGCTGATCAACCTCGAAGGCGACCCTGAACATCCTGTCAACCTCGGTGGTCTGTGCCCGAAAGGCGCTGCCATGTGGGGTTTGCGCAATATCGTAACGAAAGAACGCCAGTCCCAGAACCATCCGCACCGTGTGCTGCATCCGATGGTTCGCCGCCCCGGTTCCAAGGAGTGGACGAAGCTTACCTGGGAACAGGCTATTGACGAAATTTCCCGTCGCGTCAAGAAGACCCGCGACGCTTCCTTCGTTGAAAAGGAAGACGGTGTGACGGTCAACCGCTGCGATGGTATCGCGTCCTTTGGTGCTGCCCAGCTCAATAACGAAGAATGCTGGCTCGTGCAGAAGTTTGTCCGTACGCTCGGCGTTGTCGCTATCGACAATCAGGCTCGTGTCTGCCACTCTTCGACGGTTCCTGCGCTTGCCAAGACCTTCGGCCGCGGCTCCATGACGAGCCACTGGTGCGATATCGCAAACGCCGACGTTATTCTGACGATCGGTTCGAACAACGTTGAAAACCATCCGCTTTCCTCGCGCTGGGTTGAACGTGCCCAGGACAAGGGTGCCAAGTGGATCGTGGTCGACCCGCGCTATACCCGTTCCGCCGCCCGCGCCGACATTTACGGCCGTATCCGTCCGGGCTCTGACCTTGCCTTCTACGGCGGTCTGATCAAGTACATCCTTGACAACGAGCTCTATCACAAGGACTACGTCATCCACTACACCAACGGCGCCTGCCTGATCAAGCCGGGCTTCGGCTTCGATCCCAAGACGGGTACCTTCTCCGGCTACAATCCCGAAACCAACAAGTATGACAACGAAGCCTGGGGCTATGACGTTGATCATAAGGAAATCTGGGACACCAACCCCGGTGCGCCCTATGAATGGGTTAACAAGCCCGGTACGCCGAAGTTCAAGACGCCTGACCTGAAAGTGATCAAGCGTGACGAAACGCTTCAGGATCCGCACTGCGTGATCAACGTGATGAAGCGCCACTATGCCCGTTACACCCCTGACATGGTCAGCAAGGTCACCGGCATGGACAAGGAAGTCATGCTCAAGATCTGGGAAACCTACGCCTCCACGGGCCGTCCCGACAAGGCCGGTTCTCTGCTCTACGCTCTGGGCCAGACGCAGCATACCTACGGTGCCCAGAACTGCCGTGCCATGTGTATCGTTCAGCTTCTGCTCGGTAACATCGGTATCTCCGGTGGCGGTCTTAACGCTCTGCGCGGCGAACCGAACGTTCAGGGTTCCACCGACATCGGTGCGAACGTTGCTGACACGGCCGGCTACCTCGCCTGGCCGCACGGCAAGAGCCACCCGACCCTGGCTGACTACCTCTCCAAGGAAACGTATGCCGCCGGTTACTACAGCAACAAGCCCAAGTTCATGGTGAGCCTGCTGCGTGAATGGTTCGGCGCCAACGCCACGGTTGATAACGACTACTGCTATGACCTTCTGCCGAAGGCCTCTCCGAAGCTCGACTTCGGTGACTACTCCACGATGATGACCTTCAACAACATGCGTGACAACCGCATCAAAGGTTACTTCCTCTGGGGTATGAACCCGGCCAGCTCCACGGCTAACGCCAAGCACGCCCGCAAGGCAATGGCCAAGCTCGACTGGATGGTCGTTGCCGACTGGTTCCTGACTGAAACGGCCACCTTCTGGAAGGCTCCTGACATGAAGCCTGAAGATGTGAAGACCGAAGTCTACTTCCTGCCGGCTGCGCTGATCTTTGAAAAGGTCGGCTCCATCAACAACTCCGGCCGCTGGATCCAGTGGCGTCAGAAAGCTGTTGAACCGCTCGGAGAAGCCCGTTCCGACTTTGAAATCATCATGGCTCTCTATGAAGGTATCGCCAAGCTCTACAAGGCTGAAGGCGGCGCCTGCCCTGATCAGATTCTCAAGGCCAACTACAACTACTACATCGACGGCAAGCCCGATCTTCGTGCTGTTGCCTGGGCATGTAACGGTTACGACGTCCGCGATAACCGCCTCCTGAAGGGCTTTGGTGAACTTCAGGCCGACGGCACCACCGCCTGCGGTATCTGGATCTGGACCGGTTACTACAACAACAACGAAGCTCGAATGGATCCGATGAAGCAGCCGATGACCCGCCGCAGCAAGGAAGACCCGTCCGGTCTCGGTCTGTTCCCGGGCTGGTCGTTCGCATGGCCTGCGAACCGTCGCGTGCTTTACAACCGTGCCTCTGCTGACCCGCAGGGCAAGCCCTGGAATCCGAAGCGCGTCCTCGTTGAATGGGACGGCCAGAAGTGGATCCAGAATGACGTGGGTGACTTCCCGACGGCTCAGCCGCCTCAGGACAACGCCTTCTTCATGACCTGGGAACAGCGCGCCCGCCTGTTCTCCTACCTCATGGTTGATGCGCCGCTGCCTGAACACTTTGAACCGATGGAATCTCCGACGAAGAACGTGTTCAACGGTGCCGACAAGAATCCGCTGGCCCGCTTCACGAAGGATCCGTCCGTGCAACTCGGCGATCCGAAGGAATTCCCGATCGTCTGCACGACGTACTCCCTGACTGAACACTGGCAGACGGGTACTCAGACGCGTAACGTGCCCTGGCTCAATGAGCTGATTCCGAGCAACTTCATCGAAATTTCCGAAGAACTTGCCAAGGAAAAGGGCATCAAGAACGGTGACAAGGTTCACGTGTGGAACCGTCGCGGCAGCGTCGTGGTCGACGCGATGGTGACGATCCGCATGAAGCCGATGATGATCAACGGCGTCAAGACGCACGTGGTCGGTCTGCCGCACCACTTCTCCTGGGAAGGTGAGTTTGCGACCGGCGATAACATCAACGACCTGTCCCCGAACGTAGGCGATCCGAACTCCTACATTCCTGAGTTCAAGGCATTCCTGGTTAACGTTGAAAAAGCGGCGTAACCGCGAGAAGGAGATTGAATAATGCGTAATAGCAATGAAGTTGCCATCTTGTACGATACGTCGCATTGCACTGGTTGCAAAGGCTGTCAGGTGGCTTGCAAACAGTGGAATATGTTGCCCAGTGCGCTCGAAAAGAACGCCAACAAGTTCACGGGCTCCTATCAGAGTCCCGCGGACCTGAACGGGGACACCCGTCTGGTGATGCGCTTTGATGAAAAGCCCTCCGGCAACAAGTTCCAGGAAATCAACTTTGCGATCGGTCGTCATGCCTGCCAGCACTGCACGGACGCCGGCTGCGTGAACATCTGCTCGTCCGGCGCCCTGTACCATCGTGAAGACGGCGTTGTCGCCTTCGACACGGAAAAGTGCAACGGCTGCACGTACTGCCAGAGCGCCTGCCCGTTCGATGTGCCGCGTTATCGTCCGATGGACGGCATGATCGACAAGTGCACGCTCTGCTGGGATCGTCTTGAAGAAGGCGGCATCCCTGCCTGTGTGAAGACCTGCCAGCCTGAAGCTCTGAAGTTCGGCAAGCGCGAAGAAATGCTCAAACTGGGCCACGCTCGCGTTGCCGCTCTGAAGGCTCGCGGTTTCGACAAGGCTGAACTTTATGGTGAAAACGAATGCGGCGGTCTGCATGTTCTGCACGTCTGCGAATTCGGCCATGAAGCTTATGGCCTGCCGAGCAACCCGAAGGTTGACGGCAAGGTCGGTCTGATGAAGACCATGAAGGCTGTCACGGGTGTTGGTACGGTTGCTGTGCTTGCCGGTCTGGCTGCCAGCTTCGTGGCTTCCCGCGGCTACAGCCGTAAGGAAATGACGATCGAAGAAGCCAAGGCTCACTGGACGCCTGAACAGCGTGCCAAAGCCGACGCTGAAGTGAAAGAGCTTCTTGCCAAAGAAGCGGCGAAACAGGAATAAGGAGGTCTAGTATGCGTTATATCCAGCGTCATTCCCTGCTTACGCGAGTGACCCATGGTACGGCTGCTACCTGCTGTATCCTTCTCGCGATCACCGGGGTGTTTGTGTTCGTCCCGACTCTGGGCGGCGACATCATGGGTGGTGAATTCACCAAGGCCATGCGTATGATCCACCGTGTCCTGGCAATTCCCTTCATCCTGGTTCCGCTCTTTGCTCTGCTTCGTTCGCCGGGCGGTTTCTGGCATCTGCTCACGCAGGACATCTTTGGTAAGTGGGACGCCGACGATTTCCGTTGGTCTGCCAAGTTCCCGTTCTACCTGTTTGCTCCTCACAAGGTGCATATGCCGCCGCAGCACCACGTCAAGGGTGCACAGCGTCTGGCTGACGGTGCGTTGCTTTTCAGCTGCGTGTTCATGGCTCTCTCGGGCATGGTGCTCTGGCTCAACACCGGTCTGCTGCCTGACGGCGGTATGCGTGTTGCCTTCGGTGCCAACACTCTGCTGATTGCTCATCTGGTTCACGACATCTTCTTCTTTGTCGCCGTGTTCGTGGGTCTCGCCCACATCTACCTCGGTGCCGGCATCTGGCAGCCGTACCGCGGTACCGCCCGCATCATGTGGGGCGACGGGAAGGTCTCTGAATCCGACGCCGCTTACCACTGGGGTTACTGGGCCAACCAGGAACTCGCTCTCGGTAAGAACGTGACGGTCGAACCTGACAAGAAGTAATCTGCGGATTCACTTCGACACAGCGGGGGTCAGCAGATCCCCGCGGTAAACCGGAAGCTCTTGCCTCTGAAGACAAGAGCTTTCGGGTAAGGATTAAAACAGACGGTTTAACCCTTACCCGAAAGACAAGGACGGTTTCTCAAAGAATCTTTGTGCCACGTCGCTTCAGAGCGGTCTGTCAGGACCGTAATGAAGAGGTATAAAGACAGTTTCAGAGAGAAACAGCAACAAAAAGGAAAAAACTATGCTCAATCGCAAGTCTATCGAACGTGCTCTGGCCAAATACGTCGCTCATAAGGACCCTGAAGTTCTCGAACGTCTGACGGCCTTCGGCCCCATGCTCCTGAAAGCAGCCGATCTCTCCAAACAGCTCAACGCCGACATTGTGACGCCGACCGATGAGGATCTGGTGCAGGTCTGGGAGCATGGTGAAACGCTGCTGCCGCGCTACCCTGTGCAGATCTCTCCGGAGCAGTTCGTCGGTGTGGCTCAGGAACTTGCCGCGACGCTTCTCGGGGCACTGCAGCTCGAGGGGCAGATTGAAGAAGCCTGCGCCAGAGTGGACTGGAGTGCCTATGCAGCACCGGAAATGCTTGCGCTTGCCGGCAAGAACCCGATTGAGTATTTCGAGCAGTGTGAAAAGGCTGCTCAGGATGTGGATTTCTTTGAATTTTTCGTTCTGCCTGTGCTGACCTACACGGTTCGTGTGTTTCTTGACCCGGTCGCCACGGAGTGGAGTCGTGAGATTGCCCGCCTCGCGGAAGAGGAACCCCGTCACAACCGCCCTGTGCACTGCCCGGTCTGCGGGACGGAGGCAGCCATTGCCAGCGTGACGGAAACCTCTGCCAACGGTAACCGCAAGAAGCTGCACTGCACCTGCTGCGGTGCCTCCTGGCTCTTTGAGCGCATCCGTTGTGCTCACTGCGGCAATACGGCGGTCTCTGACTTCCAGTATGTGCATGATGAGGATGATGACACGCACCGTCTGCATGTCTGCAAGGCGTGCGGCGAAGCCACCTCCACTGTGTTTGCAGGTGAGGATCTGAACTTTAATGCTGACGTTGAGCAGATTGTTATGACCGGCCTGGAGCTTTTCTACGAAGCCAGTCGTGACGAGGCTAAAACGGCTCAGTAACCGGCGCTCAGACATCAGCCGGGAGCAGACCGGCCGTGAAAGGAACGGTCTGCTCAGATGAACACAGTCTACGCAGGGAGAATTAAATGGGTGTGACGAGAAAATTTGGAAAGTTGGAAGGCGGTTCCATGCACGAGAGCGAAGGGTCGCTGCGCATGAATCCCTTCGGTGCACGTTCCGTTCAAGTACACCGCATGAATGCTCTGAGCCCGGAGGAGGACTGGGTGGCTGAGGAGATTCCGGTGGCGCTTGTCTATAACGGCATTTCTCATGCTGTCATGATGACGACGCCGAATCTGCTCGAGGAGTTTGCCGTCGGCTTTTCACTTGCCGAGGGCATTGTGCCTGATATTTCTCACATCTACGATATTGAAGTTGCCCGTGCCTGTAACGGCATGGAAGTCAAAATTGATATTTCATCAGAGTGTTTCTGGCATCTGAAGGAACACCGCCGCTCGATGACCGGCCGTACCGGGTGCGGGATCTGCGGTGTGGAAAGCCTTGACGGGGCGATCCGCCATCAGGCTTGTGTGCCTCAGACACAGACCTTTGATATGCGTCTTTACGATCAGGCGCTCGAATATCTGGAAAAAGTCGAAGAGCTGGGCCAGCTGACAGGATGCACACATGCTGCCGTGTGGGTGAATCCTGACGGGACCCTTGCCGGCGGTGCGGAGGATGTCGGACGTCATGTCGCGCTGGACAAACTGCTGGGCATGCGTGCACTCAATGAGTGGACTGACGGAGCACTTTTTGTCAGCTCCCGCGCATCCTATGAGATGGTTCAGAAAGCGGCAATGTGTGGCGTCGAAATTATGTTTGCCGTTTCTGCTCCGACAGCACTGGCTGTCCGGCTGGCTAATGAGTCTGGGGTGACGCTGTCTGCTTTCTGTCGACGTCAGAAAGCAAACGTTTATGCGCATCCAGAACGTCTTCTCGGTCTGTAAGCGCTGGGAGGGCATTTTTTATCCGGAATCAGTCACTCCGCTGATTCCGGCTTTTCTTTTTTGCGGGCGGCATTAGCGCAACCTGCCGGGCGAATTTCAGAACTTTTTCTCTGCCAATGGTGCAGAATTGAACGTATCGGTATTCATCGGTACGTTTTTTTGTTTCTGAAGTCCTCAGGAGGCTGCTATGTCAGAGACCGGTCAGACCGGAAAGCGCAGAAGAAAGAAAATTTTTTCACTGCCTCTGTCCATTAACCGGCATTGCAGAACGGCTCCGTATCTGCAGATTAGCACAGCAGTGAAGGAGGCGCTCACGAACGGCACGCTCAAAAGCGGTGACCGTCTGCCGAGCATCCGTGCGCTCGCCAGAGCGATTGGCGTTTCTCCGGAAACGGTGGCCAAGGCCTATACACTGCTCAGAACAATGGGACTGCTCGAAAGTGTCAGAGGATCGGGCTGCACGGTTATCGAGCCCTCAATAGCCTCAGGGGCGGATCACGCGGACGGCAGAGCTCATGCCGGGGAGCACCTGCAGCGTCAGCGCGTGACGAGCAAACGGTCGGTGGCCGCGGAAAAGGTGGCCGGCAAATGGTCAGAGTCCGAATCGACCATCCGTCCGTTTATCACCTACGCCTCACCGATGGGAAAACTCGCCGAGAAAGAATACCTCAGACTTGCCGCGCACTATGCAAGAACCCCATGGTCACACACCGGTTACAGCTCGCCGCAGGGCCATCTGCCGCTGCGGGAGGTCATTGCCGAAAGAGTGCGTGAGTTCAAGGGCATTATCTGTGAACCGGAAGACATTATCATCACGAGCGGCACCACACAGAACATGGGACTGATCAGTGATGTGCTCCTGGAGGAGGGTGAAAACATCTATGTGGAGGACCCGGTTTTCCGGGAAATTGTCCGGGTGCTTCGCTTCAAAGGACTCAATACCGTGCCGGTGGCAATGGATGAGGAGGGCTTTGATATCGATGCCGCCTGTGCGGCAGCGCCGGCCCGGGCGGCCGTTGTCTGCTCGAGATATCAGTGGCCCACCGGACGGGCAATGAGTGAGGCACGCAGAAAAGCCCTTTTTGACTGGGCGGCCTATACAGGCGGCTGGATTGTTGAAGTCGATACGAACTGTCCGCCGTGGGTGGCAGCAGATACTTTTCAGCCTCTGCGCGCAGAAAAGGACTCGGGCGACTGCGTCATTTACACGGAAAGTTTTTCGTTTCAGTTCTACCCGGGGATCCGGCTCGGTTTCATCATCGCGCCGCGCAGTATCACCGCCAAATTTGCCGGCGCCAAGTATCTGACAGACTGTTTCACCCCAGAGAGCACTCAGGAGACTGTCGCACAATTTTTGAAGATGGATGCCTATGTGCAGTACCTGCTCAAGCTCAGAAAGCTCTATCTTGAACGCAATGCCTGTTTCTGGGCGCTGAAGACACAGCTGCTCGACCCGTATCTGTGCGCGAGCAGCGCTGCTCAGGGTCCCTTTATAACGCTCTATCTGCCTGAGACGATCAGAGATACGGAAGTGGTGGAGGCACTTGCCGGAGAAGGTATCAGTGTGCGTGCCGTCAGCAGTCTGATTCACGGCACGAGCAGACTCAATGGGATTGTGCTGAGCCCGGGTCCCTATAGTGAAGCAGAAATCAGAGCAGGGGCCGAAAAAATCCGTGCCTGTCTCGAGGCGCTATCACAGAAAAGTGTACGGTGTACTTCCTCCTGAAGTGTACCAGGTCATGCGGATCTCCTTTTCTAGAATTTGTCTTGTCAGCAAAAGGCAACCCCAAAAAAAGGAGAAACAAAATGGCTTTGCAACGCAGAACTTTACTGAAAATGGCTGTCGCACCGGCGCTCGCCGTGAGTCTGAACGCTACCGCCGCGGAAGAAGGCAAGAGCACGGAACGTCCGATGCGCCGCAGCGACCGTGCGCTCGATGAAAAACATATTCTCGAAGCAATCCGCCGTACCGATCACGCTGTGCTGAGCACGGCGGACAAAACCGGCACGCCGTACGGTATTGCCATCACGCCGATCTATCAGGACGGCTATATCTATTTCCACAGCTCCGCTGCCGGCGGCCGCAAGGATGACAACATGCTGCAGAATCCGAAGGTGTCTGTGATCTGGATCGCTCATGATCACACGGATCCCAAGCTTTATGCCGTGGACTATGTGAGCGTGATTGCTGCCGGTACGGTTTCCAAGGTTACCGATGAGGCTGAACGCAAGCGCATCATGCTTGACATCTGCAAGCGACATGCGACGGGTGTGCCTCCGGAAGACCATCTCAAAAAGTACAATGCCGGCGCCAAGGCGATCGAAATCTGGAAGATCAAAGTGGATAAGCTCACGGGCAAGTCCCGTAATCCGGAACATTTCTTCGGTGCGGAAAAATAATTTTAGAGTTTTCTCTGCCTGAAAACGGGTCACTGCATGATGTCTCCCACTGCAGTGACCCGTACTTTTATAACCGTGTAACTGTGTAACCTCAACCACCCCTGTTTTTCAGCATAACTGTGCCAGTCATGGCCCGGCGGCCATTAGAGTACAATGGAAAAACAGCGGCCCGACACAGCGGCCGCGTCACTCTTTCCATTGAGCAGGTCACACAGCGTGCGCGCCGTCCTTTTCCTTTTCGCCATATTCGCCGCTCTGACGGAACCGGTACCGGCGTTTTGTGCCGGTGCAGCGCCGTCTGCCGACGGCAGATCCCTGGTAGTGGCTGTTCCGGATTCTTACCTCACCAGCTTTGACGGCGGATCGCTCGAGGCACAGTTTGCCGGGTTCAATGAAGCGCTCAGAAACAGCGGCAGCGGTTACCGGCTGACGGCCCAGGCCTTTCAGGCCTCTGATGCGGTCAGTCAGCTGCAGGCGATGCACCCTGACTTCGTGCTCGCGCCATCCTCCCTGATCATTGCCCTCACCAGTGAAGGTCAGCGTGCCTACAGTGTTGCAACCCGCAAAGTAACGGAGGCCAGAGAGGCAAGTCACTCCGTCGGCGGGCTGATACTTTCCTCTGCGCACCGCCCCGGGCCCCACAGTCTGAATGACCTGCAGGGACTTACCGTGGCAACGACCATGCCGCTTGATACCGGCTGGTTGGCCGTGCAGGGTGAGGTGGCGCAGATTCGCTCTGATCCCGAGCATTTTTTCAGAGAAGTCCTGTTTCTGAACACTCCGGTGCCGAATATTTTTTCAGCGCTTGCCAACGGCAGGGTGGATGCGGCGGTGATTGACACCTGTATTTTTGAGCGTCTTTCGAGGGAAAAACTAATTGATCCGGCCGATTACCGTGTTGTCAACGACACAAGCAGTGAGGAGCTCGCCTGTGCCAAATCCACCCGGCTTTATGCCGATGCCAGCCTTTACGCTTTTGAGTGGACGAATGAGCAGGCCGTCAGAGCCGTGCTAAAAGCACTTCTTTCGACAAGCAGAGAGGACCTCGGCGAGTGGCATGTGCATGTGTCGCTCAGTCCGATGGATGAGCTTCTCAAAACCCTCAAGCTCGGTCCCTATGCCTATCTCAGAACGGTTTCCTGGGAGGCGCTGTTTAACCGGTACGGTTACGGAATCGCCGCCATTGTGCTCTTAATCCTCTTTCTGATCACCAATGAGGTGCGGCTTAAGCGCCTGGTCACAAAACGGACAGCGGAACTCTCCGAGGCGCTTGAGCGGCAGAGAGAAAGTGAGCGTGAGGCCAGGCAGGCCCGCCTGCGACTGGGCAGCCTGGAAAGACGCAACGTGGTCAATCAGATGTCTGCGATGATTGCACACGAAATCCGCACACCGCTTGGCGCGATTACCAATTTTGCCTCGGTGCTGAAATTTCTGATGCCCGAGGCGAAAACCCCGGACTCAACCGCCGGTCAGGCTTTGGGCGGCATACTGAAGGAAACCGAACGAATCGGCGGGATTGTGGATCGGGTGCGACAGTATGCAAAATCACAGCGCTCGGCACATCAGCTCATGGACATGTCTGCCTCGGTGCGAGAGGCGGTGCGCATCCTTTCGATGACAATGCCGGAATGCCCGCCGCTTGAGGTGAAAATTCCGCCACAGGCGCTTATCCTCGGCGACAGTCTCGAGATAGAGCTGCTGGTTTTTAACCTCGCTAAAAACGCCGTAGAAGCAGCCTCTCTTGTGCCTGACCCTCTGGTACGGGTAACCCTTGAAAATGTCTCAGAGAGCCGGAAATGGCGCCTGAGGGTTGAAAATACCGGCCAGGAACTCTCAGAGGAGGCGTTTGAAAAACTCGGACGCACCATTGACAGTGTGAAGCCGGAGGGGCTCGGGATGGGGCTCTCGATCGTCAGAGGGATTGTGGACAGTCACGGTGCGCTAATGCACTTTATGCGCAGGCCCGGCGGCGGACTGGTCGTCGAGTGCAGCTTTAACGAATTAACGGAGGAGGGAGGAGATGTTTAAGCACCCGATCGTGAGACTCGTCGATGATGACGAACTTTTCAGAACCTCTCAGGCCATGCTCCTGCAGGTGAACGGTTTCAGTGTTTCAACCTATGCCTCAGCCAGAGAGTTCCTTGACCGGGATGATCCTCAGCGCCCTGGGTGTCTGATTCTGGATGTGCGCATGCCGTATATGACGGGGCTTGAGCTGCAGGAGGTGATGGTCAAACGCGGCTGGCGGCTGCCGATTATCTTTCTGACGGGGCACGGCGACATATCGATGGCGGTGCATACGATGCAGAACGGCGCGGTGGATTTTCTTGAAAAACCGGTCTCTCCCGAGGTGCTGATCGCCAAGGTCAGAGCGGCTGTGGATCGCAATCTCTCGGAGTGGGAGAAAATCGATGAGGAGGAGCATCTGCGGGCGGTTTTCGCAAGCCTCACGCCTCGTGAGGCGCAGGTAATCCGTCTTGCGGCCCTCAATCTTGCCAATAAAGTGATCGCTCAGCGGCTTGATATCGCGGAAACCACAGTGAAAATGCACCGTGCAAACGCTTTTGCCAAATTTAACGTCAATAATCCGCTCGATGCGTACCGTCTGCTCTCTCGTATAGGAGTGGTGAGTGATGAGGATCAATAGAGAGCGGCGGCGTTGTCTGCAGGTGCTGTCGGCGGCCCTGACACTGATGGCGGGAGCCGGAGGTGAGGGGGTGCTGGCAGCAGCCCTCAGCGGGACCGGTCAGGATGAGGACGATGATCAGTTCTGGGATGTGATCGTGGTCGGGAGTGGTCTTGCCGGCTGCGCCGCGGCACTTTCCGCGCTGGAGACCGGCTCAGAGCGGGTTCTGCTCATTGAGAAGGGACCGATTATCGGCGGGCACAGCTTTCACAGCACCGGCACGCTGGCGGTGGTGAATTCCCCCAACCAGACCCGTCAGGGTTTAGAAGACTCGATTGACCGGATGTGGCTTGAATCCAGGGCTGTCGGTGGAAAGGGCGCTGACGAGAAACTCATCCGGAAGGTCGGGCGTGACAGTGAGAGCGCCAGGGAGTGGCTTGAGGACTGCGGTGTGCAGTTTTCTCCTCAGGTGTTTCAGTCGCTCGGCGGTCTGACGCCGAGAAGTCTTCTGGCAAAAAGCTCTCAGCCGGGTCTCACCTATACCCGTGCGCTCTACGAGACGGCGCTCAAAAAAGGACTGACCGTCCGCCTGAACACCCGTATGACCGGACTTGTACCGCAGTCAGGTGCTGATGGCCGGTTCTGGCTTCTCGAGAGTGCCCGCGGGAAGGTTTCTGTCAGCTATCGCACCAGAACGGTGGTGATTGCCACGGGCGGCTTTACCGCCAACAGCGAAATGATCCGGCGCGCGGATCCGCTGCTGCCGGCCGGTATGCACACGACCGCCAACCCCAAGGGCCTGTATTTTGACGGGGCGGAGGGGGATGGCATTGTGATTGCTGAAGGTCTCGGCGCACAGCTCAAAGACATGCACAATGTGCAGCTGATGCCGCTCACGGGCGGGCGTCTGCTTGACTATGTGGGCGGGGATATCTTTGTGGATGCGGAGGGCAGCCGTTTTGTGAATGAGGACGGTAGCTGGAAAACGCTGGAAAAAGCGCTGCTGAAGCTGCCCAACCAGAAAATGTGGGTGATCACGGATGCGCAGTCCAAAAAAGGCATCAACCTCGGACAGAAACTCGCCGACGGCACGGTGAAAAAGTCGGATACCGTGGCCGAAATGGCTGTGGCCATGGGGATTGATCCGCAGGTGCTCAAGAAAACCATCGATGAATATAACCGCAATGCCGCCCGCGGAGAGGATCCGCTCTTTGGAAAGAAAATCTTCACCCAGCAGATTAACAAGCCGCCATACTACTGGGGCGAGGAGCGGCTGCTGCTGCACACAACCCTCGGCGGCATCGCCATTAACGAGCACGCTGAGGTGCTCAGCGTTGCCGGTCCTCCGATCGAAGGACTGTATGCGGCCGGAGAAACGGTGGGCGGGCTGTTCGGTCTGAGTCGCCTCGGCGGTCTGGCGATGACTGCCTGTGTGGTCATGGGGCGCGAGGCCGGCAGACAGGCAAGCAGGCGGGCGGTGGCGCTCAAACGCTAGCCGCACGGCGTTTCCGCTCTGCCGGAAACTTAGGGTTTCTCCTAATGTGTTACCCTGTCCCGCGGGAGGTAGTGATTGCGTTAACAGACGTTCAGAATGTACCCAACAGCGTGAGAGTCAGAGTCTCGCACGCCATATGAACCTCAAAACCTGTTGGAGAAACTGTTATGTCGATTGATACCTCCCGTCGTAATCTCTTTAAAAAGGCCGGTGTCGCTTCCGCCGCCATGCTCGGCTCCTCTTTTGCCATGGCTGCCGGCATCCCTGAAAAGAGCGTACAGAAGTTTGATGAGACCTACGATGTTGTGGTGATCGGTTCCGGTTTTGCCGGCCTTGCGTGCGCCTACAAGGCGGCTCGCGGCGGCAAAAAGGTCCTCGTGATTGAAAAGATGAGTGTGCTCGGGGGTAACTCCGCCATCTGCGGCGGTAACGTCGCCTGTCCGGTCAATCCTGTGCAGAAGGCTCAGGGCATCAAAGACAGCAAGGAACTCTTTATTGCGGACTGCCTGAAGGATGGTCTCGGCATCAACCACACCGAGCTGCTGAGCACCATTGCCGACCGCTGCAACGACACCATCAAGATGGTGGTTGATCTCGGCTGCGAATTCGTTCCCAACAAGATGCTCTTTGAAGGCGGTCACTCCGTGCCGCGTTCCTATGAAATCAAGGCCGGCTCCGGCTCCGGTTATATCCGCCCGATGCTCGCCGTGCTCGAAAAGGAACCGAACGTCACCCTGCGCACGAAGTGCAAGTTCGATGATTTCGTTGTCGACGATGACAACGCCGTGGTGGGTATTGTCTGCCGTGAAAACTATCGCTTCAATGCCAAGCTCACGAGCGATGACATGGAAAACAAGACCGGCAAGAAGAAGGTCATTCGTGCCACCAAGGGTGTGATGCTTGCCGCCGGCGGCTTCTCTCGTGACACATGGTTCCGCCAGATCCAGGACCCGCGTGTTGTGCCGACGACGGACTCCACGAATCAGCTCGGCGCAACGGCCGGTGTGCTCGTGAAGGCGCTTGCACTTGGTGCTGCTCCTGTTCAGCTCTGCTGGCTGCAGTTCCTGCCGTACTGCAATCCCCGTGAAAAGGGCTTCGGTGTGTCGGTGAACTTTACCAACCACGCCTGTATGGACCTCGGTCTGGTGGTTGACCGCAAGACCGGTAAGCGCTTCATGGATGAACACGCCGGCCGCAAGATCAAGTCTGATGCGCTGTTCAAGGTGATCGGCACGGATGAAAACTATCCTATCGCCGTGTGTGACGACGCTATTGTCAAGGCGATCAATCCGAGCTTTGTCAAGCTGCCGCTTGAAATGGGCACGGTCAAGAAGTTCAACACGCTCGAAGAGCTTGCTGATCACTTCGGCATCAAGAAGGCTGAATTCCTTGAACAGGTCAAGAAGTTCAACGGCTATGTCAAGGACGGCAAGGACCCCGAGTTCGGCCGTATCCTGACCTTCAACAACGGTCTGGATGTCTCCAAGGCGCCGTTCTACGGCATTGAATGCTGCCCGAAGATTCACCACACCATGGGTGGTGTGATGATCAACCCGAAGGCTCAGGTGATTTCCGCCTACACGCACGAACCGATCAAGGGTCTGTATGCCGGCGGTGAAATTACCGGCGGTGTGCACGGTGCTTCCCGTCTCGGTACGGTGGCTGTGATTGATGCACTCACCTTCGGTATGATCGCCGGTGAGGAACTCGCCAAGGCCTAATCGCCGACAGATAAGCTGAGGTTTTGTTTTATCGGGTCCGTTTCCGCCATCTCTGGAAACGGACCTCTTTTTTTCTCTGCGACTTGTGATCCTCCATGCATAAAGACCTGGCATCTTGAGATAAATCAGGCGCCGCACTCCGCTGCATTGCACCCGGTCTGCTCTTCCTTTTCTGTTACGCTTTTTCAGAACTGTGGCATTTTTTCACGCTTAGAAAGCACCAAATGCCAATCTCCGTGTGGAGGAATGGTTAAAATATCAACAATTAATCCGAAAATAAGTCCAAAACCGATACCGGACACAAAGGAAAAAAAGAAAATGAATAAGACACTCGTCGGCGTCGCTGCTGTCGCTGTTGCAGCCGCTGCTGCCTACCCGGCATGGGTACTCTATCAGGGACATCTGGTGGATCAGGAGATCAGTAAAATTTCCGGGGAAGAACTTCACGGGTTCGGCGGCGCCAGATACTGGACAGAAATCCAGGAAACAGGACGGAGCTGGTCGAGCCGTCAGCTTGAAGTTCGCATTAAGACAGATGATCCGATGCTCTCAGAGCTCAAGGATCAGATTGTGTATTCCGGTCAGGTGGATCTGCAGCTCGGTCTCAATGTCAGGGGGACTTTCAAGAGCGATCCCCGTGCCGGTATTCTTGCCCTGTATACCCTTGACGGAAAGGTGCCCTACAACGATCACGGCACTTTCAGTGTCAGCACGGGCGGGAAATTTGAAAACCTCACCTGGACCGTGGATCCGATCAATTACACAGGTGAGCAGGAGAAATCGCATTTCCGGATGGAACGGCTCGATTTCACTATGACCGCAGACGGCAAAGACTACACCTTTAACGGCACTATTCCTGCTATTGCATATGAGAACCCCGAAGGCGGTCTTGATATCAAGGGACTGGGGGCGCGCTCAAAAAGCAGTGATAAAAGCGGTACCGTAGAGTATTTCTGGGAGACGATGACGGTCAATACCCCTCAACAGGTGATCCCTGTGGGCAAGCTCAACCTCTCCGTGCAGGCGGAACTGCTTACGCAGAACAAGGAAAAGCCTGATCTTGTCAACGGCGTGATCAAACTCTCTCTTGGCGGGGTGCAGAGTAAAGAAGTGAGTTTTGACAATCTGACCATGGAGCTCACCACCGACAAACTACCGGTGCTGGATCAGCAGCGGGCTGATGAATCCCCGCAGGCTGCGCTCGAAGCACTGCGTACTTATGCGGCCGCTTTCGAGCAGGGAATGACCATCAGAATTCCTTCTCTGAAAGTGACTAACGGTCAGAATGAATCTGTTTTCTCGCTTGAGCTGATGAAAAAAGAAACGACAAACGGACTGGCCATTGGCGAGGCTGATCTCAGCTTTGACCCTGCATCACTGGGTAACGGTCCGGTGGCAAAATCTCTGGCCAAAGAAATCCGTAATACCGGCCGTCAGTACTGGCGTGAGGAAAACGGTCTTATCAAGGCACACTGGACTTTCCCCTACGAATATCTCGGTGTGCTGACCGGCGCCGGATAGGAATAACGGTCAGGTCAGGGGGGCCGGGGATGAGAGCATCTGCACAAAGCGGCAGGTGCTCTTTTTTTACTGCTGAAAACCCTTATCGGGTTTTCCATTACATAACGTCCGTAAATATGATTTAAAACAAACAATAAGATTTTTTATTCCTGTGCTCTCTATGACATATGTTCAATTGAGCACAAGAAGAGTAATATTCTCTCTATGACCCCACTTATTGCCATATAGGAGACTTAGTATATGGAAAATCCTGTCAAACTCGACCGTCGTGCCTTCCTGCGCTCCGGCGCCGCTTTCGGTGTTGCCTCTTCTCTGGGTATTGCTCCTGCAATGGCTGCTGAGGCCGAAGCGGAAAAGCCGAAAATTGTCCCGCTTCAGGGCAAAATGACCTATGAGGAAGTCCGCAACCGCGCCCGTGAAATGATGTTCCCGCGCTGCGCAGTCTGCCCGGAGTGTAACGGTCGCGGCCCCTGTATCGGTCAGGTGCCGGGTTTCGGCGGTATGGGTGCCAACCGCAGCTTCCAGGCCAACTACGATGCGCTGGCTGCCGTTCAGCTCAACGCCCGCTCCATGCATGATGTGAAAAAGCCTGACATGGCTTTCAAATTCTTCGGTGAAACGCTCTCTATGCCCTGCATGGTTGCGCCGACAGGCGGGACAACCTACAACATGGGCGGCAAACTCACGGAAGAGCAGTTTGTGACCGCAATCTGTGAAGGGGCTACCCGTGCCGGTATTCTCGGAGCGGTTGCTGACGGCATCGGCGATCCGATTGATGTGTTTGAAACACGCCTTCAAACCCTCAAGAGCAAGGGCTTCAAGGCGATTGTCGGTCTGAAACCGCGTCTGCAGCAGGAAATCATTCTGCGTATGAAGAAGGCATACGAAGGCGGTGCCGTGGCGCTGACCATTGACCTGGACTCTGCCGGCCGTGCGGCCCGTGCAACGCCCGGTCAGACGGTTGAACCGAAGACTCTTGCACAGATGACCGAACTGGTGAAGGCCTCTCCGCTGCCTCTGTTCTTCAAAGGCATTATGACGGTTGATGAGGCGCTGCTTGTTCTCAAGTCGGGCGCTGCCGGTTTTGTCGTCTCCAACCATGGCGGTCGCACCCTTGCCGATACGGCCGGGACGGCTGAGGTTCTGCCGCGTATTGCTGATGCCGTCAAGGGCAAATGCATGATTCTGGTTGACGGTACCGTTGCCCGAGGCACTGATGTGCTCAAGTACTGTGCTCTTGGCGCGGATGCCTGTCTGGCCGGTCGTCACTTTGTCCGTGCTGCACACGGCGGTCTTGCGGACGGTGTGGAACTGTTTGCCAATCGCCTCAGGAGTGAACTGCAGGTGGCGATGATTCTGACAGGTTCTAAGAACGTTGCGGCCATTGACCGCAGCCGTATCCGCATTCCTGTCTCCCAGTACAAGTAAGCTTGCGGCATAAGACCGGGCTGCGGGCGGGATACGCCCGCAGCCGCTTTCTGAACACCTACCGCGGAGTTGAGCCATGGTAAAACGACAATTGATTGCCGCGCTGGCGCTGGTCTGTACGGTCCTTGCCGGCGTCGCCGGTACAGCCCGGGCAGCTCAGGAGCCGTACTGCACCTATCTGGCTGACCGTCATGTGGCCAGAGGAATAAACTGCGACACCTGCCACGATGCCTCGCTGAAGCTCAAGACCATCGGCGGACGTGATATCTGTGTGAGCTGTCACGGAGATTTCGAGCAGATGAAGGTGAAAACCGCCGGCCGTTATGCGAAGAATCCTCATGCGCCGCATGAGCAGGGCGTCACGTGTACGAGCTGTCACAAAGGACACAAGGCGCCGGAAAACAACTGTGCCAAGTGCCATCAGGTGCAATTCAAAGTTCCGTAGATTTGTTTCCAGCTCCGCTCCGAACAGCACGTCGGAGCGTTTTTTGTTTGAAAAAGCTGTGAAACGGCGCAGGGATCGGCGTTTTGTGTTACAACCTGTTAATATAAGGCTGCTACAGACAGGACATCAATTCGTGGATCAGTAAAGGAGTGCCGGTGATGTTTGAGGTGGATTTGCTCTACACCCTTGCAAAAGAAAAAGGTGAGTCGCGCCGACTGAAGAATGATCTGATAGAGCAGCTCTCGACAATTGAGTCCGAGAAGTCACTGATGGCCGCCGCAAAAAAACTCGGTATGAGCTACCGCTACTTCTGGGGCAGGATTGAGCACTGGGAAAATGAGTTCGGTCAGAAGCTGGTTGTCCGGGAGCAGGGCAAGCCCGCATTTCTGACACCGCTTGGAAAAAAGCTGCTCTGGGCGGAGCGTACCATTCAGGCCAAACATGCCCTGACAATCGCCAAACTGAGCAACGAACTCAATGCCGCTTTTCAGGCGGCCTATGACCCCAATGCAAGCATTCTGACAGTGGCAGGCTGCTTTGACGCATTTCTCTCCTCGCTGCAGGTAAAGGCTTTTGACAGCGGTCTGATTACGGATTTCCGTTTCAATACGGGGCTCGAAGGGCTGAGAAATCTGCGCGACGGCGACTGCGTGATGGCCGGCTTTAACTTTCCCGAGGACTCTCCCAGAGGCAGTGAAGCCTGGAAGGCTTTCTCACCGATGATTGACCCCGCTCTGATGGAGGGGTGTTCTGTCGGGCGGCGCTCCCAGGGACTCGTCGTGGCAAAAGGCAATCCCAAGGGGGTAGGCTCCTTTATCGATGTGTTTCTCAAACACCTCCGTTACGCCGGCCGCTCCCCGGATACCGGCACGTACACGCTGCAGGAGTCTCTGCTCAAACAAACGCCTTTTGATCAGGAGCAGCTGGCGAAAATTTCCACAATCTATCCGTCACACCTTGCGGTGGCAACGGCTGTCGCCTCCGGTGAGGCTGACGCGGGACTCTGCATTGCGCAGGCTGCCGGGCAGATGAATGCCGGGTTTATTCCGCTGGTCTGGGAGAATTACTACCTTGCGTGGCACAAGCGTGACAGAGCGCTTGTACAGCCTTTCCTGGAGGTACTTAGCCGTGCTGGGCGCGAGGGTGATCCGGGTGAGCCAGGACGCGATCTGCAGCGCTGCGGTGAACTCATCACCGACTGGCAGGCAGAGCTCAACTGGTTCTGATCAAAAAGAAAGCCTCCAGAGCGTGACTTCCGGAGGCTTTTTCACATTTGGCGTTTACATCTTCTGCGTTTCAGCTTCAGCAGCCGGTTTGCCCTCATCAGCCGGAGCGCCCATCATGCCGCCGTGATGATATTTTCGCATCATCATGCCGTGGTGCGGATCCATGGGCATTCCGCCGTGCGGATGCATCATAGCGCCGCCCATACGGCCGTGAGTGGCCTCAACCTGCTCGAGGACGTACTTCTGCGAGGGGTTGAGCACTTTCAGCAGTTCAGCGCGGGCAGCAGCATACGCCTTCAGGCTGTCAGCACGATTCTGGGCGCGTTCTGCGCGACGCTCAAGACGCTCCTGCATATCTGCGGCAGGTTTGTCATAGGTTTTACCCTTTTTCATATGAAGGGCTTTGGAGGCCTTGACATAATTTTCCCAGGCTGCTTTCTGGTTGTCTTCCAGTGTGAGCATACGGGCAATGCCCTCAAGACGGGCATCCATCCTGTCGGACATGCTGTAACCGGCCATCGGGCAGGCGGGTCTCGTCTGAGGTGAGGTCGTCTGTTTGTCAGGCGCACTGAATGCAAGTGACGCACTCATCAGGGCGCCGAGAGCAGTAACGGTGGCAAGGATCTTGGTGGATTTTCTCATGGAACAGATCTCCTGAAATTTGTCATTTCGAAAAAAGTGATTTGTTAACTCCTAGAATACGAAAAAAAACGGTTAGCGTCGTGCTGTGAAATGCGAAAGTGTGTAACGTGGCGGAGTGGAAGGATTTTAGGGGGTATGAGAGCGCAAAAAACTGAAAAAGACGGAAGCGTCACAAAGTAACACTTCCGTCATATCAATGTGCTGAGGCTGGATTAAGCAGCTTTGGTTTTAGCGATGCTTTCAGCGGCAAGTTTGCCGAAAACAACCGCTTTTCCGACGCTGGTCCCGGACATATAGGCCGCGCCATGAACACCGCCGGTTCCTTCCCCTGCTGCCCAGAGCCCTTCGATAGGTTCACCGAAAACGTTAATGACACGGGCATTGACGTCGATACGTGCACCGCAGTATGTAGACAGGAGAACGCTGGTTGCCCGGAAGGCATAGAACGGAGCCTTTTCAATTGGCGTGGGTTTGCCGCCGCCAGCAGAAAGAGACGTACGGCCGAACTCGTCTTTTCCTTGGGATAATCCTTCGTTATATGTTGCCACTGTTTGTTTGAGAGCCTTTGCCGGCAGGCCGATTTTCTCAGCCAGTTCCTCAATAGTTGCTGCTTCGTAAAGTTCGCCGTTCTTTTTTAAGTAGTCGGTATTGGCCAGAGCATCTTTTTGTGCACGCTCGTGGATAGCACTATCGTATACCTGAATCCCGATCCCGTCTTTTTCCTTCAGAGTAATAGTCCCGAGTGTTTTGTAGGGAAGAGATTCATCAGCATAACGTTTCCCATCGAGATTGACGATGATGGCACCGTTGTACATAACAAAGGCTGAAGTTTTCGTATTCGGATTAAACCCGTATGTCGGCTTGGTGTAGGTGACGTCTAGCAGATCGGCACCCAGCGCCCAGGCCATGCGGGAACCGTCACCTGTATTGCCAAGACCTCCAAGTTTCAACGCATTTTCGGCATCTGGAGAGAATCTGCGGAGAAATTCCTTGCTTTGGGCCCAACCACCAGCTGCAATGACGACCCCGCGCCGTGCGTGATAGGTGCGTGTGCCGTTCTTTGTTTTCGCCACCACACCGACAACTCTTCCGGAGTCATTGACAATCAACCGTTCAGCAGGTGTTCCATAGACAAATTTTGCACCCTTTGCTTTAGCAAGGTCATTGAAGATTTTGAGCATTTGAGGCGGGCGGGTCAGGTGCTGACGGGGAACACTCATACCGGCACCAGTAGTGACATCTCGAAATTCAACGCCGAGACCTTTTGCCCATTTGTAAGTCGGTAGAGTCTCCGTTACGAAGCGGTGAACAAGTTCAGGATCGTTCACTTTGCCCATAGAGAGCATTTCTTTTTCAAACAATTCAGGGCTATCTTTGATACCTTTAGCTTCCTGAATATCCGTGCCCCATACAGCAAAACCGCCATTACAGAGAGTTGTGGAACCGCCGCCCACCCGTAATTTTTCAAGCACTATCACAGACAGACCAAGCTCTGCAGCCCGCGCTGCGGCACTTGAGCCAGCAGCTCCGGTACCGATGATGACAACGTCCGCCTGTTCATCATAGTGTTGAGGGGGCTGAACCGGTTTGGCACTGGCGATTAAAGGAGCGGAAAAGACACTAAGGCCCAATCCTGAGAGTAACTGACGTCTTTGCATATTGAGGTCTCCATTGGTTGGTAGAGGGTACTGCCAGTGATCGTATTTTGAATAACTCTTGGAGACGCAAAACGATGCTGGCAGTACCTCTGTGTTTCATTGTAGAAATGCAAAACGTTGCAAAAAAATCAATTAGTATTGCAATAATGCAATCATTTCTGAGGGTTTTCCTGATGTACAAACCAGAAAAAATAGATATGTCGCTATGGGCTGTTTTTCTTTCTCTCTGTGAGACTGAGTCAATGGGTAAAACAGCTGCTCAGGTTGGCTGCACCACCTCCACGGTATCACGGAAGATTGGCCAGCTGGAGTCTCAGTTTGGCATGAGCCTGTTTGTCCGTGAACCACGGCGGTGCAGACTGACAGATGAGGGCGTAGCGCTTCGCGATGCGATTGCTCCGGTACATCGGCTTTACGGAGAACACCTGCAGGAGGCATTGTATTTTCTGGAAAGATTGCGTCAGCCAAAAATCAGTGTGGCGACAGTATCCGGACTGATTCCCTTTGTCCTGGAGTGTATAGAGGATTTTCAGAAACGTTTTCCTCAAGTGGATGTGTCAGTAAAGCAAGTTACCTATCCCAGAGAGGAGGCTCTGAATGATGCTGATTTTGCAATATGGGCTGATCAGGAGTCTCGTCCGCAGGTTGATGTAGTTGACCTGGGGGTTGTCGAGAGTATCGTTGTGGCGTCAGCGCACTACGGGAAAAGCTTTCCCCGGAAACCGGGAGATTTACGCCAGCATACGGTGATTCAGTCTACAGGTTGGATTTGTCCGTTGCGGCTGAAACATCAGAAAAGTTTCGAGTTTGCTGATTTTATCCCAGGAAGTGTTATCACCATGGATACCATCGCAAACATGGTGATGGCAGTTGAAAGAGGTATGGGCATTGGAGTCGCCATTCCCAGATATGCGGCAAGAGAAGGGCTAAAAAACGGGACGCTGAAAGTGGTTTTACCGGAATATGCGGGACCTTCGCTGAAATTCCGTCTTCTTTCGCGAAGAAGCCTCTATCAGTCGGAAATCACCAGTGTTTTCAGACAGATTGTAATAAAGAGGTGGGAGGGTTTTGTCAGAGAGTAGTTTCGGGTAGGGCTGTAGCAGAAATGATGAAAAAGGCGGGTGCACCATGATGCACCCGCCGAAAAAGAGTTTAGTAACTCATGATATGACCGTCGGTACGCTTTTCGGTAGCACCGACATATACACCGTTTTCATCACGCAGGATCATCTGACCGCGACCCATGTGATACGGGTCAGGCTGGACAATCACATCGTGACCGCGACGCTGCAGGAGTCGGATAACGTGATTGGGCGTATCCTGTTCGACTTCAACCTTTTTACCGCCGACCCACTGCCAGCGGGGGGCATCGAGAGCCTGCTGCGGATTGAGATGCCAGTCGATCATGTTCTGCACTACCTGAACGTGGGCCTGAGGCTGCATAAAGCCGCCCATAATGCCGAACGGACCGATTGCAACACCGTTCTTGGTAAGGAAGCCCGGAATAATCGTGTGGTACGGACGCTTCCCGCCGAGCAGGGCGTTGGCATGATTTTCATCGAACTTGAAGTTTTCGGCACGGTCATTGAGCGAAATGGCCGTCCCCGGGATGACGATACCGGAGCCGAAACCGCGGAAGTTGGACTGAATCATCGAGACCATGTTACCTTCCTTGTCGGCAGCGCAGAAGTAAACCGTGGAGTGGTACTTCGGATCACCGACGGTCGGCAGCTTGGCTTCGTGACCGATCTCGGCACGGCGGCGGGCCGCATACTCTTCGCTGAGCAGCTCTTCGACAGTAACCTTCATGTAAGAGGGTTCCGCCACGTAGTTGGCGGTGTCGGTCATGGCGAGCTTCATCGCTTCGATCTGCTTGTGCAGTGTTTCCACATCATCGCGGGCACCGAGATCCATATCCTTGAGGATCTGCAGAGCCATCAGAACCGTGATGCCGTGGCCGTTAGGCGGCAGTTCCCAGACATCATAGCCGTGATAGTTGACCGAGATCGGATCGACCCATTCAGGCTGGTATTTTGCAAGGTCCTCCTTGCGCAGGAAGCCGTTATGCTTTTTGAAGAACTCGTCCATCACTTCGGCAAGACGGCCGCGGTAGAAGCTTTCCCCTTTGGTCGCAGCGATTTCACGCAACGTGGCGGCCATTTCAGGGCACTTGAACACTTCGCCGGGTTTAAGCCAGGTGTCGTTGGGCGCAAATGTATCGAACCAGCCCTGGAACTCAGGACGGTCACGGTACTTGGAGTAAATACCGTAAGCCTCTTCCCAGAGACGGGAGATGTTGGGCGAAACGGGATACCCGTTTTCAGCAAAACTCACCGCGGGCTCAAAAACCTCTTCAAGGGGCATGGAGCCGAAGCGTTCATGCATGGCCATCCAGCCGCCGACGGCACCCGGAACATTGATCGGTTCAACACCGTAAGAGGGGATCTTGTCAAAGCCGCGTTCCTTCAAAGCGGCAACCGAGTTCAGCATCGGAGCCGGCCCCGTGCCGTTAATCCCGTAGAGTTTCCCTTTGTACCAAATGATGGCAAAGCAGTCGGCACCAAGACCGTTACCGGTAGGCTCAACGACAGGCAGGGAGGCAGCCATTGCGAGAATGGCGTCGATCGCGTTACCACCTTTCAGGAGTGTCTGAAGGCCGGCAGAACTCGTGGACGGGTTGCCCGAGCAGCACATCCCGTTCTTGGCGTAAACAACATGCCGTTTGCTGGGGTACGGATAGTCTTGAGCATCATACTGATACATGTTTTCTTTCCTTCAAACTGAATAATTTAAACAAAGGGCGCCATGAAGCCTGCGATGATGACCGAGAAGCTCGTCACCGTGGTGAAACCGCCCACAAGGTACTTCGGCATCAGCACATCAGTGATGGCCTTCTTTTCATCCTCATTGGTGGCAACAGCCTGAGCGACTTCGTTGACGATGAGGTAGGTGGCCGGGAAACCGAGCAGCTGGCAGCAGGCCACACCCATGGCAACGTTGCGCGAACCGAGGATCTTCCAGAGCGGGAGCACATAGAAGAAAAGGAACAGGGCAACAAACACAACGATAAACAGGCAGGCGATCATGAAGCCGAGCGTCGCGAGGTCATTGACGGTGATCTTTGCGAGCGAGGGGATAATCGTGGCAAACGTTGCGCAGTTGAAAATACCGGCGGAGTTGGCGTGCTTGAGAATGTTGGCGGGCAGCATACCGGTGGTGGAGACAACCGCACCGAGGATAAGCGCCCAGATCGTCGGCGAGAGACCGGTGAGTTTGCCGATGATGAAAGAGATCCAGCAGAAGAAAGCAGCTACGGCAAGGCAGGTGAACGGGCCGTAGTAGCGTTTGTTGCGCTCGAAAAAGGTCTGCTTGGCGGCAGGCGCTTCAGCAGTTGCTTCACCGGCAGCCTGTTTGGCAAGGAACTCTTCCTTGTCGTGGCGGTACTGCTCAACAATGAGTCGGGCTTCACGAAGACCGAAGTAGGAGGCCACAGGGGAGCCGAGGAACTTCTGGATGGCGAAAATAATCGTGCCCAGCGCGGCAGCCAGCGCAAAACCGTGTTCCATAGCTGCACTGGTCATAATCTGCGTGGCCACAATGCCACCGGTAACGATCGGAAGAGAAACGATGGTTTCCTGCTTACCGATGATGGGAATCAGAATAAGACCGCAGATCATCACAGCGAGCATTGACAGCAATGCCGTTGCCACAGTGCGCCATTCGGCGATCAGTTCGCGGAAGTTGATGGTCGTACCCATTGAGAAGACCACAAAAAGGACAGACCATTTGCCGAATTCCTGCAGTCCGGCCTGTTTGATGATATCGGGCGGAATAAGCCCCGTCATGAAGCAGATCATGAACAGGAACAGGCTGACAAACACTGCTGACACTTTGGCTTTGGTAGCAACCCCGAGGAGGTCGCCAATACCAAAGAAGAGCAGGCACAGCAACAGGTAGTAGAACATATTGTCAAAAGCAAAAGCCATAGGACACCTGTAAAAGATGAGTATTGAAGAGGGTTGGCCTTCTTTGATAGTAATGACTTATGTTCAACTAAGCACAAATGTAAAAATCTCTTTTTGACTCCTTTTAACTCAAACAAAGGCACTGAGGGGAAAGCCCTAGACAATTACCCTGAGGGGCTTTCTGCGAGAGGAGTTTCAAGGCAGTGTCCTTTTTGCGCGTACCTGTCCCGCGGGAGGTAGTGAGCGTAAAGAAATCCCGTTAGAGTTAAGAGCATAAAGGAAGGGTAAATCCCCATAACTGCCCTCCCAGGAAAGCAAATTCAGGAGAAAACCATGAAAAAATTTATGCTTCCCGCGATTGTGATGCTCTGCCTCGGACTCAGTACGGCTGCCGGTGCGGCGGACGGTCACTTCGGTGCCGACCGTCATATTGCACGCGGTCTGACGTGCGAGAGCTGCCACGGGAAAAATATGGATGCCAAGAATCCGGAAATCCCGACAATTGAGACCTGTACGGGTTGCCACAACACCAAGGATCTGGTGGCCAAGACGAAAAACGTCAAGCCCGCCAATCCTCACATGTCTCCGCACTATCAGGACACTCTGGACTGCGTGAACTGCCACCTGCAGCATGAAGCACCGGAGAATTTCTGCAATCAGTGCCATCAGTTTGATTTCAAAGTGAAATAGGGCACAAAAAACTTGAAATCAGAAGAGGAGAAGTTGCTGATTTGTCTCCGCAGCAACTTCTCCTCGTTTTTTTAGAAGGTTAAAACTCAGGCTCCGGCTTTCTGCCCGATGACATAACCCTGGGTGAGTGAGCGTCCGAGACCGTGCTGCGAAGAGCCGCCGGCACTTTCGCCGCCGCACCAGAGGCCGTCAATCACCTTGCCTTTCATATCGAGCACCCGGCAGTCCATATCAATGCGAAGCCCGGCGTAACTGTCGTGAACAGCAAAAGTGGCCCAGATGGCGTAGAAGGGCGCCTTGGCGATTTCAAATCTGGGTTTGGGTTTGTCGAAATCGCTGTCGGCACCGGCTTTCACAAAGCCGTTATAGCGTTCAACGGTCTCCTTGAGCACCTTGGGATCCATCTTGTAGGTTGTCCACGGAGAGGAGTTGATTTTCTCTGCCAGCTCTTCAATCGTGTCGGCCACAAAGAAGAGTTCGGGATCGGCACTGGTTTCGGAAAGATGCACCTGCTCACGCTTGAGACCCGCCGCATCAGTGATTGCCCACTGTGGACCGGCTGAAAAATCCGGAGCGGCAGAGCCTTCGTTCATGGCAAGTGCCGCATCGATATAGTTCCGCGGGCGGTATTTGATGCGTGTGGTATTGCGCCAGTCGCCGTGCACATAAGGGGCGCCGTCCTTGTAGAAGCCTTCTGTGGTGCCGTTGGGATAACCGTTTTCAAGTTCGTTATAGAAGCGACGGCCGGTCTGGTTGACAATAATGGCGTTCTGCCAGTTGGCAAAGAAAATCCCGGTGTACTTCACCAGCGGGAAAATCGGTGATTCAGGCCGCCAGCTCACATAATTCGTTCTGACGCCGATCACCGGGCGCTTTCTCAAACTGCCGTTGCGATCCATGGCCTGATTAGCCGTGCCCCAGAGTGAGGCGCCGATGGCCATTGCTGCGATTTCGCCCGAGCCGTCCTGCGGTGAATATTCACCGGCTGCATTCGGATATTCGGCTGTAAGTCGCGGGTCAAAGATACGGCGGAATTCAACATTGCCAGAGTTCCCGCCTGTGGCGATGACGACCGCTTTTCTGGCACGGATAGTGACCGTTTTCTTTTCGGTGCTCAGATTACCGTCATTGCGGAAGCTCTCGAGGCGTTTTCCTGTCTGAGGGTTGACTTTCGGCGTGTAACTTGCCTCAAGCCCGACGACCCGGCCGGTGTTATCCGCCTCTCTGAACAGTTTGTCCATATGGAAGTTGAGCAGGAACTTCACACCTTTTGTGCGGGCAGCGTTTTCAAGTCCGCGCATCAGGTCTGTGCCGCCTGCTCCGGCGGGACTCTCCGCACTCTGACCTTTCTGCCAGACACAGTGCAGTTCTCTGCGGGCAGAAATGCCGATCGCATGCCCGCCGCGGTTATCCGGTGCCTGATCAACAAACTTCACACCGTTTTCGACCAGAAAGTCGCAGCATTTTGCGGCGTTGTAGGCGATGGTGTGCTGCACGCCGCGGTCGTTGTAACGGTAGTCCGGCATGCCGCCGGTCTCGACCACGCTCCAGTCAGTCAGATCTTTGAAATAGGTTTCCGGGTCATCCTGAATGCCGTACTTCTTCTGAAATGAGGTACCGCCTCCGAGAGGAACATTACCGCCCGAAATAATGGCATGTCCGCCAATATCGTAATTGGCATCAATGACCAGCACGCTAAGTCCTCGATCGCGCGCTCCGATTGCTGCAGGCAGTCCGACAGCACCGGCGCCGACCACAACCACATCAGCTTCAAAATCCCAGTGCGAAGGAATTTTTTCAGCGCATGCAGCATGTGCAGGAAGACTGATTGCGAGGCCGGAAGCGGCTGCGCTGCCAAGAAAAGTGCGGCGGGAAAGTTTATTCATATGTTTTTTCCTTTCTGGTCTTAAAGGTCAGCAAAAACGGGCTGAACGGAATGGTCTGTCAACGGCGTATTTGCCTGAATTCATTGTAGGACAGGTGAATAAACATGAAATCTGTACCAAAAAAGACACTGCGGCCCGGAAATACTGTGTTATTGATCTGGTGCAGAACGAAGACATATTTTTTGGAAAAAGCTTGACAGCAGCAAAGCTGTGTGCCTGAAATCTGCCGAAAAAAAAGGGTGAGACAAAAGCCTCACCCTCAAAAGGACAACCATCAGAGAGATGCGCGGAGATAAGACGCAACCCGGTAAAAAGGCGGGAACCGAGTGGACTGCATAGGCGACCCCTCACCAATAAACTGCAGTTTTCTCTGACTATGTGAAAATATTATCATAAATGAGAATCATTCGCAAGTAGAGATTGCGTGATCCCGAATAAATAAATCATTTCAACGCCTCCTGATTTTGTTATTTCATGCCAAAGATGCGGTGAAATCTGCCACAACCTGAACGGTACGCCCTGCGGTAAGGACTGTGCGGCCGGTTCGGGGAGAAAACCGCCCTGAAACGTAACAGCGAAAAGGAATAAACATAAATCTTTCAGCGTCCAAAAGCACCGCTGCAAAGTGGGGATTTTCTGCGAACCTCTCCCTCATGAGGGGCGGGAAAGAGGGGCTGAAGAAAAATAAAGTATGGCGCAGGATGATAAAAGGTTGGCGTGATTGGGTTTTGCCCTGAGGGTAGGGTCTTTCTACTATAGAGGCATGAAAAAAGTGCTGTCATCTCCTAAAGACAGCACTTGTGACCAAAAGACTTTTTCACAGATTGGGAGAAGAAACTATGCCCGGTTATCCTACCGACCTCTTATCCAACCGCTCTGTCGTCAAACGCGACAGCTACGCCATCATCACCCCGCAGGGTCGTGTCACCAACGTGATCCCCGGTATCAAGGACGCCACGATGACGATCCTCTGCACCCCGAAGATGGGCGCAGGTTTTGTGCAGCTGATTGGTAAGCTCGGCCCGACGGCACATACTGAATATCCGTACGCTACCGCCTGCCACGAAGAATCCTTCATCTATGTTCTCGACGGCTGTGTTGAACTTGAAGTGACCGTCGGCGAAGAAAAGAAGGTCCTCAAGCAGGGTGGCTACGCCTACGCACCTGCCGGTGTCGGTATCGGCTTTAAGAACGTCAACGGCAAGGAAGGCCGCATTCTTCTCTACAAGCAGCGCTATGTGCCGCATCCCAAGGGACTCAAGCCCTGGGCTGTTTTCGGCAACATCAACGAAGTCGCCTTCCGTGACTACGACGGTATGGCCAACGTGCATGTGAAGGACTTCCTCCCGATCGATGAAGCCTTTGACATGAACATGCACATCCTCTCCTTTGATCCGGGTGCCAGCCACAACATCTGCGAAACGCACGTTCAGGAACACGGCGCCTACATCTATGAAGGCGAAGGCATGTACCTGCTCGACGATGAATGGATCCCCGTGAAGTCCGAAGACTTCATCTGGATGGGCGCCTTCTCCGTGCAGGCCGGCTACGGCATCGGCCGCGGCCCGTTCAGCTACATCTATTCCAAGGATTGCCACCGCGACGTGGACATCTAAGGCAAACCCGACAATCGACTGAAAAGGAACTATCACTATGGCACTCGATATCAACTTCAAAGCCCGTGACATTCGCGAAGTGCTGGACGCCACCCACATGCGCGGCCGCAACATCACCTTCCTGGATGACTTCTCCCGCGAAGAGATCCTCAACCTGTACCGCGCCGCTGAAATGCTCGAACCGTTCATGCGCACCGGTACCGACCTTCTGAAGGGCAAGGTTCTCTACACGCTGTTCTTCCAGCCCTCGACCCGTACGCGCTGCTCGCATGAAAATGCCATGCACCGTCTCGGCGGCTCCGTGATTACGGAAGCCGACCCGACACACAACTCCTCTGTTGCCAAGAACGAATCTCTGGCTGACAGCCTGCGTGTGACGAGTGAATATGCTGACGTTATCGTTATGCGTCACCCGAACGACGAAGAAGCCCTCGGTGCTCTGAAGGAAATTGAAGGTCATTGCGCTCCGGTGATTTCCGGCGGCTACGGCCACGTCACCCATCCGACCCAGGGTCTGCTTGACTCCTACACCTGCTGGCGTGCTTTCGGCGACCTCTCCAAGGTTACCGTTGCCATCGCCACGCCTGACCTCTCGCGTGCCCGCTCCGGTCAGTCTTTCGCTCTCGCGCTTGCCGCCATGGGCGCCAAGATCATCTACACGGGTACGAGCGAACTGCGCACGCCTGAAATCGTCCGCCAGAAGCTCAAGGCCATGGGTGCGAACTTCGAAGAACACTTCGACCTTACGCGTCAGCAGAACGAAGAGCTCTATGCCGACACGAACGTCGACCTGATCTATCTGCCGGGCTGCTCGGTCAAGAAGGACGACCCGAACCGTGCCGACTTCGAAAAGAAGATGGCCAACTACTACGTGTCCCTGGAAATGCTCAAGAACATCAAGGCCAAGACGGGCAAGACGGTTGGCGTGCACCACTCGCTGCCGCGCAACCCGGGCGAATTCGACTTTGGCATTGACAACACCGAACATCAGCTCTACTTCCGTGCGATCGGCTTCTCCGTGGCACTTCGTATGGCTCTGCTGGCTGCTGTGGTTGGTGTGAACTAATGACCTGCAGGTGAAAGAGTCTCCTTAAGCATGATGGTGTCCATCCGGAGGGAAGGGGTAGCGTTAAGAGCGTTACGTCTCTCCCTCCGAGGGACTCTTTAATTCACCTGCGTTATCGACTTTGAGGAAAGAATAAAATGCGTCTCGTTATTGCTCTGGGTGGTAACGCCCTTTTGAAGCGCGGTCAGCCGATGACCAGTGAAAATCAGCGTGCCAACGTGCGCCTTGCCTGCGAACAGATCGCCAAGGCCTATGAAGGCAACCAGCTCGTTGTTACGCACGGCAACGGCCCGCAGGTCGGTCTCATTGCTCTGCAGAATGATGCCTACAAGACTGTTCCGATGTACCCGCTCGATGTGATCGGCGCCGAATCTCTCGGTATGATCGGTTACATGATCCAGCAGGAACTCGCTTCTTTTGTGCCCAAGACCGCCTCCCTGGTTAACGTTCTCACGCAGACAGAAGTTGACCCTGAAGACCCGGCATTCAAGAACCCGACAAAGCCTGTCGGCCCCGTCTACTCCAAGGAAGAGGCTGAACAGCTTGCTGCTGAAAAGGGCTGGACGATTGCTCAGGACAATGACAAGTATCGCCGCGTTGTGGCCTCTCCGCAGCCCAAGCGCATCTGGGGTCTGAAGCCCTTGAAGACGCTCGTGGAAGCCGGCTATATCACCATCTGCTGCGGCGGTGGCGGTATCCCGACATACTTTGTTGACGGCAAGCTTGTCGGCGCTGAAGCTGTGATCGACAAGGATCTCGCAAGTTCTCTGCTCGCTTCGAGCATTGACGCTGATGTGTTCGTGATCGCCACCGACGTCGAAGGCGCTTACACCGGCTGGGGTACGCCCGAACAGAAGCGCATCGCTCAGGCTGATCCTGAAAGCCTGCGTGCCATGGGCTTTGCCAAGGGCTCCATGGGTCCGAAGATTGAAGCAGCCTGCCGCTTCGTTGAAGCCACCGGCCGCACAGCTGTGATCGGTGCTCTTGACCAGATCGACGCCATTCTTGCCGGTAAGGCCGGTACCCGCGTTGTCAAGGAAAAGGGCGTTGTCTACGCTGAATAACCGGACAATGTTCACATAATTTGTGTACGCAAACGGAATGACCTTACAATTGTGGGGCATTCCGTTTTGTTTCTATAGACCTGCGACAGAATCGATTTTAATAGTACAGCGGTGATCACTAGCCCGTGCTGTACCTGAGGAACAACGAGGAGGAGTTGGATGTACGAAGAGGCGCTCAAGCGAGACTATCAGTCCACGGAGGAAAACCAGGAGGATGTTTTACCTTTAGGTGACAGTATTCTTGCCAGTTGGGTTCGCTCGATCTGCCAGACGGCCAGAGGCTACGGGATTGACCCCGATGACATTATGAAGCGCTCGATGATGAATACAGCGCTTCTGAGTGTCCCGGATGCCCGCTATCCGGCGGTGAGTGTGCGTAATTTCTGGGAACAGATCATCAGGGCGACAGGGGATAATCTGTTCGGCCTGCGCTGCGGTGCGGAAATGCAGGTCTCAGCCCTGCATGGTCTGGGGCTTGCGATTATCACAAGCCATTCTCTTGCGCAGGTGCTTGACCTGGTGACAATCTACTGCAAAGTCATCTCCTCGACGATGGACGTGGCACTGCTGCATGACAAGCGCGGTACCAAAATCAGCATCCGCACGCTGCACGGCACTGAGGCGCACAGTTCTGCCGTTCTGGCGCTCCTGGCGCTGATCGCGCGGCAGGCGAATTCGCTTGCCCAGCGAAAAGTGGTTCCCATCTATATTCACCTCTCGTACGACGGCTGGTCGCCGGAGGAGAAAGTCCGTCTGGAAAACTATTTCGGCTGCAGAGTGCTCTGCGGCCCTGACTATGAAAACGGTATTGCCTACGCCTACAGTGACATCATCGAGCCTTATGCGAGTGCAAACGCCGTGCTGCGTGAGGCCAACGAGCGCGTCGTGAAAAACTACCTCACCAAAGTTCACCGCAACTCCTACTGCGTCCGTGTCGAAGAGGAAATCCACCGTCTGCTTGAGGCCGGCGAGAAGGTCAAGATTGAGACGGTGGCCAAACATCTCAACATTTCGCCCCGCACGCTTCAGCGCCGTCTCGAGGCCGAAGGGACGCTCTTTGCTGACGTTTATGAACGCTACCGCCGTCAGCTTGCCCATGATGCGCTGGCGCACACCCAGATGAGCATTACGGAAATCGCCTACAACGTTGGCTTCTCAGAACTTTCGAACTTCTCGCGCAAGTGTTATCAGTGGTTCGGCTCGAGTCCGCTCGTCTACAGACGACGCATCCAGCAGCTGCAGAACTGAAACAGAACGCTAGTTCCTCCTCAGCGCTTCAGGTTAAGTAACCCGGAGCGCTTTTTTTCGCATGTCCGTCACAAGTCGTAAAGGCAATCCCTTAAGGAATGCGCCCGATTGACGGGGCGGGTGTCCGTTTGATACCTTCAGTAATGTACCATCGGACAGTGTTCTCCTGACCGGAGAACCGGCTGAGCGGGAGGAGGGCTCACCATATGCTGTTGACAATTCTCTACATAGGAGGTTATGGCGCGCTTGTACTGAGTCTGCTCTTTGCAAGTATCGGAGGGGTATCTCTGGGCAGTATCTGGGGGGCGCCCGTGTGGGTGAGCCTCCTTGTCAGTGCGGCTTTTATGTACGCTCTTTTCCGCGGCGTGAATCACTTTCTTCAGAACCGCTTCCGCAGCGGGTGCGCTGTCGGGTTTTCAGGCCTGGTGGTGTTCGGTGTGGGATTTGCTTTTCTCTCGTCGCCACTCTGGCGGTTTCAGGGCATGCTGCTCGACCTGGCGCATTTCTACCGTCTACTGGGCGCTCCGTATGTGCCTGCCTCGCTGCTTGATGCCGATATGGCCTTTCAGATCTTCGCCGGTACTTTTTTCTTTCCCCTGATGCTCGTGACCACTGCGATAACGGTGGTGGTTATGCGGCGCTTCGAAATACTGAAAGAGGGACTTTAAGTTCGCACTCAAAGTCCCTCCCGGGTGGAGATTTACGGCTCTTGTGCCTCAGGCGGCCTTTTCCTGAATGACAGCTCTGTTGAGGGTGATGTAGGCGAGTGTCGCAAAGATCATCCCGATGAAGAAGGAGAAGTTGGACACACCCCATTCAGCCGGCGAGAGGAAGACGACGGCACTGATGAAACCGCCAAAGAGCACAGAGGCGACGGCTTTCACATTAACACCCTTGGTGTACCAGTAGGCACCGTTGGGGGTCGGGTCATAAAGACTCGGCACATCAATCTTCTGCTTTTTGATCAGGTAGTAATCAACGATGATCACCCCGTAGAGCGGCCCGAGCAGACCGGCGAGAACATCAATCGTGTAGTGAATCGTTTCAGGCGAGTTGAACAGATTCCAGGGAAGGATCAGCACGGAGACAACGGCAGCGATCAGACCGCCGCGACGCCAGGTGATGACCTTCGGGAACACATTCGAGATGTCAAAGGCTGCCGAGACGAAGTTAGCCACGATGTTCACACCGATGGTGGCGATCAGCAGTGTGAGACCCATCAGGAGCACAACGAGCGGCGTGTCAAGATAGCCCATCACGTGGATCGGGTCGATCAGCAGCTTCCCGAACACTGCCGGCGTACCGGAGATGGTGATCACGGCGATGGAGGAGAAGAAGACGAAGTTGATCGGCAGCCCCCAGAAATTACCGCGCTTCATATGGTCAACACTCTTACAGTACTGCGAGAAGTCACCGAAGTTGAGCGTGGGACCGGCAAAGTAGGAAACGATGAGCGAGATACCGACAATGATGTTCCAGAAAGACTGACCCGGTGTGAGTTCCTTATCGTGCAGGGTAAAGGAGATATTGCTCCAGCCCGCCTTGTAGATGATGTAGATCATCAGCACAAGCATCACAACATACACGGCAGGACCCGCCCAGTCGATAAAGCGCTTGATCACAGTCATTTTCATCAGAAACAGCAGTGTCTGGAAGAACCACATGGCGATGAAACACCACCAGCCGAGGGTCGAAAGACCCAGAATGCTGTCTGTGCTGTAGCTGGCAAGATCGGGATAGAAATAAAGGACTGTGACAAGGAGAGCGGTACTGGCGAGATAAGTCTGAATGCCGTACCAGACAATGGCAATAATTCCGCGGCTTAATGCAGCAAGGTTGGAGCCGATAACGCCGAAGGCCATACGGGAGATGACAGGGAAGGGCACGGCGTAACGCTGACTGGGACGACCGATGGTGTTGGCAAGAACCTGAACGATGAGAATCCCGACAATCAGCGAGACAAACACCTGCCAGCCGTTAAGACCCAGTGAGAATAAAGTGCCCGCAAAGACATAGCCACCAGCACTGTGTACATCCGACATCCAGAATGCAAAGATGTTGTACCAATTCCATGTTTGTTTTGTGGGCAAGAGATCGTCGTTACTCAGATAGCTGTTGGCACAGCGCCTTTTTAGCTCTTCTATGTCTGTGGTCATAGCTCTTGTCCTCTCTTATAGTGGTTGTCTTTATGATGACCAAAAGCGCTAAGAACAGATTGACCCGTCACGCCAAAAACTTATCACATCGTGCCATCTTCCAAAGTAACTAGTTTTCCGGTTGTAACTGTACCGGATATCGAGACAAACGGATTAAATCCTTTATATTTAAGCGTTGTAGAGGAAAACCCTAGGATGCGGCTTGATAACCTTTTTCGCTGCATTCAGGGTAAAAACTCAAAAAGAGGTGGAATTTTTTGATTTTTGACGCCAGTCACAGTTAATCAAAAACGCGTGAAACAGAGATGAGCAGACCCGGCCGTTCAACGGGTCGGGTCTGCCTGAATTTATGTTCCCTGATGGGATCGGATTAAACAATAAAGTAGAGCGAGAGCAGCACGACAACGGCAGCCGGTGCTGTGCGCTTGACCACTTCAACGGGCGATACACCGGCAACACCGGCGAGCAGAATGATACCGCCGGCGAGCGGGGAGGCCTGACGGCCGATACCGGCAGCGAGCATGGCCAGATAACCAAGCCCGTCAATCGTCATGCCGAACTGGGGCGCATGGGGTGTGACCGCCTCGTTAAAGGCAAAGGCAGCCGCGTCACCTGAGCCTGTCAGAACCGCAAGGATAAAGGGTCCGAAGCTGCCGCCAATTTTGGCAACCTCATTGGCGTGGGTGAGGTAGTTGACGAAAAGGTCAATCAGGCCGGAGGCGCGAAGACCGGCGGCAAACACACCGGCCGCGATGATGATGCCGAGAATGCTGGCATAGCCTTTACCCATACCGTCGAAGAATTTCTTGGTCACTTCCTGAGGATTGGAGCGGGTGATGGCAAGTGCATAAGCCGTACCGATCAGCATGGCGGTGGCAACTGACATCTTGAATTCCGGCATGGCAATCTTAAAGCCGACGAGCAGTGCCACAGGAACCAGAGGGGCGAGCGCATAAAGGATATTCGGTTTTGCGACAGGCTCCTCTGAGGTGTAGGCGGCCGTTTCGGTACCGGTTTTCTTGAAATCCTTGTAGATGAGACAGACCACCGTCACACAGACGATGTTGATCAGTGCCAGGGTCAGTGTGGTGGTGAGATGCGCATTGATGAAGCTGATCACATCCATGCTGGCGAGTTTGGCGATAAAGGGATTGTGCGAGACGCCGGGGTTGAGATAGGCGGGAATCATGCTCGCACCGATGGAGGCTGCGGCAAGGGCGGGATGGAAGCCCGAGCGGACAAGAATCGGAATCATCGTCGGTGCAACCGCGGCCGAGAGACCGGCCATGGAGGGGATGGCGATACCGATAAAGCCTGTGACAATCATGCAGGCGGGCAGCAGCAGAATGCCCAGTTTTTTGAGCGGCCGCATCAGCAGCACAACCAGGTGCAGGTCACACTTGGTCAGAGAGATGACGCCGGCAAAACCCAGCGCAGAACAGATGGCCACGATCAGACTGCCGTTGGTCATCGACTTGTCGAACTGCTGGAAGGCGATCATGGGCTTGAGTGAGACAAACGCCATCAGAAAACCGGCGGCCAGCAGCACCAGACGGGTTTCATAGCGTTTAATGAGCGCATAAACTGTGCCAATAACGACGAGTATGGCAAACCAGAGACTGTATTCCATAGGAAGGTTCCTAGAGTGAGGCGAAAAATAATTGAAGTCAGTACGCGCGAGTGGCAAAACCGATGTTAAGTATGCTGGTCAGGCTGCGAACATTCGGGTCGGGCAGGCGTGATATGTTAAGTATAAGTGCTCAGAAAGAAGGTAAAAATTCTATTGTGCGATTGCGCTCGGGCAATAACCCTGAAAGCGAGACGACATATTCCGCAGTACAGAAATATGCGCCCGTGAATATGTACTAACCCGCAGCCGGCAGGAGGCTGTGCTGTTGTGTACCGGTGAGAGTTGAAGTCTGTCTGTTCCGGCCACTACCTCCCTCGGGAGGTAGTGCAGGAGAGTGCGGGTCGATAGAATCAGAACGTCTCCCGAGAGGAATCCGTCCCGGCAGGGCGTGCCGGTCAGTGCCGCAAGCCGGACGTTCTCTCCACAGTCTCTGAAGAGGAATCTCACTATGACGATGAAGAAAAAATTACTGGTCTCTGCCATCGCTGCCTCGTTTACACTCGCCGCTTCCGTGGCCGGTGCTGCCGCTTTCAAGGCCGGCACCTACACGGCTACCGCCCCCGGTATCCATGGTGACGTAACGGTTCAGGTTACTTTCAGCGCCGATAAGATCACTGATGTGAAGGTGATTAAGCAGTCCGAAACTGTCGGTATCGGTTCCAAGGCAGTGGAAGTCCTTCCTTCGCGCATCGTTGAACGTCAGTCCCCCAACATTGACGGTGTGGCCGGTGCCACCATTACTTCCAAGGCAATCCGCATGGCGGTTGCTGACTGCGTAAAGCAGGCCGGTGAAGATCCGATGAAGCTTGTGCCCCTTGCTGTGAAGGCCAAAGGCGGTGAGAAACAGCTCGAAACCGACATGGTTGTTGTCGGTGGCGGCGGCTCCGGTATGTCTGCCACAATCCGCGGCCGCATGAACGGGCTGAAGGTCATTCTGGTTGAAAAAATGCCCTATATCGGTGGTGCAGCTGCTATCTCCGGCGGTCAGGTGGTCGCGCAGGGCTCGAAGCTGCAGAAGGAATTCGGTGTGAAGGATGACTCGCCCGAATCCATGATCAAGGACTTTATGGCCAACGGTCATAACCTCAACGACCCGAAAAAGATTTCTCTGTATGCACACAATGTCGGCGCCACGATCGACTGGCTGCATGAAAAAGTCGGTGTGAAATTCGTCCCGAACGACCTCCCGTATCTGGCCGAATACTCCCACCGTCGTGCACTGGAGTTTGAAGGCGGTGCCAAGACGATGGCCCAGCATCTGCGTGAAGTGATCGCTGGTAACGGTGCACAGGTGTACTACAACACGCGTGTGCAGAAGCTCCTCACCGATAAGAGCGGCCGCGTGATCGGCGTGGAAGCCGTTGATGACAATGGTGTGAAGTACACCATCAAGGCAAAGGCGACGCTGCTGACGACAGGGGGCTTTGGCAACAACAAGGACATGCTCTCTGAGCCGGTGAAGTCCGCGCTTTATTACGGTCCTGTCTCCTCAACCGGTGACGGCCACAAGATGGCCATGGCGCTCGGCGCCAAGACGCAGCTGATGCAGTACGGCAAGCGTTATCCGAACGGTATTGAAGTCGCGCCCGGTATTGCCAAGTCCACCATCTATGCAAACGTTGGTGCTTTCGATCAGGCCGGTATTCTTGTCGATGTCAACGGCAAGCGTTTTGTCAACGAAAAGGCTTCCAACCGTCACATTCTGGATCCGATGATGGAAACGCCCAATCACATGGCTTATGTCTTCATGGACCAGAAGTCCTGGGAAGGCTTCTACAAGCGTCTGCCTGAGACTGGTGTCTCGCATGAGGATGCGGACAAGTATCTTGCCAGCAACGGCAAGACCAAGCCTCTCTTTGTCAAGGGCAACACGATTGAAGAGGCGGCCAAACTTGCCGGCGTCAATGCTGAAAACCTCAAAGCAACCGTGGCTCGTTACAACGAGTTTGTGAAGGCCAAGAAGGATGCTGATTTCGACCGTCCCGTGCAGTACATGAAGGCCGAGATATCCGCTCAGGGTCCGTACTACATCGTTGAGCAGAAGCCCCGCTTTGCCACGACGATGGGCGGTGTGATGACGGATGATAACCTCAACATCATCAAGACCGACGGCAAGGTGATTCCCGGACTTTATGCTGCCGGTGAACTCGTTGGCGGTGTGATGGGTGACGACTCGCCTGCTGGTGCCAATGTCGGCTGGGCTCTGACCTCCGGCCGTGTGGCAGCTGACGCTATCACCAAGGCGATCCGCAAGTAATTCCCGGTTTCGCGCAAATCAAGACTGCCGTGTACAGGTTCTCTGTATGCGGCAGTCGTCGTTTTGGAGACGTGATCCGGAACAGTTTTTCCGCCGGAAGCACCCGGCTGGAGACCGTACGGTCAGCGCTGCCAGCAGAGAAACAAAAACTCACAAACACGCAATTTTGAAGGCGTTAGAAAGCCTCTGGAAGAGGCATTATGTATTCATCCGTTCGGATGATGCTGTCCGGACCGGGAAACGAAAGATGTTTTTGAGGAGCCGGTATGGTTCAAAAGTCTAATGTTGCTAAGTGCTCTTCCTACAGTTTTGCCGAGGAGGTGGCCAATTCGATTACACATGGTGTGGCGGCATTACTGAGCATCGCGGCTCTGGTCGTGATGATATGGTATGCGGTGACGCATACAGGTCAGACGAGCGCTGTGGTCAGCGCCGCAGTGTTCGGCAGCTCAATGGTGATTCTCTACACAATTTCCACGCTTTATCATGCCGTACCCAGAGGCAAGGCCAAGGAGATACTGCAGATCTTTGATCACGGGGCAATCTACCTCATGATTGCCGGATCCTACACCCCGTTCTGTCTGGTCAGTCTTAACGGCGTGACCGGATGGGTGCTCTGTTCTGTGGTCTGGGCGATTGCTCTGTTCGGGATGCTGTTTCAGCCGCTGCTGATGAAGCGGGCGGACTGGCTCAACTGCATTCTCTATCTGCTGCTTGGCTGGGCGGTGGTTGTTGTGATTAAACCGCTGATTGCTGTTCTGCCTACGGGCGGTCTCTGGCTGCTGGTTGCGGGCGGTATTGTCTACTCCGTCGGGGTGGTGTTCTACCTCTGGGAAAAGATTCCCTTCAATCACGCCATCTGGCACGTCTTTGTGCTCGCCGGAACGCTTTTGCAGTTTCTCTCCGTTATTCTCTATGTTCTCCCCTCGGCAAACACCATTATGCCTGTGCTCTAGCAGCTGATCTGCCTTCAGAGCCAACTGCCGGCGATGTTGTGTCGCCGGCTTTTTTGTAAGCGGACAGTGCTGATCACAGAAGGTGGGCCGTCAGCACACATACTGCTCAAAAAACTGATATTTTTAATCTTGAGTATTTCCGGGAAGTCATCCCGGAGCAAAAGGTGTTGCAACAGCGCACCAGACTGATCCGACCTGATTTTCAGCCGACTCCGAAGGGGGGCGAAATGAGCGTTTTACTTGATAAGTATATTGAGGCTCACGAGAAGCATCCACAGATGATGAGCATTGCCGGCAAACTGATCAATCTGGCTTACAAGATCATGTCGTTGCTGGTGTTCCTGTCAATTCCGCTGCTATTTATTTATGTGTTTTCGTTTGAAAAATTTTTGCTTGAGCACCTGACGGACAACAAATTTGCTGTCTGGGCTGTGATTGCGGTCACGGCGGTCTCGGGTCTGCTTATTACAAGGTATTTGTGCAGAGGAAAGTTTGCCACGAAATATCCGTTAATCGCGCTGATGTCTGTTGCAATGGGCGTGATTACCTACTGGCGGGAAACCGGTCAGATGGTTTATGCCGAAACCTGGTTTGTGTTTCCGGCGTTTTTTGCTCTGCTGATCCTGTTTTCACTGATTTTCCGCCGTGCACAGGAAAATTTTATGTATCTGCTCTGGGTCCTGATTGCGGACAATCCCAAAGAGCGATACCTGCGATACAGAGAGGTGCAGAACATTCGGAAACGCTAGCCTGAAGGTGCCGTCTGCAGTGCCTCAGGAAATTAATCCCGGGGACGGCCCTGGACGGCCCCCTTTGTAGCTGCTAAGCTCCCGGGTGATTAAGTATTCATTTTTCCGGGAATCATGGTTGGCGTTTACGAGCGGCTTCTTACAGCACTGTTTCAGAAAAAAATTGCTGCGGATACTGAGCAGAAATATTTTTACGGTGAGCGGCCTGTTGCGCCGCAGGAGGCAGCCCGGCTGCTTTCTGGCTATGTGGCTGAAATCCTGGAGAAGGTGCTCCGGCGCAGACTTGAGGATAACGGAAGTGTTGAAGACGCGGTGAAGTTCGTCAACGATGCTGTCCTGCATATTGCCAGCTCGCCGGTAGTTGCCGGAGACGACCTGCTCGATGCCGGGGCAAGGATCCTGACAGCTGTTCTTGAGCGAACCGGAACGGATGAGGCCCTTAATCAGGAACTTCAAAGACTGCTCCCGAACACCGGATTGACCCGGAGCAGCCTTTTCAGCGGGGCTGGTGAGGGATTTACGCTTGCCAGTGAACTCGCCCGTGAAATTCTCTCTGCAGACAGAATTGACTGGCTGGTGAGCTTTGTTCGCCAGTCAGGGATTGCACCGCTGATGAAGAGCCTCGAGGAGGCAACAGGCCGCGGGGCAAAGTTCCGTCTGCTGACCACCACCTATATGGCGGTGAGCGATTTTGCCGCAATTAAACGCCTTGCGCAGCTGCCTAATACGGAAGTGAGGATCTCGTACGATGAGAATACGACACGTCTTCACGCCAAAGCCTACCTTTTTTACCGCAACACCCTGAGTCACTCGGTGTATGTCGGCTCCTCGAACCTCTCCGCTGCCGCCATCGGTTCAGGGATGGAATGGAATGTAAAGTCAACCTCGGCAGAGTCTCCGGCGCTTGTGCAATCGATGTTTGAGCGGTTCGAGCGGTACTGGAACGACAGCAGCCTGTTTGTCCCGTACACGCCCGGCGATGATGAAAGGCTGGAGAAGGCGCTTAGCCGGCCGTATATGCCGCTTGAATACAGCAGTGCCGAGCAGAACAGCCTTGAGAATACGGACGGTCTGCCTCTTGCGCCTTTTGAGCTCTTTGATTATCAGGAAGAGGTGCTCACGAAAATTGCCGATGCGCGGCGTGATCTGCACTCACACAGAAATCTTGTGGTGGCGGCGACCGGCACAGGTAAAACGGTTATTGCAGCCAACGATTTCAAACGTTTTCTGAAAACGCATCCGGATGCGACCCTGCTCTTTATTGTGCACCGTGAGGAAATTATCCGCCAGGCAAGGGAAACGTTCAGGCGCGTGCTGGAAGACGAAAATTTCGGCGAAATGTGGTTTTCCGGGGTTCGGCCGTCCGTCTTTCGCCATGTTTTCGCCTCTGTAGCCACATTGAGCTCTCAGCTCAAAAAAGCCCCGTTCCCGAGGGACGCCTTTGATTACATCATTGTTGACGAAGCCCACCATGTGACCGCTCCGAGCTACGCTGAGGTGCTCTCGCAATTTGACCCGAAGGTGCTCCTTGGACTGACAGCCACTCCTGAGCGTCTTGACAATGCAGACGTGAGGAAAGTCTTTGACGGACGCTATACCGCAGAAATCCGCCTCGCTGATGCGATCAACAAGGGGATGCTGGTGCCTTTCACATATTACGGCGTCCCTGATGTGGTGGACCTCTCCGGAGTACGCTGGAAGGGCGGTCAGTATGTGGCGAGCGATCTGTCACAGATTTTTATTAACAGTCCTGAGCGCAGCACGCATATTCTGGATGTGGTGCGGGACAAAATCCCTAATTTTGATCAGATTCAGGCACTTGCCTTCTGTGTGGATCAGGCGCATGCAAGGGCGATGACAGCCGCGTTTGATAGGGCTGGCTACCGTGTCGCCTGCCTTACGTCTGATAACAGCAATCAGCGCGAGGAATTGCTCAATAAGCTCAAGAGCCGTGAAATTAACTGCCTTTTTGTGGTGGATATGTTCAACGAAGGCGTGGACATTCCGGGCATTGATACCGTTCTATTCCTTCGCCCCACACAGAGTCTTACGGTGTTTCTGCAGCAGCTCGGCCGCGGGTTGCGCCGTGCAAAAAACAAATTCCGTCTGCGGGTGCTGGACTTTATTGCCAGAACCCGTGCCGAATATGACTGGAGCAGACGTCTTGGCGCCCTGATGGGCTTCAACCCGAAGGTGTCCGCGTCAGTGATCCGCGAAGCGATCCGTACGGACAATTATCCGTATCTGCCCAAGGGCTGCCAGATCAGCCTGACGGATGTTGCACAGTGCACTGTGCTGAAAAACATTGAAGACCACATTAACCGTTTGGGCCGCGACAGTGCTGTGGTGGATACGCTGCGTGACTGGATGGCGGGTAAGACCGGGGAGCCGTCTCTGGAGGCGTTTCTTGCTGATACAGGGCTCTCGCTGGATCATATCTACAAGCGTGGAACCTGGACCAGGCTGAAGAGCGCACTGACTGGCGGTCGTGATCCCGGATTTGACAAACGCCTGCAGCGGGCGGTGTACAACCGCTGGCTTCTCATCGACGATGCCGATTATATTGAGTTTCTGATCCGGCTTGTCAGGAACGGGTTCTCCATTGATACCAGCTCTCTCTCACAGTCGGAGTCGGCTTATCTGATGATGTTTTATTACGATTACTTCGACAGCAGGGGTCTGTTTGCCACTGCCGAGCAGATGCTCTCGGCACTGCAGGCGGATGCGGCACTTCGTGAAGAGCTGCGTGAGCTGCTGCCGCTTTTGCGTGCAGGAATGTCAAAGGGACTCCGAGGTGTTTCCGGCGCCCCCGGGCAGCTCACACCTCTTAAGCTCTACGGCCGCTACACCAAAGGTGAGATTCTTTCAGCCCTTCAGCGTTGGACTTTAAACAGCAGACCCGATCAGGTGACCGGCGTGAGTTACGGGGATCTGAAACCTGTTGAAAAAGCCCCGCAGCAGGCGGAAGTACCTTTTGCCGCCATGTTTGTCACCGTGAACAAGGACGGGAAGACGACTACGGCGTACAAAGACTACGCCATAGACGGGCAGACATTTCACTGGCAGTCGCCCAACAGCGCCTCTGAGGGAAGTGCTGAAGGCAAAAAACTGCTGGATCCCTCCCGCCTCAAACTGCTTTTTGTCCGCCATTTTGACATGGTGGACAACCAGCGTCGCGAAACCTACAGCTACCTAGGTCCGGTTCGCTACGTCAGCCATACAGGGGAAAAACCTATATCGTTTGTTTGGCGTACGGACTATCCTATTCCCGAAGAGGTTTATCAGTACGCCCGCCACTATCAGAATTAATTCTCGACTGTACCTGGCTGGCGGAATCGACCGAGCACAGAAGTATCTGTGTTCCGAATAGGCGCTCGCTGCCCATCGAGCTACTCTCTGGAGAGTATCGAAGTACGAAATCATAGAGGGGCAAGTGGAATTTTCAAAAATTCTTTAAAGACCATACAGGATTGCTCTAAGGACTTTCACAACCTGACGTCTGTCAGCGCATTAGCATACAAATATTCAAAGAATTTCAGTGCTTTATGCCGTCAGGAGGAGAGAGATGAAGGTTGTGGTCACACTTGGAGGTAATGCTCTGCTGAGACGCGGGCAGCCGATGACTGCCTGCAATCAGCGCGAGAACGTCAGAGTGGCCGTCATGGCACTGAGAAATGTTGCGCTCAGACACCGTCTGATTCTCGGACACGGAAACGGTCCGCAGGTAGGTCTGATTGCTCTGCAGAATGACGCGTATGCCCATCAGGTGCCGGCCTATCCGTTCGATATCCTCGGCGCAGAAAGCCAGGCGATGGTGGGTTACATGTTTGCCCAGGAAATGCGCAATGCACTGGGTGAGGGCACTGTGGTTTCACTGGTCACGCAGTCCGTGGTTGACCCGGAGGATCCGGCTTTCAGCAACCCGACCAAGTTTATCGGACCGGTGTATACCGAAGAGCAGGCTCTGGCGCTTGAAAAAGAAAAAGGCTGGGTGATGAAGGCGGACGGTCAGTACAGACGCCGCGTGGTGCCCAGTCCTCTGCCACGCAGAATTGTTGAAATTGAAGCCATCAGAAGACTCGTTGACGCGGGTGTTACCGTGATTGCCGGTGGTGGCGGCGGAGTGCCCGTGGTGGAAAAGGATGGAAAACTGCAGGGGCTTGAGGCGGTGATTGACAAGGATTACTGCTCAAGTCTGATGGCTCGTGAACTTAATGCGGACCGGCTGATCATTGCCACGGATGTGAAAGGGGTATTCACCGGCTGGGGAACGCCTGAGCAGAAACTCATTCGCAGCGCCTCGCCGGAAACCCTTCTGGAAATGGGTTTTGCCGCCGGCTCCATGGGACCGAAGGTACTGGCGGCCTGTGAATTCGCCAGAGCCACCGGCAGGCGCGCTGTGATTGGCGCTCTCGAAGAAATTGAAGGTATGGTAGAGGGGATGGCAGGGACGCAGATTCAGTCGGACCTCGAGCTGGCCTACTACTGACATCAGTAAACGGAACAGGGCGAAGCGGTGAAAAGACAAATACCACAAAGCCCTGACAGACTATCAGGTTGTCTGCGGCAGTCCCGCAGAACCTTCTTTAAGGGGATGAGGTATGAACGCCTTCTTTAGAAAACTCAAGTCCAGCGGACCTGCAGCGATTATCACCAGCGCCTTTATCGGCCCCGGCACGATTATTGTCTCGACCAAAGTGGGCATTTCTTTCGGTTTCAGTCTGCTCTGGGCGACAGTATTTGCAGTTATCTCCCTGATTCTGCTTATGGAGACCGCCTCCCGTATTGCCATTGTGACGAGAAAAGATCTTGTTGAGGCGATCATCGACGTGTTCCCCGGAAACCAGCTCTGGAAACGGTTTATTCAGGTCCTGATGCTGCTGGCGGTTCTCACGATCTGCTTTGCGTTCCAGACCGGAAATCTGACCGGCGGTGCGCTCGGCTTTGCGGATATCTTTGGCATTGGCACCACCCCGGTTGTGCTTGGAATGACAGCGGTTGTCCTTGCGGTGACGCTGCTCGGTTCAACAAAGTCACTCGAATTCATCATGAAGCTTTTTGTCGGTGTGATGGGCTTCATCTTTATTTTCACCATGCTGGTGGTCAAACCCGATCCTGCCGCCATGGCTGCAGGTCTGGTTCCTCAGCTCCCGCCCGGAAGCTATGTCCTGACGCTGGCACTGGTCGGCACGACACTGATCGGGATCAATCTTATCCTTCACTCGATTACCTCCAAAGCCCGCTGGAGCAAGGTTGAAGATCTGGCTGATGCCAAGTGGGATATCGGCTTTAACATTCTGATCGGCGGTCTGATCACCATCTCTCTTGTGGTGACTGCGGCAACGGTTCTCCGCGGTAGCCCGATTGCCGGACATCCCGCGCTTGCCTTTACGCGTTCGCTCGAACCGGTACTCGGCAGCTATGCCCGCGTGCTTGGTGACCTCGGGCTCTTTGCCGCCGGGCTCTCGTCCGCCATTGCCATTCCGTTTACGCTCAAAAACATCACAACAAGCGTGTTCCGGTTCTCTGATGGTGTGCACGGTAAAAAGGCTAACGCTATTGCGGTGGTGGCCATCCTTTTCGGGGCGTTCCTTTCCATTACCGGTAAAAACCCGCTTGAGATTATCATTACGGCACAGGCTGTGAGCGGCTTTTTCCTGCCGCTGATCACAGTACTCATCCTGATTGTTGCCAATAACAAAAAGCTTCTGGGTCAGTACACGAACAACATGTTCCAGAATCTGATCGGTATTCTGGTCGTCGTGCTCACGGTACTGCTCGGTGCTAACGGTATCATTCAGGCATTCAATTCGCTGATGAAACTTCTGGGAGGCTAACCGATGTTAACTGCAAACAAAATTGCCATGGAACGAATGGCAGCGGCAGATCCGGTGCTGGTTGATATCCAGCTCGCCCGAGACGTTCTGCCGGGCTTTGCCAGAAACATTCTGCTTCATGCCGGCCCGCCTATCGCTTTCCGTGATATGTGCCCGCCGATGCAGGGGGCTGTGTACTGCGCCCTGATTAACGAAGGCTTTGCAAAGACGATTGAAGAGGCGCGGGTTGTGGCAGAGAGTGGAGAGATCCGTTATGAGCCCTGCCACCATTTCAAGACGGTGGGCCCGATGACGGGCCTCACGACCTGGTCAATGCCTGTCTGGGTGATCGAGGATAAGAACACCGGCGAACGTGCGTACGTTAATGTGAGCGAAGGTCAGGGGGTGGGGTTGCGTTTTGGTGAATACAGCCAGAAAACGCTCGACAAGCTCAACTGGATAAAAGATGTCTTTATGCCCGTGTTCCAGAAGATTCTTCGCGAGGACGGACCGGTTGATCTTGCGCCGATTATGGCGCAGGGGCTCGCCATGGGCGATGAGCTGCATATGCGCAATCTGGCGACCACCTCGCTTATTCTGAAGAAGTTTGCCCATTCGATCGGCAAACATGCGGGCGAGCATGCAGCGGATATTCTGAAATTCATCTCCGTGGGTAATGATCAGTTCTTCCTCAATCTGGCGATGGGGGCAAACAAACTGATCGCAGACAGAGGTGACGGCGTGCGCGGGTCAACCGTTGTCACAGCCATTGCGCGCAACGGGGTTGAGGTCGGTATCCGGATCAGCGGTCTGAAGGGGCGCTGGTTTACCGCACCCGCACCGATGATTGACGGGCTGTATTTCCCGGGGTTCACCGAAAAAGATGCCTGTCCGGATCTCGGTGACAGCGCCATCATGGAAACCGGCGGTTTCGGTGGCTGCGCGATGATCGCCTCGCCCGCTATTGTGAAATTCCTCGGTCAGGACAGCGTGGAGATTGCTCACAGAACCACGCAGAACGCCTACAAAATTGCCTGCGGCACCAATGACAAATACCAGATTCCCATTCTGGACTTCAAAGGTATTCCGCTCGCTCTGGATGCCATGAAGATTGTGGAAACGGGGCTCACCCCGGTGCTCAATACCGCTATTGCTTCGAATAAAGCAGGGCAGGGCATGGTGGGGGCCGGGATGTCGGTGACGCCTGTGAAACCCTTTGAAGACGCCATTGTCGCGCTGGCTCAGGAACTGGGAGTATGAGATGCTGAAAAACCTTGTTATCACAAACCGTTATTACGACTCTGCGACGCTCATGCTCCTGACCAACAAAGTCAAGGCTGAGCTTGGGCTGGCGACAGAAGAGATTGCCGTGATGATGGCCACGGACATGAATAAACGCATCCTGCATGAGTCCGGACTGCTTGCCGAGGCCGGCGAGAGTGCCAATCCGGGTGATGTGGTGGTGGCGATCCGCAGCGATATGCCCGATGAGGAGATCCTTGCCCTCGTTGAGCGTTTCCTGAGCCGTCGTGCGGCAAAAAAGACGCAGGCCGTTGAGGTGACCTCTGTCAATGACGCCCTGGAAGTGAGCCCGGAAAGCAACTTTGCGGTGGTGAGTCTGCCAGGCGTCTATGCGGCGCGCGAAACCCGCAAGCTGCTTAATGCCGGTAAACATGTTCTGCTCTTTAGCGACAACATCTCTGTGGAGGATGAGGTCAGTCTCAAGAAGCTTGCGGTTGAAAAGGATCTGCTGATGATGGGGCCCGACTGCGGCACGGCCATTATCAATGGCGTCGGTCTGGGCTTCTCCAATACGGTGCGCGAGGGAAGAATCGGCATTGTTGCCGCCTCCGGCACTGGGCTGCAGGAAGTGGCAACACTGATTTCCAATGCGGGCTCGGGGATATCGCAGGCATTCGGCACCGGCGGACGGGATATCAAAGACAAGGTGGGCGGCATTATGATGCTCTACACGCTTGATCTGCTCATCCGGGACAAAAACACCGATGTGATAGTTATCGTGGCCAAGCCGCCTGAAGATGGGGTGCTGGCGAAGATGATCGAAAAACTCTCCGGCGTTCTCAAACCGGTTGTCGCCTGCTTCCTGGGTGCTGATCCGGCGAAGTTTGAGGGCACGGGTATCCATTTTGCATCGACACTGCATGAGGCAGCGCAAAAAGCGCTCGCCCTTGAAGGGGTGAAGATCGCAGAGGAGGCATCGTTTGAGGACGTGCTCGCAAAGCATGCCGGTCTCCGTGGCGACGGTTATATCCGGGCAATCTACTGCGGCGGAACCCTTGCTTACGAAACGCTCCTGATGCTTTCCCGAAAGGGGCTGCCGGTCACTTCGAACCTTCTGCATGATGCCTCGCATCTCTCAAGCCGTGATGTGAGCCGGGTCAACGCAGTGATCGATATGGGCGACGATGAGTTCACGGTCGGGAAACCTCATCCGATGATTGACCCCGGTGCGCGCAGTGAACGGCTTCGTGCGGAGGCCGCGGATCCGGAAGTGTCTGTGATCATTGCGGATGTGGAGCTCGGTTACGGCTCCAATGACCTCGCGGCGGATGTGCTCGCGTCGGATGTCAGAGAGATTCTTACCCGGCGTCCGGACATTGCGGTGATTACCGTTATCTGCGGCTCCTATCAGGATTATCAGGGCTATGATGCCAAAAAGAAACTCCTGGAAGAGGCCGGTGCCATTGTCCCTGCTTCGAACGCCCAGGCGGTCGAACTCGCTCTCAAGCTCTTGAAGAAATAAGGAGGACAGTCATGTCAATTCTGGACGTCAAGGAACTCAAGGTTCTGAATGTGGGGCTTGAGAGCTTCAAAGAGGCTCTGGAAAAGCAGAATGTGCCCGTGGTTCAGGTTCAATGGAAACCGGAGGCGGGCGGCAACATTAAACTGCTCGAAATCATCGACAGGTTACGGGAAAAGGACATTCACTAGCCGCGAAAAAATCCCCTGACGGGTGCAAAAGCTGCCGCTCAGGGGATTTTTTTATGCTCAGAGCTCTCCGGCCACCTTTGTGAGGCGGTCTCGCAGGATGCGGGCGTGGTTGTGCAGAGGCTGTTTTGAGCCGTACAGCAGCACGACTGACGCGTACCCCTCCTGCTTCCAGGCACTGATAAAAGGGATGAGCTTTTCCTGAGTGAGCTCATCGCGATACTGCCGGGCAAAGCCTTCCCAGTGCCCGTCTGTATCCTCGTGAAACCATTTACGAAGGCTGACCGACGGCGCCAGCTCCTTAGCCCATTGAACGCCCTGAAGCTTTTCTTTACGTACACCTCGCGGCCACAGGCGGTCAATGAGGACATAGTGGTGCTCAGGCAGAAGCTGACAGTCGTAGACGCGCTCAATTGTGAAAGTCATCGGCATTTCGTTCTTTTCTCATGGGAAAAATTTACTGACAGGCTAATAAGCCTAACACCGGCGCACCTGAGGCGCAAACTCGCGTGTCGCTGAGGTGCCAGAAAAGAACGGGAGGTGTCTCATCGACACCTCCCGGCCGGCTTTCACAGTCTTTTATCAGTGACTTTTTTTCGTGAGCAGATCAATCCAGCACATCACAAGCGCGGAGAGCACAAACGTCAGGTGGATAATGACGTACCACATCAGTTTGTCGTTCGGCGTCACGTGAATGTTCATAAAAATCCGCAGCAGGTGGATGGAGGAGATTGCAACGATACTCGCTGCCACCTTGTTTTTCAGGGAGCCCGCATCCATTTTTCCGAGCCAGCCGAGTTTGTCACCCTCGGGTCTGTCGAGGTTAAGCTGGCTGACGAAATTTTCGTAGGAGGAAAACATCACCATGACGATCAGACCGCCGACAAGCGCCATATCGATCATGGAGAGGAGCGACAGAATCAGGTCCGCCTCGGAGAGATCAAACACGTGCGGCAGCACATGGAAGACCTCCTGAAAGAATTTGATTGCCAGGGCAATCAGAGCAAAGGAGAGACCGACGCAGACAGGCGCCAGAAGCCATCGCATGGTGAAAAAGTTACGCTCAAAAAGCTTCTCAAACATAGTGTTATGGGACTTTAGGAGTGAGAGAAATCAAAGGAAGACAATCCTCTGTCAGAAAGAGGCATCGAATCGTAGCAGAAGCCGTGGCGGCAGAGCCGTCTGCCGCCAGAGATTAACAATTATTTGCACTCAGGCCCGGTGCTCTGTGCGAAAGCGAAGCGTGACGGCGATAGCAACAGCAAGCAGCACTGCACAGAGGTAGAAGCTGCCGTCAAGATTGCCGGTGTACTTGAGGATCTGCCCGCCGACATAGGGGGCAATAACGGAGCTGATCAGGCCGCCGAAGTTGAAAACCGAGAGTGTTGTGCTCAGACTGCTGTCGCGGTTGGCCCGGGCCACGGCAATGATGAGAATCGGGTCGAGTGCCATTTTGCCGAAGGCTCCGTAGGCGATCACACACAGGAGAATCAGCCATTCGGCGCGGGCGTAGATCAGGCCGAGAATAGAGAGCAGTGTCAGGGCAAGCAGGAGGACACTGAAGGATTTAATGGCTTTGAACCGGTCAACGAGTCTGGCAAAAAAGATGGCGGAAAAAATCGATACCGTTGAAATCAGCAGCATCGAGGCTGCAACCATGGCCGGATCCATGCCTTTTTCTTTAGAGAGATAAAGCTGCAGCCAGGTGAGGATGTTGAAAAAACAGTACAGCGAGCAGAAGGAAACAATAAAGACCAGTATCAGCTGCGTATTGGGTTTGAAAAGGGCGGTTTTCGGTTTTGAGAAGGTCTGCGGCATGTGGCGCAGCAAAAGTGCCCCCATTCCGAGCGAGAAGACCGCCACAATGCCGTAGAGCCAGCGGTAGCTGAAATCGGCGTGCACAAGCCAGACGGGCAGGGTGGTGCCGAGGATAATCCCGACTGACATTCCGCTGTTGATGATAGTCGTGGCAAGAACCTTGTGCCGCAGCGGAATGGTTTCCGAGGTCAGCGCAAACTGCGGTCCGTAATAAAGCCCTTCAAATGCGCCGGCGAGAAATCTCAGTACGAGGAAGAGGAAAAAACTCCCGACAAGCCCGTTCAGAAGGCTGATTGCCGCCATCCCAAGAAATGTCAGGTGAATGATTCTGCTGATACCCACCCGGTCCCCGAGAATGCCGCCGGGAACTTGCAAAAGGGTGTAGCCGAGGAAAAACAGGCTGAACACGATACCGATGTCGCTTGCACTAAGCGAATAGTCGGTTGCAAGAATGTCCATGATGGGCGTGAACATCATGCGGTCGAAATAAATTACCGCCCAGCCCAGGCTGAAAACAAGTGAAACGGTTAACCAGTGAGAAGATGTTTTGGTCATTTTTCCGGTCGGTTTTCTGAGAATCCGTTTTTTACTTTATTCCTTAAAAAGGGCGTTTGTCAGCCGTTGACGTCGTAAAACAGTCCGATAATGACAGAATTTGACGAAATAGCGGGCATTATAAAAATTTCTTATGGCATTCGTCTCCGGTGCGCTAGCCTGTCGCGGCAAACGCCCGCCATGGGCTGCGGGCAGATGGTGTTAAGCTTGAGAGCCGCAGGAAGTCATTGTTGAAAAAATTTGAAAAATACGCGCCTGACTCTGTCTTGAAGTCTTAACGGCATCGGTGTTTAAATGACTCTAAGCAGTGGCCGGTACCGCTGCAGACTTCGGATATTTTTCAAGTGCACCAATAAGGAGACAGCATGCTGCAGACCTTTATCGTCAAGGGCAGTTTTCAGGATTCGGTCAGTCTGATGCTGGTTTCCCGGGATCTCAGCAAAGCCGGGGATGTCAACCGGGTGTCCATCATGATGGGTACACCGGCCAATAAAGAGGTGTTTAAAGAAACCGGTATGTGGTCGGATGCGCTCAGTGATGCCGGTCCAAACGATATCTGCGTTGCTATTGATACGCCTTCAAATGATCCCTCCATCGTTGAGAGAGTCCGTGAAAGGATGAACGAGGCGCTACGGAAAATGGCCTCGAGCCGGAAAAGCGCCGGGTATCCGCTGGTGCACTCGTTTTCCCGGGCTCAGAAAATTCTGCCCGAAGCGAATATTGCGCTGATCAGTATTGCAGGTGCCTATGCGGGTGGTGTTGCCAGAGAGGCACTCGAACGCGGGCTCAATGTGATGCTCTTTTCAGACAATGTGCCGGTGCAGACCGAGCGTGAACTCAAAGCGTTCGCCAGAAGCCGCGACCTGCTGGTGATGGGGCCGGATTGCGGAACAAGTATTATCGGTGATGCTCCCCTGGCGTTTGCCAACCGCACTGCAAAAGGTCCGGTGGGAATTGTTGGTGCTTCCGGCACCGGCATACAGGAAATCACCAGTCAGCTCGCCAGAAGAGGGGTGGGGATCACAGAGGCGATCGGCCTTGGCGGACGGGATCTGAAAGCGGAAGTCGGCGGTATTTCCGCCCGGTCCGCGCTGCGTATGCTGGAAAACGATCCCGCCACAAAAGTGGTCGTTTTTGTCTCCAAGCCGCCGGCGGAATCCGTCCGCACGGAAGTCTCCCGTCAGATGGAATCGATGAGTAAGCCCGTGGTGGCGCTGTTTCTGGGCAAAAACCCTGAAAAAAGGATCAGCGGAAATGTCTACTATGCCTACACGCTTGATGAGGCTGCGCAGATTGCAGCGGACCTGGTGAAGGCTCAGGAGACGGCAGAGGGCCTTCCTGCAGCGGGCAGGGGGATTTGCGGGCTCTTTACCGGAGGAACGCTTGCGAGTGAAACAGCAATGCTGCTCTCGCAGGTACTGCGCACGCCGGAGGATCATGAGCACCGGGACGGTTTCATGCTGGATGCGCCGGGTGTGCAGGTGATTGATCTGGGAGACGATGTGTATACACGCGGCAGACCGCACCCGATGATTGATCCGGGTGTGCGAGGCGAGCGCATAGAGGCACTATCTGAAGACTGCGGGGTGCTGCTCATCGATGTGGTGCTTGGTTTCGGAGCCAATCCGGATCCGGCCGGCGCGGTGGCAGAGAGTGTGGAGAAACTGCGGACAAAGAGAAAGTCTGCGCTTGCCGTGATTGCCACACTGACCGGTACCGATCTCGACCCGCAGAGCCTTGAAGAGCAGACGGATAAACTTGCCCGTGCCGGTGTGACGGTGGTGCCGAGCACGCGTGCAGCGGTCATGACCGCACAGGCCATCCTCATGAAAAACCGTCAGATGCAAGGGGATGTTCCGGCACTCTTTAAGCAGGAAACGGCAGTCATTAATATCGGATTGCAGAATTTTGCAGACGATTTGGAAGCAAATGGTGTCAGATGCGTCCATTTTAAGTGGGCACCCTCATGCGGCGGAGATACCCGGCTGCAGAAACTCCTGGCACAGATGATTTAAAAAGGGGGCACGATGTTCAGCTCAATCAGAGAAGCTAATGAGGCAGTACTTGAAAAGTTGCGCACAGCGCGCCCGCACTGGGTTGACGTTCAGGCTGCCGGCGAGGTGATTCCGCTGCTGCGGGAAGGAAAAACACTTCTTCATGCCGGCCCTCCCATTACCTGGGAGCGTATGACGGGGCCGATGCAGGGAGCGGTGATCGGGGCGTCACTGCTCGAAGGCTGGGCCGCGAGTGAAAAAGAGGCCCAGGCGCTTGCCGCCTCCGGTGAGATCCGCTTTGTCCCCTGCCATGAGGTGAATGCGGTCGGACCGATGGGCGGCATCACATCGGCCTCAATGCCGGTGATTGTGATGAAAAATGCGGTGCACGGGAACCGCTCGTACTGCAACCTCAACGAAGGGATCGGCAAGGTGATGCGCTTTGGCGCGTATGACAGCGAGGTGCTCGCGCGTCACCGCTGGATGATGAGAACCCTTGCGCCGGTGCTCTCGGCTGCGCTCAAGACGTTTGAGAACGGGCTGGATATCACGCCGATTGTGGCGCAGGCCATCACCATGGGCGACGAGTTCCACCAGCGTAACATTGCCGCCTCAGCCCTGCTGCTTCGATCGCTCGGCAGCGCTCTGATCGGCAGCGGAATGCCGCTTGAGGACATCAGGGAGGTGAATGATTTTCTCGCACGCACCGACCAGTTCTTCCTCAATGTCATGATGGCCTACTGCAAGAATGTGATGGATGCCGGTGCCATGGTTGGTGAAGGGACAATCGTCACGGCTATGGCGAGAAACGGGCGCGAGTTCGGGATTCGGGTCTCTGGGCTTGGCAACGAGTGGTTCACGGCCCCGGTCAATATGCCGGAAGGGCTCTTTTTCACCGGTTACAGTCAGGAGGACGCGAATCCGGATATCGGTGACAGCGCAATCACTGAAACCTACGGTGTCGGCGGCGCAGCCATGGTGGCCGCACCGGGCGTGACACGGTTTGTGGGCGCGGGTGGTATGGCTGATGCCATCAGAGTGAGCGAGGAGATGCAGGAAATCTACCTGGAATCGAATCCCATGCTCCAGATTCCCGGCTGGGATTTCCAGGGTGCTCCGCTTGGACTGGATATCCGTAAGGTGGTGGAAACGGGGATCACGCCGCTCATTAACACCGGTATTGCTCATCGCAAGGCGGGGGTGGGGCAGGTCGGTGCCGGCACGGTAAGAGCGCCGCTGGAGTGTTTCACAAAGGCTTTTCTGAAGATGGCGGAGAAGCTGAAACTCGAATCCTGAGATCAGCATCAGATTGCAGGCACGCCCGGTATCCAATCCGGGCGTATCTGTGTTAAGGTGTACTGATGACCGGGAGAGAGCAAATGTATACCACTCAGAAAGTTCCCAATTTCGATATGGAAGGTCTGAAAACCTTCTTTATTGTCGGTAAGTGTCACAGTTTCAGTGAGGCCGCGGAAGTGCTTCACAAGACACCGGCCACGATCAGCTACCGCATCAAGGCGCTCGAAGACCAGATCGGGATGCCGCTTTTTAAACGCTCGACGCGAAATGTCGAACTCCTGCCTGCCGGTGAGCATCTGATGGAATTTGCCACGCAGATCTACGGTCTTCTGCAGGCGATACCGAAGAATCTCGAACAGCTCAGTATCGGTGCCGAACTGCAGTTCACCATTACGGTGAACAATCTGCTGTATTCGCCTGAGGCAGTGGTCGGGCTGCTGGCGCTTCTGAATGAGAAGTTTCCGTTTACGCAGTTTACGGTGGCCAGAGCAGTGTATATGGGCGTGTGGGATCTGCTGCTCTCGCGTGAGGCCGATCTGGCGATTGGTGTTCCGACCTGGCATCCGATTGTCAACGAGTTCGAGACCCGACCGCTTGGCGAAGTGAACTGGGTGTTTGTGCTCAGCCCCGATCATCCGCTCGCAGTGAAGGCGGGAAAACTCACCCGTAATGATCTGCAGGCGTTCCCGGCAATCAACATCAAAGACACATCAGTGAATCTCGCAAAACGCACCGCCTGGCGGCTCTCAGGGCAGAAGGAAATCCTTGTGCCAGATCTCTCCACCAAGCTGCAGTGCCACCTCAAAGGCATCGGTGTGGGTTTCCTGCCCGAGCCTATGGTGAGAAGCTATCTCAAGACCGGGCAGCTGGTTACACGGTGCGTTGAAAATCCAAGGCAACCCTCGCCCATGGCGCTTGCCTGGCATCAGGAAAGTAACGGAGCGATCAGGCGTTTTATCACTGAACTTTTTGAAAACGGTCATCCCGTTGCCGAGCCTTTCAAACGCTCGCTCTCGCCAAAGCCGGCAGGGTAGCAGTCGTTGAAAGGGGGCTGTCAGAGAGGCGGTTTATTTTAAATATTCAACATAAGTAGTATTATGTAGAATAATTTTCAGGGCGCTTTGACCGATGTTATCCGGTTATCTCGAACCGTCCGCAAGCAGGAATTCAGCGAGTTTTGCAGCCAGTATTCTGTGATCTTCTTCCGAAAAATGAACCCCGTCGGTGTCGTGAGCATGCGCAATGCAGGTGCTCACGTCAAAAAAGAACGCTCCTCTTTCCCTGACAACCGGTTCAAGAACCGAAGCAAACACCTCTGAAGAGCGCTGTCCGCCGGGAAAATATTTTTCGTTGGGTCCGCCCGCCACATTAAGCGGCGCCGGTGCCAGAACGAGAATATCCGGTGTTTTATAGCCGGTGGCACTTCTCCATGAGCAATCCCTCACGATATCGATCAGTCTGACGACGCCCTGAGCCGCCTCCTGGGGCGATTTCTGCAGCTGGGCATTGAAATCATTGGTGCCGAGCATGATGATGACCAGATCAAGCGGCATGGCTTTGGAGAGCGCCGCGGGAAGCCAGGTTGCGCCGTTGAGAAGCATGCCGGGAATACTCCCTGTGCCGTTGCCGTCAGCCCCGGGCCGATCAAATGCGCTGGTTCGTCCGCTCAATCCGTCGACTTCCACGACCGCCCTCTTTCCGAGTGCGCCGGCGAGCCGGTACGGCCAGATGTCTTCAACCCGGTACCGGATGACTTTACCGTCAGGCAGCTCATGCCAGCCGAAGGTGTTGGAGTCGCCATAAATCAGAATGCGTGCATTATCAGGGAGTGTCAGCATGGAGTAATCTCAGCGGTGAATTCAGCAGAAATGTTAGCTGAAACCGGAACCGTCGGTATTGCGCAGAGCGCTTAATTGAATTTCTTTTGAGGTATTACTTTGTAGCAGAGCTGTTGCTCAGGCAAAATAAGACCCATCCTCACGTGGAAAACGTGCTTTAAACATCAACAGGAACAGAATATGTCTCGAGTCAATCCCCCCTATCGTGCTGACGTTGTCGGCAGCTTTCTCCGTCCTAAGGCCCTTCAGGATGCCCGCCGTGCATTTGCCGCCGGTGAAATCACCCGTGAAGAGCTGACTGCTGTTGAGGACCGCGAAATTAAGGCGCTTATTGAAAAGGAAAAAGCCAACGGTCTGCGTGCAGTGACCGACGGTGAATTCCGCCGCGCGTTCTGGCACCTTGACTTTCTGGCGGTTCTCGGTGGCATCCGTCATATCAAGGCTGAAGCCTGGTCGGTTAAATTTGAAGGCGTTCAGCCCAAGGCTGAAACGGTGGTGATTAACGGGAAGGTGCATTTCCCTGAAAACCATCCCTTCCTCGATGCCTTTGACCGTGTGAAGGCGCTCGCCGGGGATACGCCGGTGAAGTTCACCATCCCCTCTCCGTCCATGCTGCATCTGATCTGCTGCGTGCGTGAGGCCAACTATCAGCCTGTTGATCTTTACAAGGATAACGAAGAGGCGCTCTTTGAGGACATCGCTCAGACCTGGATCGATGCGATGAAGGCTCTCTATGCCCGCGGCTGCCGTTATCTGCAGTTTGACGACACCAGCTGGGGTGAACTCTGCTCGGCTGAAAAGCGTGCTGCTTACACTGCCCGCGGCATTGACGTTGATCAGCTTGCCCGCAACTATGTTCGGGTGCTCAATAAGATTCTGGCGCAAAAGCCTGAAGATCTGACCGTCACGATGCATATCTGCCGCGGTAATTTCCGCTCCACCTGGTTCTCTTCGGGCGGCTATGAGCCCGTGGCGGAAATCCTGTTCGGTCACTGCAATGTGGACGGTTTCTTCCTGGAGTATGACTCCGAACGTGCCGGTACCTTTGAACCGCTGCGTTTCATTAAGAACCAGACGGTTGTGCTCGGGCTGATCACGTCCAAGTTCCCCGCGCTTGAAGCAAAAGAGGAAGTGAAGGCGCGTGTGCAGGAGGCGACCAGATATGTTCCGCTTGAGCAGCTGGCGCTCTCTCCGCAGTGCGGTTTCTCCTCCACGGAGGAAGGTAATCTGCTCACAGAAGCCAACCAGTGGGCCAAGGTCAGTCTTTGTGTGGAAATTGCCAAAGAAATCTGGGCGGATGCCTAAAGTGCTCAGTTAAGGCTAAACGGGTTTCAGTCGGAAAAAACTGAAACCCGTTTTTGTGTCTATGCGCCGGTGCCTTCTGTCTCCGGTTGCACCGGGGCGTTCAAAGCCTGCAGCAGCGTGCTTTCGCCGATAATAAGGATTGGATGTCCTGCTTTTCGCAGATTCAGAGCCTGCTCGATTTTTCTGCCGTAGGTTGTGAAGGACCAGCACGGATTGCCGAGTTCGCCAACGACCAGATAGTCGATTTTTTTCGAGATGCCTTTTTTCACAATGCCGCCCGAAGAGGTGATCAGGTTTTCAATCTCAGCGCGGCTGCCGGAGGAAAACTCACCGGTGAGCGCAAAGCACTGACCGGAAAGCCGGACGGCCGGGTTTTTTGCCTCAATGGCGCTGATGTCGTATTTTTCACGCAGTGCTCTGTAGTGCTCTTCAGACAGTGTGGCGGACTGCGAGAAATCGACAAACTGGGAGATGAACCCGGCAAGCTTTTCTTTGCGCTCTGCTGTGATCACACCGTCCCGGAGCACCTCCTCCACGAGGTCGATCAGCTCATCGTACGGAAAATAGCCCGCAAGGAAACGGTGGTCACTGAGCCAGCGCTGGAGCGCCAGAATCTCCTGCTCCTCAAGCGTGTTGTCCGCGAGAATCCCATGGATATAGCCATCGAGGAGCTGAAGACTGCTCTTGATCAGGTCATCGGTTTCGGTCCAGCACGAGAGATGATCGGCAAGCCAGGCGATATCCTCTATTTCGTCTTTGTCAATAGCATGCTCTGAGAGCATGTCCTCCAGTGTGCTGATAACTGTACTGAACGGAGGCTTGCTGCAGAATTCTTTCGTGAGTGCGACAAGACGCTCGAGTTCGGCCATCTCCTCCTCGTCGACACAGCCGTCGGCAATGATTCCATGAAGGAATCCGGAGAGATCGAGCAGCGCTTTAATACGCATTTCTTTCCGGCCGTAGATGAGGTAGGCGGTGGAGTCGTAGTCTTGTGTTTGAGTCATGGTGAGTGATAAGTTTTTTTAAAGATCAGGATAGTCAGATTTGATTCTACGCCGCCGTGCTGCGTTCCTCAGCAATGACGGAGGGATTTCTCCGGGGAGTTGTATGGGGCACTTTAGGAGAAAGCCTCTAGGCATAAATCCCAGTGAGACTTGATAACGGTCGGGTCTTGTGTGAAAAAGTCGCTTTTCCTTTTTCCGCCTCTTGCATTCGCGCTGAAAATCTGTAGGATTATTCATACCAATTAAGTGAATCCGGTCTCTCTCTCGCAGACCGGTCTCATAGAAAGGAAGGAAAAATGATTTCTCTTAACGTTCAGCGATTTAGCTACTTTTATTTCTGGTGGTATCAGAGATAAAAGTATTTGCTGCTTGTTAAAAGAAATTCCAACGAAACCTGCGGTAAATACACACCGCAGGTTTTTTTGTAAGGCCGTCCCGGGCCGCAAAACCATCAAACATCCTACCCGCGATGTGTATCCGCACCAAAAAACTGAAATAAAGGAAACACATCATGGTCGTCATTCTCAAGCCCCATACCGAAGAGTCCCTCGTTCGTGATCTGATCGCTGATCTTGAAGCGCAGGGTGTCAAGACCCACGTGTCCGTGGGCACGGAGTCCACCATTATCGGTCTGGTCGGGGATACCCGACGCATTGACCAGAACCGCCTTCTGGCCAACCCGATTGTCAAAGAAGTGAAGGTGATTACCGCCCCCTACAAGCGTGTGAGCCGCGATTTCCATCCGGACGACACCGTGGTGAATGTGGGTAATACCAGGATCGGCGGCGGTCACTTCGCAATGATTGCGGGCCCCTGCTCTGTGGAAACCCGTGAACAGATCATTACCGTGGCCAAGGCCGTCAAGGCCGCCGGTGCCACGATGCTGCGTGGCGGTGCCTTCAAGCCCCGTACGTCTCCGTACGACTTCCAGGGTCTTCAGGCTGACGGTCTTGAGCTCCTTCTTGAGGCCAAGGCTGAAACCGGGCTGCCGATCGTGACCGAAATCATGAATATCAACCACATCCCCATGTTCGAAGAAGTGGATGTAATTCAGGTCGGTGCCCGCAGCATGCAGAATTTCGAACTGCTCAAGGAACTCGGCCGCACCAACAAGCCCATCCTTCTCAAGCGCGGTCTTGCCAACACCCTCAAGGAACTGCTCATGGCTGCCGAATACATCATGAGCACCGGTGAAGCGCAGGTGATTCTGTGTGAACGCGGTATCCGCACGTTCGAAACAGTCACCCGCAACACGCTTGATCTCTCGGCGGTGCCGGTGCTCCACGAAATGACGCACCTGCCGGTGGTGATTGACCCGAGCCATGCAACCGGTGTGGCACGTCTTGTGAAGCCTATGGCTGCCGCAGCAGCGGCCTGCGGAGCCGACGGTCTGCTCATTGAAGTGCATAACGACCCGAAGAATGCGCTCTGTGACGGTGCGCAGTCCCTCACGCCGGAACAGTTCGCAGAAACGTCTGAACTTGTTAATCTGGTGCGCGGCGCAGTCGCCGGCCGACTCTAACCGGGCACAGGAAAAGGAGACAGGGCATGGAACGAATTGTGGTCCGCACCGATCCGGGGTACACAGTGCAGGTTGGCACGGGTGTTCTCGACAATGCGGGAAAGGAAATCGCGAAGGTTGTCCCGGGGCGCAGAGCGGCGATTCTGAGTGACTCCAATGTGATGCCGCTGTACGCTCAAGCGCTTTCCCGGCAGCTCATCGCTGAAGGCTTCTCTGTGGCCACAATCACGTTCCCCGCCGGGGAGGCATCCAAAAACCCCGACACCCTTCTGCGGGTCATCAATGAGCTTGCAGCACTCTCGCTCACCAGAGCGGATGTGCTTGTGGCGCTCGGTGGCGGTGTGACAGGTGACCTTGGCGGACTGGCCGCCTCGCTCTACCTGCGGGGGATTCACTGCGTTCAGATCCCCACCAGTCTGCTTGCCATGGTTGACTCGAGTGTGGGCGGGAAAACCGCGGTGAATCTCGAGGCCGGGAAAAATCTGCTGGGGACATTTTTCCAGCCCGATCTTGTCCTTTGTGATCCGACGGTGCTCGGGACACTGCCGCCCGAAGAGCTCGCCAACGGATGGGCGGAAATCATCAAGTACGCCTTCCTCAAGCGTGATCCTCTGTACGATATGCTCCGCGGCGTCACGCCGGGTGCGGACCTGAGCCCGATTATCGCGGAGTGTGTCCGCATCAAGGAGGCGCTCGTTGCCGAAGATGAATTCGATCGCGGTAACCGTGCACTGCTCAATTTCGGGCATACCATGGGTCATGCCATCGAACGGCTCACCGATTTCTCCATTCCGCATGGCCGTGCCGTCGGTGTTGGAATGGCGATGATGACACGTGCTGCTGTGCAATCCGGACTCTGCAGCAGGGACACACTCGATGTGCTCCTGGCGCTTCTCACCCGATTCGGTCTGGAGAGCACAACAGCACTCGGCATTCCGGATCTGATCAGCGCCTCAGCGCATGACAAGAAGTCGACCGGGAAGAAAATTACCGTGATCGTACCGCGGGCCCTGGGAAACTGCGAGTTGCGCAGTCTCTCTTACGAAGAATTAGCCGGCATGATGGCGCTTGGCAGGGAGATTGAGTAAATGGACAGGTCTGTGACTGCACTGACAGTGTCGGGCCCGGTCTCGGGCACAATTGATGCGATTGCCTCCAAATCCCATGTGCACCGCCTCCTGATGGCGGCGGCGCTCTCTGATTCGCCCACTGTCATCCGATGCCGTACGACGAGTGCGGATATTGAAGCCACCCGCAATGTGCTCGCCGCGCTCGGTGCGACGTTCCGGGTCACTCCGGGGGCCATTGAGGTGATGCCGGTCAGAGAGCTCGTGCGTGAAAGCACTCTGGACTGCTCGGAGTCCGGCACCACTCTCCGGTTTATGCTCCCGATTGTTGCCGCCCTTGGCAGCAACTCCTCCTTTATGGCACACGGGCGCCTGCCCTCCCGACCGCTCTCTCCGCTTTATGAGGAGCTCGAGCGGCACGGTATCCGTCTTTCCGCACAGGGCGCTGTGCCGCTTGATGTGCGCGGAAAACTCAGCTGCGGGGATTACACGATCGCGGCAAATGTGAGTTCGCAGTTTGTGGGCGGGCTGCTGTTTGCTCTCTCACTGCTCGAAGGCAAAAGCACACTGACGCTCACTGAAACGATTGAATCCCTCCCCTATACCGTGATGACGCTCGAGGTGCTGAAACTCTTCGGCGCCCGTATCAGCGCCTCTGAAGATATGCGCCGCTTTGAGATTGAAGGCGCTTCAAGGCTCAGAAGTCCGGGAACAGTTGTGGCTGAAGGAGACTGGTCCAATGCCGCCTTCTGGCTCTGTGCCGGCGCACTTGGCGGCGGCTGCCGTGTGGGGAACCTTAACCTTGACTCCGTACAGGGTGACAAGGCCGTGCTCAGGATTCTTTCCGCGTTCGGTGCAAAGGTGACCTGTAAAGACGGACTGGTGAAGGTAACCTCCGATACGCTCAAGGCTACGCGAATAGACGCGAGACATATTCCCGATCTGGTGCCGGTTCTGGCGGTAGTGGCCGGTGCGGCGTGCGGGACAACGGTTTTTGAGAATATCCAGAGACTGCGCATCAAGGAAAGCGACCGTGTTGAAACAACGATCGCACTTCTGCGCAGCCTGGGGGTGAATGCCGCAAGTGATGAGACGACGCTCACGGTGAAAGGGCGCGGCGGCTTTCTGAGCGGTGAAATCTCGGGTTTTAACGATCACCGTATCGTGATGGCGGCTGCGGTTGCCTCGCTCAACACCCCCGAGGGAATGACAATCACTGCGCCGACAGCGGTCAACAAATCCTATCCCCAGTTTTTTGAGGACTGGCAGGGAATGGGCGGTCGCGTTGTGGTGCTCTCGCAAGAGAAGAAAGGAAAAAAATGAGTTCGTGGAAAGGAAAGGTTCTGGAGGTGAACGTCTTCGGACAGAGCCATTCAGAGGCAATCGGTGTTGTGCTCTCAGGGCTTCCCGCCGGTGTGGCGGTTGATGCGGATGCACTCTCGGCATTCATGCGCCGCCGTGCACCGGGGCGCAATCGTATGAGCACGCAGCGCAAGGAGGCGGATGCGGTTCAGTGGGTGGCCGGCATTGTTGACGGCGTTACCTGCGGAGCACCGCTCACAGGGCTGATCTACAACACGGATGCAAGAAGTCAGGACTATAAGAAAATAGCGGATCTCCCCCGCCCGTCTCATGCGGACTGGCCTGCTCAGGTGAAGTTTGAGGGACATCAGGATGTGCGCGGTGGAGGCGCGTTCTCTGGGCGTCTGACTGCGCCGCTTTGTATTGCGGGCGGCGTTGCAAAACAGATGCTTGCAGCGCGCGGAGTGCATGTGGGGGCGCATGTGGCAAGCATTGCCACTGTCTCTGACCGGCCTCTGGACCCGATGGGTGCTGACGTTGAGGCGCTGTGCCTGGCGGCAGAGCGTGAGATTCCGGTGCTTGATGCGGCGGTGGCGGATGCCATGGCGCAGGCGATCGAAGAGGCCAGACTCGAGGCTGACAGTGTGGGCGGTGTTGTTGAGGCGCAGGCCTGCGGACTGCCGGTGGGACTCGGTGGTGAACTCTTTAACGGTATTGACGGGGAGATTGCCCGTGCGCTTTTTGCCATTCCCGGTGTGAAGGGGGTGGAGTTCGGTGAAGGGTTCCATGCATCCGTGCTGCGCGGCAGTGAAAACAACGATGCCTACGGGCTTTGTGAGGGGAAAATCACCCCGCTTACGAACCGTGCCGGTGGTGTTCTCGGCGGGATGACAAGCGGACTGCCGCTCACGGTGCGTGTGGCAATGAAGCCCACCCCTTCTATCGGTAAGCTGCAGCAGTCTGTGTCGCTCTCAAGCGGCGAGATTTCGCAGTACCGGGTGCCCGGACGTCATGATCCCTGCATTGTGCTCAGAGCCGTCCCGGTTGTGGAGGCGGTGGTGGCAATTGTTCTTTTGGATGCGCTTTTGTTTTTAGAGGGAGTGCGCTGATGGTTAAGCCCCTGAAGGATCTTCGCGAGGAAATCGATCAGCTCGATGCTGAAATTGTCCGTCATGTCGTCAAGCGTCTGGCGGTGGTCGGTGAGATTGCCCACACAAAGCTGGTCGAAGGGCGTGAGATCTATGACCCTGCCCGTGAGGAGGCGCTCGCAGAGAAGATTGGTGCGCTGGCGCGAGACAAGGCTGCCTCGGTGCAGATGCTCTACCGGACAATGACGGCGGTGAGCCGTGCCGAAGAGCATAACGCCTACAGGGGCGGCTGCAGCACACTGCCTGCGGGCACCTACACCGTGCGGGTGAAAACCGAGCGCGGACTTTCCGACATTATGCTGATGCTGGTGGTCAATAATGTCACCCCCACCTCGTTCTGTTTTTCCGGCACCGAGCTCGTGCTCAGTGTCTCCTGCTCCCTGCCCCGCGGTTTTGTCAACGATATGCTCGAGCACGGCTTTATTCTGATCGGTGAGCAGAACGGGGGTGAATGATGCATAAAAAACGGTTCGGCCTTATCGGGCGCAGCCTCTCGCATTCACTCTCACCGCAGATCCATGCGCTGCTTGGGGACTACGAGTACAGGCTCTATCCGCTTGAGCCCGGGGAGGTGGAGAATTTTGTGAGAAACGGCGATCTTGCCGGCTTCAATATCACGATCCCCTACAAGCAGGATGTGATTGCGCTCTGTGACACGCTTACTGAGCGCGCAGAGCGCATCGGCGCAGTGAATACGATGGTGCGTGATGAGGCCGGCCGCTGGCGCGGCGACAACACGGACTATGACGGATTCCGGCTGATGGTTGAAGAGTCGGGTATCTCACTTACCGGCAAACGTGCACTGGTGCTTGGCAACGGCGGCGCTTCGAAAACCGTTCAGGTGGTACTGCGCGATATGGGAGCGCAGGTGACGGTGGTCTCGCGCTCGGGCCCTGTAACCTATGAGGATCTCGGGGACTATGCTGATGCGGCGCTGATTGTGAATGCCACGCCGGTGGGCACCTATCCCGATCTGCAGAAGAGTCCGCTCCCTTCGCTTGACGGATTCCCCGTGCTTGAGGGGGTGCTTGATCTCATCTACAACCCTGCCAGCACTGCCCTGATGCAGCTTGCTCAGGCCCGTGGCATCCTGGCGATGAACGGACTGAAAATGCTCGTCAAGCAGGCGGCGGTGGCGGCTGAGCAGTTTGCGGGCGTGAGAGCCGGTGCGGATGCGGTGGAGAAAATCAGCAGAACAATTGCGGCGGGTTTTGAAAACATTGTGCTCATCGGGATGCCGGGCGCCGGCAAGACGACTATTGGCCGTGAGCTTGCGAAAGCGCTCGGCAGAGAGTTTGTCGACCTCGATGAATACATCCTTGCCTCGACCGGCAGAAGCCCCTCGGAATGGATTGAATCCGAAGGGGAAGCGGTATTCCGCGACACTGAAAGCCGGGCGCTTCTCGAGGTGGTCGCGCGTCACGGCATTGTGATTGCCACCGGCGGCGGAACGATTCTGCGTGAGGAAAACGTCAGGCTGATGAAACAGAACGGGCGCATTGTCTGGCTCGAGAGGGCACTCTCGGAGCTGAGCTCCCGCGGCCGGCCGCTGTCGAAGAAGCTGGGCGTTGAGGCGCTTTATGAACAAAGAGAGCCGCGTTATCGTGCGGCGGCTGATCTAAGGGTCAGTGTGAGCGGTCAGGCCAGGGCGACGGCTGCGGAGATTGTCTGCAGGCTCGGTGCTGCAGAGGCCTGAAAAAGGAGAAGCGATGAAAATTCTGGTTATTAACGGTCCCAACCTCAATATGCTCGGCATTCGCGAGCCGCAGCTCTACGGCGCGAACACCTATGCTTCGCTGTGCGCACTCATCAAAGAGTGGGCCCTTGAGCTCAATGTCGAGGCCGAAGAGTTTCAGTCGAACCATGAGGGCGACATTGTGGACAAAATTCAGGAGGCCTATTTTGAAAAGGTTGACGGTATTGTGATCAACCCGGGGGCCTATACCCACACCAGTGTTGCAATCCTTGACGCACTGAAGGCTACGGCGATCCCCACGGTGGAGGTGCACATCACGGATATTCACCAGCGCGAGGATTTTCGTGCGGTGAGTTATGTGAGTCTTGTGGCGAAAAAACAGATTGCCGGTCACGGCATTGACGGCTACCGTGAGGCCATGGCCTATCTTGCGGGAACCATTTCAGCCGGCTGAGCGCCTGAGTCCACTGGCGGCCTGTGTTTTCTGAAGCCCGGAGTGAGCAGATCACGCCGGGTTATCTTTTTGCGCCATGAGAAAAAATTCAGCTGTCGCAGTCAGGTATTTTCACCCCTTGAGGAGGTGGCGGAAATTATTTCTTACGTAACAAAATGGTGTAGAAAAACGCCCCATAAGCTCAAGTGACAGTCAGTTCGCTAAAATGCGCAACTCCTCTGAGACATGGTGTTCATGACCTGCAGTTAAAAATAAGAAGATATTTTCTTTATTTGTAAACGAAATAAATTACATTACGGTTTCACATTTTATCTGCCGGTATTTCGATAAACGTCACGCAGACACGCTAACTAAAATGCCTTACAAAACCTGTACCAGTACTCGATAAACGCGATTTTTAGTAGTAAAAAATGAGTCTTCATGCATGTTTGTGGTAACAGCTGAGAAGATACTGCCTTCTTAAACGC
>ERZ838399.260-NODE-260-length-67886-cov-5.997435_pt1 | contig 67886 bp, 66 predicted proteins | sample MGYA00519683_ERZ838399 | MGnify/ENA primary metagenome ERZ838399 (study PRJEB31850, sample SAMEA3708833) | human gut metagenome | biome: human gut; feature: human-associated habitat; material: faeces | place: China | collected 2014 ...
TATGAAAAAGAATGTGGTAAAATGAAGCGAAACGTAAAGCAAAACAACAGATCTGTCGGAGCTGTATACGAGCAGGCGGCAGGATATTATCTGGAACAAAACGGTTATGAACTGATCGAGTATAATTACAGATGCCGTGACGGCGAGATTGATATTATTGCAAAAGACGGAGACTGTTATGTGTTTTGCGAAGTGAAATATCGTTCCGGCAGACAGGCGGGCAATCCGCTGGAGGCGGTCGATCAAAGAAAGCAAAAAAAGATTTTTCGGTGTGCGCTGTACTATACGGTACAGCATGGAATTGAAGATGCGCAGTGCCGCTTTGATGTGATCGGGGTGGAAGGTACAGAGATTACGCATATAAAGAATGCATTTGTGGGGTGACGGTATGAGTTTAGGGTTAGTTTATAAAAATGGAGAACATATTTTTGACGAAGTGTGCGGAGAAGTTCCGTTTTTGACATATCCGCTATTTGAAAAGACGGGAGTTGTAAAAAGCGCTTTTTCGACAAGGATCGGCGGAGTGAGCAAAGGCTGTTATGAGTCGATGAACCTTAGTTTTGACAGAGGGGATGACAAAGATGCCGTCATGGAAAATTTTCAGAGGATCGCATCTGCAATCGGAACAAACTGTCACGATATGGTCTTGTCACGCCAAACACATACGGCAAATGTGCGTGTTGTCACGGAAGAAGATAAAGGAAAAGCGGTCTGCGCCGTTCTGAATGAGATAGCAGACGTTTTCAAAGGTGGCGAAGGCGAGAGTGACTGTTATTGCGGCAGCCTTGATTTTATCGCCCTCCGGCTCGAACACCAGAAGATAAAACACCAGCGGCAACAGCTTCATCGTTTCCTCCACCACCGGCGCGATCTCCGCCGTGGCGGCAAGGGCGTCCGCCTGACACACCGCCGCGAGGAAGGTGTTGATATAAGCCGAAAGCAGGCACACCCCCATCCCGGCAATGCAGAACAGAAAAAAGCGGAGCTGCCGCCTGCCCATGCACAAGGCAGCCAACAGCAGCGGGGACACCATACAGAGGAAGATGTTTTCAATGTAGGTCATTCTTCCACCACCTTTCTTACCGCGGGCAGCAGCCCCAGCAGAGCAAAGGTCAGGAGCAGATCACACCAGAAAGCAGGGCTTGCGGGAGAGGTAGCCGACCAGAAACACCCCACCGTCCAGAGCAGATATTCCGAACCGACATAGCACAGCATACCGATGTGGAAATACCGCCGATTCCGCGCTTTGCCTGTCAGGGTGTTTGCATAAAACAGCCCCCGTACAGCGCAGAAGGACAGCCAGATCATCAAGCCGCACCAAATCAGGTTGGATAGGATATCCCCATAGGTGCAGTAGAACACCAGCAGCGGCACGCCGAAAGCAGGCGCAAGCCACGCCCTGCGGCAGCGGAAACTGCGCTCATTTGTTCCGGTCAGCGTGGCCTGCAATATCCGCAGGAAGATCACGCTCGCCACCCAGCCGAACTCCGACACATAGAAAACGCGCGGTGTGGTATCGAACAGCAGCAGATACAGCGTCCAGTAGAGCGCACCGAGGGCAAAGCAGCCATAGAAGCACAGCAGCAGAAAATACGCCTGCCTGCGGCTTTTCCGGTAGGAGATACCCGAAAGCAGCACGCCCACGAACGTGACCAGCAGTTGTAGCAGGTTCTCAATCAGCTCCATGTGCATCCTCGCTTTCCTTGTCCTGCCCGTCCTCACGGCTCATCTGCCGCAGCCGGAAGCACAGAACGGTCACGCACACGCCAAGAAGAAAGGCCAGCAGCCCGATAACAATGTATCCCAAAGCCGCACCGCCGCCGTACATACTGGCCGCCGTTTCAAAGCCCGCATAGTTGCCTGCCTGGATGCTTGCGGCAATGCCGGGCATGGCGAAAGACGCACCAATGAGCAGCACAAGGCACGCAGCCACAGCGGAAGCCATGGTGACCATATTGTGCCGCAGCCGTTTCTCCTGTTCAATTTTAGCGATGCGCCGCTTGGTCTCCGTGACCCGTTCCTCATGACTCCGCATTTGTGATCCCCTCCCGTTCCAGCAGCCTTCGCAGGCTTTCCTTTCCGCGATACACCATGTTGGTGATCTGCTTCACCGTTTTTCCCGTGACTTCCGCCGCCTGCGCGTAGCTCATATCCTCGAAATACGTCAGATATAGAACCTCACGGTAGTCCGGGTTCATTTCGCCCATGCAGAAGTGCAGGACGCGGTTTCGTTCCTCAGTCTGTATAACCTCCTCCGCCAGCAGCCGTCCCTCCGGCTCGTCGGTCAGTGCATCGAGGCTGAACAGGGGCTTCCGCCTGCTCTTATGGCGCAGTGCCATGTGCCGTGCCGCCTTATACAGATACGCCTTGAGGCCGCCGTCCCGGATGCGGGGCTTTTTCGTGAACAGATAGGCGAAAACGTCCAGCATCAGCTCTTCGGACTCGTGAACGTCGTGCAGATAGCCGTCGATATACAGGGTCAGGGGGTCACCGTATTTTTTCATCAGGGCCTCCAGCCCCGCATCGTCGCCGCTCAGATATTGGCGGTATAGGGTTTCATCGCAGGCCATCGCACTCACTTCCTTTTTGCAGATGCTTCCAATTCCAATGCGGAGGAGATCCGTCAGGTGCTTGTCCTGCCGGGATCGCGGTGCTGTTCCTGAAAGCGCGGGTCGGACGGCTTTTCCGCATTTTCCGGGATCGCCCATGAACGCCCGAACCGGGACGCACCGGGGATCCGCCCCTCGGCGCAATACTGATTGACCCGCCGCTCCGATACGCCCCAACGGTAGGACGCCTCCCGAATGGAGATATAGCCTTTGATCCCGTTCATACCGCACCTCCGCATGGATAATACTCAATACAATACATTGTATACGAATATCCGAATAAAAGCAAGCCCACACGGCTGTTTTCGCGGCAGGAAGAAAAAGCAACGGTCGATTTGCTTTCAAGCCGCTTGGACGGTTCATTGCTTCGTCCCCGTTTCACAATTTCTCTTTTTGGCGAGGCAGATAGGAGCATTTCCGTTCCCCCTTCGCCTTTCGTATGACAAGGTTCCATGCGGCTTTTAGATAGATATGTAAAATCGCATCTTGATACAATGCCTGCCGCACGGGAGTGTAGAAAAGTGGCTAAAATAAAGGCTTTCAGTAGATTTTGATGTTCTGCCGAAAGCCTTCTTTTTTATGTTTTGGTTTAGAGGGAGTAGCGGCTGCACCCGTTTGAACCCGCTCCGAAGTCAAAATAAAAATGTTGATGGAAAATAAAAAGATTACAATCAGTCTTTGGAAATGAACTTCTTCCATCTCCGCAGGACATCCTTCAATGGCTCATCCAAATAGGAATATGCCTTGTCCTTAATCCAGTCAGGGATACCATAAGCCGCCTCTGCGATGCTGCCCGTGATTGCCGCCAGCGTGTCGCTGTCACCGCCGAGAGAGATCGCATTCCGAATTGCATCTGCTGTCGCCATTGCACCTTTTACGCCTTCCGGGTGGTTATGTGTGACTTCGGCAGATAGCTGCACTCTGGCTCTACCGTTAGAAGGCCACATTCCGGTTCTCGCACAGAATCCGCAATCCATTATCCATGCACACGGAGAAACACGCATCGCCGAGCCGTTGCCGTAGCTGTTATACGGCTCTCGATTATCAGAAAAAATCCATGAGCCGAATCTGCCACCGTATCCGGCATCCGGGTACATTCTACCGTACTTCTTCATGGCGTCAATAAAGTCGTCCCGTTCGCCACCGTTCATAACCGCCTCCGCAACCGCACAGGTCATCACGGTATCATCCGTAAAGAAACAGTCATCACGGAATAAGGGGAAATCCTTTGTTTTTATATTGTGCCACTCATAGACAGAGCCTACGATGTCACCGACTATTGCTCCCATCATTTGCGACCACCTCGTTTCTTCATGTCTTTTCTGATTTCTTCCATCGGTTCAGCGGGAACCGCTCCGGTCATGCGGTAACAAGCTACCGTTTCTGCCATAGCTTCAAAGTTCAGCTGTGTTCCCTTTGCATCGGGAATATAATCCACGGCACGATCCGCATCTATGCCGAAACGCTGTGCGGTCTGCACTGCATCAATATTTGCTCCGAGAAAAATAAACTCCCAGCCGTATTTTTCCTTTTCATGTTCAATCATGCTGCGAACCTTATCGGCAGAGTATTCCCGACTGGAATTTTCCTCGCCATCTGTGATGATGACAAACATCACTTTATCCGCACGGTAGTCCTCGGCTGTATTCCTCTGTACACTGACCAGCTTGTTGATTGTGAGACCGATTGCATCCAGAAGTGCTGTGGAGCCACCTACAAAGTATTCTGTATTTGTCATCGGACTGACGGCATGAATATCAATGCGGTCGTGTAGTAGCGTATAGGAGTTGTCGAACAGTACCGTAGTGATGCGGCATTCACCATCTACAGCTTTCTGCTTCTCAAGCATGGAATTGAAACCGCCGATGGTGTCATTTTCTAAGCCGGACATGGAGCCGCTCTTATCAAGGATGAATACGAGTTCTGTAAAATTCTTTTTCATGGTGAAGTACCTCCTGTTTCTCTTTGATGATATAAGTATATCGAAAGCAGGAGGTCTTATGGTCGCTTTGAAAGCGACAAATCAGCCGCCTAAAAGGGGCCGGTCATATTTAAATAACACCTCGTTGATATCAAAGATGTTATATTTTCCGCTGACTATGAAATATTCCACAATGACATCAAACTTGCTTGCATGAGAGAGCGTAGCCCGCACGTTCAAGCAAATCGTCTGTTTCATCAAGGGAAAGCTCCAGGGCAATGGCGAGTACTATTATTGTCGGTTTCTTGGGCGTGTACCCTTTGATAGAGCGTATCTTTGAGAATAGCTTGCGGTCGATATTCGCTTTCTTATAGACCTCAACATCTGTCTTTCCTTTTGCATCAATGAGTTTTAACAGTGTATCAGAAAAAGGCTCATCAAGATTATCAACTAATTCCTCAAGGGACTCCGCCGATTCCATTGCATCAGACATAGCACCAAAGACTGGTGCATTCGCTTCTAAAATAGATTCTTTTTCTACATCAAGCAGCTTTCTGCGTCTGAAGTCGTGTGCATCTATATAATGCTCGTCTATGTAGCTGGCTACTTCGCCCATCAATTCCTCAGAGACCTGAAATGCCGTTTTATCGAACACGGCTAAATACACATCGATGTCGTTTTCTCCGATAAATTTCGTGATAGCTGTTGTTGCGACCTGCAAAGCCTCATCTTTCGGGTATCCATAAATTCCGCTTGAGATAAGCGGAAAGGCTATGCTTTCACATTTGTTTTCAACTGCCAGCCGTAATGAATTTATATAGGCAGATGACAAAAGTGCAGCGGACTTCCCCTTATTATTGTGGTTATAAACAGGACCGGCAGCGTGAATCACAAATTTCGCAGGCAGCTTAAAACCGGGAGTGATGACTGCATCTCCCGTTTTGATAGGTGATTTCTTGTCGCAAGCCTCTTGAAGTTCCTTTGCACCTGCGGCATTAAAGATTGCTCCGCAGACTCCGCCTCCCATCAATAGTTCTGTGTTTGCTGCATTAACGATTGCGTCAACTTTCATTTTTGTTATGTCCTGACGGACAATTGTAAATGGCATACGTTATGCCTCCTTCAAATCACCATTTCTTGCATCGAAGCGGAACATATATGCCAGCCGCTGCAATGCAAGGTATTCTCTGAAATAAGCATGACGGACAGCGTTCTTCTTATTCTGCTCAATGACCTTCTGACGGTCGTATGACTTTCCGAAGAATGTGGTAACGTCCTTTATCTTATCGAACTTCTGCCCAGACTCCAGCATCTTCCTGACCTCGTCGAGACTAAGGGTGAGCTTATTTACTGTAGCGTTTCCGGGGATGGAGATGTTGATATGCTTATCATCCACGCTGGTGACAGTGAACTCGTTGCCGTTGATTGTTTTGAATGTATCGACGCCCAGCTCGATGTTAGAGAAAAACTCCGTCATGCTTCGCATGTATCTTATGCAGATTTGGTTCAATCTGTCTGATGAAGGAATCGAGGATTCCATTTATGACAGTTATGCTATGCGTACTTTTATGCACATAGATTTTAATGAACAACAATAGTGGAACGATTGTGGATGCGAGCCTGATTGCTGCACCAAAGTCTACAAAGAACAAAATTCTGAAACCTCAAAATTGATTCGTAAAGACGACCATGTTGTATATGGTAATTCTGGATATTTAGGTGCACCCGAGCGTCCCGAAATCATAAACGATGAAACTTTATCACAGGTTGAATTTCGAATCAACAAGCCGCACGAGAATATTCAAAGTACCTCGCTTTCATTTTTTATATGTAGATAAGTCATTTAATGACTTAATAGGAACTAATTGCTCAAATCCATAAAAACCGGTTTTCGTTCCTCTTGCTCGTAAATTAGGGTCAAGAATCAAATCGTCATCTTGATAGTTGTTTAAGACATTACTTGTAGCCAAGCCACATACAAATATTAAATTGTTATATTTTGTGCTTTTAATACAAATTATTTGTGGATATGAATTGTCCTTAAAGATAATCGGAAACTTGTCTCGTTCGACTGTTTTTATTCCAACTCGATAGCCGGGAATATCTGGAATATGATAAAGACCAGAATAACCTATAGTCCAATCAATAATGGGTATTCCGAATAGTTTCTCAAGTGCAGCCTCTCCTAAAAAGCCAGTTGTAAATCTTTTGACTTCCTTGTTAGAGTCTATCTTGTGATGATCTTCCTTGGACTTAGCCTCAACCAATTCAGTAACAAAGTTTTGGATTCGAGAAACGTATCCGGGGTCAAGCACAACTCTTACAAAAGAATCTGAATATTTAGTAACACATTCATCATAATTACGTTTCATTATTCACCTCCAGGAATCCAATAATGGATTGTCCAAGTAGTTTGATTACATTTACTGTCATTGCGTTTCCTGCCTGCATCAGAAGATGTCTATCAGAAACCTCCTCCTTAACTCTGTCGGCATATTCTTTAGGAAAGCCTTGAAGAAGTAAAGTTTCGTACCCAGTCAGCTGGTATATGGTGTGGTTTTTAACATACAATACACCGTCTCGTTGTGCTCTTAATGTAGGACAACGCCCTTCATAAATGCGAAGATCATTCATACGTGTGTCTATTATTTTTCCTTCCATATCTCTAATATCTTTCACGGAATACTTACCGTTATTTGTTGGATTCTTTAAGTAATGTGAAAGGATTTCTAGTCTTTCTAGAGTTGCTACATTATTATCGAATTAAAGGAACTGATAACCGAAGGGCCGGTAAACGGAATATAGGTTGTCCCGTAATCCTGGCAAGTTTTGAATTGCGTAGTGCATTTTCCAAAAGTTGTACCTTGTGCAGAATCAAAACAATCACCAGTAACCACTTCGACTAACCCCATCATTACATCGGTGTCTTTTAATCCATCAGATCCACCCTTTAATTTATCTCTAGTTTTTGTTCGTGTTTTTCTTGCTTGAAGAATCAATGAAAATAATATTCCTCCGCAAAGATATGGCATCATTGTTGGGGGCTTTTGACCCTGGCATCTTCAAAATATTATATCACAAAATATGAAGAAATCTACACTCTGCGATTTGAACTATGCGAATGCGAAGAAATACTCGTATAAGGCATACACCGGAACAGTTGCATACATTCCGTATTTGTATGATACGGAAGTGAACGAGGACGGCTCCGTACTATCAGGGAAGATTGGAATTGAATATGTGGATGCACCCAATATTTTCCCAGTGACCTGGAAGAACGGAGAAGTTTCAGAGTGTATTTTTGCTTTTGGTTGAGCAGGCTCGTCAGAATCTTCCCGAGCAAAATCAGGTGATGGAGTGATATGAGAAATGAATATAAGGAAAAGATCACCAGCACGGCAGACTGGCAGATTAACCGGTTAAAAATACCGGGGTATTCTTCGGAGGACATTGAAAATGCATTGAAAGACACTCTGAATGCTTCTTACCTGGAAATGTTTGAACTGTACGACAAAGTGATCGACTGGGAATATGTCAGAAACAAGGACATCTATGAACAGATCAATGCGGAATACATCCCTTTTGAAGAAAATAAACATCTGATACAGGTGACATCAGCTATCAAAAAGCAAAGCCTTGAGGACTTGGAAAATATTACAAGATCTCTAGGCTTTTATTTGGATTACGGCGGCAGAAAGGTATTAACTCCATTGTCACAGGTATACAGTAGGTATCTCGATAATGCCTGCATGGACATTGTCACAGTGTGGAGTCAACAGCAATTGTATGATGTCTGTGGACTCGGTACAGTAACCGGACTATGTGGAGCAAACTGCTACCATACTTATTTCCCTTTTGTTCCCGGTGTATCAGTACGAACTTATACGGATGACTGGCTAGACGAACAGAATCGGAAAGAAAGCGAGCCGACCGAGTTCCGTGGTAAAGAATATACACTGTATGAAGCAAAGCAAAGACAGCGTCAAATGGAAACTGCTATGCGGGCACAGCGTGAAAAGGTGCAGCTATTGCAAAAAGGCGGTGCTGATCCACAGGAAGTAATGCTCCAAAAAGCAAAGTACCAAGGACAGCTTAATGAATATGCGGTATTCTCTCGGAAGATGGGACTAAAGGAAGAACGGGAGAGAATTTATATTGATGGACGGGGAAGAGTAGCACCGAACACACTAATGCATTACAGAGAAGATCGTAAAGCTAATAAACATATTGCAAATACGTCTAATTTTGGTATAATAAAATCAAGAAGATTCAATACAAAAGATGATCCGATGAGGGAAGTAATAGGAGATGCGGAGGTATCAAACCCAAAAGAAATTGCAGAAATGAAAAAAGAGTTGAGAGAAGCTGGTGTTGAGCTTATAAGGAGAAGAAATGTGATGGGATATTCTCCTGCTCTTAGCCCTGGATTACCAGGGCAGTTTTATATTGAAGATGGTGCGAGTTATAGTGCATGGCTTCATGAATTTAAACATTTTTCTGATGATAGAGATGATGGATATCTAGGGTTTAGAGTTTTTGAAGATAATGAAAAATGCAAGCAAAGAGAGATTGATGCTTATCAAATTGAAATAGGGCTAGCAAAAAGGTTAAAGCGTAGCGATATGGTGAAGCGACTTGAAAGCTTAAGAAATGAGGAGGTTAAGAAGTATGAATAGTATCAAGGAACGGATAGACGAAATACATAATGGATCTGTAAAGGCAATTATGGATGGTATTACATCTTCATCTCCTATTGAGTTTTTGAATGCAATGATTTTTGGAACTAGGCTTGGTATTGATAATGCAAAGTTTATAGAATCCGTTAAGAATGCTGAAAACAATGAGACGGTAATGATGGGAGTTCAAATATCAGAGTTTGCAAAGGCTTCTTTGGATATTTTAGGGATAAAAGAATATCGAGGAGATGAAAAAAGAATAAAGGATATGATTGAAAGTAAATTTGAATTTTAGTTACCACCAGTCGTAATGACCGGTGGTATTTTTACGGAGAAAAATAGAATGAAGTTGTATTTTGAATGGAGAACAGCGGTTGAAATGGCGGTTGTTCTATATGGGATTCTGATAGTAATTATAACGTGGCTCAAGGTTTTCGAAGAAAATGGGACTCAAGTAGGAACGTGAGAGAATTTATCTGGATATGAAAGGCAGAGTTGCTACAAATACGAAAAAGCAAAATGCTAAGTACACATCCGAAATGATTATGCAAATCGAATCGAGGTCGCAGCAAGACGGGCTGTCATGACCGGACTGACGCAGCTTTCTGGGAAGATTGCGGAATATAATGCTGAAAAGCTCGGTACGGAATATTTTGAAGTGGAATGGCACGCAGGGGCGAGACCAACGCATACGATATGGCAGGGCAGAGTGTGGAGTCAACAGCAATTGTATGATGTCTGTGGACTCGGTACAGTAATCGGACTATGTGGAGCAAACTGCTACCATACTTATTTCCCTTTTGTTCCCGGCGTATCGGTACGAACTTATACGGATGACTGGCTAGACGAACAGAATTGGAAAGAAAGCGAGCCGACCGAGTTCCGTGGTAAAGAATATACACTGTATGAAGCAAAGCAAAGACAGAGGCAGATGGAAACAGCCATGAGGGCACAGCGTGAAAAGGTGCAGATGCTTCAGGACGGTGATGCTGATCCGGATGATGTGATGCTGGCAAAGTGCAAGTACCAGGGGCAGCTTGACGAGTATGCACGGTTCTCCAAACAGATGGGACTGAAGCAGGAGCGTGAGAGGATTTATATCGATGGCCGTTGGAGAGTCGCGCCAGGAAGAATCGACAAGAAGCTTAATGTGGTGAATACCATGAAAATATCAGTTCCGAGAGATGCATATAAAATTAAAGGAATGACTTCTGAAGCTAAGCACGAAATAGAGGCAGCAATCAATAATTTGAAAAAAGAGTATGATATTAGGTTGGATTTAATTGAAGTTGCAAAGATGGAAGTAGGAGATATATTTGGTGCAGCACCATATTTGGACGATAGAGGAAAGCTGAGATTTGCACTTGTAATCAATGAAGATATTGATTACAATGTAGTGAAGAAGAAAATTCAGCGAAGATATGATAAAGGGCGCTTTGCAGGAAAAAGTATTGAAGATTATATCGCTCACGAAATGGCGCACATTATGACATATCAAGATTGTAAAAATGAAGCAGAATTTCGAACTAGACAACGAATTGTTGAAAGACAGTTCATGCAGGGAATTTCCCAATATGCTGACAAAACCGGAAAAGGCGAAGAATCTCTTGCAGAAGCGTTTGTTCGCTATAGAAACAAAGAAAAGATTCCAATTAGAGCTGAATTATTGATAAGAAGCTACATAGAAAGGTGGAAAAAATAATGTTAACATTGCCAAAATGCGAATTATGTGCTAGATACAAGGATGATGGTAAGCATGAAACATGCGAGGCATTTCCAGATGGAATACCAGAGGATGTGTTGTGGGAGCCAGTTGAAAAAGAATGTAATAATGGAATGAAATTTATAAAAGAATAGATACCACCCATTCTTCGGAGTGAGTGGTATTTTTGCACTCATTTTTAGGAGGTATTATGATAACGATCAAAATAACAGATCGTAGTATCCGTATGAATGGTCATGCCTGTAGGAAGAGTCCAGATGGGATTGACCGGGTATGCACAGCAGTATCAGCACTGACCTGCAACCTAATCAATTCCCTGGAAGATCTGACAGGTGACAGAATCCGGGTGGAAACAGCCAGCGGAATGACGGTGATCGAATGGGAAGATCTGTCAGACGGCGGGAAGCTTCTGATTGATTCATGGTTCCTGGGATTGCAGTGCTTAGCCAGGAATACAATTGCATACAGTTTGAGTAAATGAGCATCCAGTGAGGATGCTTTTTATTAATGCCGTTTTAATAAGAGGAAAAGAAGTATAGGACATTCCGCAGGAACATGGACGAAAAAGAAAGGAGAACACTATTGACAGATAATTGGAATGGCTTTGCCAATTTACTTGCAAATTTAGTAGAGAAATATGCGGCGGTTCTGGATATTGATAATCTTCCGGAGCCGTTGTCTTGTTTGGAGGAAGAAAACACATCTGAAGAACCCAGTGACACTATTGAATTAACTGGAAAACAACAATATAATAGTCGTGGAATAAGTGTCCAAACTCTATGCGAGAGCTGCTATTCTTTACGCATAGAGCTACATAGAAAAAGAGTGCAACGCCCCGTTGCACAATTAGGAATGAGGTATTCCGGTGAACAATTATGATGATATGAATCAAAAATCCAATATGATTATTTACACAACAGAAGACGGATTGACAAAAATTGAAACCACATTTGATGAAGATACCGTCTGGTTATCCATTGATCAGATGGCGGAGTTGTTCCAAAGAGATAAATCTACTATTTCAAGACATATAAAAAACGTATTTTCCGAAGGGGAGTTGCAGCGAGAGTCAGTTGTTGCAAATTTTGCAACAACTGCGGCAGATGGAAAAACCTATCAGGTTGACTACTATAATCTTGATGTTATCATTTCTGTTGGCTATCGTGTAAAATCCAGGCGTGGCACACAGTTCAGAATATGGGCAACAAATATTCTCAAAGAATATATGAAAAAAGGCTTTGCCATGGACGATGAACGATTGAAAAATCTGGGTGGCGGTGGATACTTCAAGGAATTATTTCTCACAAACAGGCGGTGGATAAAGCCACAGATGAATATCGAAAATATAAGGCTAAAACGCTCAGTGATGTGGAACGGGATTATCTGAATTCGATAAAGCTGCTGGAACAGAAAACTGACGGAAAAAAGTAACAGATGGTGAAAGCTGAATTGTGCCACAAGTTGTGGCACAAATGAGGATGGCGATATGAAAGAAAATACAAAAGTGGCTCTTCCCAATTTACAATTCCATATCATGTGACTTTTTCTTAGTCCGAGCAGGCTGATTTCGTTGCATCTCTCGTTTCCTCTGATATATATCCTCTAAGAGATAGTGAAATACCTATTGTCTTAGAGGATTTTTTATTGAAGAATTTTAATATTCAAGAGTTTTTTTTTCCTTTTAAGTGATGCCTGCGGATTGCTCCGTGCTACGCACTCCCACAATCCTACCCAATATTCGCATATCGTGGGATTATCATCTCACTTTTATGCTCATATCGGGGCGGGTCACAAGATCATTCACCCACCTATGAGCAAGCTCATGTGGGGTTAGACCTTTTGACTCTGGTATCATAAAATAAATTATTTTTATTTGTGGTTGAGCTGCATATCGCTATATTACCTCTCGAAAAAATATATTTTTATCACCATTCGCTATTACTAAATTAATATATTAACTATTAGGCGTTTGCGAAACGCCAAAAGCCACATAAATGCTGACTTTTTTGTTTTTGTAATTTTGTTTTTCCTCACAAAGTTTTAAATTTTCATGTCTATTTTATACAAAAAATATTTTTAAAACATCGAACTTAAAATCTATTTTTGTACAAAATACATATATTTTAGTTATTGAATTTCGCAATTACCTATATTAACTATAAATGAGCAAATTTAAAATATTACACGAATATGTCCACGTTAGAAAGACATATTTTCCATAATCTATTGAAATCTATATAAGACACAAACAAAAGTAAATTATCTTTGTGCATTTTTTGTATTTGCTCATTTATACACCAGTTTACAATTTTATAAATGATAGATTTGCTGCCAAATAAGCTGTTTTAAAGCCTTTGTCATAGCATTTGATTTTATGTGCGTTTCGATATTTTTCACGAAAGTGGAAAAAAATATCTGGCTGCTGATATCCTTACTTATCTCAAGAAGAAAATACTGTACACTTTTGGTACGGTATTGGACAAAGTATGCATCTTGATAAGACAGAATATTCATAGCACAATAATTGATATGAAAAAGTTGTAAAGAGGTGTCATTTATAGATATTAACTATAAATGAACGGAATAAAAAACATATGTTCAAGTTCCACGTGAAACATATGTCTGCTCAGTAATCACAACTCTAAGTATTTATTTACATGGATAAGTTATTTCCTACTACATAAAAAGCTTCCATCTCAAAAAATATTTCAAGAATTATTAGCTTTCTAATCTGAACTTAGAAGTTTATAATTCTAACACCACTTTATAAATGATAGACTTGATGCCAAATAAGCTGTCTTCAAATCAGCTGTTTTAAAGGCTTTGTCACAGCATTTGGTTTTATGTATGTTTTGATATTTTTCTTGAAAGTGGCAAAAAATTTGGCTGCTGATACCATTACTAATGTCAAGACAAAAATACTGTACACTTTTGGTACGGTATTGGACAAAGTATTCATCCTGATAAGGCAGAATATTCATAGCACAATAACTGATATGAAAAAGTTATAAAGTGGTGAAGCTTAAAAAGCTCATACGAGAATTGAGCAGTTTTCTTAAATAATATTATAGGGCTTAATCAGAATAGTATGTTGATTTAAAGTTAAAAATAAAGTTATAAACATGTGAATTTAAAATATTTATAAATTATGCTTTTTTTTGTAGCAAATAAAAATATAAAATTATATAATCATTAAGCAAAAGCGAATTACGGAGTGTTTGATTATGATATATAGGGAAAAATACAAGGTTGAACTAGAAGATATAGGGATGCATAATAGAATATCCAACAAAAGGATAATAACAATAATGGAAGATGTTGCCGCAGCGCATTCTGATTCGGTTGGGTATGGTGTTAAAGAAGTTGGGCAGACTAATTGTGCATGGGTTTTATTGGATTGGAAGATAAAAGTGGTTAACAGACCTGAATATAATACACATATAGAAGCATTTACGTGGTCAAGAAAAAGTGATAAGTTGTGTGCTTATAGAGATTTTGAGCTTCGTGATAATAACGGAAATGTGTGTGCTTTAGGGACATCACGCTGGCTGTATATGAATCTTATCCGAAGACGGCCAGTAGTGCTTAATCAGCAGATGAATGAGATATATGATACAGAAGAAGGCAAGATGGTCTTTGATGAGGAAATATGTAAGATAGATACGGAAATAGATGCTGGTAGTAATGATAATATAAAGGAAATTATTGAAAAAACATATAAAGTGGAACGAAGAGATATGGATATTAATGGTCATATGCATAATGTGAGCTATATAGAAGCTGCATATGAGGTAATACCAGAGGATATCTATAAAAATCATGAGTATTCTGACATAAGAGTTGAATACAAGAAAGAAATTATGGAAAATCAGGAAATTAAAATTAGATGTATAGTGTTTAAAAATAATGGTTGCCTGATAACTATGGAATCGGAAAATAAACTTCATGCTGTTATAAAACTTTCATGAGCTTATATCTGATAGTGTAGATGTACATATAAATATTAAGAAAAACTAAGAAAATAAATGTATGAAAATGTCAAAATACATTTGACAAAAGAGAATTATTAATATATACTAAGCAAGATTTGATTGACAAACTAAGTTGGTTTGTTAATGTATTAGTAAGTTTAATAAATAAAAAATGCAATTAATGGTTGATATTATTAATAGTAACATATATAATAATATTAGTTTTAAGAATATCGTTAGTACATATAAAGACTTGAGATAAAGAGATTTTAGAAGTCATATGTTTTGATGGTAAGTTTTGTATTTTTTATGTTTTTTGAATAATTCTATTGACATTTTGATAATATAATTGTATAAGATTATATGATAATCATACGACAAGATAGATATTATATTTTGATATTTGTTTTGTTTGATTATTTAGCTAATTAATCAATTTACTGATTTATCAAGTGATTGATTATTTGTTAGTTATTTGTTTTGGACAAAGGTATATTGGACAATCTCCAAAACCAATATACTTGACTATATTTCTATCCCCTCTACTCATCCCCGGTCACCCCAGACCGGGGAACTTTTTTGTTAATTCAGGTCATCTTTGGTTATATCTATAAATGAGCAGATACAGAAAATGTACAAAAATAATTAGCTTTTGTTTGTACCTCAGATACATTTGAATAGATTATGAAAAATCTATTTTTCTAACGTGGACACATTTGTGCAATATTTTAAATTTACTCATTTATAGATCATATCTTAAAGTGTGTTTGTTTTACATATCCACAGATGATACAATACATTTATGATTATGTTATTCATGGTCTGCCTGATTGTACAGTTATATTTATAACTATAAATGAATAATTTAAAATATTGTACGATTATGTCCGGGTTAGAAAGATGTACTTTGCTATTTGGATGAGATTATGCAGTATTTCTGATTTACTCATTTATGGTTTACAATAAGATAATGTTTTCTGTATGCTGTATTCGGATAAGAGAAATCTGTTGGACTTGTACAATGCGCTGAATAATTCGTCACATACGGATATTGATAATCTGACAGTAACTACGCTTAAGGGCGGAACATATATGAAGTATAAGAACGATGCTTCGTTTGTGTTTAGCTATGAATTGTATATGTTTGAACAGCAGTCATCGATTAATTTTAATATGCCGCTTAGATTTTTTCATTATGGTTCGGAAGTGTACAGGGATATGTTTCCGAATAATGTCCTGCACAAAAAGAGTATGCTTAAGATACCGACACCGCATTTTATCACATTTTATAATGGAAAAGAGAAGATGAAGGAGCGTGTTAAGATATTGAGGCTGTCAGATATGTTTGAGCAGAAGACGGATAATTCGGAGCTTGAGCTGATAGTTACTGTCATTAATATTAATCCGGAGGATGAGAGTGATAATGATGGCGGAACTGCTGAGAAAGTGCCTATTATCGTCGGTGAAAATAAGGATGCTTTTGTTAAAAATGCACTTGCAAATGCAGACATACTTAACCGATGCAAGTCTTTAAGGGATTATATGACATTTGTTAATAAGGTACGTAATAAGACGGATGTTTATGAAATGGACGTAAAGGAAGCGGTAACAGAAGCGGTGGACGAATGTATTAAGGAGGATGTGCTGTCAGAATTCTTTATAGAACATAGAGAAGAGGTGATTGCAGTGAGTGTTTTCGAGTATGACGAAGAAGGGCATATGGATATAGTGAGAGAAGAAGGACGTGAGGAAGAAAGATTGAATATTATGAAAAATGTAATGAACAATCTAGGAAAGTCAGCAGACGAAGCAATGGACATAATAGGAGTAAAAGAAGCCGAAAGAGAAGAGCTGAAGAAAATGTTGCTTAGAGAATAGTGTGTAAAGTCAGTTACAATTAAGCTGCAATTAAGCTGCCATAGGTTATAAGGTTTTAATGGTATATATGCGTGAGTAAGAGTATGCCATATATAAAAGTCTTATAATCTATGGCATTTGTGCATTTATATATGTTCTATATATTTTAAAGATATATAATTATTGGATAAAGAAATACATTTGGGCGTTATATACGACCTTTAACCCAGCTTTAATAAAGAAAATAACATAGAATTACTTTAAGTTTGGAAAAAATTAAATGATTATTTGTGAAATGTGACAAAAAACACTTAAATTTTCATAAAAAATATGTTACAATGTACTTAATGAAGAACATAATCAGTTACATATGTACAATTTGATACTTTGGTACTATGATGATAGTACTAAAGTTACCACATCCTCTTAAATGGGGGATAAGAGATGATTGCATTAACTATTCTAAAGTAATAGAATATATGTCAGTTGATGAATACATTCACATTATTGAAGAGGGGTTGTTATGGAAACATATTCATACACAGCAGTTGCAAAGGATGGCAAGGATAAAAAAGGGCAGATAGAGGCAGAAACAAGAGATGATGCAGCGAGAAAGCTTAAGGAGTTAGGACTTACTCCTATGGCGATTAAGCAGCAGAGTGCTCTTGACAAGGATATAGAAATTCCATTTCTGACAAAGAAGAAAGTCAAGCCAAGAGATATGAGCGTGTTCTGCAGGCAGTTCGCAAGTATACTTAATGCAGGTGTAAGTGTTGTCAATGCTCTTGAGATGTTAGCTGAGCAGACAGAGAATAAAGACCTTAAGAAAGCTATTATGGATGCCCAGTCGGGTGTTGAAAAAGGTGAAACATTATCAGACTCTATGCGACAGGACTCAGGTATATTTCCATCTATCCTTATAGATATGGTTAAAGCCGGTGAGTCGTCAGGTAGTCTTGAAAATGCACTTACCCGTATGGCTATACAGTTTGAAAAGCAGGCTAAGACACAGGGCATAGTTAAAAAGGCCATGATGTATCCTATGGTTCTGTTAGTAGTTATGGTCGGCGTTATCATAGTTATGCTTACATTTGTTATACCGAACTTTGTTTCAATGTTTGAAGACCTCGACTCAGAGCTTCCGTTTATGACAAAGGCAGTGCTTGCCATGAGTGATGCAGTTATGAATTACTGGTACATAATAATAGCAGTTATCGCAGCTATAGTGGTAGGATATAAAATGTATGTAAAGACCGATGCAGGCAGACACAGTGTGGACAAGCTTAAGCTCAAAATTCCTGTATTCGGGGTGCTGCAGACAAAGACAGCGTGTGCAAGCTTTGCAAGAACATTAAGCACACTTCTACAGGCAGGTATGCCGATGATAGAAGCACTTGACATATCAGCGTCAACTATGACAAATGTACTTTATAAGGATGCACTTATGAAGGCAAAAAGCGGTGTGGCACTTGGACTTCCACTGTCAAACCAGTTGAAAGCCACACAGATATTTCCACCTATGATAGTTCATATGGTTGGTATCGGTGAGGAGACTGGTAATATAGAAGAAATGCTTACTAACTCAGCAGGTTATTATGAGGAAGAGGTTGAGGTGCAGACACAGACACTTACAGCTCTTATGGAACCGGCTATTATAGTTGTTATGGCGTTAGTAGTAGTAGTGCTGATACTTTCTATATACCAGCCTATGATACAGCTTTACAATACATTGGGCTAATCAGCAGGCATCGGTTATGGGCAAATGTTTTTGACCCTTACATTATTATATGTACTAAGAACTTAGTATATGATTAGTACAGCGGTGAAAAGCTGCACTAAATTATATAAATATTTTATTATCAAGGGAGATAAAGAAGATGAAAAAGACACAGAAAAAACTTGGTAACAAAGGTTTCTCTTTAGTAGAACTTATCGTTGTTATCGCAATCATGGCAGTACTCGTTGGTGTACTTGCTCCTACACTTATTAGAAATGTTGAAAAGTCAAGAAAGTCAAAGGATGACCAGAATCTTGATGCTATCAAAGAAGCTATTCAGGTTACACTTCAGGATGAAAAAGCTTATGCAGCTGCAGTACCATCAACTGGTTCAACAACTATTATTACAATTGATGATGCTGGATATAAGGTTGATATAACAGATTCTGATTTCACAGATGAATTTGAAGATAATTTACAGTTGCCTGCAACTACTAAACTGTCAAGCAAAGATTATAAAGGCAAAAAAGTAGTATTTTCAGTTAACACAAAAGGAACTGTAGAACAAGCTGCACCAACAGATAAGTAATATATAGGGAAATTATCATGCAATACGAACTACCAATCTACGTCATAATATTCCTCTACGGTATCGTAATAGGAAGTTTTTTGAACGTACTAATATATAGATTACCATTAAAAGAGAATATAGCGACGGAGAATTCGCATTGTATGTCATGTGGTCACAGACTCCAGTGGTACGATTTAGTACCACTGGTGAGCTACATGATACTTGGTGGAAAGTGCCGTTATTGTAAGACAAAGATATCACCACAGTACCCGATAATAGAGGCTGCTAATGGTGTTATGTATGTCATTATATTTGCAGTGAATGGACTGAATATAATATCTGGTCTGATGTGTCTGGTTTTTTCAATGCTTCTTGTCATATCAGTTATTGATGAAAGAACACAGGAGATTCCGTTCGCACTTAATATAGTAATAGGAGTCCTCGGTATAATAAGAATACTTTTTGACAGAGAACACCTATTAGATTATCTAATAGGCTTTTTTTGTATAAGCGGTTTTATGCTTTTACTTCTTATTATAGGACGTGCTGTTAAGGGAGTCGATGCATTTGGAGGCGGAGATATAAAGCTTATGGCAGCGGCAGGACTATTTCTGGGATATAAGAATGTAATACTTGCATTCTTTCTTGGCTGTATATTGGGAGCAGTCATACATGTTATAAGAATGAAGGTCAGTGGAAAGCAGAGAGTATTAGCTTTCGGACCATATCTGTGTGCAGGGCTTACGATAGCCATGCTTTTTGGAACGAATATAATTAACTGGTACATATCGTTATTCTGATGTAAGGGGCAAAAAGTTGTTCGTGCTTGCACGATAAGACTTTTGACATTGTGAGCCGTTTAACACCGAAAACGTAAATTATCAGAGTTATATATAAATTAGTATATAGTGTTGTTATAAAAGTTAATCAGACTTATATGGCTTGACACTATATTTTTAATAGTAATAATTACAATAATGATTGGGGAGAGGAGACTGTTTCGTTATGGCAGTTAAAGTTAATGGCAGGTATATAAGCGTAAGCATTAACAGTGAATACATAAAGTTGTGTGAAGCAACGAAAGGTGCTAAGAACACAACAGTTCACAAGATAGTGACTGTAGGAACACCTGAGGGTGTATATAGCGATGGCGATATTCTTGATGTAAAAGAACTTGCCAAAGTTATTAAGTCAGCACTTGACGATAATCGTATGAATTCTAATGATGTTGTATTTACAATATCATCTAATAAGATAGCAACTAAGGATGTATTAGTTCCTGATGTCAAGGGCAACAAGATTGACAAGATTATAGAAACTAATGCAGCAGAATATTTTCCAGTTAAAATAGAAGATTATATAGTACAGTATTATCCACTTGAAAAGGTGGAAGAAGAGGGCACAAGCAAGTTAAAGGTTGTTGTCGTGGCAGCACCTGCCAAGATAATTGAGAAATATTATGAACTTGCAAAGGATATGGGACTTAAGGTCGCATATATCGATTATGCCGGAAACAGTGTTTATCAGCTTGTAAAGCAGCAGATAGACAAGAGCACAAGTATTGTTATATCTATAGAAGAGGATACAACACTTGTCAGCATATTTAAGAATGGGGTTATGCAGCTTCAAAGAAGTGTTCACTATGGTAAGTCACTTATGGTTAATACTGTTATGAATATGTACAAGCTTGATTATGCAGGGGCACTCAGCAAGTTACAGACAGAGTATCTTCTTGGCAAGTCAGTTGACTCTAATGAGATTACAGAGTCAGTAAGACCACTTATCAGTAACATAAGCAGAATTACTGATTATTATGTATCAAGAAATAATACTCCTATTGAGAAAATATATGTTATAGGTAATGCAACGACTATCAGAGGCTTTAATAAGTTAATGTCCAATGAGTTCAATATGGAGATTGTTCCTATAGATAGCCTTGACGGAGTGCTTACAGATAAGAGAACATATGTTGACGAGAGTTCGCTTACATCTTATACAGCAGCTATAGGCGCTCTTATAGCACCTGTAAACTTTGTATCTTTAACGAAGATAGAAGAAGATAAGAAGAAGTACAGCGGAAAGAGTATGGCACTCATAGTAGTTGCGGCAGTTGCAGCTTCGCTTCTTTTAGTACTTGTTCCGGGCGTGCAGCTTATATTTTCTAATATTCAGGTTGCAGCACTTAAGAATGATGTCAAGAAGTTAGAGCCTATTGAAAATATTGTTAATGAATATTATCAGGCTAAGGATGAGAATACAGATGTTAAGACATTTAAGACACAGGCATCTAATAACAATGACTCTGTTGATACATTTGTAAGCCAGCTTGAAAGCAAGGTTCCAAGCGATGTTGTGATAACAAGTATGAGTGTTACATCGGGCAATGTTGCCATAAGTGGTACAGCTTCAAGCAAGTCATCACTTGGTATGCTTGTATTACAGTTACAGTCAATACCGACAGTATCCAATGTTGTAGTATCTAATGAAACAGAAAACAGAGATAACACTGGTACTATCCAGTTAAGCTTTTCTCTTAGCTGCTCATTCGGAGATATAAAAGGTGCTTTGCAGGGAGGTAATAAGTAATGAAGGAAAAGTTAAAGAAAAGTCTTACTATATCTGAAAAAGATAAAAAACTGCTTGTGTATGTATTTGCATTTCTTATCGTCTTTCTTGCTTACTTTGTAGGTTTCCAGAATCTGTCAACAGCGCTTGATACATCAACTAAGCAGGTTACAGAGCTTACTAAGAAGAAAAAAGACCTTACAACAAAAAATGAGAATAAGGCTAAGTATGAGTCTGACACACTTACATTAAAGAGTGAGTCATCCAAGCTTTTTAGTACATTTGAAAATGGTACAAGCCAGCCGGCAACATTACAGTTCCTTAACTCTATAGAGAGTTCAACAGGAGTGTGGGTTAAGAGTATTACATTTTCAGAACCTGTTGCAGTGTATACATTTGGACAGAAGGCTTCTTCTAATCCATCTAATACTTCAGGCAGTGCCTACAGCACTAATAATATCGGATACAAGGAAACTATTAATGTATCCTATGAGGGTACTTACGCACAATGGAAGAATTTCCTTGGATTTATCAATAATTATGAGAAGAAGAACACTATAGAAGCTATAACGGTTTCCTATAATGAGTCAACAGATGCGGTCACAGGTACTATGACACTTGCACTGTACTCTGTAAGCGGCGATGGCAGAAACTTTGAAGAGCCTAAGTTTGACTTAAAGACAGGAACAGATAATATATTTGCTAAACCTGGTGAATAAAGGGTGTGGCAGATAGAATTACACAGTATTAATTCTGATAGTGTGCAATATATAGTAAAAATGGAGAATGACAGATGAGTAGGATAAAGAGGTCAGGCGGTAATAAGCCTTTGGGAAAACTGAATAATGCTGGTTTCTCACTTGTAGAGGTGCTTGTTGCAATGGCTGTGCTTGCTATTCTGTCAGTACCGGTGCTTAGTTCATTTACCAATGCTGCAAGAATTAACCACAAGGCAAGAAAGGAAGAGAATGCTAACACTGTAGCTGCTGACATAGTTGAGCAGTTTAAGTCGGTAAGCATGAGCGAAATTCTTTCGGACTATGATGGAAGGTATACAGAAGGCAGCAACGGAAGTTATATATTTACAGAAAGTAAAACAGGTGCGAATGGAGAGAACTATAAGGTTGTCACTGAGCTTGAGCCGGGCAGGTATAAGGCTGGTGATGAAGATGATAAGAACTATAATAACAACATCAATTCTTATGTCAACTCAGTTAAGAACTTTGTGTTAAGAGAGGACTTATACAGCTATGATGCACAGGCGGAGAAGAAGTTTGCAGAGGTGTATACAACTGGTTTTGACAGGACTAATATAAAAAAGGTTACTAATATAAAGGTTGAGGTAAAGCACAGCGAGTCGGAAGAAAATGCTTCGGGAGGCGCAGTTGATGATGGTATAGATGCCTATTATCAGAGAGTTACGGTCAGCTTTGAGTACAGATATAATAATAATGAGGCAGATGTATACAAGCCAGACCCTATAGTATATCCAAACAACTATTTCAGGGCTGCAGCAAGTGGAAGTAATTCATACAGGATATCAACAACTCTTGCTAATAATCTTAAGGATGTGTATGTATTCTATGCACCTTATGACAGATATTCGCACACAACAGTTGATGGCGATGGAAGCAAGTATTATTCATCGGACAAGATTAATATAACTTATGATTACAGCAATGAAGCGTATGTAAAGTATGACGGCTGTAATGTATTTATCATACAGCAGACTTCAAGAAATGAGAATAATGACAATATAAAGATGGCATTAAACAGGGCTAATGTAAGTCTTGCTATCAACGGAAATGTTATGGATATGGTTACTAAAGGGACTGTAAGCCTTGGTACAAGCGGTTCATATGGAGGAAGTGGTTCAACAGCTTCAGGTCCTGTAAGTATATTCTCTAATATATATAAGTGGGAAACCTATAAAGACCCTGACAATAATGGCTCAGGCAATAACGGAATATCAAGCAAGAGCCTTTTATATACGATGACTGTCAAGGTATATTATGGCGATGAAACAGAGCCTATGGCACAGGTTGTTACAACAAAGGTTGGATAGAATAAAGGGAGGAACATCTGATGGCTGAAAAGATAAGGAGAAAAGTAAAGCGTAATAATAATGGTTCGACTATGGTTATCGTGCTTATAATGTTATCATTTATTATGATTCTTGCCACAGTAGTTACTTCTTCTACGATTATGAATCTTAAGATGAAGGTTGCAGACAAGCAGTCAACTAAGACTTTCTATACATCTGAGGATGCGGTCAATGAAGTGTATGTTGCGATGGGACAGGTGTCAGCAGACTGCTTTAATAAGGCGTATCAGGATGAGATAGCTGAAGTTGTAGAGAGTACAGCGGCAGGTAATATGACGGTTGACAATATAACCTGCAACGAGAACTTAAGACTCAATTATGCACACAGAATACTTAATAAGCTTGGTTTTATAAAGGACAGTGACCTTGAGGGAATTAAGCATACTTACAGTGATTATGTAAGCAAGAAGCAGGAGGGCACATTTGTAAGGGCAGGCAACACAGTCGAAGGACTTGGAGTTGCAGATGCTCTTAATAAATGTATAGAAGATACCCACAAGGATGCGGAGGGTAATCCGACTTTAAGTATAGAATCAGTGGATAATATTCAGGTTGTGAGCAAGGTAAGTTCTGCAAGTGATAAGGTGTTTTATTATACAGTAAACATTAATAACTGTCTTGTAAAGTATCTTACAGAAGCAGGATATTATTCATATATCACATTTGATATGAGTATGGGTATACCAGATGAGCTTGTTAATATAACGGACTCAAAGAAGCTTAATCTCGACTCTTTTGTTAAGTATGCAATTATAGGAAATAAGGGCATATCAGTGGCATCGTCATCTAACTTTACACTCAATGGCAATGCATTTGCAGGCTATAAGAATGGCTTTAAGGTAAATGCTGGTGGTAGTGCGAATATAAATGGCGGCAATCTTCTTGCGACAAGTGGTAATATCGTTGTTGAGAATGGAATGTTCACAGCAGGAAGTGACAGTAAAATATGGTGTGAGAACTTAAAAACTGCGGATGCAGCAGCTTCGTCATCGGGTTCGACTATCAATGTAAGTGGTTCTTCTGATACTTATGTAAAGGATGATTTGGAGCTTAATGGTAATGGCAGTAATGTAAGTCTTTCAGGTAATTATTATGGTTATGGTTATGTGAGTGTCAACGGCACAGAAAGACTGAATCCAAGCAGTGCTATTATTATTAATAGCAAGAATTCAAGTCTTAATCTTACAGGACTTAATAAGCTTATGGTTGCAGGACGTGCCTATGTTGATTATCTTTCACTTGCAAGTAACGGCAATGGTGTCAGTGTGCCAGAAGGGTATGATACAGGTGAGTCAGTATCATTTATAGGCGACCAGGAGATATATCTTGTTCCTGCTTCACTTATGGGCGGAAGTAATCCGGTAATGCTTGATACAGCGGTTACAGTTGATATTAATGAAAATAATTTCTTTGGATATAAGTATCTCGGAGCGGATGATGGTGGTAATCTCTATGTTAAGAAGACTATCAACATAGAAGGCGACCCTGTGAGAGATTTCTATTATCTGAGGTTTAAGAATGAGGAGTCAGCAGCATCTTATGTAAGGGCTATATTTGATGATGATGAGTTTAACGGGCTTCTTGATGGAAAGACGGACGACACTAAGAAGCTTTATAAGGAGCAGAGAGAGAAGCTTAAGACACAGATGACACTTAATGCAAGCAGTATGAACAGTGTGCTTACAGTAGGTTCAGGTGAGGTCTATTCAAAGACTACTATGTTATCAGCCTCATCTTCAAGTGGAAAGATGAATCTCTCCTATGTGGCATCTACTGGCGGTGCTTCTAACAGCTATAACTTTAAGAGGGATTATGATAATCTTTCTGCAAGATTTAATGTGCTTTGCAAGACACTTTATGAGATAACAGATTCAGGATATATGACAGATGCACTTGTCGGACAGATGTATCCTAATCTTAGCGCATATTCAGAGGATGTATATGTCAATATGATATCAGACAGCGGCTTTAAGGCATATACAGAGGGTAAGTTAGGACCTGTTAATAACAGGCTTACAGGCGGTTATGCAGGTTATGTGCTTTCGGCTTATGATAATGGCAATACGGGTGCTGACCCGCTTATTATAAGTGATGAGGATGTAGCCCTTTCAAACAGAAGGGATATAACTTACAGTTTCAGGGATTATAATGGCGGAATTATAGTTGCCTCTGGTGATGTTATTGTAAAGAAGAACTTCGCTGGATCTATTATAGCGGGTGGAACTATTACTATTGAGGATAATGTAACAGTTAATGGCCTTTCTGATATAACAGATATTATAAAGACAGACCAGAAGTATGCAGAGATATTCAAGGTATGGAATCCGCTTGAGGATGGTAATAACAGTGGTTTCCTTGATGTACAGAATATGACATATAAGGATATGATAACAGTTGCTAATTGGAGGAAACGCGATGATTCTGTCGAAGCTACAGCATCGTCTACAGAACCAGCAACAAACTAAAAGGCTGGAACGATGCGGATTGTATGAAAAATATAAAAAACAGGCTGCAAAACAACTGAATGGTGGCTTTACACTTGTTGAACTGCTTGTTGTTATCGCTATTATGGCTGTTATGATAGGTGGCTCGGCGATAGGAATATCAGTTATTACAGGCGGCAATGTAAAGAAAGCTGGTAATTATGTGTATACACAGCTTAACAGTCTGCGTTCACAGACACTTACAGTCAATGCCGACTGGAGGCTTGAGATTGAAAAGGATACAGATGATACATACAGGATAGTCACTTATAAAGATAATGAGGAAACTGACAGCAAAGTTATAGGAAAAGGCTATACAGTGACTATATCAGATTATAAGAATTCTGTTGATACTCCGGTTACATACAGTGTGGATACTGGAAAGAAGGCTGCTATAGCATATACAAGAAGCAACGGAAGGATAGGCTTATTTACTGTAAATGGAGGTGCTTTAGCATCGGATAAGCTGGATGTAGCTAATAATCTTAAGGCTGTTATCACAGTAAGCCGTGGAAGCCGTTCGTATGATGTCACTGTATGGTACAGTACAGGAAAGATTACACTTCCATAGAGAAAAATATTTCTGATATATCACAGAGTGACAGTGTTATTTCAGACATTTACACTATTAAGAAGGAGAGAGCAATATCATGGACAAAAATAATAATAAAGGCTTTTCTTTGGTTGAGCTGCTTATTGCACTTGCTGTTGGTGGTATTGTGCTTTCAGCACTGACAATGCTTATACAGAATTCGGTGCATACATTTACAAAGCAGACGGTATCGGCGCAGCTTCAGAGTGATGCTGATATAGCGCTTAACCAGATAGAAAATGATGTAATGGAGGCTGATATGCTTATTATGTATCAGAGCGGCAGTGCATCATCAGGCTATGATTATTACTTAACGGAATACTCACAGGTTGATAATTCAAGGTATTATGGTTATATATGGGATAAGGCAGCGAAGATACTGTACTTTTCCAATGACTTTTATCCTTTGGGAGAGCATCCACTTGATACCTCCAATGTGAGTGTGGCATGTGAGCATGTCGAGGAATTTTCCATAAAGCTTAATGGAAAATGCGTATCCGAGGGAGAGGTTGAACAGCCAACAGCTTCGCCTGCTGACCCTGTCAGTACAAGAAAGGTTGTTATTATATCACCTAATATTAAGGTGAAAGCGCAGGTAAAGCTGTCAAACCAGAACGTAAGCCGTGAGGTAACAAGGGAAATATCTTTAAGAAACTCTCTTTATGGAAATGATATGACTGACGATATAAAGGTTGTAAAGACAGATGGTTCAGGCAGTACGATAACTAAGGTGAAGGAATGCCAGATGAGTGATATAAGCCAGTATGTCAGTAATTAAGGAGCATTTGTTATAATCAGGATAGAAACTTCGATAATCATATGTTGTATAATACGGGAGGAATACTGATATGAAGAAGATAAAAGGGCATATTAAGAAATCATATTATGTATATGCGCTGCTGGCAGTGATAATAGCTGGCTGTGTAGCGGCTGGTGGATATATTAAGAATATACATGCTGACGACCAGAATTATGTCGTTGCCGATGAGGTCGTGATTAATGGAAAGACATATACCTCCTCTAATAAGATGAATGTCCTTATGATTGCACCACATGAGGCATATGATGAGATAGGTATCCTTATGGGGGATAGCGAGGGTGCGATTAAGTTTACTGACCTTATGGCAAAGGCACCTTCTGATATTACAGATGGCACATTCAGGGATAATATAATCAAGTATCAGACATTTACTAACAATAATGGTCTGTTGATGAATACACCATACAGAATAGGATATAAGTTTCCTGATGGAACTATCACTGAAAATATAAGCACAATATCAAGTGCAGATATTAAGACGAAGCTTAATGGAAAGTGGAGTAATCTTAAGGTTGTTATAACAAAGGATGGCAAGGAAATACCATATCGTAATATATTTGGAGCGATGATATTTGATAATTATGATATGGATAATAAGATGAACTTATCTGTTAAGAAGCTTGCAGATGTTACAATGTCTGACCTTAAAAATGCAGACCTTGTATACATAAGCGGCCACAGCCACAATACATTTGGTATAGATATATATAATTATATACATAATAGCAGTGTAGGTGCGTGGTCTTACTTAAGAAATAATGACTGTGGTGACTTTGATGCAGATGAGGCTCTGTATCTGCTTCTGTCATATGCTAAGGGTGAGAAGAAGGTTATATTCGACTCTACTGCAAGACAGGATGGCGATAATGGTATGAACCTTAACAAGATAGGTATATTGTTTACGGCTATTGACCCGGATGTGCTTATATCTGACTTTGCAAAGGTAAAGGAGGATAACGGTAATTATTACGGAACTAAGGGAAGTATCAGGATAGAGAATAATAAAATTCATCTTTATTATAAGAGGACAAATGATGAGATAAAGTTCTCAGCTAATATGTTCTTAAATTATGGCAATAACTTTGCTGTTTCTACACAGGACAGGGATGGATTGTCTTATGCGACCCGTGTACAGGACTATAAGGACGGTTATCCATGCTATGCTGACAGCGGATATCCATATTATAACTCTAATGCCATAGGCAAGTACTTTGTCAATCCATCGTTGTTTGTATTTGATGGAAGCAACTCAATGACTTCGTCATTCACAAGTGATAAGGTTAACACAACCGATGGAAGTGGAAGAGATTATAAGGGAACAACATTTGATGATGCATATAATAAGAATGGAAATAATGGAGAACTTCATCCGGCTGATGCTATAGAATATATTCTTGGCGTATACACTAATACTAATATTAATTCTATAAAAGTATTGGAGATAGAGCCAGCAGGTTTTTCAAGGTATAATAATGATGATGGAAAGAAGGCAATAGCTTCATGGTTTGGAATAGCTGCAAAGCAGTATAACGATATAAAGTCTAATATTACAGTAGACTGTTATTCAATGACTGCATTTGATGGACTTAATAAGGACATCCGTTCAGATTATGATATGGTTATTGTTGGTGCATATGATTATGACAGGTTTAATACGGATATATATAAGACACCTTATGATGCAGAAATGAAGCTTAATGACTATACTCTTACAGGTAATGATATAACGCATAAGGCTTATGAAAAGCTGTATCAGTATGTAGCTGCAGGTATGCCGCTGGTTCTTGATGATGGCGTATATTATAATCTTGAATCGGTTGTTGATGGGGACTGTACTAATCTTAAGGATGTACAGGCTGTAAGCTTAAAGAGGAGGCTTGTAAGTGAGATATCTTATGCAAAGTCCAATATAGTCCACGTTAATACAAGGGGCAGTGAAGCGTACAAGCTTATATCTAAGACTTTGTATTATGTTGATAAGCCATATGTCAATATTGGTCCATCGATAGGTGGCAGCCGTATAAGTGACTATAGTGAGAAGTCTTTAAGTAATGGTAATCTGTCGGCAGAGGCAACAGTAGCCAATACAAGTCTTCCAGATATGCATTTTACAGGAAGCCTTTCAGGTAATGGCTCTTACAGGGTTAAGATATATGTTGACAGAAATAATGACAGTATCTTTGCAGAGAATTACAGTGGTGAGAAGAATGAACTTATATATTATGAAAAAAGTGGTTCTGGAGCAGCTACAGATGCCAATGGTAATATATTAGGGGTGCTTGTGAATGGTGGAAGCTTTGATGTTGCCATACCACTCCCTAAGACTCTCAGAGGATATATAAAGTGGAGAGTCGAAGTTACAGATGTAACAACAGGAGCTGTTAAGAATTCTGAGGGAGCATTTGCAATATCAGCAGGAACTGCAACAAAGACTATAAAGGTGCTTCAGGTTGAAAATGACAGTGAAACAGCACATATTAACCTTACAGGTGATGCATTTACCAATACATTTGAAAAGACAACATCTGTCACAGGACTTTCAGTTGATATAGTCAAGGTTAAGAAGAGCGGGTTAAATAAGGAAATAGAGGAAAATAGTGATTATCTTAACCAGTTTTCTATGATTGTACTAGGCTTTAGTGATAATTATGGTAATGATTCATCTGATTCATCAAAGAATCTTAGTGATAAGGCTAATGATGCTTTGTATGAATATATAGAGGCTGGCAATTCAGTTCTGTATACACACGATAGTATGTCGTATAAGAAAGGAAGCAGTTCATCGGCAGCTTCTAATGAAAATGAGATTAACAGCTTTACAAGAAAGTTTAAGGATGTGATTGGCATGAAGAGTGGCTTCTCACTTACTGATGTTCTTAAGCTTAAGCTAGACTCTTACAAGTCAGGTAAGAAGACACTGTATTATTCAATATATGATGGTATCAGTGCAACTGGAAGCACAAGGGTTACAAACAGAGTTAAGCAGCTTAACTCAGGTCAGATAACAGAGTATCCATATACATTGTCAAGTACACCGGTGATATCTGTAAGTGATACACATGCGCAGTATTACCAGCTTGACCTTGAGGCAAAGCAGGATGCAGAGGATGTTGTTGTATGGTATACACTGGCAGGCAATGGTGGTGAGTCCGCAAAGTACTTTGACTATACCGGACAGGATGCAGTTAATAATTATTATGCATATTCTATAGGTAATGTTACTTATACAAGTGCAGGACATAGTATGATTGACAGTGAAGGCGATGAGATGGAGCTGTTTGTCAACACATTTGTAAGAGCACTTCTTGCGGGTAACAATGCACCTCAGGTCGAATATGAGGATGCTGAGCAGATTGATGGGAATAATTATGCGATATATTACAGACAAAGACCTAATACAGACAGTCTTACCATAAAGTATATAGTAACGGATGCGGATATAATATCTAATGCCGGTCAGGTAAAAGAATCATATCTGTACTGGGACAGAGATGGTGATGGTGTATACACAGAGGGAACTGACTTACGAATAGGTTATCTTGACATGGATGGGAATGTGTTCACAGAAAAGCCTTCTAATGGCGGCGTATACTGCGGAAGACCTTATTCTCTTACACTGTGGGATACAAGAGGCGTGTGCAGCAGTAATATGACAGCTGATGTTCTTTCAGAGATGAAAGATAAGATGGCGAATGGAACGCTTACACTTGGAATAGTGGCTATAGATGGCAGTAAGGCGATAGGTTATGCATCATTGCAGATAGCTTACAGACCATTGTTTAATCTTAATTAGTGATAAAATAAATGTAATACGTAATATAAAAATGGCAGATTGCAGGCGTTTGGGGGCTGCGGTCTGCTGTTTTTTGTATAAAAATGTGTTGACAGATTAATTATAGAGTGTTATTCTATACACATAGTATACTAAATGTGGTTCATAAGATTAATATGTTACAAGTGTAGCATTTTACTTAGGCTTAAGTGCTTAAGACTTGAGTGGATTGGACTACTTTCTCTACTGAATTCAGTATCATAATTTAATTTCCCATATACATTTAATATAAAGAAAGGCGCATTATGGCAAAGTAAAACAATGGATGAGGCGATGGAGCTTCTTGGTATTGAGCCAGCAGAAAGAGAAGAGTTAAAGAAAAGAATGTGATATATATAATGTATATATTATGGTAAAACATTACCGGCTTTTAATATGCTTGTGAAAAATTAAATAAGGAAAGGATGTGGAGCATTATTGTTTAGCAGCGTTACAAGTGCGGCATTATGTGGCATTGATGCGTGCATAGTTAATGTCGAGACAGATGTAGGATGTGGTCTTCCGACATTTGATATGAGCGGATATCTTGGCTCTGAGGTAAAAGAGGCAAAGGAAAGAGTAAGAATTGCAATAAAAAACTCGGACATAGAGCTTGCGCCGCAGCGTATAGTAATTAATATATCTCCGGCAGACATAAGAAAAGAAGGGACAGGCTTTGACCTTCCTATAGCGGTTGGTATTCTTGTGTCAAACGGAATAATAAAGGAAAGTGCAATACAGGATACACTTATTATAGGAGAGTTAAGTCTTGACGGAACAGTTAATCCGGTTAATGGTGTGCTTCCGATAGTATGTGCAGCAAAAGAAGCAGGTATTAAGCTGTGTATTATCCCTAAGGCTAATCTTACAGAGGGGAGCATAGCTCAGGGAATACAGCTTTATGGTGCAGAAAGTCTGAAGGAAGTTATAAGTATACTTTCAGGAGACAGTCAGTATGGCGTTTCAGCCAATAATTCCAGTGATTATAACAGTGAAAATATAGACAGCATATGTGAGAGTGGAGAGGATTATCTTGATATAAAAGGGCAGTATATTGCTAAGCGTGCCACTCTTATTGCAGCAGCAGGCATGCACAATATTATGTATATAGGTCCGCCCGGCAGTGGGAAGACTATGCTTGCCAAAAGAATTCCAACGATATTACCGGATATGACATATGAAGAAATGCTTAAAGTGACAAAGATATATAGTGTTGCCGGTAAACTGGATGCCACAAAAGGACTTATAACTAAAAGACCGTTCAGAAGTCCACATCACACGATAACATCAGCAGCTATGCTTGGAGGAGGAAGAATTCCAAGACCGGGAGAGATAACACTTGCGGGGTCGGGTGTACTTTTCTTAGATGAAATGACAGAATTCAAGCCAGACCTTATGGAGTCGCTAAGACAGCCGCTTGAGGACAAAAAGATAACTTTAGTGAGGCTTAATGCAGCATTTACATATCCGGCAGAATTTATGCTTGCAGCAGCCATTAATCCCTGTAAATGTGGTTATTATCCAGATAGAAACCGCTGCCACTGTTCAGAGTATGATATCAGAAGATATATAGGAAGAATAAGCAATCCGATGTGGGACAGGTTCGATATGTGTGTCAAGGTTGATGAAGTGACATATTCGGATATCGCAGGGGAGTATAATGTTTCTGAACAATATAATGAACGGGAGAACTATAATATAGCTAGTGAATGTAATGAAACAAGTGAATATATTAACGCTGATATATATAAGGAACAGGATGAATATAGTATTTACACCTCCGCATATATGAAATCGCAGGTTGAAAAGGCAAGGAGCATACAACAAAAGCGCTTTGCTAATTCAAAGACAGACTATAACTCACGGATGACTATGCGTGAAATAAAGAAGTATTGCAGTCTTGATAATGAGGCGGCAGAAGTTATGGAGGCAATGTATAAGAAGCTGTCTATGTCGGCAAGAGGGTATGGAAAGGTGCTAAAGACGGCAAGAACAATAGCAGACTTATCAGGCAGTGAGAATATACAAAAGGAGCATATAACAGAAGCATTATTTTATTACAGAAAATAATGTCAGACGGGACTGGTTACAGGTGGCATTATATATAGAAATGAGGGTTAAAATGGAAAGTAATATATTAAATATAAAGTCTTCTGGACTTGAAGATTATTACTGGTACTGGTATTGCAATATACCACGGTTAGGCACGGTGAACTTAAGGCGGCTGCTTGCGGTGCTTAAGTCTCCAGAGCAGGTGTATAAGGCAGAAGCTTCATTGTTAAAAGAAGCCGGTAAGCTTACGGACAAAGAAATAAGCAGTATTGAAGAGTCAAAGAAGGATACTTCTGTATACAGGGAATTTATGGATATAAAAAAGAAGGGAATACATTTTACATATCCGGGAAAAGAGGATTATCCGGACAGACTAATGCATATATATGATTATCCATTATGTCTGTACTATTATGGAAAGCTTCCGGATGACGATGTACCAACAGTTGCTATCGTTGGTTCAAGACAGAATACAACATATGGGTATAATATCGCAGAAGCATTTGCAAAGAGCTTTGCAAATATGGGAATTCAGGTCATAAGTGGACTTGCAAGAGGAATAGATGGTGCTTCGCATAAGGGAGCTATGGATGGAGGCGGTTATACATGCGGAGTGCTTGGATGCGGCGTTGATATATGCTATCCAAGGGAAAATATCGGACTTTTTACAGCTATGAAGGCATCAGGAGGCATTGTGTCGGAATACTCATTAGGAACTGCACCGCATCCGGGGCAGTTTCCGGTAAGAAACAGGATTATAAGCGGACTGTCAGATGTTGTTATAGTGGTTGAGGCAAGAAAAAAGAGCGGCTCACTTATAACGGTTGATTCGGCACTTGAACAGAATAAAGAGGTTATGGTGGTTCCGGGAAGAATTGGCGACAGTTTAAGCGAGGGGTGTAATGAACTGATAAAGCTTGGTGCAGCTATAATAACAAGTCCGAAAGATATATTAGATATAGAAGCAATACGAAGTAAAATTGACAATAAAAAACGGATTATGGATGAAAGTACCAGAAAATTCACAAAATATGCAAAATCAGGCATAGAAAATGCGAAAAATCCAGAGAATACATTGACAGATATATGTAATAAAAACAAAGACGGTATACCGGAATATCAGCAAAATAAAGGTTCTGTACAGGAATTTAAACTTGCAACGAAAAAAAATATGTTGTATAGTTGTGTGGATTTATATCCGGTAGGGCTTAATGAGCTTATAGAAAGAACCGGATTATCTCTACAGGAAATAAGCAGTGCCTTAGTTGAGTTAGAACTTGAGGGGAAGATAGAAGAAGTTGCGGGTAATTGTTACGCACGTAAGTACAGTTAAAGTTTGCGGACATCATAGCTGAGGTATTATCCTGACATTTGATTATTATATATCTAAGGAGTTAGTTTCATGGCAAAGTATCTTGTTATAGTGGAATCACCAGCAAAGGTGAAGACAATTAAGAAGTTTTTGGGTCCAAATTATGAAGTAATGGCATCACAGGGACATGTAAGAGACCTTCCAAAGAGCCAGATGGGAGTTGATATTGAGCATGACTTTGAGCCAAAGTACATTACTATAAGAGGTAAAGGTGAGATACTTGCAGCACTTAGAAAAGAAGTGAAAAAGGCAGATAAAGTATATCTTGCAACCGACCCCGATCGTGAGGGAGAGGCTATATCATGGCACCTTTCAAAGGCGTTAAAGTTAGAAGATAAGGATATATATAGAATTACATTTAATGAAATAACAAAGAGTGCTGTAAAGGCAGCTATTAAGGATGCAAGAAAGATTGATATGAATCTTGTCGATGCACAGCAGGCAAGAAGAGTGCTTGACAGAATAGTTGGTTACAGCATAAGTCCTGTATTGTGGGCAAAGATAAAGAGAGGTCTTAGTGCAGGCCGTGTCCAGTCAGTAGCACTGAGAATTATATGTGACAGGGAAAATGAAATTGATGCATTTATACCCGACGAATACTGGACTATGGATGCGACAATTAAGGTAAAGGGCGAGAAGAAGCCGATTGTAGCCAAGTTCTATGGCAATGCAGATGGAAAGATTGATATAAAAAATGAAGCCCAGATGAATGAGATAAAAAAGTCGGTTGAAAATGCAGCATTTTCAGTGGACAGTATCAAAAATGGTGAGAAAATAAAGAAAACTCCACTGCCATTTACAACAAGTACACTCCAGCAGGAGGCATCAAAGACACTTAACTTTGCAACTGCAAAGACAATGAGGATAGCACAGCAGTTATATGAAGGTGTTGACATAGCAGGAAGAGGAACAATCGGTGTTATCACATACTTAAGAACTGATTCCACAAGAGTAGCGGACGAGGCTAAGGAGGCATCAGAAAAGTATATAGCAGCCAATTATGGTGAAAAGTATCTCCATCACACCAATGCAAAGAAGAAAGATGACAAGAAGATACAGGATGCGCACGAAGCTATCCGTCCAACAGACATAGAGCTTACACCTGTTATGATAAAGGAGTCCTTATCAAGAGACCAGTTCAGACTTTATCAGCTTATATGGAAGAGATTTGTTGCAAGCCAGATGTCAGAGGCTGTATATGAAACAACATCTGTCAGGATTGCGGCAGGTGATTACAGGTTCAGCATAGCAGCTTCAAAGATAGCTTTCGATGGTTTTATGTCAGTATATAAGAGTGATGATGACAAGGAAGAACCTAATTCGCTTGTAAAGGGCATAGATGAGAATTCAGTGCTTACACTTGAAAGTGTTGAGGGAACACAGCATTTTACACAGCCACCAGCACATTTTACAGAAGCTTCATTAGTAAAGGCACTCGAGGAGCTTGGAATAGGAAGACCTAGTACTTATGCTCCAACAATATCAACAATTATTGCAAGGCATTATATAGCAAAGGAGCAGAAGAACCTGTATGTAACTGAGGTTGGAAGGGCTGTTGATGATGCTATGATAAAGGCATTTCCACAGATAGTTGATGTCAACTTCACAGCTAATATGGAGTCACTTCTTGATGGTGTCGCAGATGGCGAGGTCAAGTGGAAGGAGCTTATAAAGAACTTCTATCCTGACCTTAAAGAGTCAGTGGACAAGGCTGAGAAAGACCTTGAAAATGTCAAGATAGAAGATGAAGTAACAGATGTTATATGTGACAAATGTGGACGTAATATGGTTATAAAGTATGGTCCGCATGGAAAGTTTCTCGGCTGTCCGGGCTTCCCTGAGTGTCACAACACAAAGCCATATCTTGAAAAGATAGGTGTTGCATGTCCTAAGTGTGGTAAGGATATAATTCTTAAGAAGACTAAAAAGGGAAGAATGTTCTATGGCTGTGAGGGTTATCCGGAGTGTGAATTTATGACATGGCAGAGACCATCTGATAAGAAATGTCCTAAGTGCGGCAGCTATATGCTTATTAAGGGAAATAAGCTTGTATGCGGCGATGAGAAATGTGGTTATATATTAGATACCACGAAAGATGTTAAGTAAAAGCATTTATATGTCACAACAATGTGCTTTATATGAGGTTTTAGAGTGATTTTTATTAGAATTGTCAGATAAATTTAATAAAAATGTTGATTATTTGAAAGTTGTGTGATAGTATTCTTTTATACAGATGTTTATCGGTGTAATTATGTATATGGAGGAATGTATGATGAGTGTACAGCTTTTGGATAAGACCAGAAAGATTAACAAGTTACTGCATAATAACCATTCGGCAAGAGTTGAGTTTAACGATATGTGCGGTGTCTTAAGTGGTATACTTGAATCCAACATCCTTGTCATAAGTAGGAAAGGTAAAGTCCTTGGTACCGGATATTATGCTGGCGTCGAAGTGATTAATGAACTTGTCTATGATAAGGTTGGTGGGTTTGTGGATGAGATGCTTAATGAAAGATTGTTGAGTGTATTATCGACAAAAGAGAACGTTAATCTTTCTACTTTAGGATTTACTATTGAGAATGTTAAGAAGTTTCAGGCTTTAATAGCACCGGTTGAGATAGCTGGGGAAAGACTTGGAACATTGTTTATGTATAAGAGTGACAGCTCTTATGAGATAGATGATATCATCTTAAGCGAATATGGAACAACAGTTGTTGGTCTTGAGATGATGCGTTCTGTTAATGAAGAGAATGCCGAAGAGGTAAGAAAGAAAAAGATAGTAAGGTCAGCTATTGACACATTATCAACTTCAGAGCTTGATGCGATTAAGAGTATATTTAAAGAGCTTGATGGAACAGAGGGAACTCTGGTTGCAAGTAAGATTGCAGATAATGTGGGAATTACAAGGTCAGTCATAGTTAATGCGTTAAGAAAGTTTGAAAGTGCCGGAGTTATAGACTGCAAGTCGTCTGGCATGAAAGGAACATATATTAAGGTTATTAATGAGTATGTGTTTGATGAGCTTACTAAGTATGACGAGTAGAATTAAATCTGGTGTATAAGCTGGATAGTATTATCTGATATTTTTATCAGAACAGAGGGTATGTAACTTGTGTTATATGCTCTCTTTTTTAATCTGACAGGTTGCTGATTATGCAATTCTGTTTCGCGGGTTTTCGGGTGTCTGGTTCTTTGGTTACTTGTCGTGAACAGGGAAATTAAAAACTGGTTCATTGTTAAAAGTTATATTGTGTGAGTGTTTTTAAACAATATGTCATAGCTATATAGGAATATAATCCTAAAAATACCAGAAATAGATAAAAATAACTTGTTTTTTTGTCGAAATTATTTATAATGGTAGGTAGTTTAATTATGTTTATGGTTACAATTCATACATAAAGTAAAAAATGGATGGTAACTTAATTATATCCATAGATAGAAAGGGGTATATATATGAGCTCGGGAATGTTTGGATACGTTAACGTATTAAAAGCGGCAGCAGATGCCAGCTGGACAAGAGAAGAAGTGTTAACTAATAATATAGCTAATGTTGATACACCTAATTATAAAAGACAGGATGTGGATTTCACAACTTACCTGAATTCTGCATTAAGCCGTACTAATGGCGGTTCTTCATCACTTACTAACAGAGTTAATAACATCAATTATAATGATGTTGCTATAAGAACATATACAGATAACTCAACATTATCATATAGAACGGATGGCAATAATGTTGATTTATCAACAGAGAATGTTGAGCTTGCAGCAGAACAGATTAATTATAATGCGCTTATTGACAGCATGAATAATGAGTTCTCAAGATTTAAAGCAGTACTTAAGTAGTATTTTATTTAAGGTACTAAAGAGGGATTAAAGACAAAGCTAAGACAAATAAGAGAATAAGGAGAACAGACATATGTCAATGTTTACAGCATTTAATATAAGTGCATCGGGTATGACTGCACAGCAGTTAAGAACAGATGTAATATCGCAGAATATAGCTAATGCGAATACTACAAGAACAAGTGACGGAACACCTTATGTAAAGAAGTCAGTTGTATTTACAGAAAAGACACTGACATCTGCACAGGCAGGGTATGGAACATCAGCTTACTCATCAAGGAATTATTCGGCATCTTCAGGAACATTTGCAGATGCATTAAGAGTTGCAAGCGGTGGCATAGTAGGAGAGGGTGTTAAGGTCACATCCATATATGACGATACAACACAGGATATGAATATGGTGTATGATCCATCACATCCTGATGCAGATGAGAATGGATATGTTACGTATCCTAACGTCAATGTTGTTCAGGAAATGACGGACCTTATAGATGCTTCACGTTCGTATGAAGCTAATATATCAGCTTTCAATGCAAGCAAGAGTATGGCATCAAAGGGACTTACTATTGGTCAGTCTTAATAATATATAATATTACAGACATAAGATGATAATTAACTTATGTATATTGATACACGGAGGAATTGTAACATGGATTTAACAACAGCAGTCACTTCTCTAGGAAATGATTATGTCAATAAAGTTTCAGACCTGTTAACTAATAACAGTGTCACAAGTACAAATACATCTCAGGATTCTACATTTGATTCAATATTTAATTCAGTTTCAGGACTTCTGGATAGCACTAATAATTATATCCAGCAGGCACAGCAGGCAGAGGTTGACTTTGCACTTGGCAATATGACGAATACCCACGAACTTGGAGTATACCAGCAGCAGGCGAACATTGCACTTCAGTATACGGTTGCAATAAGAGATAAAGCACTAGAAGCATATAAAGAGATTATGAATATGCAGATATAATTACTTAGGAGTTAATAATGGCAGATAGAATAAAACAGATTCCCCAGAAGTTGTTAGAAATCTGGAAGAATTGGTCGGTTAAACAAAGAATAATAATAGTTAGTTCGATAGTAGCCTTTATAGCAGTGGTAGGTATATTGGCATTTGTACTTACACGTCCTAAGTATCAGGTACTTGTAACATGCGATGATTATACAGAAATGAACTCAGTAACATCTTTACTTTCTGAGAATAACCATAAGTATAAGATAGACAATATGGTGGTCAGTGTTAATGAAAAAGAACTGACAGCTTGTAAGATGCTTCTTGCAACAGAAGATATCCAGTCAGATGGTTATACTTTTGAAGATGCTATGAAGAGAAGCTTTACAACTACAGATTCAGACAGCACCAAGCAATATGCACATTATCTTGAAACTAAGCTTGCAAGTGATCTTGAAGATATGGATGGTGTTAAGAGTGCATCGGTTACTATTAATATGCCTGAAAAGACTAATTCCTTTTATCAGGCTGCATCAGATGCTACGGTTGCTGTAAAGCTTACAACAACAAAGGATATAGGTGATGATACAGCAGAAAGCATGGCATCACTTCTTGCAATGGCAGTTGGTAATGACTCGACTAAGAGTATTACTATTATAGATAATAAAGGCAATACATTATTTAATGGTGCGGCTGGCAACAGTTCGACTTCTGGTGTCGGCATGAACGACAAGCTAAAGTATAAGTCACAGATAGAGGCGACAACAAGCAGCTCTCTGTTAAGGAATATACTTTCAACAGGGCTTTATGATGATGCAGTTATCACACTTAACTATTCACTTGACTGGAATACAGTTAATACAATAGCTAAAGAATATACTGCACAGGATGGAAGAGAAGAAGGCCTTTACAGCCATTCATACCAGCAGTCATCGACAGGTACTAATGGGGCGAGTGGTACACCGGGTACAGCAAGTAACAGTGGAACCACTTACGATGTTTCTGATGGAACAACATCAACATCAACATATACAGTTAATGAGTATGATTATCTTCCTAATGAGCTTGTTACAACAACTAATACAGACCCGGGTGCTATTGTAATGGCTGACTCGACTATAGCAGTAACTCTTATACAGGATGTAACATATGAAGAGGAACAGGCACAGAAGCTTGGATATCTTAATGGAACAGACTGGGAAACATTTAAGAGCCAGAATTCACAGCCTGTTATGCTTACAGTAGACCCTACATGGACTGATATCATATCTAAGGGCACAGGTATTGCTCCAGCCAATATATCAGTTGTTGCATATCAGAAGAATTCATTTGTTGATAAGGCATCAACTAATATACTTAAACAGGCTTCATTCTGGATACAGCTTGTACTTGCAGCAGCTATACTTGGATTACTTATATTTGTTATTATCAGAAGCGCACGTCCACTTACTGTGGAAGAGAAGGAACCAGAGTTATCAGTGGAAGAAATGCTTGCTTCTACAAGAGAGAATCAGGCATCTGTTGATGATATCGACCTTCAGGAGAAGTCTGAAACCAGAAAAGCGATTGAGAAGTTTGTTGATGAAAATCCAGAGGCAGTTGCACTTCTGCTTCGTAACTGGCTTAACGAAGACTGGAACTAATGAATATGTTGTTATTTAGAACAGTAACATAATTATAATATGGGAGTACATATATGGCACGACAGGGTAATATTGGTGAAAAAGGAATGGACGGGGTTGAAAAGTCAGCAATATTGCTGATTGCCCTCGGTCCAGAAAAATCAGCAGAAATATTTAAACATTTAAAAGAAGAAGAGATAGAACAGCTCACACTTGAAATAGCTAATACAAGCAGCGTATCTCCGCAGACAAAAGAGCAGGTACTTAATGAGTTCTATGAAGTGTGTCTTGCCCAGCAGTATATCGCAGAAGGTGGTATTGGTTATGCCAAGGAACTTCTTGAGAAGTCACTGGGAGAGGAGAAGGCAAAGGCTGTTATTGGAAAGCTTACAGCAAGCCTTCAGGTACGTCCTTTCGAGTTTATCAGAAGAACAGATTCTTCTCAGTTGCTTAACTTCATACAGGATGAACATCCTCAGACTATAGCACTTATTCTGTCATATCTCCCACCTGCACAGGCATCAGCGGTTATATCATCGCTGCCACCTGAAAAACAAGCAGATGTTGCAAGAAGAATTGCCCAGATGGACAGAACATCACCAGATGTTATAAAGCAGGTTGAAAAGGTACTTGAGAAGAAGCTTGCATCCTTAGTTAATCAGGATTACACAATTGTCGGTGGTGTTGATGCTATCGTTGAAATTCTTAATTCTGTTGACAGAGGTACAGAAAGACATATTATGGAAACACTCGAAGTCGAAGAGCCAGAGCTTGCAGATGAAATCAGAAAGAAGATGTTCGTATTCGAGGATATCCTTTCTCTCGACGACAGAGCTATCCAGAGAGTGCTTAGGGATGTTGATAATTCAGACCTTGCTCTTGCACTTAAGGGCTCAACAGAAGAAGTACAGAATGTTATTCTTAATAACCTTTCAAAGCGTCTTGCTGTAATGATAAAGGAAGATATGGAATATATGGGTCCTGTACGTATGAAGGATGTTGAAGAGGCTCAGCAGAAGATTGTTAATATAATCAGAAAGCTTGAAGATTCAGCAGAAATCGTAATAGCAAGAGGCGGAGGTGACGAGATAATTGTCTAATCTGTTAAAAAGAGGAACAACAACAATAAGCGAAGAGAGAATTATTGATTATAATGAATTAATCAAGCTCAAGCTTAAGAATATTGCAAATGATAGAGAAAATCATGGAAATGTAGATGCAGATGGTTTTGTCAACGGACTTAAAGCAGATGTTGTTGAACAGCTTCTCACTGGTTCAGATGAGGATGGCGAGACAGCACAGAGTCAGGAGGACGTAAATAACCAGATTGCGGCAGCGCTTGAAGAGGCTAATGAACAGGCACAGACTATAAGGGATGAGGCTAACGAAGTGCTTGCACAGGCACATATGGAGGCCAGAAAGATTATAGAAGATGCTAAGCGTACAGGTTATGAGCAGGGTGCACAGAATGCAAGGGAAGAATATAATGCCAAAGCAGATGAACTTGCAAGAGATTATGAGGCTAAGAAAGCACAGCTTGAAAAAGAATATAATGATATGAAAGCTTCTATGGAGCCAGAACTTGTAGAAACTATCACAGAAGTATTTAAAAAGATTACTTATACAGTTGCAGAAGATAATAAAGATATTATTATCGGACTTATCAATGGTGTTATGAAAAATACCGATATAAGTAATGAATTCATTATAAAGGTTTCACCTGAGGATTATAAGTTTCTTGTTAATAATCAGGGAAAGATATACTGTTCAGTATCCAAAGAGGTTACGATGGATATTGTTGAGGATGCAACTATGAAGAAGAACCAGTGCATCATAGAAAGTGATACTGGTGTGTATGATTGCAGCCTTGATATAGAGCTTAATAATCTAATTGAGGATATTAAGCTTCTTAGCTGCCTGTAAAGTATTACAGGAATGTTTTAGTAAAATGGAATTCAGTTGGAATATCCAGACAGGGAGGAAGAGGAATTGTCAGTTCTGAATAAGGATAAGTATTATGCTTTAACAGAGAAATCTTTCTACAAGAAGCTTGGAAAGGTTACAAAGATAGTTGGTCTTACTATAGAGTCAGCAGGACCGGATGCTAAGCTTAATGACCTGTGCAAGATATATTCGGCTGATAAAAGTCAGGTTCTTTATGCAGAGGTAGTTGGCTTCAAGGACTCAAGAGTTCTTCTTATGCCATTTGATGTGGTAGATGGAATAGGTCCGGGAAGTATTGTAGAGAATACAGAAAGTCCACTTGCTGTTAAGGTTGGTGATGATATACTTGGACATACACTTGATGGTCTTGGCAATCCGACTGATGGAGCAGAGCTTTATCTTGACAGCAGTTATTCTGTAGAGGCTGCACCGCCAGACCCTATGGACAGAGAGATTATAAGTGATGTTCTTCCACTTGGTGTAAAGGCAGTTGATGGTCTTCTTACAGTAGGTAAGGGACAGAGAATAGGAATATTTGCAGGTAGTGGTGTAGGAAAAAGTACACTGCTTGGTATGTTTGCAAGAAATACAAAGGCAGATATTAATGTAATAGCGCTTATAGGTGAGCGAGGCAGGGAAGTAAGAGAGTTCGTTGAAAGAGACTTAGGACCTGAGGGTATGAAGCGAAGTGTACTTGTAGTTGCTACATCAGACAAGCCGGCACTTATAAGAAATAAAGCTGCAAAGACGGCAACTGCTATTGCAGAATATTTCAGGGACCAGGGCAAAGATGTTCTTCTTATGATGGACTCACTTACACGTTTTTCTATGGCACAGCGTGAGATAGGTCTTGCTTCAGGTGAACCGCCTGTTACAAGAGGCTATCCGCCTAGTGTATACAGTGAGATGCCTAAGCTCCTTGAAAGAGCCGGTATGTCAGATAAAGGTTCCATAACTGGTCTGTATACAGTACTTGTAGATGGTGATGATTTTAATGAGCCAATCACTGATACAGCGCGAAGTATTCTTGATGGACATATCATGTTGTCAAGAAAGTTAGGACATAAGAATCATTATCCGGCTATAGATGTACTTCAGAGTATATCAAGATGTATGAGCCAGATAGTTACAAAGGAACATAAAAAAGCGGCAGGAAGACTTAAGACAGTTCTTGCTACTTATAATGAGGCAGAAGACCTTATTAATATTGGTGCATATAAGAGTGGCTCTAACAGGAATATAGATTATGCTATATACAAGATAGATGCGGTTAATAAGTTCCTTACACAGCAGACCGATGAGAAGTTTTCATTTGAAGACGAATTACAGTCACTTATGGAGCTGTTTGCAGATTATGACGACTTTGAAAGCGGAAAGCTTAAGCTTGGAGAACAGCCGGCAAGACAGAGGCGTTAGTAAGTATAAGCTTGCGGCGGCTATGTAAGATATAGTGATGTATAAAGAGAGACAGACATATGGCAAAGTTTGTATATGGAATGCAGAATGTCCTTAATATAAAGGAGCGTATGGAAACACAGGCAAAGACTGAGTATGCGCAGATGTTAGGAGCACTTCATGACGAAGAGATAAGGATGCAGAGTATAGTAAATACTCTGAATTCCTATAAGTCACAGGCTAAGGAGCTTGCTATGGGAACGCTTGACATTGCAAGAATAAGAAGATGCAGTGAAGCTATAAGTATAACTGAAGATATGGCGAAAAATCAGGCAGTCAGGGTCAGAATAGCAGAAAAGAATGTAGAAAATGCCATGATGAAGCTGACAGCAGCAGTTAAGGAAAGAAAAGTTCAGGAAAAGCTGAAAGAAAAGGCTTTTGAAGAATTTTTACAGGAATTAAATGCACAGGAGATGAAAGAGATTGATGAAGTCGTAAGTTTCAATTATAATAATAGGGAAGAAGATGTCTGATATTAGTAAATATATTACTATTACAGATATATAGATAAATTAATATGGAGAACAGAGTATTATGGCAAAGAAGAAATCCAAGGAAGAACTAGATATCGATGATGGCTTAGATATGGGCGAAGAGTCGGAGAGCACAGGTGGCAATAAGCTGCTTAATATATTGATTGTACTTATTGTTATTATTATATGGCTTGCTATATTTGCATTACTTATAAAGATGAATGTCGGCGGTATAGGAAGTATGTTAAGACCTTATCTTAAGAATATTCCAGGTATTAATATGATACTTCCAGATGCAACAGATGAAGAGGTATCGGAGGAATCTGGTGGCAAGTATAAGAGCCTTTCGGAAGCTATAGACAGAATTAATGAGCTTGAAGCACAGCTTGAGCAATATCAGAACTCAGATTCAGCAGATTCTTCTACAATAGCAGAGCTTCAGGCAGAAGTTGCAAGACTTAAAACGTTTGAGGAAAATGCACAGTATTATCAGGACCTTAAGGATAGATTCGACAAGGAGGTAGTATATGCAGATAATGCACCTGATATAGAAAATTATAAGAAGTGGTATGAGTCAATTGATTCAGACAATGCAGCCAAGTTATATCAGCAGGTAGTTCAGGATCTTCAGGAGTCGCAGAAAGTTAAAGATTGGGCAGAAGCATATGCTAAGATGGATGCTGATAAGGCGGCAGCTATTCTTGAAGAGATGACAGGTGATACAAATCTTGTTTCAAAGATACTTAATTGTATGACCTCTAAGCAGAGAGCAGCTGTACTTGCAGAGATGGATCCGGTATATGCAGCCAAGCTTACTAAGATTACATATCCATAGAATATACATTAACAGTATAATTAATTGTCAGTTAAATGTGGTAATCTGATTATGCATTTAATTGTGTATAATCTGTTACATATATGATGTTAAAGGATTATATTAATTGCAAAGCAATGCAGCAGATCCTGTACATCAGTGAGTGGTAATAACTATTTTTGGCACTCATTATATTATAATTAAGAAAGGAGGAATAGTATGGTAAGTCCAGCAGTTATGGGAACAGGAACAGTAAGTAATGTTTCAGCAAAATCAGTTTCAGGAAACAGCTGTTCTGGCAGTGGTTCAGACTTTAAGAAAGTTATGGCAGCCTCACTTGCACAGAATACGGCAGGAGCAGGTAAGAATCCTGCTGATAATAAGCTTTCAGTGCCAATAGCAGAAAAGTCGGATGCACAGACAGCAAAGAGCAGTTCTCAGGACGTTAACGCAGCAGATGCAGGTAGTAATAATAAGGCACAGTCTGTAAACGGTGCTGATAAGAATGAGCTTAATGATAAAGTTAATGAAGCAGTGCAGGATGTTAAGGATACTATTAAGGATGAACTTGATGTATCAGATGAAGATATAGCTAAGGCTATGGAAGTTCTTGGAATGACAGCAACAGACCTTTTGTCAGTAGTTAAGGTTACAGAGCTTGTAGGGGAACTTACAGGTACAGATGCAATAACACTTATAACAGATGATGATATGTTAAGCAGACTTACATCGGTTCTTGATGTTGTCAATGCAGCACAGCAGGATATAGCAGATATGTCAGGTGTAAATGTTGAAGATGTCAGTGATGTTATAGCAACAGCCAATACAGAAGCAGATGTCAATAAGGATGTAACAGACAATGTGGTTAGCAATAACCAGCCGGCAGCTATTGAAGAATCATTAAGTGATATGCTTGCTAAGAAGATTACAACAGATGGTTCAGCAAAACAACAGAATAATGCTGGAGAGCAGAATCATAACACTGAAACTTATGGAAGTGTTGCTGACAACATGATTCAGAGTATGTCAGATAGTTTTGCGGATATTATAACAGAGGATACTGCTTATGTCAGTGAAGCTGATATAGTTAATCAGGTTATAGACCAGATTAAGCTTACATCAGGTAAAGAGCTTACAAGCATAGAGGTTATGCTCAATCCTGAAAGACTAGGAAGTGTCCATGTTACAGTTTCAGCAAAGAATGGTATACTTACTGCGCAGATAGCAGCTCAGAATGAACAGGTTAAGACGGCGCTTGAGAACCAGATGACAACCTTAAGAGAGAATTTTGAAAATCAGGGTATCAAGGTTGATGCTGTTGAGATTACAGTTATGACTCACCAGTTTGAGGCAGGACAGAACTTTGGACAAAATGAGTCCGAAAGAAAACAGTCAGAGCGAAAGTTAAATAAGAAGCTTGATTTGTCAGCATATGATGATGAAGTGGATGATGAATTCAGTGATGACGAATTAAGAAGAAAAGATTCTATACAGAATGGAAACAGTAGTGTAGAATATATTGCATAGTTAATGAGAAGAAAGGAGAAAAGTTATGGCAGGAGTAGATAATACATCAGGTGTTACATCGAGTCAGATTATCAGTTCTACATCTAAGACAAGCAACACAAAGCAGTCCAATATGCTTAATATGCAGGACTTTTTAAGCTTGTTAGTAGCTGAAATGCAGAATCAGGATCCGCTTGAACCAACAAGTAATTCTGACTATATGGCACAGATGGCAACATTCTCACAGGTTGAAGCAACATCAGATATGAATGAAAGAGTATTAAGCCAGACAGCATCTAATCTTATAGGTAAAGCAGTTATTGTAAAGACTGATACTAACAGTTCTGGCTATGCAGGTGGTATAGTTAATGGCTGGCAGGAGATTGATGGTATAGTATATCTTGGAATTAATGGTAACCTTTATGATATCAATGATATTGACCAGGTTATAGATAAAGATTACTATGAAAAGTGGAATAATGCTGCGAATGGTAATGGCTCTAACGCTAATTCTGGAAGCAGCACTAATACAGATAACAAGACAGAGTAATGGATACTGTAAATGGATTGAAGGTATTCAGGCTTTAAGTTAGCCATATATGTCTGAGATATAGAAAACATCAGGCAGGATTGGAGCTTCGTATGAGTAATATGATTAATAATAATATTAATTCAATTGAACGAATGACCGAAGCTATCAGTAAGAGAAAGAAACAGGATGTTAATGCCACTTATAATGGCCCTTCATTTACTGAAATATTAAGTAGACAGAAGTCAATAGATGAACTTATTGCAGACAGAACTGAAGAGACAGTTGTATCTGGTGGGATAAGGTTTACAAAGCATGCAGATGCAAGACTTATGCAAAGAAACATCAGACTTACTGACGAACAGATGACAAGACTTGAAGAGGGAACCAGAAAGGCATCCGATAAAGGAATCAAGGAGTCTTTGGTTCTTGTTGATGATCTTGCTTTTATAGTTAATACTGATAAGAAGATGGTTATAACGGCAATAGACCAGAATTCAAGTGAAGATAATATATATACAAACATTGATGGTGCAGTTATTATATAGCAGGACCGGTAAGGATGCTATTCACCCCGGAATGACGGAAGGGGTGGACATACATCAGTGTAAAACAGGTTTAGGCAATATGGAGGAACAAATATTATGATGAGAGCATTGTTCTCTGGTGTATCAGGCCTTAAGGCTCACCAGACAAGAATGGATGTTATAGGTAATAATATAGCTAATGTTAATACAGTAGCATATAAGTCACAGTCTATGACTTTCAGTGAAGTGTTTTATCAGACAACACAGACAGCTACAGGACCTAATGCGACTACTGGTAAAGGTGGTACTAATGCTATGCAGATTGGTCTTGGTTCATCAGTTGGCGCAATTTCAACAGCTATGACGACAGAAGGTGCCACAGAAAGAACAGATAATACAACAGATCTTGCTATTACAGGTAGTAATGCATTTTTTATCGTAAGTAATGCTGGAACTACATATTTTACAAGAGCTGGTAACTTCACAAAGGATGAGTCAGGTGCACTTGTTACACAGTCAGGCGCTAATGTAATGGGCTGGCAGATAGATGCTACAACAGGTGAAGTAGTTAAGGATAAGGTATCAAAGCTTTATCTTGACAGTCCTGAATTCAGATATACATTACCAGAAAGAACAACAGGACTTACACTTACAGGTAATATAGATTCATCATCTACAGAAGATCTTGCGGCAACACTTAACTTTTATGACAGCTTAGGAAGTTCATATCAGGCTACTATAGTGTTCCATAGAGAAGGTCAGACTGGTAATGATGTAACATATTCAATAGCTGGTTCAACAATAACAAAGGATGGTGAATCAACAACTCTTACAATAGAAACAAGTGATTCACTTGTGTTTAATTCAGTTACGGGTCTTTCAAATGAGGCTAATTCTAATATAACATTTACAATTGGAAGTGATACAGCGAATGACCCTCAGCTCGATTCTATCGGTTCAGTAGGCGATCATACTCTTACTGTTGATATGTCAGGTATTAAGATGATAAAGGATAACAGTTCTATAAAGCAGACAGATGGTATACTTGATCCAGTATCTGGTGCTTATGTAGGTGGTGGTAAAGCTGTTGGTACTATGACATCTTATGGTATTGATACAACAGGACGTATTGTTGCAAGTTATAGTAATGGTGATACTCAGGTTATAGGACAGATTGCCGTAACAGAGTTTACTAACCCGGCAGGTCTTGAAAAGGTTGGTGAGAACCTTTACTCAGCAACACTTAACTCAGGTGAGTTTGATGGTATAGGTAAGGATATTTCTTCTACAAGTGGAAAGATTCAGTCAGGAGTACTTGAAATGTCTAATGTAGATCTTGCTTCAGAATTCACAAGCATGATTACAACACAGAGAGGTTATCAGGCTAATTCGAGAATTATCACAGTGTCAGATACATTGCTTGAAGAACTTATTAACCTTAAGAGATAATTAATATAATTGAAGCGGTTTATACGGGATGAAGCGCTACAGATGATAGTTTGCAGCGTTTCATTCTGTTGATAGAAAAGACTTGTAAGAGGACTTTTAGGATAGTTAAATTTACTTAGAAAAATATGCAGAAAATGGCAGTATTTTGTTGCATTATTTTGCCATTGGTGTTTTAATATAGATAGTTTTACATGGGGGATTGTATTTATAAGGATAAGTATGCCCCACAACGAAAGAATGGATGGTGTATTGAATGGATATAGCTACACTTGTTGGTACTATTGTCGGATTTGTAATGGTAATATTCGGAATTATGTGGGGTAAAGGAGCCTCGGTACTCCAGAATTTCATAGATGTTCCTTCAATTATTATTACAGTTGGTGGTTCATTGTCGGGAATTATGGCTTCTTATAGTCTTAAGGATTTCCTTGGTAATTTCAAGGGAGTCGGTCTTGCATTTAAGGATCCCAAGTATGATCACGGAGCTACAATATCTAAGATAATCGAATTGTCTAATGTTGCAAGAAAAGAAGGACTTCTTGCGCTCGAAGAAGTTGCCCAGAACTTAGATGATGAATTTATGAAGAAGGGAATTCTGCTTATAGTCGATGGTACAGAGCCGGAACTCGTAAGAGGAATTCTTGAAACAGAACTTATGAATATGGATGAAAGACACAGAAGTGTTGCTGGTTTCTTCGAGGCGTGGGCAGCTCTCGGTCCTGCCTGGGGTATGATTGGTACGCTTATTGGTCTGGTTAATATGCTAAAGGATCTTACGGATTCTTCGGCAATCGGTCCTAATATGGCGACAGCCTTGCTTACAACACTTTATGGTTCACTTATAGCTAACTGGTTCTGTACTCCTATAGCGAACAAGTTAAAAGCTCAGAATGCTACAGAGTATCAGCTCAGGGAAATAGTTATTGAAGGTCTTCTTTCAATACAGGCAGGTGAGAACCCAAGAGTTATTGAAGAGAAGCTTAAGTCATTCCTTTCACCAGCTACAAGAACAGCCATTTCGACAGAAGAAGGTGGAGGTGAGGCTTAATGGCTAAAAAGAAACCTCAGGAACAACCAGCTGGTGCTCCAGCGTGGATGAGCACTTTCAGTGATCTGATGAATCTTTTGCTGTGTTTCTTCGTACTTCTTTTCTCTATGTCATCTGTTGATGCAGAGAAGTTTGAGAAAGTAGCGGCATCGCTTAATGCCAGTTTTAGTATATTCTCAGCAGGTGGTTCCGCACTGACGGATGAAGGTATACTTGTCGGGAGTGGGGCTACACAGCTTAATGATCTTAGTTCTTATTATAATAATATGGGACTTAACACAGATGGTGAGTTCACAGAAGAAGTAAAAAGTGCTCAGGAGCAGATTGAAAAAGAAGGTTTGAAAGAATCAGAGAATATGGCAGAGCAGATAGAGAATAACTTGAAATCTGCCGGTGTGGACAATCAAGTTGAGGTAACAGCAACAAGCAAGTATGTTATGCTTAATCTGAATGGTGGTATACTGTTTAACTCAGGAGATGCAGAACTTACAGCAGATGCTGTTAAGCTGCTTGAAGGTGTTTCAGATGCAATATATCAGTATGATAATAACTATATAACTATAGAAGGACATACAGACAGCAATCCTATCAATACTGCAAAGTATCCGGATAATATGATGCTTTCAGTACACAGGGCACATAGTGTATATAATTATCTTGTCAAGACTAAGAACTTTGACCCTAAGACATTGACTTCATCAGGAAGAGGAGAGAGTGTTCCAGTTGCGGATAATTCCACAGCAGAGGGAAGAGCACAGAACCGTCGTGTCGAGATAAGAATATATAATAATCTAAATAGCGATATTCAATAAAAGGAGAAAGCATATGAAAAAGAGTACATTAAATGTGATAACACTTGCGCTTGTGCTTATTAATCTTGTACTTACAGTTATTCTGACATTTTCACTTGTGTCAACGAATAATAAAACAAATAAGCTTATAAGCAAGGTGGCAGAGATAATTGATCTTGATGTTGCTGGTGCTGATACAGGAGATAAGGGTACATCTTCAAGTTCAGGCCTTGATGATATCACTTATGTTGATGTAACTAACAATGATTCTAAGGATATTATGATATCCTATACAGATGGTGGAAAGACACATTACGCCATCATGAATGTATCACTTGGTCTTAATACTAAGGCAAAGGATTATACGGCTAAGAGTACTACTATTAACAATGGTATGAAAGTTATTGTAAATGCAGTCCAGACAGAGGCTATGAAGTATACATATAGTACAGTAGCATCAAGTAAAGCTACTATTGAATCAGCTTTGTTAGAACAGCTGCAGGATACATTCCAGACACAGTGTATAACATCTGTAATAGTATCAATAGTAGTACAGTAAGAGATGGATGCGTTTAATGATTATGAGATATAAGGAGGTGAGGAAGACATGGGAGAGGTCTTATCACAAGACGAGATAGATAATCTCCTGAAAGCACTCAGCAGTGGAGAACTGGATGTTGATGAGATGAAGAACGGCGAAGAAAAACAGGTGAAGAACTATGACTTCGCAAGACCTTCAAAGTTCTCAAAGGAACATTTAAGAACACTTGAGATTATCTTTGAACATTTTGGAAGACTTCTAGCAACCAATCTTCCAGCCTATTTAAGAAAAACAGTTAGTGTTGATGTAGTGAATTCAGAGGTTGTAATATATTCAGAATTCTCGAATGCGCTGTCAAATCCAGTGCTGTTAGGGGTGGTGAGTATGAAGCCGCTTGCTGGCAATATGGTTATGGAGATGGCTTCAAATCTGGGATTTGCTATAGTTGACAGGTTACTTGGAGGAGCTGGAGCGGCTCTTGATAAGGAGAGAGATTTTTCAGAGATAGAGCTGACGATAATAGAAAGAATTTTTTCAATATGCGTGAATCTTTTAAGAGAGCCTTGGGAGAATGTTATAAAATTAACGCCAAGACTTGAAAGAATAGAAACGAATTCACAGTTTGCGCAGATTATATCGCCAACAGAAACAATAGCAATCATAACCATCAATCTTAAGATAGGCGATGTTGAAGGACTTATGAATGTTTGTCTTCCATTCACATTGTTAGAGCCGGTTATGGATAAGCTTAATACCAAGTTCTGGTTCGCTAATATGCAGGAGAAAGATCCTACAATGTATGGCGATGTGATTGAGAATATAATCAGCAAAACTAAGGTGCCTATCAAAGCAATACTTGGTGGGTCTAAGGTTAATGTAGCAGATTTTGTAAACCTTCAGGTAGGTGATATAATTAAAATTGATAAAAAGGTTGATCAGGAATTAGATGTATATGTGGGCAATATAAAGAAGTTCAATGCATTACCTGGTTACTTTGAAGATAAATACGCAGTTAGAATAACAGACGTAATTAGAGAGGAGAGTGAGTAACAGATGGATGGCATGTTATCACAAGATGAGATAAACGCATTATTAAATGGAATGAATAGTGATGACAGCAGCGATGATAATGCGGATTCGGCAGCACAGGATAGCAGCATGGCTGGTGATAATAATACGAATAATGATATTCCAGATACTGAGGAAGTCCTTTCTGATTACGAAAAGGATGCAGTTGGTGAAATATCCAATATAAGCATGGGAACAGCAGCGACAACACTTAGTTCACTGCTTAATCAGAAGGTAAATATAACAACACCTAGGGTTGAAATTGCAGATTGGGAGCATCTTTCAAGTAAATATGACAGACCTTGCGTTATGTTACAGATAAGATATAAAGAAGGTCTTGATGGTAATAATGTACTTATTTTGAAAGAAAAAGATGTAAAGATTATTACAGATCTTATGATGGGCGGTCCTGGTAATGCAGATGATGCAGAAGAACTTACAGATCTTCATCTGAGTGCAATTGGTGAGGCTATGAACCAGATGATGGGTTCAGCGGCAACATCACTTTCATCTATGTTTAATAGAAAGATAGATATCAGCCCACCAATAGCTAACATAGTAGAAACATATAATGAAATGGATGATTCGCTTCCACCATTTCTTGCTGGTCAGTTCGTTATGGTAGCATTCAAGATGCAGATAGGCGATCTTATTGATAGTGAGATTATGCAGTTGTATCCAATAGACTTTGCTAGAGAACTTCTTAATATGTTCTCTATAGACCCAACTATGGGCGGTCAGATGAACACAGAAGATACAGCTGCTACAAATGTGCAGCCACAGCAGAGCCAGCCGGAGCCACAGGCACAGCCACAACAGCCACAACAGCCACAACAGCCAGTGCAGCCACAGGCGCAGCCAGCGCCAGATATGTCGGCACAGCAGCCTTATATGGGAATGCCACAACAGAATATGGCAGGACAGTCAATGCAGGGTATGGCACAGCAGAATATGGGAATGCCTTATGGTTATGGTATGGGTATGCCACCACAGGGAATGCCTTATGGTTATGGTATGCCACAGGCACAGCCAGCACAGGATGTCAATGTTGCACCAGCAGCTTTCCAGCCATTTTCAGCAGACGTTAATCCGCTTACACAGCAGGAAAACATTGACCTTATTATGGATGTTCCACTTCAGGTTACAGTTGAACTTGGAAGGGTGTCAAAGTCAATTAAAGAAATTCTTGAGTTTGCACCAGGAACAATTGTAGAACTTAATAAGATAGCTGGAGAAGCTGTAGATGTACTTGTTAATGGTAAGTATGTTGCCAAAGGTGAAGTAGTAGTTATTGAAGAAAACTTCGGTGTAAGAATTACAGAAATAATAAAATAGTATATTAATTTATCATTTTTTTATAAATATATATATGAAAATTACATTTTATGATGTATAATAATTAAGGTTTAAATTTAGTGAATAATTTATATTTATAATCAGTTAAGATAGGAGAATCAATCATATGGCTAAGAATATTTTGATTTGTGATGATGCAGCATTTATGAGAATGATGATTAAGGATATCCTCACAAAGAATGGTTACAATATCGCAGGTGAAGCAGAAAATGGTGCTAAAGCCGTAGAAAAGTATAATGAGTTAAAGCCAGATTTAGTACTTATGGATATTACTATGCCAGAAATGGATGGTATTCAGGCTCTTAAGAAGATTAAAGAGGCAGACCCAGGAGCATCAGTTATTATGTGTTCGGCTATGGGACAGCAGGCTATGGTTATTGAGTCTATCCAGTCAGGGGCTAAGGATTTTATTGTTAAGCCTTTCCAGGCAGACAGAGTTCTTGAAGCGGTTCAGAAAGTTGTAGGCTAATGGTCAGTGCATCAATGAGTAGCAGAATTGAGGCATTTGCACAACTTTTAACGCTTTTTATAATATTCATACTTGTATTAGCTATTACATATTATGTTACAAGATTTGTTGGCAATTATCAGAAGAACAAGATGTCAGGAAGCAATATCAACATTCTTGAAACTATGAGAATATCTAACACCAAGTATATACAGGTAGTGAAGATAGGAAGCAAAGTGTTTGCAATAGCAGTAGCTAAAGATACAGTTACATATTTATGTGAACTCAACGAAGATGAGCTTGTATACAACGAGTCCTCATCAGGTAAGATGCTTATGAATAGCGAAAGCTTTAAAGATATTTTAGAGAAATTCAAGAAAGACAAGCCAGAAAGTTAGGCGGATATATAATATGTTACATTTTATTAAGAAACATAAAAAGGCGCTTGCCAGAGTATGTGTCGCATTAAGTACAATAATGGGTGTTCTTTTTGCTGTTACCGCTAAGGTATTAGCAGCAGATGGAGATAATAATCTTATAAGTATAGGCATTTCCACAGGTGATGGAAGTGATATGGCAAGTGTTTTACAGATGCTTATAGTGCTTACTGTTATATCACTTGCACCATCTATACTGATTATGCTTACCTCATTTACAAGAATAGTAATAGTTCTTCATTTTACAAGAGCTGCTATTGGTACGCAGACTGTTCCGCCTAATCAGGTTATTATTGGATTATCATTGTTTTTAACAGTGTTTGTTATGGCTCCTACATTTACAGAGGTATATAATAATGCGGTTGTTCCATTATCGAATAATGAGATGACAACACAGGAAGCCTTTGATGAAGGAATAAAGCCGTTACGTACATTTATGCTTAAACAGACATCTACTAAGGATCTTGATACATTTTTAAAGATAGCAGGATATGAAGAAGGTTCGGTAAAGTCAGAGGATGATATCACATTAAGAGTTCTTATACCATCATTTATAATAAGTGAGTTAAGAATTGCTTTCATTATTGGATTCCTTATCTACCTGCCATTCATAGTTATAGATATGGTTGTGTCATCGACACTTATGTCTATGGGTATGATGATGCTTCCACCTACTACTATTTCAACACCATTTAAGATACTGCTGTTCGTTATGGCAGATGGATGGAATCTTATAATAGGTAATCTTATGCTGACATTTAAGTAGATATGAAAGGTATATTACATTATATAAGATGGAGGCATGCAGATGGATACTGGTACAGTTATTAATATAGCAAGACAGACAATATGGATAATAGTAGAAACTGCGGTGCCGGTTCTGATTATATCCATGGCTGTTGGTCTGATAATAAGTCTGTTTCAGACATTGACATCTATTCAGGAACAAACACTTACATTTGTACCTAAGCTGTTGGCAATTCTGCTTACAATTATGCTTATAGGTGGATGGATGCTGAATCAGATTACAGGATTTATGAATAATTTATGGAATTTTTCCCAGTACATTTAATTAAAGGATTAAGTTACAATGATTAATTATGAAGTCGCACTTGGACAATTAGAGCTATTTGTTTTGATACTTATTCGATTAGCTTCATTTGTCTATGCTGCGCCTTTTTTTAATACTGCCAATGTGCCTAATCGTTTTAAGATAGGCTTCTCACTAGCTTTAAGCATGATAGTATATTCACTTCATCCAGATATGGCTGTGCAGTATGATAATATTATAGATTACTGCATAATAGTTGTTCAGGAGCTTATAGTCGGTATTCTTCTTGGTGCTGTGTCATCTTTTGCAGTCCAGATAATCCAGTTTTCAGGTAAGATAATAGATATGGATATAGGTTTGTCCATGGCACAGATATATGACCCTACGACACGTATGCAGGTCGGTATTATGGGAAATTTTTATTATTATATACTTATGCTTCTTCTTATATTATCGGGTATGCATAGATTTCTTATAGAGGCTATAGTAGAAACCTATAATGTTATACCTATTGGTGGGGTTAAGTTCGGGGCAGGACTGTATACAACCGTTATACAGTTTATGTCAGACTACTTTGTTATCGGTTTCAGAATTGCACTTCCGGTATTTGCGACTATGCTTTTGCTGAATTGTATTCTTGCGATACTGGCAAGGATTGCGCCACAGATGAATATGTTCGTAGTGGGTATGCAGCTTAAGATATTTGTTGGAATATTTGTTATATTCTTCACGATAAGTATGCTGCCTGCTGTATCTAATATTATATTTGAAGAGATTAAGGATTTGTTTTCACTACTTGTAAGGGGAATGAGCTGATATGGATGATACAACACTGTTATTAAAGTTAGACTTGCAGTTCTTTGCCAAAGATGGACCGGGTGGAGAGAAGACAGAGCCGGCTACAAGTAAAAAGCTTAATGATATACGAAAAGAAGGTCAGGTTGCCAAGAGTAAGGAAATTATTACGGCAATTTCACTGATGTCGCTTTTTATTATTCTTAAGGTGTATTTGTCAAGCCTTGGAACAGGACTTATAGATGTCTATAAGGAAATCTATAGCTCAGTACCACTTGTTATATCTGAAAGTGCCAGCGGGCTTCAGACAAGAATGGCGACAACGGTACTGAGGCAGGTTATTGTTGATGTTGTAAAGCTTGCTATACCGATACTTATCGTGGCAGTTGTCATAGCAGTACTTGGTAATATGTTACAGCAGAAATGGATGGTTACAGCAAAGCCACTCCAGCCAAAGTTAAGCAAGTTAAGTCCGATAAGCGGTCTTAAGAGAATGTTTTCAGTAAGACAGCTTATGGAACTGTTAAAGTCTATTGCGATGATAGCGCTTATTATGGTGGTAGTATATACGACTATCAAGAGTAAAATGAATGTGCTTCTTACATTTTATGATGTTGGACTTAATGCCGCACTGTCCACGATAGGAAGCATAATAATTGACTTAGGAATTAAAATAAGTGCGGTGTTTCTTATAGTTGGTTTTGTCGACCTTATATATCAGAGACATAAGTTCAAGAATGATAATATGATGACAAAGCAGGAAGTTAAAGATGAGTATAAAAACTCAGAAGGTGATCCGCAGGTTAAGGGCCAGATACGAAGGAAAATGCAGGAAATATCAAGAAGAAGAATGATGCAGCAGCTTCCAGAGGCAGATGTTGTTATCACCAACCCGACACATTTTGCGGTTGCACTAAAGTATGAACCAAATGCAGGAAAAGCTCCAGTTGTTATAGCAAAAGGTGCTGATTATCTTGCTTTTCAGATAAAGGATAAAGCAAAGGAATATAACATAGCAATAGTAGAGAATAAGCCGCTTGCACGAATACTTTATCATAATATAGATGTAGGTATGGAGATACCACCAGAATTATATCAGGCTGTTGCAGAAATTCTTGCTACAGTTATGCGAACAAATAATAGATTATAATCAAAATATGTGGTATTATGTTTAAAGGACTGATTTTTATGATATATTATTACATTTTGGAAGGAGAAATAAAGTGAAGCTAAAGAAGAATGACTTATTTATGGGCATATATATACTTGCAGCAGTTTTATTCTTTATTATTTCAATTCCTTCGTGGTTACTTGATATATTACTTGCGTTTAATATAATGGTTGCGCTTGTTATATTATTTAATTCATTGTATGCAAAAGAAGTACTGGATATGGCCGCATTTCCAACTATGCTGTTATTTACAACTATTTTTAGAATATCACTTAACGTTTCATCAACAAAGCTTATCTTAAGGGATGGATACGCAGGTAATGTCGTTGCCACATTCGGTAAGTTCGTTGGTGGTGGTAATCTTGTCATAGGTAGCATCATATTCATAGTACTGATTATTGTACAGTTTATCGTTATCAATAAAGGTTCTGAAAGAGTATCAGAAGTAACTGCCAGATTCACACTGGATGCCATGGCAGGTAAGCAGATGGCGATTGACTCAGATCTTAATACAGGTGCAATAACAGATAAAGAAGCAGCGGAGAGGAGAAAGAAGCTGCAGCAGGAAAACAGCTTCTTTGGTTCTATGGATGGTGCTACCAAGTATGTTAAGGGAGATGCGACAGCAGGTCTTATTATCACAGCTATCAACCTTGTAGGTGGTGTCGTTATGGGCATGATGTATCAGGGATTATCTATCAATGAAGCACTCTCTACATATGCCATACTTACAATCGGTGATGGGCTTTGTTCACAGATTCCATCACTGCTTATATCATTATCAACAGGTATTCTTGTTACAAAGGCATCAAGTGAGGGTGAACTTGGTGATGAGATGGTTGGACAGCTTTTCTCTATGGACAGGGTGCTTATTATGGTAGGAGCAGCACTTACACTGCTTGGTGTTGCAACACCACTTCCTATATATATATTTGTACCACTTGGCGTGGCACTTATTATATATGGAAGAAAGCTTAAGGATAAGACAGGAGAAGCTACTATCGAGGAAATGGCAGAAGCAGAGGAAACAGAGGCGCAGGAGATAAGAAAGCCGGAGAATGTTGTTTCACTTCTTAATGTCGACCCTATTGAGCTTGAGTTTGGTTATGGTATTATTCCGCTTGCCGATGTTAATCAGGGTGGTGACCTTCTTGATCGAGTTGTTATGATAAGACGACAGGTTGCACTTGAACTTGGTGCAGTTGTTCCTATTATTCGTTTAAGAGACAATATCCAGCTTAACCCTAACCAGTATGTTATTAAGATAAAGGGCATACAGGTAAGTGAAGGTGAGATATTATTTGATCATTATATGGCGATGAATCCGGGATATGTTGAGGAAGAGATTACAGGTATTCCTACATTTGAGCCTTCATTCCATCTCCCAGCCATATGGATAACTGAGAGCCAGAGAGAAAGAGCAGAGTCGATGGGTTACACAGTAGTAGACCCACCTTCAATAATAGCTACACATCTTACAGAGGTTATAAGACAGCATATTGCTGAACTCCTTACAAGGCAGGATGTACAGAACCTTATTAATAATATTAAGGATAATAACTCGGCACTTATTGAAGAACTTGTCCCTAAACTGCTTGGAATTGGTGAAATCCAGAAAGTATTACAGAATCTTCTTGAAGAAGGCATATCAATAAGAGATTTGGTTACTATATTTGAAACATTAGCAGACCATGCTGCGGTTACAAGGGATACAGATATTCTTACAGAGTATGTAAGACAGAGCCTGAAGAGAGCTATATCTGGAAAGTATTTCCCACCTAATGAGGTCACCAATGTTATTACGCTTGACCCTAAGGTTGAACAGGAGATTATGGGAGCTGTTAAGAATACAGAGCAGGGTTCATACCTTTCATTAGACCCTGCACGTACAAAAGCGATTATGGATTCACTTGGTGAAGAGTTAAAGAAGCTTGAGGATATGGGTAAAAATCCGGTTGTTATCACTTCACCTATAGTCAGATTGTACTTTAAGAAGCTTGCATCTGATTATTATAAGGATATTATTGTTATTTCATACAATGAAGTTGAGTCCAATGTCGAATTACAGTCAGTAGGGATGGTGACAGCATAATGATAGTTAAGAAGTTTCAGGCACCAACAGAGATGGAGGCCATAGTTAAAGCAAGAGAAGAGCTTGGAAGCGCAGCAGTTGTGCTTAACATAAAGACAATAAAGCAAAGAGGTTTTGCAAGATTATTTAAAAAGGATGTAGTTGAGGTTACGGCTGCGCTTGAGGAAAAAGATATAACTGATGGAATTAATAAAAGCAGACCAACTTTTGATAACAGTCTGAACAGCCAGCAGGGGTCAGGTGTACATATGATTAATCAGAGTATGGTATCAAATGGAAGTACTTCTTCGATTAATCTTGTGGCAGATGATGATATATCAGTTACATCTGCTTCGGCTATAGAACAGAAGCTTGACAGTCTTCATAATCTTTTGCAGAATCAGGGCAGTGCTGCGTCTTCTTTTAACAGGTCACAGCCGGGTAATGTGCCTGACAGGACAGGCATACAGCAGGATTATAGATCTGCACAGGCACCGGCAGCAGAAGGATATATGAAAAGAATGTCTGATATAAGAGATGATATATCAGGAGAAAATATAGAAATCCAGCAGGTAAGACAGAGAGAAAATGTCAATTACAAGTTCTTACAGCTTATATACAATAAGCTTATAGATAATGAAGTTGATAGCAGGTATGCAGATGAGATAATAGGTGAAATAGAGAACTCGCTTAAGAAGGAGTCTAATCTTGACAGTATACTTTCAGCTGTATATCAGAAGATTATACTTAAGCTCGGAAAGCCAAAGACTATTACACTTGGTGATAAGGCAAAGGTTATATTCTTTATAGGTCCTACGGGTGTAGGAAAGACAACAACTATTGCTAAGATTGCCTCAAGCTTTAAGATAGAGAAGGAAGCAAAGGTAGCTTTTATAACGGCCGACACATACAGAATTGCAGCTGTTGAACAGCTCAATACATATGCATCCATCATAGATTGTCCGGTAAGCGTTGTATATTCAGTTGAAGATATGAATAGGAGTCTTTCTGAATATAAGGACTACGACCTTATTCTTGTTGATACAGCAGGAAGATCCCACAAAGCAGAGGCACAGATGGATGAGCTTAAGGCATTTATAGCAGAAGTAGCACAAAGAGAAGATGAGTTTGATTTTGAATGTTATCTTACATTAAGTATGACAACAAAGTACAAGGACCTTAGAAATATTGCTGATAAGTATGACGATGTTGACTGGGCAGTTATATTTACGAAACTTGATGAAACCTGTTCTCTTGGTAATATACTCAATGTCCGTATGTTGACGGATCGTCAGTTATCCTATACAACATCAGGACAGAATGTACCTGATGATATAGAGGTTATTAACGAACAGGGAGTTGCCAAGCAGTTACTTGGAGGTGGCGAATGATGATGGATCAGGCTGAAAATCTGCGTAATATGATTAGAAGGCAGAATCAGAGCAATATTATAAATGCGAGGGTTATAGCAGTAACTAGCGGGAAGGGAGGAGTTGGAAAGTCCAATCTTTCAGTTAATCTTGCACTTGAACTTACAAGAATGGGTAAGAAAGTTATAATACTTGATGCTGACTTCGGTCTTGCCAATGTTGAGGTTATGTTTGGGGTTATCCCAGAGTATAACTTAAGCGACATTATGTTTAAGGGGAAAGAAATAAAAGATATTGTAACAGAAGGCCCTGAGGGTGTTGGTTTTATATCAGGAGGTTCAGGAATAGCTAATCTTGTTAATCTTGATCAGGACCAGATCAAAAGACTCGTAGGAAAGCTTACAGACCTTGAGGAGCTTGCTGATATTATAATAATAGATACGGGAGCAGGTATATCTCCAAGTGTAATGGAGTTTCTGCTCGCGAGTCCTGAAACTATTGTTGTGACAACACCTGAACCTACATCAGTCACTGATTCATATGCACTTCTTAAAGCACTCAGCATGAATGAAGGGTATAATAAAGATGAATGTACAATCAAGATAGTGGCAAACAGGGTTGAGTCAGAGAATGAGGGACGCAATCTTTATGAGAAACTTAATGCAGTTGTATCTAAGTTTCTAGGTATAAAGCTTGAATATCTTGGAAGTGTTCCACAGGATTCAAGTGTAAGAAAGGCTGTTATGAAACAGAAGCCTGTAACGATAGTGTATCCGGCAAGTTCAGCAGCAAGACATTTTAAGCGCATTGCAGCAGATCTTCTTGGTAATGAGAACGATGTTCCAGAAAACAAGAAAGGAATACGAAGCTACTTCAAGAATGTGTTCGCAAGGAAAATGTAGAAGAAAGCTTAAGATAATCCATAAGATAAGTCTATGAAAGTGGAGGTGAAGTACAGATGTTTGAAACACTAAAGTTGGGAAGCAGAGTGGAAATGGTGTTTAAAAACAGGCTGAAGGGTGATGATAGTACAACTGAGTATGTAAGCCAGATACTTGACTTTAGCGATGACGGCATTATATGTGCCATGCCTATATATGAAGGGCATATAGTTCCTTTACAGGAAAGAAAAAGATTCGAGGGATACTTTTATTCCGACAATAAAATATACCGTGCATCGTGCATTGTAAAGGCAAGGGGAAAGCAGGATAACCTTCATGTAGTGGAAATAGGACTTGAATCAAAACTTATAAAAGTACAGAGAAGAGAGTACTTCAGATTGAGCTGTAGTATTCCGGCTACAATAAGATGTATGACAGTTATGAATGAAGGTAAGGATGATTTTAAAGACAGTGACTTTTCAAAAGAAGAAATAAAGTGTACAATAATTGATATAAGCGGAGGCGGTATAAAGGCTTATTCAAAGCAGAAGTTTGAAAAAAGTTCAGTTGTACTGCTTAATTTTACACTTAAGTTTAATAATGGTAACAAGGAAAAGAGCATAATAGGGAAAGTAGTAGATTCTTTTAAAAATGCTAATGATGAGTCAGTGTTTGACAATAGATTTCAGTTTATAGATGTCAGCAAGTCAGACAGAGATGAAATTGTTAAGTATATATTTGAGCAACAAAGAAATATTTTAAAGAAGGAGTTGGGCTATAATGGCTAAAAAAATCCTGGTTATAGATGACTCTGCACTCATGAGAAGAGTTATATCTGATATAATCAATGAAAGCGATGAATACGAGGTTGCTGCAATAGCTAAAGACGGGCTTGAAGGACTTGATATGATAGTTTCGCATCCATATGAGTATAGTGCTATTATTCTTGATATTAATATGCCTAAGCTTAATGGTCTGGAATTGTTAAAAAGACTTCAGAAAGATCGTATAGAGCAGACAGTAATCGTTGTAAGTACGGTTGCTAAGGAAGGCACTAAAGAGACTATACAGGCGCTTGAATACGGAGCTTTTGATTTTGTAACAAAGCCAGAGAATTATCTTGAAACAAAGAGTGTTGACTTTAAGAACAGAATATTCGAGATGCTTAATGTTGCGACAAGTTCAAGGTCATCTATAAGAAGAACTTCTATGAGAAGTACTGTAAGAAGCACAGAAGCTTTTTCTAACAGAAGGACAACTGACAGCAGTAAGACTACATTTACAGGATTAAGAAGAAGTGTGGACAGAAGCACAGAAACCACTGCAAGAGCCACACGTCCTGTATTCACATCAGAACCACAGGAAAAGGCTGTAAAGGTAGACGGAAGCAAGTATACAAGGGTAAAGGCTGGAAAGAACAAGCTTGTTGCGCTTGCCTGCTCGACAGGAGGACCTAAGTCACTACAGCAGGTTATACCTATGCTGCCGGGTAATCTTGATGCAGGAGTAGTACTTGTACAGCATATGCCAGCGGGATTCACGGCATCACTTGCGGCAAGACTTAACGAGATGAGTGCCATCAATGTCAAGGAAGCTGCCGATGGAGATGTTATTAAGAAAGGCTGGGTATATATTGCTCCGGGCGGAAAGCATATAAGAGTGAAGAAAAAAGGCTCCGATTGTGTTATAGCCCTCAGTGATGAAGCTCCGATAGAAGGTCTTAGACCATGCGCTAATATTATGTATGAGTCGCTTGCAGAATGTAATTATGACGAGATAACATGTGTTGTACTTACAGGTATGGGTGCCGATGGAACTAATGGAATTAAAGCACTTAGCAGAAGTCGTAAGAACCTATATGTAATATCACAGGATGAAGAAACCTGTGTTGTATATGGTATGCCAAAAGCAATCGCTAACACGGGATTAGTAAACGAAGTTGTTCCTCTTAACCGTGTTGCAGAAGCAATAACAAAAAACGTGGGGGTGTCTTAACATGGATGTAAGCCAGTATTTAGAGATTTTTATTGATGAATCAAATGAACATTTACAGTCATTAAGTGATCAGCTGATGATACTTGAGAAAGAGCCAGAGAATAGTGATACTATTAATGAGATATTCAGAGCTGCCCATTCCTTAAAGGGTATGGCAGGTACTATGGGATATAAGAGAATGCAGAATCTTACACATGATATGGAAAATGTATTCTCAGAAGTCCGTAATGGTAATATTAAAGTAACATCAGATATGTGTGATGTATTATTCCAGTGCCTTGATGCACTTGAAAGCTATGTAACTAATATCCAGAATACACAGGATGAAGGTACAGATGATAATGAGCCTATTATTAAAGCACTTAACTCATTTATCGGTGGTAACGAAGAAGAAAGCAAGGAAACACCAGCAGCTAAGGAGACAGCAACACCAGCAGCGGGTGAGGGTACATCAGAACTTACATTTGCAGACTTTGAGATGAATGCAGTTAACGAGGCTTTAAAGAAAGGTCTTGGAGTATATGAGATAACTGTTACAGTTGATGAGAATTGTATATTAAAGGCTGCGAGAGCATTTCTTGTATTCAAAAATCTTGAAGGACATGGCGATGTTATCAAGTCAGAACCATCAACACAGGATATTGAAGATGAGAAGTTTGATAAGGAATTTACAATAGTAGTTGTTTCGCATGAAAGCATGGATGAAATAACAGAAATTGTTAAGAATGTATCGGAGATAAAGTCGGCAGAAGCTAAGGCAATAACAACTCCTTTCCCAGAAACTCAGGAAAAAGAGGAAAAAGAAGAGCCTAAGAAGGAAGAAACAGCCGCAGCACCAGCAGCTCCTAAGGAAGCAAAGAAGGAAGATGCAAAGAAGTCAACAGTTTTACAGCAGGCTAAAAAGGCAGCAGCAGCTAATAATAAGGCTGTAAGCCATACAGTAAGAGTTGATATAGACAAGCTGGATGTTCTTATGAACCTTGTAAGTGAGCTTATCATAGCTAAGAATGGTCTTGTATCTGCAAGTATATCAGAAGAAGGTGCAGCAACAGCTAATAACCAGAAGTTTACAGAACAGATTGAATATCTTGAGAGAGTTACAACTAATCTCCATGAATCAGTAATGAAGGTACGTATGATGCCTATCGAAGGTGTTATAAGTAAGTTCCCACGTATGATAAGAGATCTTAACAAGAAGCTCAACAAGAAGATGGAACTTTACATTACTGGTGAAGAGACAGAACTTGATAGAACTGTCCTTGATGAGATTGGTGACCCTATTATGCATCTCTTAAGAAATTCTGCTGACCATGGACTTGAAAGTGCAGAAGTCAGAGCAGAAAGAGGTAAGCCTGAAGTCGGTTCTATCTACCTTAACGCTTTCCAGGAAGGTAACAACGTAGTTATCGAAGTTGCTGATGATGGTAATGGTATTGATGTAGAGAAGGTTAAGTCTAAGGCAGTTGAAAAGGGTACACTTACTCAGGAACAGGCTGATGCGTTAACAGAGAAAGAGGCAGTCGATCTGTTATTCAAGCCAAGTTTTTCAACATCTGACAAGATTACAGATGTATCGGGACGAGGCGTTGGACTTGATGTTGTTAAGTCTAAAATCGAAGCTCTTGGTGGTGATGTAGAGGTTAAGACGAAGTATGGTGAAGGAAGTACTTTCAGCATAAGACTTCCACTTACACTTGCTATTATACAGGCTCTTATGGTTAAGCTTGGTGATGAAAAGTATGCTATTTCGCTTGGCTCAATAGAAACAATAGAAGATGTACCAGTAAGTGATATTAAGTATGTACATGCTAAGGAAGTTATTAATCTTAGAGGAAGTGTAATACCTCTTATCAGATTGAGAGATGTACTTGATGTTCCAGGTGAAGCTGAGGAATCTGATACTATAATAGTTGTTATAGTAAGAAAGGGAGATAAGCTCGCTGGTCTTGTTGTTGACAGTCTTATCGGACAGATGGAAATCGTAATTAAGTCACTTGGTAAGTATATTAATATTAATAGAATGATAAGTGGAGCTACTATCCTTGGTGATGGTTCTGTAGCTTTAATTATTGATGCTAATACATTAGTATAGGAGGGCGGCTTGATATGGAAAATGTTAATGCAATAGAAGAAAAGAACAATGAAGAAGCAGTATCAACAACAATTCAGTATATTGTTGTAAAGATTGGTAATGAACAGTATGGAATCAATATCAAGTATATTGATAATATTGTAAGAAAACAGGATATTACAAGAGTACCAAAGACACAGCATTATTATAAGGGTGTTATTAACTTAAGAGGCGAGATAATTCCTGTTATGAGTGTAAGATTAAAGCTTGGACTTGAAGATGATGAATATACGGATAAAACAAGATATATCATTGTAAAAGTTGAAGGCGCTACAATAGGTATTATTGTTGACCAGGTAAGGGAAGTAGTTACACTTAATACTGAAGATACAGAAAAGGTCAACCGTTCAGTAGACGATAAAGTTGCTAATAACTACATAAGCGGAATAGGCAAGCATGATGGTGAGCTTATATCATTACTTGATATTGTCAGCCTGATTGTAGAGAATGATTAATTATTACAAAAGCGCAGTATAGAATATAAATAAATATATAAAAGGATTTGAATTTGTTTCTTACAAACGACCTTCCGGTTGGGTAGAGTGGTCTAAACAAGGTTGGTCTGTAGAAGTAGAAGACAACGGAGATATCTGGCAAAATGATGGTGGTAGTGCGCTTATTGACGGAACTACAAACAACTATGAGGGAATAGCATCCGATGGAAACATTTCGTTTACGCTTGACATGGGAGAAGAGAGAACGATTAATGGAGTAGGCTTTGATTACATATATTATTCTGCTCCTCAAAATATACAATTA